>Ga0272446_1004797_pt1 | contig 15618 bp, 16 predicted proteins | sample YNPCB0061_FD_194587 | JGI IMG/M metagenome (GOLD analysis project Ga0272446, IMG submission 194587) | Hot spring microbial mat communities from Yellowstone National Park, WY, United States - YNP-CB-006-1 | ecosystem: Environmental > Aquatic > Thermal springs > Hot (42-90C) > Sediment | place... | reverse complement strand
CTGGGGCTCTTGCCTTTTGTGGATTTTGTTCCCAAAAATGCCGAGGCCTGGGCCGCCATCGCTTTTTTGACGGTGGCTTCCACCTTTTTTGCCGTGACGCTGTACTTTGCCGGACTCAGGCACCTCGAGGCCACCCGGGCCTCGGTGGTGGCGACCATAGAGCCGGTGGTGGCGGCTTTTGCAGCCTGGCTGTGGTGGGGCGAGCGCTTCAGCCTGCTGGGGTATCTGGGGGCGGGGCTGGTGCTGGCGGGGGTGGTGTGGATGGTGCTCAGGCCGCAGACCGCGGTGGCCCCAAGCCCGCACCAAAGCACAGGATGAAGCAACGCGGGTGTTCTGGAGGTGGCGGATGTATGCACTAAGACATTGGATGTGGCTTGGGCTTCTGCTGTTCAGCCTGGCATGGGCCCAACAAAAGGTGGCTGTTACCTTCACCTACGACCCCCCCTATGGCCTCGAGGTGCGCTCGGTGAGCCTGCAGGGCAGCTTCAACAACTGGGCCGAGCTGCCCATGCAGAAGACCGAGGAAGGGGTCTGGCAGGTAACGCTAGAGCTGCCGCCAGGCCCGGTGCAGTACAAATTCTTCATCAACGGGCAGTGGCCCAAAGACATGTGCGAAGACGAAACCTTTGGCACGCCGCAGGTGGATGCCGAGGCCGAGGGCTGCGTGGACGACGGTCAGGGTGGCAAGAATGCGGTGCGCGAGGTGGGCCGGATGGTGGAGGCCCCAAGCGAACCAGAGAAAGCCTGGCTCGAGCACGACCCCACCCAGCCCCGCTTCCTCTCGCAGGTGGCCGGGCAGCTTTCGGTGCGCTTTTGGACTGCTGAAGAGGTGCGCGCTGCCACTCTACTGGCCGACCAGAAGTACCCCATGTTTTTGCAGCTCAGCACACCCGAGGGGACCATGTGGCGGGGCACCCTGCCGCTTAGCGCGCAGCAGTACCGTCTGCAGGTAGTAGACCAGGAAGGCCAAGCGCAGACCTTTGGCCCCTACCAGGTTCCGGCCCAGCGCTTTAGCGCGGTGGACTGGGTGGCGGGGCGGGTGGGCTATCAGATCTTCCCCGACCGCTTCTGGAACGGCGACCCCCGCAACGACCACCTGGCCCTAAAGACCTCCCAGGCCCGTTTCGACAAAACCTGGAGCGGGAAACCTCCCTACCTCTCGCGCTGGAGCGACCCCCCCGGTGACTACCACTGCTGCCAGCAGTACTACGGCGGCGACCTGGCCGGGGTGCTACAGCGCCTGCCCCACCTGCGCGCGCTGGGGGTGAACCTGATTTACTTCAACCCCCTCTTCGATTCAGGCTCGGCCCATGGCTACGACACCCACGACTACGTGCGGGTGGCCCCCCGCCTGGGCGACAACGCCCTCCTCAAGCGCCTGCTGAGCGAGGCTAAGCGCCAGGGCATCCGGGTCATCTTCGACTTTGTGCCCAACCACACTGGCCTAGGCCACTGGGCCTTCCAGGACGTGGTGAAGAAGGGCCGCGAGTCGCGCTACTGGAACTGGTACTTCATCCGCCAGTGGCCCTTTACCCCTGGCGATGGCCGTGCCTATGTGGGCTGGGCCGACCTGGGCAGCCTGCCCAAACTCAATACCGCCAACCCCGAGGTGCAGGACTATTTGATCCGGGTCTCCCGGTTCTGGCTCAACTTTGGCTTCGATGGCATCCGGGTGGATGTGGCCAACGAGATCTCGCCCGAGTTCGTGCGGCGCTGGCGGGCCGAACTCAAGGCGCAAAAGCCCGAGGTGTACCTGGTGGGGGAGGTCTGGGATCTGCGCCCGGAGTACCTTCAGGGCGACCAGTTCGACTCCCTGATGAACTACACCCTGGGGCGCGGCGGCTCGCCGCCGGCCTTTGGGGGCATTCTGGGCTTTGCGCGCGGTGGGCCTTTGCAGAACGGGCGACGGGCCCTGGCCGATCTGGCCCGGGTTTATGCGACCTATCCTGAGGCCGTGGCGGCGATGGGCTTTAACCTGATCGGCTCCCACGATACCCCGCGCGTCCTGACCGAGCTGGGCGGGGGCGGCCTGCGCGATACTCCCAGCCCGGAGGCCCTGGCCCGGCTGCGGCTGGCTTCGGCTATGCTCTATGCCCTGCCGGGGGCCTCGGTGGTGTTCCAGGGCGAGGAGTGCGGGTTTACCGGCGAGCGGGGGCAGTGGCCGGTAAACGAGCTATACCGCTACCCCCTTCAGTGGGATCGGTGTCGCGCCGAGGTGCTCCAGCACTACCGCTTGCTGGGCCGCCTGAAGGGCCAGCTCAAGGCTTTCCAGAGCCCGCTCTTCCGCACCTACCGGGGCGAGGAGGCCCTGATGGCCTTCCTGCGCGGCGAGCCGGGGGTGGGGGAGGTGCTGGCGGCCTTCAACAACAGTAGCGAAGAGACTCTTATGCCGCTGCCCCCCGGCCAGTGGCGCGATGCGGTGGAGGGACGGGTTTACCAACGGCAGGTGCGCCTAGCCGGGCTGGGGTGGCGCTACCTCGAGCGGGTTCGCTAAGGTGTTGAAGCCCATTTCGAACTTGTCTAAGTGCCAGAGGTGTTGCTGAGGCTGGTACTCCAGTACTGCGTAGCCAAGGTCGGCAAAGGAAAACCGCAGGCCCCTCGTACTGCCCAGCGGGGGAATACCGAAGATGGACCAGAGTGCGCAGTTGAGAATTTTTCCATGAGCCACCACCAGGTACGACCCCGCCCCCCGGTTCACCAGATTTTGTATGGCTCGAGCGGCGCGGCTGTAGGTTTCCCACTCGCTTTCACCGGTGCCATCGAACGGTCTAGTGTAGGGGTTGCGAAAAGCCGGCTTGGGAAAGCGCAGCTCGCCTTCTTCGAAGGAAAGTCCGGCAATTTTTCCGTTGTCTTGCTCCATCCAGTCGGGGTCAAGCTCCAGCGGCACCTCTAGCCCTTCGCTCATCAGCTCTGCTACGGCTCTGGCCCGCTGGAGGGGGCTGGAAATGATGCGATCGAAGTGTAACTGCTTGGTGCGAAATTCCTCTAAGCGCTGCTGGGCCTGGGCTCGGCCCACCTCGGTGAGGGGGGCATCGAAACGGCCTTCGTGGACACGCAGGTCGTCGGCCAGGGAACGGCCATGCCGCAATAACGTGACCAGAATCCGACTCATGGAAGAGAGCTTACCAAAACTGGGGCCACTGTGCTGTGTAGGACACGCTAATCCAAGTTGTTGTGTGGCCCAATGATGGGGCAGGGTGCTCTACTGAAAAGCCCGGATGCTCAGAGTGAGCAGTAGTCTCCAGGATTGAGAACTGAAGTGGGTTGCCAGGCTGGCGTTTAGCTCATGCTCGACTAGGCTGTAGCGATAGCCGGTGCCTAGCTGAAACTGCCAGGGATTAGAGAGCAAGAGGTAAGCGGTCAGGCTCCAACTGGCCTCCTCCCCTTGTGGAATGATCCACTGCCCCGCCAGAAAATGGCTCGCAGGCAGTAGGGGCAGGGTGGTGGCGTAGCCCCCCTCGAGCGTCCACACCCCTTCGCCCAGGCTGCCGCTCAGGCCCAGCGCGTAGCGGGCCTCGAGGGGCTTTAGCAAGAGCCAGCCTTCCCCGTACACCACCAGCCCGGCCACGGTGCCGCTGCCGCCCAGGCCCAGCACCCAGCGGGTGGGGTAGAGGGCGTGGGCCTCGAGCTCGAAGTCGCCAAACTCCCGCCGCAGGCTCAGCACCGGCAGCAGTTGGCTTGCATCCTCCAGCAGCGCCAGGCGCAGGCGGGTGGCCTCGGGGTTCCAGCTAACCCTGGCCCCCCAGCGGCCCAGCCGATTGCCCAGCGGGCTAACGGCCTCGAGGCTATAGGGCAGGCTCAGACGGGCCACCTCGAGGGGCAGCCGCTCGAGCCCCGCGCTTACGTCTAGCTCGTTCTCGCGGTACAGCAGGTACAGCTCGCTCAGGCCGGCATCGGTGTTGGGTGTGCGGGAAAAGCTCACCCCTGGGTTCAGCACCAGCCGGAAGCGCCAGGGGTTCAGGTCGTAGCGGGCCTCGAGCTGGGCGCCCAGGCCCCAGCTTGCGCTTGGCGGCAGGTTGCTGATGGCAAAGGCGGTGGAGAAGCGGAGCTCGAGCCGGGTCTCCAGGTTTTGGGCGTGCACGGACTGAAAGCAGCCCAGCACGGCCCACAGACCCAGCCCAACCAGCCAGGTGCGATCAGGCCGCAATTTGCCCATCCTCGAGGCGCACAATCCGATCCACCCGCTCCAAGAGCCGGGGATCGTGGGTGCTGAAGACAAAGGTGATGCCCTGCTCGCGGTTGAGGGTTCGCAGGTGCTCGATCAGGGCTAGGCCGGTCTTGGAGTCGAGGTTGGCGGTGGGCTCGTCGGCCAGGATCATTTTGGGCTGGGCGGCCAGGGCACGGGCCACCGCCACCCGCTGCTGCTGCCCCCCCGAGAGCTGGTTGGGACGGCGATGGGCCAGGTTCTGGATACCCAGGGTTTCCAGCGCCCGCAGGGCTTTGGCCTCGCGGGTTTCCCGAGGTTCGCCCCGCAGCTCGAGCACGAAGGCCGCGTTCTCCAGGGCCGTAAGCACCGGGATAAGGTTGTAGGCTTGAAAGACAAAACCCAGGTTCCACAGCCGTAAATGGGCCAGCCGGGCTTTAGAGAACCCGTCTATGCGGACACCGTCCAGCCAGACCTCGCCGGCAGTGGGTTTATCCAGGCCGCCCATCAGGTGCAGCAGGGTGCTCTTGCCACTGCCGGAGGGCCCGGCCAGCGCGACAAACTCTCCCGAATGTACCGACAAGTTCACTTCCCGCAAGGCGGGGGTCTCGATGGAGCCTACCCGGTAGATTTTGCTCAGACTATTGACTTGTAAAACGGGCTTCATGCCTCACCTCTGTTCAAGCCGTAAAACGCATGGCCTCGACGGGCTCGAGTCGGGCCGCTACCCTGGCCGGCCACCAGGCTGCCAGCAGGCCGGTGGCCAGAGTGTAGACCACGGTAACCAGCGCGTCCTGGGTGCGCAGGCTCAAATAAAGCACCTCGGGCAAGCCAAAGGCCCCGATCGTCTCGCCAAACAACGCCTTTAGTGAAAGGCCTTCGGACAGGGCCGCCACTGTAAGTAGGCCCAGCGCTGCACCCACCAGGGCCCCACTCAGACAGAGTAAAAGGCTTTCCAGCACGACCATGCGGGTTACCTGGGCAGGCCCGGCGCCCAGCGCCACCATCACCCCCAGCTCGCGGGTGCGCTCGAGCAGGCCCAGGTAGATGGTGTTGAGCACCAGAAGCCCCGCCAGCCCGAAAAAAATAGCCGCGAAAATCAGAACCAGGGGGGTCAGCAGGTCGAACACCTGCGCGATGGCCGGACTGGCCTCCTTCCAGCTTTCCAGGCTCAGGCCAGGCCCCAGGCTCTGGGCCAACTGCGTTTGTAGGACGCCGAGCTGAGCATCCTGGGCGTAGCGGGTAAAAGGAAAGTGTAGCTCGATGCGGGTAGCGCTGCCGGGTGCGGCCAGCTCCTGGGCGGCGGCCAGCGAGAGGTAAGCGCTGCGGGCTTCGGCGGCGGGGTCGGGGAAGCGCAGCAACCCCACCAGCTTGTAGACCCCTGCACCCCGTCCTTCCGTCCCCGGCGCATACACATACAACGGCTGGCCCAGCTCTACCTTGAGGGCCCTGGCCAGTGCCTCTCCCAGGGCAATGCCCTCGAGGTCGCCCTCCTGTGGCAAATCCCCTTCGACCAGGTGTTGCTTTATGAAGCGTTCGCGCAGCGGAGGAGGACGCCGGTCGCCAATCAACAAGACCCCTCGAGAGCGGGTCTCGCCTGCTACCAGGGCAGGGATTTCCAGGGCCACCACCCGCTGGGCCTGCGTCTGGGCGGCAAGCTGGCTTTCTACCCGGGTTGCACCCGGAATGAGCCGGTCGCGAAACTCACGCTTTTCGCGGTAGCCTTCCACCCGCACCTGCAGGTGTCCTACCGAGGCGGTGAGGTTATTATAGATGCCGTTTTCCATGGCCCCCAGAAAGCTCAGATATAGCAGGGTGAAAAACACGGCCAGGCCTACTGCCCCTGCCGTCATCAGGCTGCGCCCGCGGTGTCGCCAGATGTTGCGCCAGGAAAGGCTAAAGAGGTTAAACATGGACATCCTCATTTCTGCTGGGCTAGCAGCCGGCCTCCAGCGCCCGCACCGAGAAGCAGCTTTCGGGTACAGCAATTCCAAAGCGGTAGTTGCTGTAAACCACCTGGGTGCGGTGGCCTGGACGCAGCAAATCCTCCACGGTGGTCTGGGTGGGGAAGCTCTGCCCACCCACCTGGGCAAACTGGGCAAAGGTTATTTTTCGCACCGCCTGGCCGCGCTGGTCGTAGTAGCGCACCTCGCGCGGGACAAAGCCGGGTTTGCTGGCCAGCAACACCAGCTTGCCGTAGGGGGTGGGGGCCTGGGGTTTGGGGATGAGTTCCAGGGTGATGCTGCTGTCGCTTTCAGTCTCAACCCGGGGGATGAAGTCTTGCTCGAGGTCGCGCCCGGCCAGGTCGCTATAGGAAAGGTCGGAGCCCAGGAAGCTGTCGCTGCGCCCGCTGGGGGGGAGCCGCAGCACCCGCTTGAGGCTGGGGTTGTAAAGCTGAATGTTGTCCCCCACCCGCAAAAAAGCCTGCCCGGCTTCTTTGGGCGGGGCCTTGACCCAGGTGATGGCCCGATCGTTGCCGTCCGAGACCACCTCGAGGACAAACTGGGTCTGCCGCTCTGGGCGGGTTATGCTCAGGGTCAGGGTTGCCCGCAGGCTTCCCCCGCGCTGGTTGTCCACAATGGCCTTGAGCACGGCCTGGGGGTCGGTGGCTGCACCTGCAGGTCCCAGGCAGAGCAGGCCCAAGAGCAGCAAAAGTCGTAGGTTCATGCTTCCTCCGGATTACTCTGTTCGCATGGCCTCGGCGGGGTTGAGCGCCAGCACCCGCCGGGCCGGAATCAGGATCAAAAAAAGCGCAGCCAGCACGATGATTGTGGCTGCAAAAAGGGCATACCAGGGGCTTTGGGCTGTGTAGATTTCGCTGCCGGTGCCCAGGATTTCCCAGGCGGCGCCATAGCTGGCAAAGACGGGCCCTAGCACGTTCTGGACAGCCATCCAGTAGTTAAGGGCATAGCCCAGTACCAGCCCTGCCCCCCAGCCGAGGGCAGTGGCTAGGATCGTTTCGAGCGTGACCACCTGGGCCAGGCGCTGAGGGCTCATCCCGATGGCCTCCATGATGCCGAACTCGCGGGTGCGCTCGAGCACGCTTACCAGCACCGTGCTGGTTACGGCCAGCGCAGCAAACAGCGAAAACAGCAACCCAATCAAAAATACCGAGCCTTGCCGGGTTTGCAGGGCCTCGGCCAGGCCACCCAGCAACTGGCTGAGGTCGTAGGCCCGCAGGCCGGGGGGTAGCTCGAGGTTGAGGGCCCGGGCCAGGCGAGACTCCTGCCCGCGCGGTACGTCCAGGGCCACGGCTGTGGCGGTTGCAAGCCCGGTAAGCCGACGGGCGTCGCCCAGGTGCACCAGCACCGCACCGCGGTCCACAGGGGCCACCCCCGACCTCACCAGCCCCACCACCTGCAAACCCAGGGCCTGCGGCCCAGCCAGCGCCGAGGTATCGAGCACCACCCGTTCACCCAGCCGCACATCCAGGCGCTCGGCCAGTTGTTGCCCCAGCACCACCTCGCCCGGCTTCTCCAGCATGCGACCTTGGGTAATGGCGCTGGGGATGCGGCTTACCCTGGCCTCGAGGGCCGGTTCGACACCCCGAACCCGCACTGCTTCGGCAGCGTAGGCCGAGCGAACCAGGCCGGGAAATTCCAGACGTGGGGCTGCGGCCCGCACCCCCGGCTGGGTTTCTACCTGAGACAAAAAACCCAGGCTGGGCAACCCCTGTTCGGGGTCGGGGTCCTGAAAATATGCGGGCGTGGTGATGAGCACCGGCGCACCCAGGTAGCGCGCGTTTCCGTACAGGATGGACTGGATAAACCCATCGTTGATGCCCCAGAACAAGACGATGGTGAGGGTGGCATAGGCGACTACCAGCAGCAGCAGCAGGGTGCGCCGCCGATGCCGCCAGAGGTTGCGCCAGGCCAGCCTGGGTAGGGCCAGTGTGCTCGTGAGCATTTGTACCTCCGCTCAGCCTTTCCGCTTGCGCTGCTTGCGTTCGTAGCGATCAAACAGCCCCTGCAGTTCCTCTTCAAAGAACGCGTACAGGTCCCGCATCTCCTGCAGCCGTTCGCTGCGCTCGGGTGGGGCGTTTTCCAGGAGCCGCAACCCTTTCTCGGCCAGGCTTTTGTAGAGGCTCAGACCGGCCAGGCCGTTTTTGACCCGCTCGCTCCAGGTGCCAGGCCGGATGCGGAAGTAGTCTTGCCTCGAGCCCCGCCTGGGCACCCGCTCAATCAGATGCATCTGCACCAGGAGCCGGGTCATGGTGCTGATGGAGGCCTTGCTGCTTCCCAGGGCCTCGACCAACTGCGAGGCGGTTTGCTCGGGTGGGTCGCAGACCATTAGCCAGCCCAGAATGCGCCCCGCTGTGCGAGGAATGCCGGCGGCTTCATAGGCCAGGGCAAACTCCTCCACGAACTGGTGCAGGCTGTCGGACATGCTTGAAGTTTAGTAGATTTTGTAAGTTTAGTAAATGCTGAACAAAATGAATACAGTGTGATTTCTAGCAAAAAACAAACGGGGCGAGCTTGGTTTCACCCCGTTTGAGACGCCTTGCTGGCTCAGGAAGCGGTTCTGGGTGTGCCCAGCCAGTCGTAGATCAGCACCACAGCAGCAATCAGGTTCACCACGGTGTTCCAGCCGCCGGTGGGCAGGCCCAGGAAGCTGCTGCTGAAGAACCCGATGATGGCCAGGGCCGCATAGACCAGACCAATCACAGCAGCCATCATGTGGGCCAGCCGATCACCGGTAAAGTAGCCGTATAGCAGGGCTACCGCGGTAATCAGGTACACGATGGCCAGGCTGGTGTTGCTGGGAATAAGCCCCAGGATCAGCCCGCTGGGAGCAAAGAACAACCCGAGAACGGCCAGCAAGGCAAACACCAGGCCCATGAAAAGGTCAATTCTTTGTGCCGTCATACCTCCTCCCTATACCTTCGCGGGGGTCTTGATCGGGATGGCCTTGGCTTGGGCGACCTCGCTCTTGGGCAGGGTAAGGGTGAGCACCCCGTTTTCAAAGACCGCCTCGGCCTTATCCGTCAGCACCTCGCTGGGTAGCATTACCGAGCGCTCAAAGCGGGTGTAGCGGTGTTCGCGCAGGTGGTAGTTGCGCTCTTTCTTCTCTTCCTCCTTTTTGGCTTCGCCGTAGATCCGCAGCACGTCGCCGCGAACCTCAATCTTGATGTCGTCGGGCTTCAGGCCGGGAATCGAGGCTTTCACCACGATGTTGTTGCCCTCTTCGTAGATGTCGAGCGGCATGGCCGCTACCTCTTTATCGGGGAACGGAAACTCACGACGGAACAGGCTTTCGTCAAACAGACGCTCGATTTCCCTCCGCACGTTATCCATTTCACGCCAAGGGTCGAAACGAGCCAACATGATACACACCTCCTTGGTGTTTTTGGGCGTGGGTGGCGGCACGCCGGACAGGGGCTTGGGCCTATCCTCTGGGGCCTCGAGCTGCCACCGGGCCCGAAACCCAGAGGTTTTTCTCATCAGACACGGGCTTATTTGGTTTTGAGCAACAGGACTTTATGGAACCTGTTTGCCTCAGCACCTAAAAGCTAATCCAGGCCCGTTACCAAAGCATTACCAGCGAGGCAGACCGGCCAGACCACCAAAGGCTTTGTGCAGGCGTTCCTCAGCAGGCCCCCGCACGAACTCGAGCCGGGTTCCATAGGCGGCGGCCAGTTCGGGTAGCACCTGCTTTAGGTCGGCATCCTCAATGCGCCCGGCCCCGTGGGCCACCGCCCCCTCCATGCTGCCCCCCACCCAGCCATCCGGGGCGCGATAAACCTTCCCCTGGGGGTTCCAGGGGGCCACCAACAGGTGTAGCCCACCTTGCTGCAAGAGCTCGAGGGTCTGGTCTAGCCCGGCCACCCCCCGTTCGGTCAGCTCGTCCAGGAGCTTGTTTTCCCGTTCGCGCTGGAGGGGTTCCAGCACCTCCTGCACCAACTTTAGCACCTCGCTGGCTTGGGCGCCTGGGGTGGGCAGGGAGGGCAGGGTGGCCATCACCCGCTCGCGCAGCCTGCGGGGCAGGAGATCCTTGAATATCTGCACCTCGGCTTTAGGGCCCATCAGGACCAGCCGCTGCATGTTGCGCTCGTTGACGGTCTGCTCCAGGAGCCCGGCCAGCCGCTTGTAGAAGCGGTGCGTCCAGGCATCGAGCCGGCGTTCGAAGCGATCGGTGTTGGCCGCAGCCCGGTGGATGCCGCCCTGGCTGTAGCGCCGGCCCGAGCCGGCCTGGGTGAGCTGGTTCCACTCCTGGGTGGCTACGGCCCTGAAGGCCCCCGGTAGCTCCTCAATCTCGCCCAGGTATACCTCGAACATGCGCCACTTTTCGCTATCAATATAGACCACCCCCACCCGGTCGTACTCGTCGAGCACGTACAGGATAGGGGTCAGGTAGGGCTCGCCCCAGCGGGCCTCAGCCCCCTGAATGAGGGGCAGGTCTACCTGCAGGTCGTAGATTTCCATCCAACCCTCTGCGGCAAAGACCACCCGGCTTTTGGCCTGGGGTAGGCTGCGCTCGAGCGCCTCCAGAACTTTTTTGCCAACCCCGGGTGGGGTCGGGGTGGCGGCGATGGCCTCGCGGGCCCGCAACAGATAGGCCTTGCCCTGGTTGTCTGGGTTGGCCGGGTTCACATCTAGATACAGCGACAACACCGGTGCAACCCTTGGGGCCACGAACTCGCGGATATAGCGGGTGACTTCCTGGGTCAACATAGCAACCTCCTTACTCGATGGGTGTGGTTGGGGCAGGTGCTGCCTCCTATCTAGATTCAAGATTTTGCCAATTACCTGGCCATTACAGAAGAACGGGGCTTGGCTTGCATGCAGCCCTGACGCGGGCCCGTCAGGCCACATGGCTGTAGAGGCTCGGCATCTCGGGGTAGGGCAGGAGGAGCTGGTTTAGCTTGATGCGTTCGGCCAGGGCCTGGGTCTCGGGCATGGGGGTGTCCCCCAGCTCTTCATGCAGGAATTTCACAAAGCGGCGGTAGTGCTCGATGGCCCCATAGCGATCGCCGGCGGCGGCCAGGCACCACATCAGGCGCTGGTGGTGGTTCTCGCCCAGGTAGGGGTCGGCTTTTAGCGCCCGCTGGAGATAGGTGGCGGCATTCCCCCAGTCGGTGCGGTCGTAGTAGATGAGGGCCACCTCGAGCAGGGCCTGCACGTAGGCGGTTTTGTGTTCTTCGCGGGCCTGCGAGACCCAGTTGGTCGAGAAACCCGGCAGATAATCGCCCCGGTACAGCGCAATGGCCTTGTGGTAGCTCTCCAGACGGGCTGTATCAGAGCTGGCCCGGTGGCCCTCGGACAGCGCCTGGTAGAAGCTGTACAGGTCGGTGCTTTGCAAAACGGCCTCGCTCAGGCTATAGCGTCCGTGATCCTCCTGGATAGCCTGTGGGTTCTGTAGGGCGCTGCGAATCCGAAAGAGCGTTACCCGGAAACGGTTGTTGGCTACTGGGTCGGGGTCGAGGCCCCACAGGGTCTCGAGGATTTCCGCCTTGCTTTTGCCCTCGGGGTACGAGAGCAGGTAGAAGAAGAGTTCTTCTGCAGTATGGGCATGCCAGATGGCAGGGCGGCCTGCAACCAAAACCTCCACCTGGCCCAAGGTGCGTACCTCGAGCGCAGGCGCAGCCTGTTCTGAACGGTACGACATCCTTTTCATGGCTTAATTTTGCTACAAAACCATTACCGCTTCATCCGCCAAAAGGAGTAGAGGCTTCTGGAGTACCAGGCTGGGAAAGTGCGTGATTTGCGGGCAGGGCAAGGTTATACGGCCAGGTTTTCCTGGGGGTGCTCTGCCCGCGCACCAGCGTTGTAGTTGGTAACAGCCTGGTAATGCCTTGGATTCATCCTGGTTTCGAGTTTGGGAGGTGCCTGTGTTTCGTCACATCTTGGTTCCCGTGGGGCTGGGGGCGGGCAGCCTGGCGGCTGTTCAGCATGCCCTCAACCTTTCCCGCTGGTTGGGTTGCAAGGTGACGTTACTGCATGTGCTCGAGAACACCAACACCTCGACCCCCGAGACCTTTGCCAGGATGGTGCAGGGGGCCCGCCACCCGCCGCGGGTGGTGCTGATAGAGCCCGGCAGCCAGAACATTGGCGCAGTGGTAGCCCAAATCGCCCAACAAACCCACGTCGACCTGATTGTAATAGGCAGCCACGATCTCGCCCGGCCAGCCCCGGAGGTGCTGGGTTTGGTCGCCCAGAGCATTCTGGCCAACGCTACGGTGCCCGTTCAGGTGGTGCCCACGGGGATGCAAGCCCAGCGCAAGCCCTGGCTTCAACGCTTTTCGCTGCGTGAGGTGCACGAGGTTTGAGGCCTGCTGCGGTCATCCGCGGTCATCCGCTGGGAAGGGCCGCTTGAATCTGGCTGCTGGGGTGCATTCCGGAAAGTCGGTAAACTCTTCCCTGTGCGCCGAGCTCAGCTTTTAGGACTTCTTTATCTCAACCTGGCCACGCTGTTCTGGGGCAGCACCTTTGTGCTGGTGAAGGACAGCCTGCAAACCCTGGGGCCCGGACAGATCAACTTTGTGCGCTTTGCCATTGCCACGCTGGTTTTTGTGCCGTTCTTGCTCCGGCGCGACCCCAGGCTGTGGGCAGCGGGCCTCGAGCTCGGGGGGGTGTTGTTTGTGGCCTACCTGACCCAGACCGTGGGCCTGCAGCACACCACCGCCAGCCGCAGCGCCTTTATTACCACGCTGTACGTGGTGGCCCTGCCCATGCTGCTGGGGGTGCTGGGGCGGCGTCTGGGTTGGCCCATCTGGCTGGCGGCGGGGCTGGCTATTTTGGGGGTGGGGCTACTGTCCTACGATGGCTCGCCGCCCAACCTGGGCGATGCCTGGACGCTGGGAACTGCCCTGTCGTATGCGGTGTATATCTGGCGCCTGGAGCACTTCGCCCAGCGCTTTTCGACCCTTTCGCTGACGGGTGTTCAGATGCTTGCCGTTACCCTTTTGTCGCTGGTCTGGATGCTCTGGGAGGGGCCTGTCTGGAACGCTGCTAGCTTTCCCTACTTTTCGCTCTTGTACCTGGGTCTGGTGGCCTCGGCCTTGTGCATTTGGCTACAGGCCCTGGGACAGCGCCTGGTTCCGGCGCCCCAGGCCGCGGTGATTTTTACCCTCGAGCCCGTGTATGCAGCAGCCTTCGCCTACGTTCTGCTGGGCGAGCGGCTGGGATTGCAGGGGTTGGTGGGGGCCGGCCTGATCATAGCCGCGACCCTGATCAGCCAGCTCAAAAGCGCAAAGCCCCACCCCGAGCAGGTAACCCCGGAGGTGTAGCCTCCGCCCGCAAGTTTGCCGGAGGCCCTGCCCGTACCCTGATCCGCATCCAGACCCCATCCGGGCGCGCCCATCCGGATGCTGAGCAAGGAGCAGGCCGACATCTACCTTTACCCTGCATCAAAAGGGGCTGGCCTGGCCGAAGCACCGGACGGGCGGGCGGCTTGCAGCAAGGCCAGCACTTCCTCGTCGGAGGTCTGGGGAAAGTGTTCGTACCACAGGCCCACCGCCTGGGAAAAAGGCGGGGTGATCAGGCAGACCACCTCGTCCACTAGGGCCTGAATTTCCGCCACCGTATCGGGCGGCGCTACAGGCACGGCCACCACCAGCCGGGCGGACTTTTTTTGCCGGGCCGCGGCAATGGCGGCTTTCATGGTGGCCCCGGTAGCCAGCCCATCGTCCACCAGCAAAACCGTCTTGCCGCTCAGGTCGGGGAAAGGCCGCTGACCGCGGTACAGCCGCTCGCGGCGCTCTAGCTCGGCCAGCTCCTGCTGTTCGACAGCGGCGATGGCCTGGGCTGAAATCTGCAAACTGTCCACAATCTCCTGGTTGAGCACCCGCCCTCCGCCCGAGGCAATGGCCCCCATGGCTAGCTCTTCGTGGCCGGGTGTACCCAGCTTGCGCACCACCCAGACCTCGAGGGGCGCTCCTAGTCGGCGGGCCACCTGAAAGGCCACCGGAACACCCCCTCGAGGCAGGCCAAATACCAGCAGGTTGGGTTGTTGATCATACCCCAGCTCCACCAGCCGCTCGGCCAGCAGCTCACCAGCCTGGCTGCGGTCTTTAAAGGGCCTCATGCTGACCTCCTGTCTAGCCATACCCGAAGAACCCCCCGCTTCATCCACCACCCTACCGCCCAGGCATTACCGCTTGATTACAAGCCCATGGGGCTGACTGGATGGTTACGCGACACTTTTTGTCGGACTATACTGCTTCAGGTGAGCCAAATTCGGGCCGAAAACCTCTCCAAGTTTTATCCGGTGGCCCTCAAAGAGCCCGGTTTTGTGGGCACCATGCGGCACTTTTTTAAGCGCAAATACCGGCAGGTAGAGGCGGTTAGAGACGTATCGTTTCAGATTGCACCGGGCGAAGTGGTGGGCTTTTTAGGGCCCAATGGGGCTGGCAAAACCACCACCCTCAAGCTCTTGTCGGGCCTGATCTACCCCAGTGCGGGGCGGGTAGAAGTGGCTGGACACCAGCCCTTCAAGCGAGAGTATGCTTTCTTGCGCAAGATCACCCTGGTAATGGGCAACAAGCAGCAGCTCATCTGGGATCTGCCGGCAGCCGACAGCTTTCGGGTGAACGCTGCGGTGTACGAAATTCCCGAGCCCGAGTTCAAAAAGCGCGTGGCCGAGCTGAGCGAGATGCTATCGCTGGAAGGCAAGTTACACCAGCCCGTGCGCAAGCTGAGCCTGGGCGAGCGCATGAAGGCCGAACTGCTGGCGGCGCTTTTGCACCGGCCCCAGGTTTTGTTTCTGGACGAGCCCACCCTGGGGCTGGACGTCAACGCCCAGGTGGCGGTGCGGGAGTTTTTGCGCGCCTACAACCAGCGCTACCAGGCCACCATCCTGCTCACCAGCCACTACATGGCCGACATCACCGCCCTATGTGAGCGGGTTTTGATGATCCACCAGGGGCGGCTCATCTACGATGGGGGGCTGGAGGGGCTGCTCGAGCGCTTCGCCCCATACCGCGAGGTGCGCCTGCAACTGGGGCAGCCCGTAGCCAAGGTGCGGCTGGAGCAGTTTGGCGAGGTGCGGGCCTGGGAGGGGCTCGAGGCCCGGCTTTTGCTTCGCAGAGAAGACCTGGTGGCCCGGGTGGGCCGGATGTTGCAGGAGCTACCCATAGACGACCTGGAAGTGCGGGAGCCCGCCATCGAAGAGGTAATTGGACAGGTGTTTGCCAACTCCAGCCTGATGGCTGAAGGCTGAGGCAGCGGCTGGATTTCTTTGCGCCAGGCTTCTGGTAGTCGATCACCGGTATAAAAACCTGGCAGCGCACAGACCAATGGCTCTTGGTGGCCTTCTGCTGCCTGGGTTAGGCTATTGGGTAGAGCTATGGAACGCACCGAACTGCTAAAAACGCTTGCCTCGGAAACCTTCGACCTATTGGTAATCGGTGGGGGTGCCACCGGGGCAGGGGTGGCCCTTGAAGCTGCGAGCCGGGGTCTGAAAACCGCCCTGGTGGAGCGCTACGATTTTTCCGAGGGCACCTCGAGCCGCAGCACCAAGCTGATTCACGGGGGGGT
>Ga0272446_1004796_pt1 | contig 15619 bp, 15 predicted proteins | sample YNPCB0061_FD_194587 | JGI IMG/M metagenome (GOLD analysis project Ga0272446, IMG submission 194587) | Hot spring microbial mat communities from Yellowstone National Park, WY, United States - YNP-CB-006-1 | ecosystem: Environmental > Aquatic > Thermal springs > Hot (42-90C) > Sediment | place... | reverse complement strand
CCGGGGCGGCTCAAGGCCGAAGCCGCCGAAGGCGGGGGCGCGCAGCGCCCGCCTTGAACCGCACCGGGCTCCCGGCCAGCATCAAAAGGCAGAACGACCATTGACCACCAACACAGTCGCTCAGCCGAGGTCGCGCACCCGGAACAGCCCGTACCACTGCTCGAGCCGCGGGCGTATCCACGCCTCCAGCGCCGAATCGAGCAGCGGCAGGTTGGCGGCGAGCAGCGCCTCCTCGTCCCCGCCCTCGCGCAGCAGCGCCAGCGGCGGCTGCACCACCACCCGGAAGCGCGGGCCCGGCAGCCGCTCGCTCCACACCGGCAGGATGTCGGCGCCGGTGCGGAGCGCGAGGCGTATGGCGATCGCCATGTTGCCGCGCCGCGTCGGCGGGCGGCCGAGCCGCGGCCCCATCAGCTCGCCGCGCGCCGATTCGTCCACGAAGAAGCCGAGGATCTCCTTGCGCTCCTCGAGGATCCTCACCGCCTCCACCGCCGAGCCGAGGCCGGGCGGCAGCAGCCGCAGCCCCGTGCGCGCCCGCGCCTCCGCCGCCAGCCGCCGCTCCAGCGCCGAGCGCGGCGGGCGATAGACGACGGCAAAGGGCAGCCGGAAGGCATGGGCGGCGGACGCGATCGCCTCCCAGTTGCCGGTGTGGCAGGTGATGCCGATCAGCGGCTTGCCGGAGAGCACCGCGGCGGCGGCGTGCTCCTCGCCGGAGATCTCGATCCGGCCCTCGGGCCAGAGGCGGCCGAGGCGCGCATGTTCCGCCAGCAGCCGGCCCATGTTGGCGGCGGCCTCGTCCACCACCGCCGCCCGCTCGGCCTCGCTCAGCTCCGGCCGCAGCCAGGCGACCGCCGCCCGCGCGCGGGCCACCGCCTCCGGCGCCCGGCGCCTGGCCAGCAGCCGCCCGAGCATGGCGCCGACCCCGGACACCACCGGCGTCGGCAGGCGCTGGAACGCGGTGAAAAGCGCAAGATCAATGTGTTCGCGCAGCGTGCTCACCGACGCCTGAGCCCGAGCCGCAAGCCTCCCTTCGGCCGCAGCGTCAGCCGCACCCCGGGCTCCACCCCCCGCGCGGGCGCGGGGTCGAGGTCGAAGCGCTGGACCACCGCGGCCAGGATCACCGTCATCTCCGCCATCCCGAACGCCGCGCCGGCGCAGATTCGCGGACCGAGCCCGAAGGGGATGAAGGCGTGTTTCGGGATGGCGCGGGCGGCCGGCTCCAGGAAGCGTTCCGGCCGGAAGCGCTCCGCCTCCGGCCAGAGGTCGGGCTTGCGCTGGATCAGCCAGGGGGCGGCCATCACCAGCGTGTCCGGCACCACCTCCCAGCGGCGGATGCGGTCATGCCCGAGCGCCCGGCGCGTCAGGAACGGCACCGGCGGGTAGAGGCGCAGAGTCTCCTGCAGCACGGCGCGGGTGTAGGGCAGCGCCTGCATCTCCGCCGCGTCGGGCAGGCGGCCGGACAGCGGCGCCAGCTCCTCCCGCAGCCGCGTGAGCCGCGCCGGATCGTTCGCCAGCAGCAGCAGCGCCCAGGCAAGCGTGGCGGCCGAGGTCTCGCTGCCGGCCAGCAGCAGCATCCCCACCTCGTCCAGGAGCGCCCCCTCGTCCAGCACGGGCGAGCCGTCCTCCCGCCTTGCGGCGCGCAGCGCGGGCAGCAGCCCGCCCTCGCCCTCGCCGGCGGCGGCCAGCTCCGCCGCCATCGCCGCCCGGAGCGCCCGCGCCGTCGCGCGCGCGCGCAGCCCCTGCATGCCCGTGAAGCGCTCCGGCAGCCCGAGCAGCCAGCCCACATCCACCGGCCGCACCACATCCTGGTAGCGCGACAGCAGCGCCGCGATGCGCGCCGCAGAGGCGGGCCGCGCCCCCGCCCCGAACACCGTCCGCAGCATGATGCGGGTGGTCGCTTCCGACAGGTCCGCCGCCACGTCGCGCACGCCGCCCTGCCCCCAGCTGGCGCACAGCGCCTCCGCCGCCTCGGCCATCGCCGGATGGAAGGCGGCAGTGCGCGAGGGGTGCAGCAGCCGCGCCACCACCTCCCGCCGCTCCGCCCAGACGGGGCCGTGGTTGATGAACAGCGAACTGCCCAGCACCGGCCGCAGCGCCTGCTCCATGAAGCGGCTCTTCGCCTGGTAGGTGGCGTGGCGGGCGATGAACACCTCGCGGATCTCGCGCGGGTCGTTGACGATCAGGAACAGGCGGCGGAAGGCCCGCAGGGACCCCATCTGCTGCCGATAGACCGGCGCCGGGAAGGCCTTCAGCGCATCCCGCTGCAAGAGCCACAGCCCCCGCAGCACGCCCGGCTGGCGGGCGGGCGGGGTCGGGCGAGGGGGCAGGAAGTCACCGTCCATCGCGCGGAGTTGTGCCCCCTGGCGCGGCCTGCGGGAAGGTCCGGCCTTGCGGCGATGCAGCGGCAAGGCTACGCGCCTGTAACATGGCGTGGCTCGCGATCCTGATCGCCCTGCTCTGGGGTGCCTTCTCCGTCGCGGCGACGGCGCTCACCGCCCTCTACCTTCATCGCGTCCGCCCGCTGCGCCAGCCGGAGCCGGAGGGGCGCGTCGCGGTCATCGTGCCGGTGCGCGGCCCGGCGCCGCGGCTGCCCGCCGTGCTGGATGCGCTGCTGCGCCAGGACTGGCCCGAGCTCCGGTTGATCGTGGCCGTCGAATCCGAGGCCGATCCGGCGCATGCGCTGGCGGCGGCGGCGGCGGCGCGTGACGCCCGCATCTCCGTCGTCGTCGCGGGCGAGGCGGCCGCACGCGGGCAGAAGGTGCAGAACCTGCTCGCCGCCCTGCCGCTGATCACGCCCGAGGACGTCTTCGTCGTCTTCTTCGACGCGGATGCCATCGCGCCCCCCGGCTTCCTGCGCGCGCTGCTGCGGCCGCTGCTGTTCCGGGTGGCCGATCTCGCCAGCGGCTACCGGGTGGTGGTGCCGGAGCCGGGCTCGGCCGGCGCGCTGCTCGTGGCGCTGGCCGACCATGGCGTCTCCACCTTCCCGCGCTTCCGCGCCATCGGCGTGCTGTCCGGCGGCTCCACCGCGATCCGGACGGACATCCTCCCCGGCCTCGACCTGCCGCGCATCTGGCACGGCGCGCTGTCGGACGACCTGACGCTGACGCGCCAGGCCCGCAGCCTCGGTGTCGCGATCCACGGCGTGCATGCGGCGCTGTTGCCGTCCCCCATGGCGCTCTCGGTGCCCGACGCCTTCCGTTTCGGCGTGCGGCAGCTGCGGCTCTTGCGCCTTCACCTGCCGCGGCTGTGGGGCGTGTTCGGGCTGTTCAGCCTGGTGCCGGTGCTGGGCACGGCGCTGCTGCTGGCCGGCGCGCCAGGCGCGGCGACGGCGGCACTGGTCGCCTTCGTGTCGCTGCAGCTGCGGCTGTCGCTGCGCGAGGCGATCCTGAAGCGCCTGCTGAGCGGCGAGGATCTCGCCCGCTGCCGCCGCGCCATCCTGGCGGGGCGGCTGCTGTCGCCGCTCGCCATAGGCTTCCGCGCCGCGTGCTGGGTGGCGAGCGCCGTCTCCCGCCGCATCGCCTGGGCCGGCATCACCTACGAGGTGGAGGCGCCGGACAGGGTGCGGGTCGTCTCCCGCACCCCGCCGGGGTAGGCGCTACGCCCGCCGCTCCGCCGGCGCGCGGGCGGAGATCAGGGCCTGCCGGATCTCCTCCTCCGCCTTGGTCAGCTCGGCCGTCGCCGCGGCGCGGCGGGCGCGGCCCTCGTCGGCGATCCTCAGGCTGTCCTCGATCGTCGCCACCAGCGTCGCGTTCGCCTGCTTGATGGCCTCGATGTCGAACACGCCGCGCTCGAGCTCGGTGCGCGCCTCCTGGTTCCCCCGCCGCAGCGTCTCGGCGTTGGCCGTCAGCAGCGTGTTGGTCAGGTCGGTCGCCTCCTTCACCGCGCGGCCGGCGTCGCGCATGCGCTGGATGGCCAGCGCCTGCGCCAGCTGGGTGCGCCACAGCGGCACGGTGTTGGCAAGCACCGAGTGGATCTTGGCCGACAGCGCCTTGTCGTTCTCCTGGATCAGCCGGATCGAGGGCAGCGCCTGCATCGCCACCTGGCGCGTCAGCCGCAGGTCATAGATCCGGCGCTCCAGCTCGTCGCGCGCGGCGCGCAGGTCGCGCAGGCGCTGCGGGGCCAAATCGTCGCCCGGCACCTCGGCGGCGGCGACGGCGGCCGGAATCGTCTCCTCGTCCACCCGCTTCAGCACCGCCTCGCCGGCGGCGATGTGCTCGGCCAGCGCATGGAACCATTCGAGCGTCGCGCCGTAGAGCCGCTCCAGCTTCTCGACATCCTCGAGCAGATGCGTGCGGTGGGTGTCGAGGCGGACGGCGATCTCCTCCACTTGGCCCTTCACCGTCTCGTAGCGCATGAGGATCTTGTTCACCTCCTGCCCGGCGCGGCCGAACAGGCGTGCGAAGAAGCCGGGCTTCTCGTCCAGCTTCGTCACGTCGAAGCCGCGCAGCGTGCCGAGCAGGTTCTGCAGCGCATCTCCCGCCTCCCCCGTCACGCGGCTCTTCGAGCCTTCCAGCATGGCGTCGGCGGCGGCGGCGGCGCGGTTCTGCGCCTCGGCGCCGAAGCGCAGGATGGTGCCGGGGTCGGAGAGGTCTATCTGGCGGGACAGCTCGGCGATCCGCGCCGCCTCCGGCGTCGGCGCGTCGGGCAGCGCCTCCGCGCCCGGAACGCCGGGCGAGAGCCCGGCCGCGGCCGGCTCCGCCACGCCCTCGATCACGGGGGGCGTGCGCCCCGGCTCGGTTCCGCTCATGCCAGTCCCTCCTGTCGCAGGCGGTCCGACAGGACCTTCACCTGCACGTCGAGCGCGACGGTTTCCGCTTCCGTCAGGCGGCGGCGCATGTCGCCCGCGCCTTCTATCATGTCGTCGAGCAGCGCGGGCAGCGTCGCGGGCGGCGCGGCGCCGGCCGAGAGGCGGGAGGCGATCCGCTCCAACCCGTCCAGCATCACCAGCAGGAAGCGCCGCGCCTCCTCCGGCCGGTTCGGCCGGGCGCGGAGTTCCACCACCAGCGCGCCGAGCGCCTCCGCCGCCTCCGCCACCTTGGGCACGGGAAGGCGCGGCGCGCTGCGGGCCAGCGCGGCGATTCGCGCGGCGGCGGCATCCAGCGGGTCGGGCGGCGGGGCGGCGACACCCTCGATCACCGCGCCCCGCTTCGGGTCGGTGTAGGCGAGTTTCGCCCCCCAGGCCGCGCCGAGGCCGAGCACCACGGCGGCGACCGGGTTGAGGTTGGCGGCCAGCCCCGCGGCCAGCCCGGTGGCGACGCCGACCAGCGCGACCGCGCCCTTCTCCCTCTTCGCCCCGCCCTCCCGCAGCATCCGGAAGGCGAGGAACCCGAGCCCGAGCCCGAGCAGCGTGCCGGCAAGCTGCCGGATCTGCCCCGACAGCAGGTTGATCAGCGCCGCCGGAACCAGCGGCAGCAGGAAGAAGAGAAGCGACAGCCCGCGCCAGGCCCGCTGCTGCTCGGGCGGCGCCATCACTTGAACATCCCGAACAGCCCGGCGATCGGGCCCCAGATGGCGGCGCCGAGCGCCGACAGCGAGGCGATCCACACCGTCCCGGCCAGAAGCAACACCCCCCCGATCCGCCGCGGCACGGCATGCCCCGGGTCGGTGCGGCTGTCCGGGGAGGCGGGCCGCGCGGGCGGCGAGGTCGGCGCTTGCAACATGGCCGGAACATCGTCGCAGAGACGCGGCGGATCAAGCGGCGATGCGTCATCACGCGCTTGCCATCGTTACGCCCTTTGACGCGACGGCGGATCGGTTCCACCCTGCCGGCCCGCGCGGCGGCTGCGCCGCGCGCCACAGGACGGGAGCCCAGTTCCATGAGAGCATTCGCCCTCGCCGCCGGCCTTTCGCTGGCCCTCGCCGCAGGCGCCGTCCTGGCGCAAGGCAAGGACGGCGCCGCCCCCGCCGGCCCGAACGTCACCGCGCCCGCCCGCTACGCCACCCTCGACCTGCAGGCCGGCTTCCTGCCCGACCCGCGGGAGGTGCAGGTGCAGGCGGGGGGCGAGCTCGACGCCGCGGTGCTCGGCGGCGAGTGCGTCGGCTGGATCGACGCGACCCGCGCCGACGTGACGCTGAACTACCGGTCCGGCAACTTCCCGCTGATCTTCCTTGCGGAAAGCCGCGCCGACACGACGCTCGCGGTGCGCGCGCCGGACGGAACCTGGCTCTGCAACGACGATTTCCAGGGGCTGAACCCGGGCATCGTCATCCAGCGCCCGCAGTCCGGCGAGTACCGGATCTGGGTCGGCACCTTCAACCAGGGCCGTCCGGAGCCGGCGGTGCTGCGCATCACCGAGATCATGCCCGGCGGCCGCCCCGGCCAGCCCGGCGCAGGCGCGGGCCCGAACACCCAGGCCCCGGCGCGCTACGCCACCGTGAACCTGCAGGCCGGCTTCATGCCCGACCCGCACGAGGTGCGCGTGGAGGCGGGCGGCGAGCTCGACGCCGCCGCGGCCCGCCTCGGCCAGGGCTGCGTCGGCTGGATCGATGCGACCCGCGCCGACGTGACGCTGAACTACACCGCCGGCGACTTCCCGCTGATCTTCCTGGCGGAAAGCCGCGCCGACACGACGCTGGTGATCCTCGGCCCCGACGGGCGGTGGCTGTGCAACGACGACTTCCAGGGCCTCAATCCCGGCGTCGTCATCCAGCGCCCCGCCTCCGGCGAGTACCGGATCTGGGTCGGCACCTTCGGCCGCGGCCGGCCGGAGGCGGCGGTGCTGCGGATTACCGAGATCATGCCGCGCCGCTGAGGCGGGCATGAGCCCAATGGGCCGCGGCGGCGCCAGGGCGGCCGCCCGCCTCGCCCGCCGGTGCCAGCGCGCCGGCGGGCCGCTGGCACGCCGTCGGGCGCGCCGCTGCCCTGCGCCGCCGCGGCCGGCCTGCCTTGGCGCCCGCGCGGCCGGGCCCGGACGCGGCCGATGAAGGCGCTGCGCATCGCCGTCTTCGTCGTGCTGCTGGCAGCGCTCGCGCTGCTCTCCGGCGCCTGGTTCGCCTAGCGCGCCGCGGCCGACGACGTCGCCCGCTCGGTCGCAACCCAGGGCACCGTGGTCGGCGTCCGCACCAGCCGCAGCAGCGACGGCGACACCACCTTCGCGCCTATCCTGCGCTTCACGACCAGCGGCGGGCAGAGCGTCGAGCCCTCGCCCACCCTCACCACCTCCCGGCGGCCGACGCTCGGGGAGCGGTGGGAGATCCGCTACGACCCGGCGAACCCCTCGCGCGTCTGGGCCGACACCTTCCTCGGCACCTGGTTCCTGCCGACGATCCTGGGCGGCATCGGCGGCGTCGCGCTGCTCGTCGCCGGCGGCCTCGCGGCCTTCGCGTTCCGCCGCGCGGGCTGAGGCGCGGCGCGCTACAGCCTGATCTTCAGCGCCTTGCCGATCTCGCCGATCACGCCGGCGCGGAAGGCCAGCACGCAGACGACGAAGATCGCCCCCTGCACGATCGTCACCCAGGCGCCGAAGCCGGCGAGGTAGTTCTGCATGGTGACGATGATCGCCGCCCCCGCCACCGGCCCGAACACGGTGCCGAGCCCGCCGAGCAGGGTCATCAGCACCACCTCGCCCGACATGGACCAGTGCACGTCCGTCAGCGTCGCGATGCCGAACACGATCGCCTTGGTGCCGCCGGCGATGCCGGACAGCGTCGCCGACAGCGCGAAGGCCATCAGCTTGTAGTCGTCGGTGCGGTAGCCGAGCGAGATGGCGCGCGGCTCGTTCTCGCGGATCGCCTTCAGCACCTGGCCGAAGGGGCTGTGCACGATGCGGTGCACCAGCAGGAAGCCGGCGAGGAACACGCCGAGCGCGAAGAAATACACGTTGCGGTCCGCCGTCAGGTCCACCACGCCGAACAGCACGCCGCGCGGGATCGCCTGGATGCCGTCCTCGCCGCCGGTGAAGGGCGCCTGCAGGGCGAAGAAGAACACCATCTGGGCGAGCGCCAGCGTGATCATCGCGAAGTAGATGCCCGAGCGGCGGATGGCGAGCCAGCCGAAGGGAAGCCCGAGCGCCAGCCCGACCGCGCCGCCGCAGAGGATGGCGAGCTCGGGCGGCAGCCCCCACAGCTTCGCCGCGTGCCCCGCGACATAGGAGCCCATGCCGAAATACGCCGCATGCCCGAAGGAGAGCAGCCCGACATAGCCGATCAGCAGGTTGAAGGCTGAGGCGAACAGCGCGAAGCACAGGATCTTGGCGAGGAACACCTCGTAGAGGCCGAGGAAGGGCGCGGCCAGGAAGAACACGGCCATGGCCGAGAACAGCGCGAACTGCGCCTGGCTGAAGCCGAAGGGGCCGGGCTTGCCCTCCTGCGCCGCCCCGAGGTCGAGGACCGGACCGGCCATCGCTCAGGCCCTCCCGAACAGGCCGGCCGGCCGCGTCAGCAGCACGATCGCCATGATGATGAACACGACGGTCGAGGAGAGTTCGGGGTAGAACACCCGCGTCAGCCCCTCGACGACGCCGAGCACGAAGCCGGTGACGATCGAGCCGAGGATCGAGCCCATCCCGCCGATCACCACCACCGCGAACACGGTGATGATGAAGTTCGCCCCCATCTGCGGGTTGACCGAGTAGATCGGCGCCGCCAGCACGCCGGCCAGCGCGGCGAGCGCGACGCCCGCGCCATAGGTCAGCATCACCATGCGCGGCACGTTGATGCCGAAGGCCTGCACCAGCGCCGGGTTCTCGGTGGCTGCGCGCAGCTTGGCGCCGAGGCTCGTCTTCTCGATGAGAAGCCAGGTGGCGAGGCACACGGCCAGCGCCACGATCACCACCCAGCCGCGATAGACGGGCAGGAACATGAAGCCGAGGTCCCAGGCCCCGGTGAGCTCGGGCGGGATGCGGTAGGGCTGGCCCGAGCTGCCATAGAGGTTGCGGAAACTCCCCTCGATGATCAGCGCGAGCCCGAAGGTGAGCAGCAGCCCGTAGAGGTGGTCGAGCTTGTAGAGCCGGCTGATGAACAACCGCTCGATGACGATGCCGGTGATGCCGACGACGATCGGCGCGATCAGCAGCGCCCACCAGTAGCCGATGCCGAGATAGGTCAGCAGCATCCAGGCGACGAAGGCGCCCATCATGAACTGCGCGCCGTGGGTGAAGTTGATGATGTTGAGCAGCCCGAAGATCACCGCGAGCCCGAGCGAGAGCATCGCGTAGAAGGCGCCGTTGATCAGCCCGAGCACGAGCTGCCCGAACAGCAGCGGCGCCGGCACGCCGAAGATCATGTCCATGGCGGTTGGCTCTCCACGGGCGGGGCAGGCGGGGCGGCGGCTGGCCGCCCCGCCGCAGGCGTCAGGAACGGACCAGCGCGCAGTTGCCCTCCGCCATCGGGCGGAAGGCGCGGTCGGCCGGGGTCTCGCCGAGCAGCCGGTAGAAGTCCCAGCGGCCGGAGGATTCCTGCGGCGTCTTCACCTGGAACAGATAGGCCGGGTGCAGCTTCCGCCCGTCGGCGCGGATCGAGCCCGGGCCGAAGGCCTGGTCGTCGGTCGGCATCGCCTTCATGCGCGCCACCACCTCGGCGCCATTCGCCTTGGCCGCCGCCACGCCCATCTCGCGCACCGCCTTCAGGTAGTGCAGCACGGCCGAGTAGCAGCCGGCCTGCACCATGGAGGGGCGGATGTTCCCCGGCATGGTGCCGAGCGCGCGGGTGAAGGCGCGGGTGCGGTCGTTCAGGTCCCAGTAGAAGGTCTCGGACAGCACGAGGCCCTGCGCCGTCTCGATGCCGAGCGCATCCACGTCGGTGATGAACACGAGCAGCCCGGCGATGCGCTGGCCGCGGCGGGTGATGCCGAACTCGGCCGCCTGCTTGATGGCGTTCGTCGTGTCCGCCCCCGCATTCGCCAGCCCGATCACCTGCGCGCGGGAGGCCTGTGCCTGCAGCAGGAAGGAGGAGAAGTCGGTGTTCGGGAAGGGGTGCCGCACGGAGCCGATCACCCGCCCGCCGGCGGCGGTGACGAAGGCCGAGGTGTCGCGCTCCAGCGCGTGGCCGAAGGCGTAGTCGGCGGTGACGAAGAACCAGGTCTGCCCGCCGGCCGCCACCATCGCCCGGCCGGTCGAGTTCGCCAGCATCCAGGTGTCGTAGGTCCAGTGGATGGTGTTGGGCGAGCAGGCGGGGCCGGTGAGGTCGCTCGTCGCCGCGCCCGAGCAGAGGAAGACCTTGTTCCGCTCGCGCACCAGCGTGTTGGCGGCCAGCGCGACCGAGGAGGTCGGCACGTCGAGGATCACGTCCACCCCGTCGCGGTCCATCCACTGGCGCATGACGGTGGAGCCGACATCGGGACGGTTCTGGTGGTCGGCCTCGATCACCTCGACATTGATGCCGGCCTGGGCGATGCCCGATTCGCGCACCGCGAAGCGTGCGCAATGGGTGGAGCCGGGGCCCGACAGGTCGCGATAGACGCCCGACTGGTCGTTCAGCACGCCGATGCGGATGGTGTTCTGCGCCTGCGCCCGCGCCTGGCGCAGCGAGAGGCTCGAGGTGAGCAGCGGCGCGCCGGCGGCAACCCCGAGGACGGAACGGCGGGAAAGGCTCATGACGTGTCTCCCTTGCTGTGGTTCGCTCCCCGGCGCCTCACACGCCGAGGTATTCGTGAAGCCGGTCCATCGCCCCGGCAAGCTCCGCATTCGCCACCATGTCCACGACGCGGCCGTGTTCCATGACGTAGTGGCGATCGGCCACCGTCTGGGCGAAGCGGAAGTTCTGCTCGACCAGCAGCACGGTGAAGCCCCGCGCCTTCAGTTCGCGGATGGTGCGCCCGATCTGCTGCACGATGACCGGCGCCAGCCCCTCGGACGGCTCGTCGAGCAGCAGCAGCCGCGCGCCGGTGCGCAGGATGCGGCCGATCGCCAGCATCTGCTGCTCGCCGCCCGAGAGCTTGGTGCCCTGGCTCCGCGCGCGCTCCTTCAGGTTCGGGAACAGCGCGTGGATCTCGGGCACCGTCATGCCGCCCTGGCGGATGACGGGGGGCAGGAACAGGTTCTCGGTGACGGTGAGCGAGGCGAAGATCCCCCGCTCCTCCGGGCAATAGGCGATGCCGGCCCGCGCGATCGCGTCCGAGCGCGCGCCGATCATCTCCCGCCCCTCGAAGCGGATGGAGCCGGTCCGCCGCGGCACGAGGCCCATGATCGCGCGCAGCGTCGAGGTCTTGCCTGCGCCGTTGCGGCCGAGCAGCGTCACCACCTCGCCCTCGCGGATCTCGAGGCCGACGCCGTGCAGCACATGGCTTTCGCCATACCAGGCTTCCAGGCCCTCGATCCGCAGCATCGGCTCAGCCATGCGCCGGCGCCTCGCTGCCCATATAGGCCTCGATCACCGCCGGGTCGCGCGAGACGGCGGCGTAGTCGCCCTCGGCCAGCACCTGGCCGCGCGCCAGCACGGTGATCCGGTCGCACAGCCCCGCGACGACCTTCATGTTGTGCTCGACCAGCAGCACCGTGCGCCCGGCGGCGACGCGGCGGATGAGGGCGATGATCCGGTCCACGTCCTCATGCGTCATCCCCGCCGTGGGTTCGTCGAGCAGCATCATCCGCGGCTCGAGCGCCAGCGTCGTCGCGATCTCGAGCGCCCGTTTGCGGCCATAGGGCAGCGCCCCGGCGGCGACGCCCGCGAACTCGGTCAGCCCGACATCGGCCAGAAGCTCGCGCGCGCGGTCGTCGAAGGCGCGCAGGACACGGTCGGAGCGCCAGAAGTCGAAGGAGGCGCCGCGCCCGCGCTGCAGCGCGATCCGCACGTTCTCGAGCACCGACAGATGGGCGAACACCGCCGAGATCTGGAACGAGCGGACGAGGCCGAGCCGCGCCACATCGGCCGGCTTCATCGCCGTGATGTCGCGCCCCTCGTAGCGGATGCTGCCGCGCGTCGGCTGCAGGAACTTAGTCAGCAGGTTGAAGCAGGTGGTCTTGCCGGCGCCGTTCGGCCCGATCAGCCCGTGGATCGAGCCGCGCTCCACCCGCAGCGACACGTCGGAGACGGCGACGAAGCCGCGGAACTCCTTGGTCAGCCCCTCGGTCTCGAGGATCGCCTCCGCCACCCTGTCCGCCCCTTCCCTGCGTTGCCCGTCGCCGCGGGCCGTTCCCTCGCGCCGCGGCACGATGCCCGCCCCGGCGCAGCGGCGCAAGCGCCGCGCAGGGGTTCCGCCGGCGACGCGGCGTGATACGGTCGGACGCTCAGCGAGGAGGCGCCTCGGTGTCCGGCATCAGCGTTCCGGCGGGGATCACGGCGAAATACGACATCCGCGGCACGCTCGGCGCCGGGGCGATGGGCGTGGTGTATGACGCCTGGGACAGGCTGATCGAACGCCGCGTCGCCATCAAGGTCGTCCGCCGCCCGGCCGAGAGCGACGCCGAGGCGATCGAGGCCCACGCCCGCTTCCGGCGCGAGGCCCAGGCCGCCGGCCGGCTGCAGCACCCGAACATCGTCGCCGTCTACGACTATGGCGAGGACGAGACCGCCGCCTGGATCGTGATGGAGCTGGTCGAGGGCGGCAGCCTGAAGAAGCTGGTCGAGCGCAACGAGCGCCTGCCGCTCCCCGAGATCGTCCGCATCATGTCGCAGGTGCTGGAGGCGCTCGACTACTCGCACAAGCGCGGGGTCGTGCACCGCGACATCAAGCCGGCCAACGTGATGCTGGGCGAGGGCGGCCAGGCGAAGCTCGCCGATTTCGGCATCGCGCGGATCGAGAACTCGTCCATGACGCAGGTCGGCACCGTCATGGGCACCCCCTCCTACATGGCGCCCGAGCAGCTGCGCGGCGAGACGGTGGATCTGCGCGCCGACATCTGGGCCGCGGGCGTGCTGCTCTACCAGCTGCTGACCGGCGAGAAGCCCTTCGAGGGCGGCTTCGCCGCGGTGATGCACAAGGCGCTGAACACCGAGCCGACGCCGCCATCGCAGCTCTCGGTCACCTGCCCGCCGGCCTTCGACGCGGTGATCGCGCGGGCGCTGGCGAAGCGCCCGGCCGACCGCTACCCCTCCGCCGCCGCCTTCGCCGAGGCGATCCGCGCCGCCGCGGCGGCGCCTGCCGCCGCGCCGCTGCCGATGGCGGATCCGGACGCGACGATGGTCGCGTCGCGCCCGCGACCCGCCGCGCCGCCGCCCGCGCCGGTCGAGGCCGCGCCGGCCCCGGCGAAGAAGGGCTCGCCCGTCGCGCTGATCGCGGGCGCCGTGGTGGCGGCGGGGGTGATCGGCGGCGTCGTGGTGTTCGGCGGCTTTCTCGGTGGCGGCCCGCAGCCGACGCCGACGGCGCAGCTCGCACAGGTCACGCCCGGCCCGACGCCGCAAGCCGCGCAGGGGGCGCCCGGGCCGACGCTCGCCCCGCAGCCGGCGCCCACGCCGGCGCCCGCGCCGCAGCCATTCCTGTCGCCACAGCCTACGCCCGCTACGCAGCCGGCGCCGCAGCCTTTCCCGCAGCCGGCGCCCACGCCGGCGCCCGCGCCGCAGCCACTCCTGTCGCCGCAGCCCGCGCCAGCCCCGCAGCCGACGCCCGCACCGCAGCCAATGCCCCTGCCGGCGCCAGCGCCACAGCCTGCCCCCCAGCCAGCGCCACAGCCTGCCCCCCAGCCAGCGCCACAGCCGACCCCCGCCCCGCAGCCCGCCCCGCAGCCGACGCCCCAGCCCGCGCCCGCGCCACAGCCTCTCCTGTTGCCGCAGCCGATACCCGCACCGCAGCCGCCCCCGCAGCAGCCGGGCCCGGCGCCGACGCCCAGCCCCACGCCCGCCCCAAGCCCCGCGCCCACCCCGCAGCCGAGTCCGGCCCCCGCGCCGCAGCCCGCACTTGGCCCGACCGCGCAGCAGCCGCCTTCCCCCTCTCCCCTCCTCACCCCGCCATCGGCCCCGCAACCCGGAACGGGCGCGGCGCTGCTCCAGCGGCCGCCGGAGCCGCCACCGCAACCGCAACCGCAGCCGCAACTCGCCCTCGTCGTGCCGCGCGTGGACTACCGGGCCGCCGCCAACGCCGCCGTCGCCGCCGCGCCCTGCGGGCTCATCGCCAGCGCGGCCGACGGGTCCGGGCTCACCCTCCTCGGCGTGCTGCAACGCAGCGAGGACGCCGCCGTCCGCGCCGCGCTGGCGGCGCACGGCGTCGCGGCGGGCGATCCCGCGGCGCGCGTCGCGCTGCAGGGCTTCGACGGGCCGTACTGCCCCGCGCTGCCGCTGCTCCGCGCAGTGCTCGCCGCCCCGGCCGAGGCGCCGCAGGTCTCGGTGGACGGCGCCATGCCGCTGCGCCGCGGCGATCTCTTGCGCTTCACTGTCACCATGCCGTCCTGGCCCGGGCATCTCTACGTCGCCTATTTCATGAAATCGGGCGAGGTCGCGCATCTCGTGCCCTCGGCGCAGCATCCGGCCAATGCGCGCGTGCGCCTCGGCGATCCGGCGCCCGGCTTCCCGGGCTGGGAGGTGGATGAGCCCTTCGGCACCGACCTGATGGTGGTCGTCGCCTCCGAACAGCCGCTGTTCCCCGGCCGCCGCCCCTTCCTCGAGGCGCAGGACGCCTATCTCGCGGCGCTCGGCGCGGCGCTCGAGGGGGCGCGGCGGCAGGGCGCGCGGGTGCTGGTGCGGCCGGTCGTGGTCGAAACCGCGCCGCGCTAGGGGGCAGGGTGGCCGGCCGGCGCTCCGCACCGCTGCAGCGGCCCCTCCGCCTCGCTGCGCCCGCGGGCCGGGCGGGCTAGCGGTGTCGCGCGCGGCGCCCGTCGTGGGCCTTGCCCTCGGCAGCGGCTCGGCGCGCGGCCTTGCGCATATCGGCGTGCTGCGGGCGATCGAGGAGGCCGGCATCGCGATCGGCGCGATCGCCGGAACCTCGATGGGCGCCGTGGTCGGCGCCATGCACGCGGCCGGACGTCTGCCCTCCCTCGCCGAGGCGCTGTCGGCGCTCGACTGGCCGCGCATCGCCACCTTCTTCGACGTGGTGCTGCCGAAGTCGGGGCTGATCGACGGCGCGCGGATCAGCCGCTTCGTCCGCGACCAGATCGCGGCCAGGGACTTCGCGGATCTGCTCCGCCCCTTCGCCGCCGTCGCCGCCGATCTCGCCTCTGGCGAGGAGGTGGCGATCCGAAGCGGCGACGTGATCGAGGCGGTGCGCGCCTCGATCTCGGTGCCCGGCATCTTCACCCCGGCGCGCTGGAACGGCCGGCTGCTGGTGGATGGCGGCGTCGTCAACCCGGTGCCGGTCAGCGTCGCCCGCGCCCTCGGCGCCGAGGCGGTGATCGCGGTGGATGTCAGCGCCGGCCCGCCCGCCGCACGCGCCGCCCCGCCGCCCGCCCCGCCGCCGCCGCCCGAGCCGCCGCCGTCGCCGCCCCCCTGGGCCGCGGCCATCCTCGGCGCGCTCGGCGCCGTGACGGACCGGGTGTTCGCAGCCGATTCCCCTGCCGCCGCGCAGGTCGCCCGCTGGTCCTCGCGCGGCGAGCCGATGCCGAGCGTGTTCGACGTGCTGCTGTCCTCGATCAACATCATGGAGGCGCAGATCGTCCGCTGGCGGATGCAGACGGACCCGCCGGACCTGCTGATCCGCCCGCCGCTCGGCGATGTCCGCTTCCTCGACTTCCATCGTGCCGAGGAGATCATCGCCATCGGCTACCGCAGCGCCGCCGAGGCGCTGGCCGGCGCGCCCGCCGCCTGGCGCGGCGGCTAG
>Ga0272446_1004795_pt1 | contig 15623 bp, 10 predicted proteins | sample YNPCB0061_FD_194587 | JGI IMG/M metagenome (GOLD analysis project Ga0272446, IMG submission 194587) | Hot spring microbial mat communities from Yellowstone National Park, WY, United States - YNP-CB-006-1 | ecosystem: Environmental > Aquatic > Thermal springs > Hot (42-90C) > Sediment | place... | reverse complement strand
GCATGTGGTCAACCCCACGCCCACCACAACGACGCTGCAAAACCTGACCGGCTCGCCTACCAACTACGGCACGCCGGTGACCTTCCGGGCCACGGTAACTTCGACCTCGGGCACTCCGGTCGGCTCGGTGACCTTCCGCATCCAGGGTGGTGCGACACTGGCCACTGTGAACCTGGTCGCTGGAGTTGCCACCTACACGACCACCGCCTTCCAGTTGCCCGGCGGCAACCACATCATCGAAGCGGTGTACAACCCGGCTCCGGTCAGCGGCGTGGTGCGGCATGCCCCGAGTACAGGTACAGTGAACCATGTGGTCAACGCCGTCGGCACCAGCGTTACGTTGGCCAGCAGCAAATCGCCCTCTGTGGCTGGCGAGCGCGTGACCTTCACGGCTCGGGTGATCAAGAGCATCACTGGCGGAGCCAATCCCACGGGAACGGTCACGTTCTACCATACAGCAGTGAACCCAGCCAACATTCTGGGCACCGGCACGCTGCAAACCGTGTCGGGAGTCACGACGGCTAGCTACCAAACCGCTGCCGGTCAGTTGCTCATCAGCACGCTAGGCAACACGCCGACCATCATCGCCGTCTACTCCGGCGATACCAATTACACCGGCAACCAGGCATCGAGAATCCAGACGATCAACAAGGCCAACACTACGATGGCGTTGACCTCGACTGGCAGCCCAGCGGCCTACGGCACGCCGGTGACCTTCACGGCCACGGTAACGCCGGTCGCTCCGGGCGCTGGTGTCCCAACGGGAACGGTCGCGTTCTATCGCGGATCTGTCGCACCGGCTAACTTGCTGAGTACTGAGCCACTAATGAGTGGTGTGGCCAGCTACACAACCTCGACACTGGCGATGGGTAGCTCGACCATCATTGCTGTCTACGCCGGTGACGCAAACTTCAACAACGCACCCAATGCCTCGCGGGTGCAGGTCATCCGCGCCGGCACCCAAGTGACCAACTTCACCTCGTCGGTGCCCACTTGGTTCGTCGGCCAGACGGTCACGCTGACGGCCGATGTCGTCCTCACTGGATCGCCACCAACGGGCCGACCGACCGGCACGGTGACCTTCCGGGTCGGCAGCACGGTGCTGGGAACCGTCACGGCGGCGGCAGTGATTGGTGATCCTACCCGATCCAGGGCTACCCTGGTCACTAACCTGGTGCCTGCGGGAAGCCCGACGACCATCACAGTCGTCTACAATGGCTCGACTTTCCATATGGCCAGCCAGGCCGATTTCCAGCGAACAGTCAACAGGTACGCCACCAACACGGTGCTGGCTGCTTTGCCCGCCGCCGTTGTCAGCGGCCAGGCGGTGACCCTCACGGCGACCGTGGTACAGCCGCCTGGTCAGCCGATTCCCACCGGCACGGTGACGTTCTTCCGTGGTGCCACGCCGATAGCTACCGTGACTCTGCCGGCTGGTTCGCGAGTGGTCAGTTTCACCACTCGCCCCACCGATCTGCTAGCCGTCAATGGCCCAGCCACGATCACGGCGGTGTACAACGGCAGCGGCCGCTACGAGGGCAGCACCTCGGCTCCGCAAACGGTGCAGGTCAACCCGGCAGCGACCAACATCGCCATCGCGGCCTCCACGTTGTCGGCTAACCGCGCGTTGACCATCACCGGCACCGTGACCCCGGTCGCTCCTGGCCGTGGCGTGCCCACGGGGACGGCCCGGCTGTTCGTGGACGACGTGTTTATCGGCACAGTAACACTGAACGCTCAGGGACGAGCCGTCTTCGGTCTGCCGGCTGGACTGCCGCTCGGCACGCGAGCGATCCGTATCGAGTACGACGGGGACAACAACTTCAATCCCTTCTCGCGAACGGTGTTCTTCACCTTCATCAGTGGTGGCGGTCGCGTGACCTGATCGACTTCGCCTTAGTTGGCAACCCAAGCCGCAACCCGGCGAGCCAGGGCAGAGAGGCCCGACTCGCCGTGTTGCTTTGCGTAGCCAAGTTGGTTGCTTCCGCGATGGCGTGTTTCTTCTCTTCACATTCCGCTTGACATTCGGCCCACCACTGGCTATCAGGCCGCTTCACGTTTCCAGCACATCGGGCAACCCAAATCAACCGACCTGCACAAACGGGCTGGTTGGTGAGTAGGGTTTTATGATCCGGATGGGCCGCACCGAGGGGGATTTGGCGGTCTGTCGGCCGGTGCCGTTCGCGGGCTGGGGAGCCTGCGAACACGGAATGAACGGACGCTCCGGCAAGGGCGTTAACTGGCGTTCAATCGGCTTTTGTTGCAGGAAAGTGTGCTACTCGGACGATAACTGGAAGACAACGGCCAAGGAACAGGCCACACAGGGGGTAGAGCAAGCGCGCTTGAGGCACACGCTGCGAGCGGACGGGGGATTGTGTGCATCGACTGGGGCAGATCGCTTGAGAACAGTCGGCCGATTCTCGGAGTCACGGCTGTGCGAACTGATCGAGGTCGATTCGCCAACTTGCGTCCACGGTTCCGCTCGGAACCGATCGACTTGCGTGTCTGCATCCCACCCTGGAGGTATCCGGTTTAGCTGCTCGTATCGCGAGCGGAACAGACCCACCAACCTATCGGATACTCTGGCCTCGCAGTCGCTTGCCATCCAGCAGGGGGAGGAGCCCATGGTGGCGCACGTCGATGTCGATATTGCCCAAGTCTGGCGCGAGTACAAGGATGCGAAATCCAAGCCGGTTGAGTTGCGTAATCAACTCGTCGAACACTACCTGCCGCTGGTCAAGTACAACGCTGAACGCATCTGGGCACGCTTACCCGATGGGGTCGATCTCGACGATCTGATCAGTGCTGGCATCTTCGGCCTGATGGATGCCATCGAGGCGTTCGATCTCGATCGTGGAGTCAAGTTCGAGACCTATTGCGTGCCGCGCATCCGCGGTGCCATGCTCGACGAACTCCGCACCATGGACTGGGTGCCACGCTTGGTGCGTAGCAAGGCCTCCAAGTTGGAGGACACTCGTAAACGTCTCGAAGCCGAACTCGGTCGCCCGCCCAGCCCCGAGGAAATGGCCGACCGCTTGGGCGTTACCCTCGAGGAGTACTACAAGCAACTCGGCGATGCCACCGCCATCAGCCAGGTCAGCCTCAACAAGAAGTGGTACGAGACTGACAGCTACAAAGACGTTCGCGAAATCGACATCCTGGAAGACAAGAAGGCCGAGGATCCCACCCACCGCATCCAGAATCGCGATCTGATGCGTCTGGTGACGCGCGGCCTGAATCGCAACGAACGCCTCATCATCATCCTCTACTACTACGAGGACATGACGATGAAGGAGATCGGCGCGACACTCGACCTGAGCGAGTCGCGGGTCAGCCAGATGCATTCGAGCATCGTCGCTCGGCTACAATCGCAACTGGCCCAGCGTCGTCCCGAGTTCAGCACCTAACCCCCGACGCAGGCGCGAATACCTCCGACCGCTGACGCGAGGTGGCTCACCAGCGAGCCGACCCGCGTCAGCGGTCGGGGTTTTTCATAGAACAGGCTCCCAGTTCGCCCCCTTTTCACCCATGAGAATCCCCCGATGACCTCACGCTGGTTTCTGCTTGCTGTTGTCCTGCTTACGCCCTCGCTGACGTTCGCTCAGGAGCAACCGACCGCTCCCCAACCCGCAACCGAGAAGACCCTAGACGCGCTCATTGACCGGGTTCTCAAAGAGTTCTCCGTCCCTGGTGCGGCGATCGCCATCGTTCGTGACGGCAAGGTGTTGCACCTCAAGGGCTACGGCTGGCGTGATGTGGAGGCCAACAAGCCGGTCACTCCCGACACGCTGTTTGCCCTGGCTTCCTGCACCAAGGCGTTCACGGCGACGGCGATTGCCTCTCTGGTCGATGCAGGCAAGATGCGCTGGGACGATCCGATCCGCAAGCACCTGCCGTTCTTCCGCCTGGCCGACCCGCTGGCCTCGCGCGAGGCGACCCTCGAGGACGCTCTCTGTCACCGCACCGGACTGGCTCGACACGACGTGCTGCGCATGCAGACCTGGGGGCGCGAACGCCTCATCCGCGCGCTGGCGGACATCCAGCCGAGCAAGCCGTTCCGCGCCGAGTACCAGTACAACAATCTTCTCTACCTGACCGCTGGCTATGCAGCGGGCGTGGCTGACGGCAGCGATTGGGACACGGTCGTTCGCCGTCGCCTGCTGGAACCGCTCGGCATGACCGGAGCGAAAACCAACTCCACTGCCATGCAGCAGTCGCCCGATTACGCCCGCCCCTACGTCCTCAAGGCGGGCAAGCCCCAGCTCATCCCGATGCGCGACACGGACAACGCCGCTCCGGGCGGCTCGCTCAAGGCCAGTGCCCGCGACATGGTGCGCTGGCTGCTGTTCCAACTCGACCTGGGCAAGATCGACGGCAAGCAGATCGTCTCCGTGCAGCAAATGCGGCAGACACATCGGCCGCGCATCGCGGTGCCGGCCGGCTCCGCCGACGCGAGTTCGGCCTTCACCGTGCAGCGAAGCTATGCTCTGGGCTGGATGGTCGAGGATTATCGTGGCCAGCACCTCCTCCAGCACGGCGGAGCCATCGACGGCTACCGCTCCCAGGTGGTTCTTGCTCCACGGCACAAACTCGGCATCGTCATTCTCTCGAACCTCGGCGGCACTCGAGTTCCCGAGACGCTGTCCTATTCGCTGTTGGATCACTTGCTCGATTTGCCGGCCCACGACTGGATCGCTCACGCCAAACAGACCGAACAGCGCACCAGAGCCAACGAAGCCCGGCAGCGAGCGCTCCTCGACCAACAACGCAAGCGCGATACCCAGCCATCCCTCGATCTGGCCGCCTACGCGGGCCACTACGACCATCCCGGCTACGGTCGTGCCGAGGTTCTGCACAGCAAGGAAGGGCTGGCGATTCGCTGGGGCACGGTCAATCGGCCGTTGTCGCACTATCACCTCGACGTGTTCCGCTTCGAGTTGCCCGACCCGCACATGTTCTACAGCGGCGATCCGCGCGTCCAGTTCCACCTCGATGGCGAGGGCAACGTCGGATCGATGGTATTTCTCGAACAGGAATTCGTCCGAGTGAAGAAGCCTCTCGACAAGAAAGGGCCAGCGAAGAGAGAGCCAGCGAAGGACAAATCGCTGGCCCGAACCGTCCGGCCAGTAGACGAGAAGGCCATCGACGACATCGTGAACGCGGCTCGTAAGGCTTTCGAGGCTCCGGGCGTGGCGGTGGCGGTGGTGGTCGGCGACAAGGTCATCCACGCAAAGGGCTACGGCGTTCGCGAACTGGGCAAGCCCGAACCAATCACGGCCGACACGCTGTTCGCCATTGCCTCGTGCAGCAAGGCGTTCACGGCGACGGCCATCGGCTGTCTGGTCGAAGAAGGCAAACTAGGCTGGGACGACCCCGTGAGCAAGTACCTGCCGTTGTTCCGCCTCCGCGATCCCTTGGCCGACCGCGAGGCCACCTTGCGTGATCTGTTGAGCCATCGCACCGGAGTGGTGCGACACGACATTCTCTGGGTAGTACACGACAACTGGACACGCGACGAGATGATGCGCCGGGCCGGCCTGCTGAAGCCGGATCGATCGTTCCGCTCGGAATGGGGCTACAACAATCTCCAGTACCTGATGGCCGGCGAGGCCTCCGCACGGGCCGCCGGCACGACCTGGGAAGAACTGGTGCGATCGCGTCTGCTGGTGCCTCTGGGCATGAAAACGACGAACTTCAGCACGCGCGATCTGCTTTCGTTTCCTGATCATGCTCGCCCACACATCCGCAAGAATCGCACGGAAGGGCCGATCCTGCCCACCACGCCAACGAACATCGACAATGTCGCGCCGGCCGGCTCGATCAATTCCTCGGTACGCGAGTTGTCAGCCTGGATGCGGTTTCAACTCGGTGGTGGCTCGTTCGAGGGCAAGCGCATCCTCAAGCCCGAAACGCTCCGCGTGACTCATACGCCCGTCATCCCCGTTCCTGCTCCGTCCACTCACGCCGCTCGCCTGAACGAGGGCGTGATCGTCCAGACGACCTATGCTCTGGGCTGGAACGTGCAGGACTATCGCGGTCAGCGTATGCTGACGCACAGCGGCTCGCTTCTGGGCTACCGATCGCGGGTGATCCTGTTGCCCGAATGGCAGGTCGGCATAGCAGTATTGAGCAACCTGGAGTCGGCTTCTGTGCCCGAGGCGGTCGGTTATCAGATCGCCGATGCGTTGCTCAGGGCCGAGAAACGCGACTGGAACAGCCTGTTTCTGGAGACGACGAGTAAGCTCAACGAGCAAACCCGCCGAGACGAAACCGATCTGGTCAAGAAGCGGAAAAAGGGGACGAAACCGACCTTACCGTTGGCGGACTACACCGGCGTTTTCGAGGAGGCGGCTCACGGGCCGATCACCTTATTGCTCGAAGAGGGCAAGCTGAAGGCCAGTTGGGGACGCTATCGCTTGCCGGTGGAACACTGGCACCACGATACCTTTCGTCTGGGCGAATACCCTGGACAGTACCTCGCCGCCTGGGGCGATCGCTTGCTGGTGTTCCGTCTAGACAGACAAGGGGCCGTGCAAGGCTTCCGCTATCTGGGGCACGACTTCGTCCGTCGGCGACCGGCGACCCGGTAGTTCAGCAAAGGAGGCGGCGATTTTGGATGGCATCGCGCGAGGCGAGGTAGTGCAGGCGGCGAGTGCGTTCGTTTCGCTGATGCAAAACGGGGGCGAGTTGGGTACGATCGAGCGGTGGTTCGAGGTGGCGGCGGGATGCGAGCCGAGGCAAAGGGTCGAATGGGCAGCCGCCAACGTGGTGTTCGCCGAATTGACCGCCTGCCAGAGCCAGTGGCGGCGTGCTGTGGAGGAACGTACCGTGGGCGAATCGACCTATCTCAACGAGATCCGGACTGAGGGCGAGATGAAGGGCCGCGCGAGTTCCTTGCTGAAACTGCTGGGACGACTCGGGGCGGTGCCGGCGGATCTGGAGGCGGCCATCCGTGCCTGCAAGGAGCAGCAGAAGTTGGATGCCTGGTTCGATGTGGCACTGGATCGGCCGAGCATCGAGGAGTTTCGCCAGCGTACCGGGCTGTGAGCCAAGGTCTGAGCATCCTCTCTTCGACTAAAACCGTACTGCTTGGCCATATAGCGAACGCAATTGCTCGCGTCCGGCCTCGCTGATAGTGTTGCCACGCAGATCTAGCAAGGTCAGACGCACCAGATAGGGCGAATCGCCTAGTTGGACGGCAGTGGCCTCGGTCAGATTGTTTCGCCGCATCTCCAGGCTGGTCAGCCCCGCTAGTTCCGGGGCTTCCGCGACGGCGGTCACCGCATCGTAGCCGTAGGGATTGTCGTTGAACCGCAGTTGCTGCAAGCCGCCCAGATACGGCGACAGCAGCAGCGGTTCGACATCGCCGCGATCTAGGTAGTTGTTGCTCAGATCCAGGCTGGTCAGCCGCTGCAATTGCGGCAGCTGCGCCAGGCGTTGCAGTACCATCCGATCGCGGGCAGCGGTCAGCCGTAGACTCGTCAACGGATGGCGAGCGAACAGAGAGTCGGCCAGTCGTAGCAGTTTGGCAGCATCGAGCGACAGATGCGTCAGGAAGCCCCGGCTGAAGGCCCAGCCGTGAACGTGTTCTCGCAAGCTGCCCAACCAGTGCCGTTCGTAGCGTTTGCGCAAGCGACGCTCCTGAGCTTCCCGTTCTGGTCGGTTCTCGTCGTCCTCGCTCATCCGCGCTAGCATCACTTGCAGGCGAATGTGTTCAGCGCGGGCACGCTCGACGGGGCCACCCATGTCGTCCAGCCAGTCGGCGTAGATCAGTCGCGGCACATCGTCGTCTGGATTGGCCACGATGTCCGCTAGTAACACGTCTGTGGGATCTACCATGACCCACCCTTTCCTGCTTTCCCAACCCGCCTGAGTTGCCTGACACTACCGCCTTTCTAGAATATGCGGCATGTATCTCGCTGACCAACTCGCCGCTGCACGCTTGCCTGTCGCGGTAAGCTCAACCCTGGCTGGAAGTTCCTTTTCCGCTCAGGGCGGTTGCAATGACCTTGACGGGTGTGCTTGCCAGGACAGGGAAGGGACTCGCGACAGCCATAATTTCGGCACTCTGACCTTCAAGGGGAGTTCCGAAGCTTGATAAAATTGAGAAGCTACACAAAGCGGGGTATTTGAAATAGCGAGAGAATCTAGTCATGCGGCGAACCCTCCAGAGTAAACGATTCCTGATCACCGGAGCCAACAGCAGTGTTGGTCGCGCCCTGGCCAGCTTGGCCGCAACCCAGGGAGTCCGACTTGCTCTGGTGGACGAGGAAGCCCGGTCGCTCGAGCAGTTGGCCGGCGAACTGGCGGGGCGTTGCGAGGTGGTGCCTATCGCTGCCAATATCACCTCCGAGAGCGACCGTTCGCGCATTCTGGAGACGGCGGTCGATCAACTCGGTGGACTCGATGGCCTGATCCACGTTGGCGGCATCGCACCGTTCGGACGATTTGCCCAGACACGCGAAGACAGCCTGCGACGGGTCATGGAAGTCAACTTCTTCGCTCCCGCTGAACTGATTCGGCTGGCCGTGCCGGTTCTCACCCAGGGCCAACAACCCGTTCTCGTCAATCTCGCTTCGCTGGCGGGCCGACGAGGACTGCCCGGCTGGTCGGAAGTCGCTGCCAGCGAATTTGCCCTGGTCGGCCTGACCGAAGCTCTGCGCGGTGAGATGGTTCGCTTCGGCATCGACGTGCTACTGCTCATTACCGCTCGCCAGCCGCAACCCGATGCCCAGCAGGTCGCCGCGGCCCTGCTCAACGCGATCCGGCACAATCGTCGCGAAACCGTGCTGGGCTGGCAGGCGCGCTGGTTGCTGCTGCGAAATCGCTGGTTGCCCGGCTGGGTCGATCGGCTGATGATTCGCCAGGCCAAGGCGATTCCGGCATCGGCCCCTGTTCATGGATGATAGCCCTGTCCAGAGAGTATCGACTGGTACACCCGTGAAGGTCAGCCCCTGGGAGAATTTGCAACATGTGTGGAATTGCTGGCATCATTGACCTGTCTGGACAGCAGCGTCCAGCTCCTTTGGCCGCTCTCCAAGCGATGGCCCAGGCCATCATTCACCGTGGGCCGGATGAAGACGGCTTTCTCGATCGGCCGGGGCTGGGTTTTGCCTCGCGGCGATTGAGTATTGTCGGCCTGCATGATGGTCGGCAGCCCATCTACAACGAGGATCGCAGTGTCGCGGTCGTCTTCAATGGCGAATTCTTCGACTTCCCCGAGGTGCGCGCTCGCCTCGAAAGCCGTGGCCATCACTTCCGCACTCACTGCGATACCGAGTTGATACCGCATCTGTGGGAAGATCATCAGGACAAACTGTTCGATCACCTTCGCGGACAGTTTGCCTTTGCCCTGCACGACCAGAAACGCCAGCGTATCATCCTGGCTCGCGATCGCTTCGCCATCTGTCCGCTCTACTGGACGCGGCAACGCGACGAGGACGGCGAGTGGTTGCTGTTCGCTTCCGAGATCAAGGCACTGCTAGCCTCCGGCATGGTGCGAGCCCGACCGAATCCGACCGGCATCAATCACCTGTTCACTTTCTTTGCGGTGCCCGGCCCGCAAACCTGCTTCGAGGGCATCCATCTGCTGACGCAAGGGCATTTCCTCGATGTGCAGGTGCCGCCCGGACAACTGGCTCGCGTCGAGGAACGTATTTACTGGCAAATGACCTATGCCGATCGCGATCAGGAAGACAAGCGCGACATCGAGACGCTGACCAACGAATACGAACGCCTACTGCTCGCCGCGGTGGATCGCCGCCTGCGTGCCGATGTCCCGGTCGTCTCCTACCTGTCCGGTGGCGTGGACAGCAGCCTGGTCGTGGCGATGGCCTCGAAGATACGCGGCACGCCGATCAAGCCGTTCACCATTCGTATCAAGGCACCCAAGCTCGACGAGTCGGCGGAGGCTAACCTCGTCGCCAATCACATCGGAGTCAAGCCGTTCATTCTCGATGTCGGTGCCGAGGAGGTTCTCAACACCTACCCGGAACTGATCCGAGCTGCCGAGGCACCGGTAGTGGACACTTCCTGCGCCGCCCTGTTGTTGCTGGCTCGCGAGGTGCATCGCCAGGGCTTTAAGGTCGCTCTGACCGGCGAAGGGGCCGATGAATGGCTGGGCGGCTATCCCTGGCACAAGGTCAATCGCGTCCTGAGCTACTTCGATGTATTCGGCCTGCCCATCTCGCAGTGGATTCGCCGAATCGGGGTCAAACTAGCCGGCTCGCCTTGCTTCAGTGCCGACCTGCTGCGGCGAGTTCGCGAATCGGTCGGCGGGCACAATGGCTGGCTAGATGTGTACGGTCTGATGAGCCTGTCGAAGTTGCGATTCTTCAGTCCGCAATTCAAGACGCAGGCTCTGATCACAATTCCATATAATGATTTGAACCTGGACATTGGCCGGATGAAGAACTGGCATCCGTTCCATCGAGAGCTGGCTCTGAGCTTCCGGATTCATCTGGCCGGTCTGTTGCTGAGTTCCAAGGGGGATCGCGTGGCAATGAACTCCTCTGTGGAGACGCGGTATCCCTTCCTAGACGAGGAAGCTGGCGAGTTCCTATGCCGGGTGCCGGCCAAGTACAAGTTACATGGGTTGCAGGACAAATACCTACTGCGTCGAGTCGCCGAGCGGTATCTGCCGCGGAGCATCGCCTGGCGGCGCAAGGCAATGTTCCGCGCTCCGTTCGACAGTTTCCATCTCGAGGTGGCTCCGCCATTCGTCGAGCAACTGTTCAGCCCCGAGTCGTTGCAGCGAACCGGCTACTTCGACGAGAAGGAGGTCACTCATTGGCGTAAGGCGTTCCGCAACTTGCGGAGTGGCGGTCTGGCGCGAACCTCGGTCGAAATGGGGCTGGTGGCGGTGCTGGCCACCCAACTGTGGCACCACACCTATATCGACGGCAGCCTCGCCGATCTGCCTAGCCTGGCCGACCTGGGTCGCCGACCGCTTCCGGAGTTCGCCCATCGCAATGGCCACAGTGGGCGACCGGCAATCGCATCAACGGCCGTCCCCTCGGCCTGAGGTAGAGAGGTTTTTCTGATGTCCTACACGCTGACCACTCTCTGGCACGATCGGCAACGCTACTTGCCGGGCGTACTGGCCATTTCCTTCAGTGCCTTGCTGATGGCCTTGCAGACGGGTCTGCTGTTGGGCTTGTTCTCGATCACCTCACTGCCGGTCGATTATGCAGCGGATAATCTGGTCTGGATCGGCGCACCGGAGGTCGTCTCCGTGGATCTGGGGCAGTCCATTCGCGAAAGCACAATCAATCGCCTGGCAGCACAGCCGGAGGTCATCCGCTGCGAGCCCTACTTCCAGGGCTTTGCCTACTGGGCACAGCGAACGGGCAAACGCGAGCTATGCATGGTGGTCGGTTCGCGTCTGGGAGAGGACACTCTGGGGCCAGCCGGTAAGTTGCTGACTGCCGAGGATCGGCGCAAACTCCTGCAACCCGGCGCGATCATCATCCCCGAGGGCGACATGGAGCGTCTGGGGGTGGCCTATAAACGTGATGAACAAGGGCGGATCGTCGAGCCGCGTGAATTGGTCAACGCCACGGCGGAGGTCAATGGCATTGCCGTCCGCGTGGTCGCTGTCAAGCCAGGCATCAAGAGCTTGGCGGGGCCCTACATCTTCTGTTCGCTGACGACGGCTCGAGCGTTGTTGCGGCTGTTTCCCGATCAGGTCACCTACGTCGTGGGCCAGTGTGCCAGTGCGGCAGATACCGAGAAGGTCGTCAAGCGACTTCGCGCTCAGTATGGTGTAAAAGATAAGCAGCACTCGCAGGTCAACATCGACTGTGCGCCAAATGGCGATGTGGCTGTTTTTAGCGGTGCCGAATTCTCTTGGCAGACTCGCATGCACTGGCTGACCAAAACCAAGGGCGGATACGCTCTGGGTTATGCCGCTCTGCTGGGGTTGATTATCGGGGCGGTGGTTACCAGTCAGACGCTGTATGCGGCGACGGCGGCCTCGCTCAAGGAGTTCGCAGTTCTGCGTGCCTTGGGCATTCCCCGCTGGCGCATGCAATTTCTGGTACTCGGCCAGGCCTTCTGGATGGGAGCGGTGGGGTTGTTGCTCGCCTTACCGGTGGCTTGGGGGCTCAAGTCAGTTGCAGAAATGTCCCAGGTTCCCATCAACCTGGAATGGTGGATTCTCCTACTGTCTGGATCATTGACTCTGTTCATGGCGATGGCTGCCGGTCTGCTGGCTCTGCGGTCGTTGCGGAATGTCGAACCTGCCACCCTGTTGCGTTAGACGAGGACGACTTGGTCGCCGAGTGAGGAACACGTTCATGGCAAACGAATTCCAGGTGCCGTTGCGAGGAGAAAATCTCTATCGCAGCTTCGGAGAAGGCGACGCGAAGGTCGTGGCTCTGGATCATGTCAGCCTCGACATTCGTGCGGGCAAGGTCACTCTGCTCATGGGCCCGTCCGGCAGCGGCAAAACCACGTTGCTGGCCGTTCTCTCGGGCTTGCTGCGTCCCGAGTCGGGGCGAGTGATATGCCTGGGGGAAGACCTCTGGGAACTTGACGACAAGGCCCGCGAACGCTTTCGCTTGCGGCACTGCGGCTACATCTTTCAAGGCTACAACCTTTTCAGTGCCCTAACGGCCCGACAGCAACTGGAAATCGTCCTCCGCTGGGGCGAGGGGCTGTCGGCTAGCGATGCCCGTCGTCGCGCCGATGAAGTACTCGATCTGCTCGACCTGTCGCATCGCGCTAATGCCCGGCCGGCGGAACTGTCCGGCGGCGAAAAACAGCGAGTGGCCATCGGCCGCGCCCTAGTCAAGAATCCCGAATTGCTTTTCGCCGACGAACCTACCAGTGCTCTGGACTGGGCGCAAGGCGAGCAAGTGGTGGCGTTGCTACAATACGCCGCCCGCAAACGGGGAGCCACCGTGCTGATCGTCGCTCACGAAGAACGCATCAAGAAGTTCGCTGATGAGGTGCATCATCTGCAAGACGGCAAACTGCTGGAAGAGCCTGATTACCCGGCGATCGTCGGCCACATTCATGCCAACTCCAGCAGCACGAAACTCGTAACCCCCTAACGTTGCATCCCCAACGGCACCATTGCAAGGGACTACCGATCATGGATCATCCTGCTGTGCTGACCCCCGTCAGCGAAATTAACCAGCCCCGACCCGTTGTTCCGCCTTCGAGTGGCAATGGCGTCCCGTCTGCATTGCGACGCACCTCTGCTCGGCCACGTCAGCGGTTGTTTTCGCCCTGGTTGCTGGTTCTGGGATTTCTCTCTGCTGTGGTGGCTGTCAGTAGCGTGATGATGCCAAGCTGGTCGCAACCGGCGCAACCCAGCGAATCGGTCAAGCCGCCAACGGTGGGGGTGGCGATGGCTCTGGTGGATGTCGAGGAGGGCGTACACTCGCTGTATCCGGCGCGGCCCGGCCGGATTATTGAGACACCTTTTCAGGAAGGCGACGAGGTCGAAAAAGGGGCTGTCCTGCTGAAGACGGATGATTGGCTGGCCCGCAAGCAGCACGCCGAGGCCGAGGTCGATCTCGCCATAGCCCGGCAAAAATTGGAGCAAGCCCGCGTTGCTCAGGTGCAGCACGAAGAGCAGTTGAAAATGCTTGAAGCCTCTCTGACCGCTGCCCGCAAAAAACACCAGGCTGCCCTGGCTCAGATGGAAAAGGCACGTCGCTATCTCAATGAGGGCATCAACGGCAGTGTCGAGGACGTGACGGCGGCTACCCGTTTGGCCGAGGAGGCTGAGGCCGCCATTGAGGTCGAAAAGGCCCGCATCCGTCTGCTCGAAGCGAGTCGGCCCGAACTGACTGTCAGCCTCGCCGAGTTGAACGTCCGGGCCAAGCAAGAACAACTCGACAAGGCCGCTCGCGCTATCGAAGAACACAAACTGCTTGCCCCTTGCAAAGGCCGTATCCTTCGACGACTCGTTCGCGTCGGCGAGGTACTCGGCTCCAACCCGGTTCGGCCCGCCCTGGAATTTGCCGCCGGTCAACCCATTGTCCGCGCCGAGTTTGAGCAGGAGTTCGCCGGAGAACTCCAGTTGGGACAGACCTTCACGATCTACGACTACATCACCCATTCGGAAAAACCCATCGCACAGGGCAAGGTCATTCGTCTGGGTCACTGGTACGCGCAACGGCGGGTCATTCTGTTCGAGCCGATGCAGTTCAATGATGTCCGCACTCGCGAGGTGATTATCGGCGACCTCCAACTCAAACAGGGGGCTCCGCCTCTACTGATCAACCAGCGTGTTCGCGTGCAACGCGTGATGGAGCCGACCGAGGAGAAGGTGCAAACGGCGAAGAGGGATTCGCGGCCCTAATGGTGCCTGGAGGGAGGTGGCCTGGGTTTGGAGTAGTTGCTGTTGATCCGCATCGACTCGACAGGGTTGATCTGCATATAATGCGGGTGGTGGCAGCAAGGATGCCTGGGGAGGTTGCGGCAGCCTTCCTCGTTTCACCACGACGCATGAGAGCGGATCATGTCCACCTTGAGCCAGCCTCACCTGACCATGAACGGCAATGGCAGCAACCGCAGCACAGAGCGACGGCCGGTAACCGTACCGGACTTTCTGTCCGCTCGGGCACGCGGGGTCAAGCTGACGATGTTGACGGCCTATGATGCCACGCTGGCGCGGCTGCTCGATACTGCGGGAGTCGATGGCTTGCTGGTCGGCGACTCGCTGGGCATGGTTGTCCAAGGGCAGCCCGATTCGTTGGCGGTCACGCTCGAAGAGATGATCTACCACACACGCCTGGTGATGCGCGGCTGTCGTCGTGCCCTGGTCGTGGCCGATCTGCCCTTCATGAGCTACCAGATCAGTCCGCAACAGGCACTGGAGAGCGCCGGCCGGCTCATCAAGGAAGGCGGTGCCCACGCCGTCAAGCTCGAAGGGGGCATTCGCAGTGCTGCCGCCGTCGAGGCCATCACCCGCGCCGACATCCCGCTCATGGGCCACATCGGCCTGACTCCGCAGTCGGTTCGGCGACTGGGCGGTTTCAAGGTGCAGCGCGATGCGTCGCGACTGCTCGACGATGCCCGAGCCATCGAGGCGGCCGGCGCTTTCGCCCTGGTCATTGAGTGTGTGCCGGCCGACTTGGCCGCCCGCATCACTGAGGCGGTACAGATCCCGACCATCGGCATTGGAGCCGGCCCACACTGCGATGGCCAGATCCTCGTCACGCACGATCTGCTCGGGTTGTTCGACAATTTGCGTCCTCGCTTTGTCCGACGCTACGCCGAACTCGGCCAGGCCATCCAGCAGGCCATCGAAGACTACTGCCAGGAAGTCCGCGAGGGCGTGTTCCCAGGGCCGGAACACTCCTTCCGCTGAGAATCGTTCTTGCTCTGTCCCTGAACGCCAACAAAACAACCCCGGCCAAGAGGTATACACACCTCTCGGCCGGAGTTTGTCTAGATTCTACTAAAGCCGTCACGAATCAAGGGCAGGTCGGAGCCGGAGCGCACATCACCGGCTTGCAGACGACCACGGGCACGCGTTCGGTGATGACCTTGGTGACCAACTGGTAGGTGGTCACAGGCACTTTGGTGACCTTGGTCTGGGTCGTGTAGGTGACTACATCGACCTCATAGGTGCGGGTCTTGGGGACACATTCGTAGGTGGTGACATT
>Ga0272446_1004794_pt1 | contig 15623 bp, 12 predicted proteins | sample YNPCB0061_FD_194587 | JGI IMG/M metagenome (GOLD analysis project Ga0272446, IMG submission 194587) | Hot spring microbial mat communities from Yellowstone National Park, WY, United States - YNP-CB-006-1 | ecosystem: Environmental > Aquatic > Thermal springs > Hot (42-90C) > Sediment | place... | reverse complement strand
TGACCGGGACGATCGGCCTCCCGGCCGGGGTCGAGATGGTCATGCCCGGCGACAACATCGAGATGACCGTCGAGCTCATCACCCCGATCGCCCTCGAGACCGGCCAGCGCTTCGCCATCCGCGAGGGCGGCCGGACCGTCGGGGCCGGGGCGATCACCCAGATCATCGAGTAGGACGCGATGGCGAAGGTCGAAGCGAGGCCGGTCATCCAGCTCGCCTGCACCGAGTGCAAGCAGCGGAACTACACGACCCGCAAGAACAAGAAGAACGACCCCAACCGCCTCGAGCTGCGGAAGTACTGCCCGCGCGAGCGACGGCATACACTTCACCGGGAGGCGAAGTAGCGGACGCAGGGGCGTAGCTCAATTTGGCAGAGCGCTGGTCTCCAAAACCAGTGGTTGTCGGTTCGAGTCCGGCCGCCCCTGCCATACCCGTCCGCCGGCCCGCAACGAATCTGGAGAGCGATCCGCTGGTGAACCGCATCCGCCGCTTCCTCGACGAAGCGTGGTCCGAACTGAAGAAGGTCAGCTGGCCGACCCGCGATCAGGTCCGAAACCTGACCGTGCTCGTCTTCGTCATCAGCTTCGTTGTGGGCGTCTACATCACGGTCTTCGACACCCTCTTCTCGCAGGCGATCAGCCTGCTGGCCCAGTAGGGATGGCCATGGCAAGCGAGCCGCAGAGCCCTGCCCCGAAGCGCGAGAAGCGCTGGTACGTCATCCATACCTACTCCGGCTACGAGAACAAGGTGAAGGCGAACCTCGAGCACCGGATCGAGTCGATGGGGATGGAGGACAAGATCTTCCAGGTCCTCGTCCCGATGGAGGAGGAGATCGAGATCCGGCAGGGCCAGCGCCACACCGTCCAGAAGAAGGTCTACCCGGGCTACGTCCTCGTCGAGATGATCCTCGACCCCGACAGCTGGTACGTCGTCCGGAACACGCCCGGGGTGACGAGCTTCGTCGGCGGCGGCAACGTCCCGGGAGCGCGGAGCGAGCCGATCCCCCTCGACGAGAGCGAGGTCAAGCAGATCCTCCGCCACATGGGCGTCGAGACGCCGAAGTACCGGGTCGCCTTCCAGAAGGGCCAGAGCGTCCGCGTCATCGATGGGCCCTTCGCCGAGTTCATCGGCACCGTGGAAGAGGTGAACCCGGAACGGAACAAGCTGAAGGTCCTGGTCAGCATCTTCGGCCGCGAGACGCCGGTGGAGCTCGATTTCCTGCAGGTCGAGAAGCTCTGAAGCTCGGATGGCCCCCCAGGTCGCCGTGACCGGCTCAGCCAGCGCCCGCCCCGAAGCTGCCCGACCCGACCGACGACAGGCTCAAGGACAGCGTTAGAAAGGACCCGCCGCGTGGCGAAGAAGATCCGCACGATCGTGACCCTCCAGCTCCCGGCCGGGAAGGCGACGCCCGCCCCGCCGGTCGGGACGGCGCTCGGACCGCACGGGATCAACATCGTCGAGTTCACCAAGGCCTACAACGAGAAGACCGCCGATCGGGTCGGCCAGATCATCCCGGCCCAGATCACGATCTACGAGGACCGCTCCTTCACCTTCGTCCTCAAGACGCCCCCGGCGGCCGACCTCCTCCGGCGGGCAGCCGGGATCGAGAAGGGGAGCGCCGCGCCGAAGCGGCAGCCGGCGGGGCGGGTGACCCGCGATCAGATCCGCGAGATCGCCCAGATCAAGCTCCCCGACCTCAACGCCACCGACCTCGAGGCGGCCATCCGCCAGATCGAAGGGACGGCTCGGAGCATGGGGATCGAGGTCGTCGGGTAGACTGGAAGGCCGCGCGTTCCGGCCGCGCGACACCGACCCGCCGGACGCTGACCCCGCGACCGGGGGAGGCCGGGGCCGCCCGGCCGATTGGAGGATCCGAATGCCACGCCACGGCAAGAAGTATCTCGAGGCCCTCAAGCTCGTCGACCGGACCCGGGCGTACCCGGTCGGCGAGGCGATCGCCCTCGCCAAGCAGACGAGTCCGGTCCGCTTCGACGCGACCATCGAGGCTCACCTTCGACTCGGGGTGGACCCGCGCCACGCCGACCAGATGGTCCGGGGAACCGTCGTCCTGCCCCACGGAACCGGCAAGACCGTCCGGGTCGCCGTCTTCGCCCAGGGCGAGAAGGCGACCGAAGCGGAGCGGGCCGGGGCGGATGTCGTCGGGGCCGAGGACCTCGTGAAGCGGATCGAGTCCGGCTGGCTCGAGTTCGACGTCGCCCTCGCGACGCCGGACATGATGGGCCAGGTCGGGCGCCTCGGTCGGATCCTCGGCCGCCGCGGTCTCATGCCGAACCCGAAGGCCGGGACCATCACCTTCGATTTGGAGCGGACGATCCGCGAGGTGAAGGCGGGCCGGGTGGAGTTCCGGGTCGACAAGACCGGGATCGTCCACGTCCCCATCGGCAAGGTGAGCTTCGAGGATGGTGCCCTCGTCGAGAACCTGGCCGCCCTCGTCGACGCCGTCGTCCGGGCCAAGCCGGCCGGGGCGAAGGGCCAGTACCTCCGGAGCCTGACCGTCGCTTCGACGATGGGGCCTGGCATCCGGGTCGACATCCCGTCGGTCCTCGCCGTCGCTGCGGCGGCGGCATAGCCGAGGGCCGGACGCGACACCCCGCCGCCTCCGGTCTCGCCGGAGCCGATGCGGGCAACCAACTGAACGACGGACCGCCGAAGACAGCGTGTGCCATACCCCGGCCGGGATCGGTCCGGGGGTCGGGCTTAAGTCGTCGGACGGCTCGGCTGGGAACCGCCGGGTCGGCCACGGGCACGCCGAGGCAGGTACCGCGCCACGAGCCCTCCGCTCGGTGGCGCCCCTGCGACCCGTCGGCGCCGTCGCAGGGGCACGGCCCCACGAGGGACCGGCCACCGCCGCGCGGCGGAACCGCGCTCGTAGCACGGAGGGTTCGGTATGCCGACCGAGGCCAAGCGCGAGACGGTCGCTCGTCTCCGGGAGGAGATGTCCCGCAGCCGGGCGATGATCGTCTCGGAGTATCGCGGCCTCACCGTTCGAGAGATGAGCGACATCCGGGCGACGCTCCGTCGCCAGGGGATCACCTACCGGGTCGTCAAGAACCGCCTCGCCAAGATCGCCGCCCGCGACGTCGTCGGCGACGCCCTGGAGCCGCTCCTCCAGGGCCCGACGGCCATCGCCTTCGGTGAGGACGAGGCAGCGACGGCAAAGGCCGTCCTCGAGGCGCTCCGGCCGTACCGGGTCGTCCGGATCACCGGGGCCGTCCTCGGACGCCAGACCATCGATGCGGAGTCGGTGGCCCGGCTCGCAGCGCTCCCGCCTCGGGAGACGCTCCTGGCCGAGGTGGCCGGCGCCATCGCCGCCCCCCTCGCCACCGTCGCCGGGCTCTTCGATGCGCCGGCAAGGAGCATCGTCGGCCTCGTCGCGGCCCTCGCCGAGAAGCGGGCAGCCACCGGCGAGGCGGCGGCCTAGCCGGCCGACCCGGCGGTCCCCGGGCAACGACCGATCGCACCCACCACGAACCCGACACCCGAAAGGAAGGAACGATCCATGGCCAACCTCACCACCGAGCAGCTGCTCGAGGCGTTCGAGAAGATGACCGTGCTCGAGCTCGCCGAGTTCAAGAAGGCCTTCGAGGAGCGCTTCGGCGTCACCGCCGCCGCCCCGGTCGCCGTCGCCGCCGCCCCGGCGGCAGCCGCTGCGGCCCCGGCTGCGGCCGCCGAGGAAGAGCAGACCGAGTTCACCGTCGTCCTGGCCGAGGTGGGACCGAACAAGATCCCGGTCATCAAGGTGGTCCGGGAACTGACCGGTCTCGGGCTCAAGGAGGCGAAGGATCTCGTCGACGGGGCGCCGAAGCCGGTCAAGGAGGGGGTCTCCAAGGAGGAGGCCGAGAAGATCAAGGCGGCCCTCGAGGAGCAGGGCGCCAAGGTCGAGATCAAGTAGCCGGTCCCGAGATCGAGCCGTCGGCCAGGGCACGCGCCGTGCTGTGCGTGCCCTGGTTTGACATTTCCACAGGGCGCGCTATCCTTATGCGTTCTGTGAGCGCGGCCCCGATTCCCCTCATCCCCCGCCAAGGAGCGGTTCATGCTGTCTGCTGCTGAGTCGTCCATGCGGGTCAACGGCGCGGCGGCGCGGAAGCGCTACGCCCGGATCCCCGAGGTCCTGCCGGTCCCGAACCTCATCGAGCTCCAGCTCGAGTCCTTCCGCTGGTTCGTCGAGAAGGGACTCCGCGAGCTCTTCGACGAGATCAGTCCCATCCGGGACTTCACCGGCAAGGTCATGGATCTCCACTTCGCCGTCCCCACCGGCGGCGAGGTGCCGCCCGGGCGGGACCGGACGGCCATCTTCGACCTCGACCTCGAGGAGCAGCTCGCCCTCGCCGGCTACGGCTTCGGGCCGCCGAAGTACAGCGTCGAGGAGTGCCGGACGAAGGACCTGACCTTCAACCGGCCGCTCTACGTGAACGTCGAGCTGACCATCAAGGAGACCGGCGAGATCCAGCGGCAGCGGGTCTACATGGGCGACTACCCGTGGATGACCTCGCTCGGCACCTTCGTCATCAACGGCGCCGAGCGGGTCGTCGTCAGCCAGCTCGTCCGCTCGCCGGGCGTCTACTACGCCATCGACCAGGAGCTCTACAACCAGACCGGCCGCGAGCTCTTCACGGCCAAGGTCATCCCGAACCGGGGGGCCTGGTTGGAGTTCGAGACGACGAAGGCGGACCAGCTCTACGTCAAGGTCGACCGGAAGCGGAAGATCCCGGCGACGACGCTCCTTCGGGCCGTCGGCTACGAGACGAACGACGAGATCAGCGCCCTCTTCGCTCCGGTCGACATCGATCCCGAGCACCCGTACATCCCCAACACCCTCGAACGGGATGCGACCCACACCGTCGGCGAGGCCCTCATCGAGGTCTACAAGAAGCTCCGGCCCGGCGACCCGCCGACCGGCGACAACGCCCGCCAGCTCGTCGAGAGCCTCTTCTTCAACTTCCGCCGCTACGACCTCGGTCGGGTCGGTCGCTACAAGTTCAACAAGAAGCTCGACCCCGTCGCCGAGCGGATGGGGATCGAGCTGCCCCGGGATGCCCGGACGATCTCGAAGGAGGACATCGCCGCCATCGTCGGCTACCTCATCGAGGCGAACCGGGGTCTCCACCAGAAGGACGACATCGACCATCTCGGCAACCGTCGGATCCGGGCCAACGGCGAGCTGATCCAGAACGCCTTCCGGATCGGCCTCCTCCGGATGGAGCGGGTCGTCCGGGAGCGGATGACGATCCAGGAGGTCGAGAAGGCGACCCCGAGCGGGCTCATCAACATCCGGCCCGTGGTGGCGGCGATGAAGGAGTTCTTCGGCGGTAGCCAGCTCAGCCAGTTCATGGACCAGACGAACCCGCTGGCCGAGCTCACCTCCAAGCGCCGCCTGTCGGCCCTCGGTCCGGGCGGCCTGTCGCGGGAGCGGGCCGGCTTCGACGTCCGGGACGTCCACCACAGCCACTACGGACGGATCTGCCCGATCGAGACGCCGGAGGGCCCGAACATCGGGCTCATCGGCTCGCTCGCCACCTACGGCCGGATCAACCCCTACGGCTTCATCGAGACGCCGTACCGGAAGGTGAAGCGGACCGTCGCCTTCGACGACCCCGACATCACCCGCTACGAAGCCGGCGCCGACCTCGTCACCAAGTCGGGCGAGGTCGTCCTCCGCAAAGGCGAGCGCTTCACCGAGGCGGCCGTCGCCGAGCTGCGGCGCCAGAAGGCGAAGGCCTTCCCGATCCGACCGGTCGTCACCGACGAGATCGTCTATCTCGCCGCCGACGAGGAGGAGGAGCACGTCGTCGCCCAGGCCAACGCGCCCCTCGACGAGGAGGGCCACTTCCTCACCGATCGGATTCCGTCCCGCTACCGGGACCAGTTCCCGGAGGCGCGGCCGGAGCAGATCGAGTACATGGACGTGAGCCCGAAGCAGGTCGTCTCGGTCGCCACCGCCCTCATCCCGTTCCTCGAGCACGACGACGCGAACCGGGCCCTCATGGGCTCGAACATGCAGCGCCAGGCCGTCCCGCTCCTCGAGCCCGAGGCACCGATCGTCGGGACCGGCATGGAGGAGCGCGCCGCCCGCGACAGCGGCCAGGTCGTCGTCGCGGCCCGGGCCGGTGTCGTCACCTCGGTGACGGCCGAGCGGATCCAGATCGAGGCCGACTCCGGCGAGCTCGACGAGTACCGGCTCATGAAGTTCGTCCGCAGCAACCAGGGGACGTGCATCAACCAGCGGCCGATCGTCGACGTCGGGGAGCGGGTCGTCGCCGGGCAGACCATCGCCGACTCGAGCTCGACCGACCACGGCGAGCTCGCCCTCGGGCGGAACGTCCTCGTCGCCTTCATGTCCTGGGAAGGCGGCAACTACGAGGACGCCATCGTGATCAGCGAGCGCCTCGTCCGCGACGATCTCTTCACGAGCATCCACATCGAGAAGCACGAGATCGAGGCCCGGGACACGAAGCTCGGGCCGGAAGAGATCACCCGCGACATCCCGAACGTCGGCGAAGAGTCGCTCAAGGACCTCGACGAGGAGGGGATCGTCTACATCGGGGCCGAGGTCCGGCCCGGCGACATCCTCGTCGGCAAGATCACCCCGAAGGGCGAGACGGAGCTGACGGCCGAGGAGCGCCTCCTGCGGGCGATCTTCGGCGAGAAGGCCCGAGAGGTGAAGGACAGCTCGCTCCGGCTCCCCCACGGCGAGCGGGGCAAGGTCGTCGAGGTCCGCGAGTTCCGCCGGGAATGGGGCGACGACCTCCAGCCGGGCGTGAACCGGCTCGTCCGGGTCTCCGTGGCCCAAAAGCGGAAGATCAGCGTCGGCGACAAGATGGCCGGCCGCCACGGGAACAAGGGCGTCATCGCCAAGATCCTGCCGGTCGAGGACATGCCGTTCCTGCCCGATGGGACCCCGGTCGACATCATCCTCAACCCGCTCGGCGTGCCGTCGCGGATGAACATCGGCCAGATCCTCGAGACCCATCTCGGCTGGGCGCTCCACGAGAAGGGGGAGCGGGCGGCGACGGCCGTCTTCGACGGCGCCACCGAGGCCCAGATCCGCGAGGAGCTCATCTCGGCCGGCCTGCCCGCCGACGGCAAGATCGAGCTTCGGGACGGGCGGACCGGCGAGCCCTTCGACCGCCCGGTCACGGTCGGCTACATCTACATGATGAAGCTCCACCATCTCGTCGAGGACAAGATCCACGCCCGCTCCACCGGCCCCTACAGCCTCATCACCCAGCAGCCGCTGGGCGGCAAGGCCCAGTTCGGCGGCCAGCGGTTCGGGGAGATGGAGGTCTGGGCCCTCGAGGCGTACGGCGCGGCCAACATCCTCCAGGAGCTCCTGACGGTGAAGTCGGACGACGTCGTCGGCCGGGTCCAGACCTACGAGGCCATCGTCAAGGGCGAGGAGATCCTGCCGCCGCGGGTCCCCGAGTCCTTCAAGGTCCTCATCAAGGAGCTCCGCTCCCTCGCCCTCAACGCCGAGATCCTCGACCAGAACGACGAGGAGATCCCGCTCACCGAGGACGACAGCTCGGGCTACCTCATGCCCGACCTCGGCGGGATCAACCTGGCCGGCTTCGAAGACTGACGACGTGACGACGGTCCTGCCCGACGGAAGGGGGTCGTGACGACGCTCGCCACCGCCCCAGCGCAGCGCGGCGACGGTCGACCCGTCGACGCGGAGGAGAGCCATGCTCGAGGTCAATAACTTCAGCGCCATCCGCATCTCGCTCGCGTCGCCCGAGCAGATCCGGGAGTGGTCGAAGGGCGAGGTGACGAAGCCCGAGACGATCAACTACCGGACCCTCAAGCCCGAGAAGGACGGGCTGTTCGACGAGCGGATCTTCGGTCCGACGAAGGACTGGGAGTGCTACTGCGGGAAGTACAAGCGGATCCGCTACAAGGGGATCATCTGCGACAAGTGCGGCGTCGAGGTGACCCGGAGCAAGGTCCGCCGGGAGCGGATGGGCCACATCCAGCTCGCCAGCCCGGTCAGCCACATCTGGTACTTCAAGGGCACGCCGTCGCGCCTCGGCATCCTCCTCGACATCAGCCCGCGGAACCTCGAGCGGATCCTCTACTTCGCCCTCTACGTCGTCACCCACGTCGACGAGGAGGCGCGGGCCCGCGCCCTCCGCCAGCTCGACGAGGAGGCGGCCGGCCGCGGCGGGCGGGCCGGCGAGGAGCTCGAGGCCCTCGAGCGGAACCTCCGGGCCGAGTTCGAGCGCCACCGGAGCGAGCTCCAGGCCGAGCTCGCCCGGACGAAGGCGGAGCTCGAAGCCCAGCGCGCCGCCCGAACCGCCGACATCGCCGCCGAGGCGAAGGCGACCGAGGAGCGGATCGCCGCCCTCGGCAAGGGCGTCGCCGACGAGGCCATCGTCTTCGCCCCGACCGGGGAGGTCGTCGTCCGCGCCGGTGAGCCGGCCGGCCGCGACGCCCTGGCTCGGCTTCGCAAGATCGCCGCCGAGGAGACGGAGCGGGTCAACCGCGAGCTCCAGGATCGAGAAGCGAAGGAAGAGCAGGCCGTCGAGCAGAAGCTCGCCGACCTCCGGGCGAGCATGGACGAGACCCTCGCCCACGAGCGGGAGAAGCTCGCCGAGCAGGCTCAGGACGCCAAGGACGAGATCCGGCGCGCCCGCGAGGAGATCGAGTCCCTCCGGCCGATGCTGACCCTCAGCGAGACCGAGTTCCGGGCCCTCGACGAAAAGTACGGGTCCGGCGCCCGGAGCGGTCGGATCTTCTGGGCGGGGATGGGCGCCGAGGCGATCCGCGACATCATCCTCCGGATGGACCTCGATGCCCTGGCCCGGCAGCTCCACGTCGAGGTCCGGACGACCTCCGGTCAGCGCCGCAAGAAGGCGATCAAGCGACTCCGCCTCATCGAGGCCTTCCGCCGCTCGGGCAACCGGCCCGAGTGGATGATCCTCTCGGTCATCCCGGTCCTGCCGCCCGACCTGCGGCCGATGGTCCAGCTCGACGGCGGCCGCTTCGCCACCTCCGACCTCAACGACCTCTATCGGCGGGTCATCAACCGGAACAACCGCCTCAAGCGGCTCCTGGAGCTCGGGGCGCCGGAGATCATCATCCGGAACGAGAAGCGGATGCTCCAGGAGGCCTGCGACGCCCTCATCGACAACGGCCGGCGGGGCCGGGCCATCGCCGGGACGGGCAACCACCGGCTCAAGAGCCTCTCCGACATGCTGAAGGGCAAGCAGGGCCGCTTCCGCCAGAACCTCCTTGGCAAGCGGGTCGACTACTCGGGCCGCTCGGTCATCGTCGTCGGCCCGGAGCTGAAGCTCCACCAGTGCGGGCTGCCGAAGAAGATGGCCCTCGAGCTCTTCAAGCCCTTCGTCATGCGCCAGCTCGTCGAGAAGGGCTTCGCCCACAACATCAAGAGTGCGAAGCGGATCGTCGAGCGGGTTCGGCCGGAGGTCTGGGACGTCCTCGAAGAGGTCATCAAGGATCACCCGGTCCTTTTGAACCGGGCCCCGACGCTCCACCGGCTCGGCATCCAGGCCTTCATGCCGGTCCTCGTCGAGGGCTCGGCGATCCAGATCCATCCCCTCGTCTGCACCGCCTTCAACGCCGACTTCGACGGCGACCAGATGGCGGTCCACGTCCCCTTGAGCTCGGCCGCCCAGGAGGAGGCGCGGACGATGATGCTCTCGACGGCGAACCTCCTCTCGCCGGCCGATGGGAGCCCGGTCGTCGCGCCGACCCAGGACATGGTCCTCGGCTGCTACTACCTGACGATGCCGCCGGCCGAACAGGCCGAAGGGCGGCGCCCGCGCGTCTTCGTCGACGAGGCGGAGGCGATCCTCGCCTTCCAGCTCAAGACCATCGGCATCCACGAACCGATCGAGGTCGTCGTCCAGACCTGGGACGAGGCAACGGGTGCCCTCCGCGCCGAGCGACGGCGGACGACCGTCGGGCGGGTCCTCTTCAACCAGGTCCTGCCCGACCGGCTTCGGTTCACCGAGGAGGTCATGGACCGGACGAAGCTGAAGCGGCTCGTCGACGATTGCTACCGCCTCCTCGGCCCGGCCGCGACCGCGCACCTCGTCGACGGGATCAAGAGCATCGGCTTCGACTTCGCGACCCGAGGCGGGATCACCATCGGGCTCTGGGACATCGTCGTCCCCGAGGACAAGCACCAGCGACTGGCCGAGGCCGACGCCAAGATCGCCGAGATCGACCGCCAGTTCCAGCGCGGTCTCATCACCGAGGAGGAGCGCTACGAACAGGTCGTCGAGCTCTGGCAGCAGACGACGAAGGCGATCTCCGAGTCGATGATGGCCACCCTGCCGGCCGACAACCCGCTCCGGATGATGACCGAGTCGGGGGCCCGAGGAAACAAGGGCAACATCGGCCAGCTCGGTGCGATCCGCGGCCTCATGGCCGACCCAGCCGGTCGGATCATCGACGTCCCGGTCCGGAGCAGCTTCCGGGAGGGGATGACGGTCCTCGAGTACTTCATCTCCACCCACGGCGCTCGGAAGGGCCTCGCCGACACGGCCCTCCGGACGGCCGACTCGGGCTACCTGACCCGTCGGCTCGTCGACGTTGCCCAGGACGTCATCACCCGCGAGGACGACTGCGGGACCGAGGAGGGGAGCTGGATCACGTTCCTCGACTCGGCCTCGGCCGTCGGCCGCGACGCGGCGACCGTCACGCCCGAGCTGCGGGCCGATCCCGAGATCCGGGAGACCTACCGGAAGCGCCTCATCGGGCGCCTCGCCGCTGCTCCGCTCCCCGATCCACGGGTGAAGCCGAAGAAGGGAGCGCCGCCGGTCCTCCTCGTCGATCGGAACCAGGAGATCACCGAAGACGTCGCCGCGGCCATCGACGAGGCGGGGATCGACGAGGTCCTCGTCCGCTCGCCGCTCTCGTGCGAGGCCCGCCACGGCGTCTGCCGCTTCTGCTACGGCCGCAACCTCGCCACGGGCGAGCTCGTTGGTATCGGCGAGGCGGTCGGCATCATCGCCGCCCAGTCCATCGGCGAGCCGGGCACCCAGCTGACGATGCGGACCTTCCACACCGGCGGCGTGGCCGGGCTCGACATCACGGCCGGCCTGCCGCGGGTCGAGGAGCTCTTCGAGGCTCGGGTCCCGAAGGGGAAGGCCGAGATCAGCCACATCGACGGCGTCGTCGAGATCATCACCACCGAGACGGACCGGCGGGTCAAGGTGACGAGCCGCGAGCAGTACGACACCCCGCTCGCCGTCCCGGAGGACGCCGAGCTCCTCGTCGCCCCGGGCGATCTCGTCGAGGTGGGCCAGCTCATCGCCCGTCGCCAAAACGGCGAGGCGGTCGAGGAGGTCACGGCGCCGGTCAAGGGCTTCCTCGTCCGGGGCGACGACGGACTAGCCATCCGTGCCGAAGACGTCGTCGAGCGGGAGTACCAGATCCCCCATACGGCCAAGCTCCTCGTCGAGAACGGCCAGGAGATCCGGGCCGGCGACCCGATCACCGACGGTCCGATCAACCCCCAGGAGTACCTCGAGACCCGCGGCCGGGACGCCGTCCAGCGCTACCTCGTCAAGGAGGTCCAGAAGGTCTACCGGAGCCAGGGCGTCACGATCAACGACAAGCACATCGAGATCATCGTCCGCCAGATGCTCCGGAAGGTCCGGATCGACCAGCCGGGCGACACGGAGCTCCTGCCGACCGAGCTCATCGATCGCCTCGACTTCGAGGCGGCGAACAACCGGGTCCTCGCCGAGGGGGGCGAGCCGGCGACGGCCCAGACGATCCTCCTCGGGGTCACGAAGGCGTCGCTCAGCACCTCGAGCTGGCTCGCCGCCGCCTCCTTCCAGGAGACGACCCGGGTCCTGACCGAGGCGGCCATCAACGGCGCCAAGGACCAGCTCATCGGCCTCAAGGAGAACGTCATCATCGGCAAGCTCATCCCGGCCGGGACGGGGGCGCCGCAGAACATCGCGGCGGCCGCCGAGCGGCGCCGCCGGGCGGCGCTCGAGGCCCTCGCCGGCGAGGCCATCGAGCTCGGGGGCGAGGAGTACAACCCGTTCCTCGAGGAGATGGCCGGGAGCGAGGACGACGCCGCTGGGCTCGCCGCCTCCCTCCTTGCCGCCGCCGAGACCGAGGAGCCGGGCGAGACCGACGGCGAGGAGCCGCCGGCCGACCTGGCCGCCGACGCCGAGGCCGACGAGGAGGCGACGAGCTAGTCGAGGGCAACGGACTCGGACGGCGGCGGAGCGCCGGCCGGGGCCTCGGTTGACACCGGAAACGGGCCGCTGCTACACTCCGCGGCCGTGGCTCCTCGGGCCGACCGCTTGGTCGTGCGCGGTTGGTGCCCGAGCCGTAGCCGGCGCGGCCCGTCGCCCGCCGGAGGGCGGCTGCCGGCCCGCCGGCTCCGCCAGATCACCTGAGGAACGAGAACCGAAAGGAGTCGCGTCGTCGTGCCGACGATCAGCCAGCTCGTGCGTCACGGCCGCAAGCCGAAGATCGAGAAGATCAAGGCGCCCGCGCTGCGCAAGAACTGGAACAGCCTGAAGCGCCGCCAGGTGCCGATCCCGGGCGCGCCGCAGAAGCGGGGCGTCTGCCTTCAGGTGCGCACGATGACCCCGAAGAAGCCGAACTCGGCCCTTCGGAAGATCGCCCGGGTCCGGCTCTCGAACCAGATGGAGGTCACGGCCTACATCCCGGGCATCGGCCACAACCTCCAGGAGCACTCCGTCGTCCTCGTCCGGGGCGGCCGGGTCAAGGACCTCCCGTCGGTGAAGTACCACATCATCCGGGGCACCCTCGACGCCGCCGGCGTCAAGGACCGGAAGCAGGGCCGGAGCAAGTACGGGGCGAAGCGCACGCCCGCCCCGGCCGGGCAGAAGGCCGGGCAGAAGTAAGGCCATGCCGCGTCGACCGACCGTCCCCCGCAAGTCGAAGTTCCAGCAGGCGCCGGCCAACCCGACGACCGCCCGCTTCGTCTCGAAGATCATGATGAACGGCAAGCGGCGCCTGGCCGAGCGGATCCTCCGCGAGGCCCTCGCCCGGGCCGAGGCCCAGGCCCACCGGCCGGGCCTCGAGGTCCTCGAGGCCGCCCTCCGGAACGCAACCCCGATCATCGAAGTCAAGCCGCGCCGAGTCGGCGGGGCGACCTACCAGGTCCCCGTCGAGATCCGCGGCGACCGCCGGCTCTCGCTCGGGGTCCGCTGGCTCGTCCAGGCGGCCCGGAAGCGGAGCGGCAAGAGCATGGGCGAGAAGCTCGCCGCCGAGCTCGTCGACGCCATGAACGGTCTCGGCGCCGCCGTGAAGCGCCGCGACGACACCCACAAGATGGCCGAGGCGAACAAGGCCTTCAGCCACTTCCGCTGGTAATCGGATCCCAGGAGCGACCCCGACCGTGACACGAACCGTTCCGCTCGCCCGAACGCGGAACATCGGCATCATCGCCCACATCGACGCCGGCAAGACGACCGTCACCGAGCGGATCCTCTTCTACACGAAGAAGATCTACAAGATCGGCGAGGTCCACGAGGGCGCGGCGACGATGGACTGGATGCCCCAGGAGCAGGAGCGCGGCATCACGATCACCGCCGCGGCGACGACCTGCTTCTGGCGGGACCATCGGATCAACATCATCGATACGCCCGGGCACGTGGACTTCACGGTCGAAGTCGAGCGGAGCCTCCGGGTCCTCGATGGCGCCGTCGTCGTCTTCGACGGCGTGGCCGGGGTCGAGCCGCAGTCGGAGACGGTCTGGCGCCAGGCCGACCGCTACCGGGTGCCGCGGATCTGCTTCATCAACAAGCTCGACCGGACGGGCGCCGACTTCTGGCGGGACGTCGAGATGATCCGCGACCGCCTCGGTGTCGTCCCGGTGCCGATCCAGATCCCGATCGGGGCGGAGGACACCTTCCGCGGGGTCGTCGACCTCGTCGAGATGCGGGCGATCGTCTGGAAGGACGATCTCGGTTCGACCTTCGAGATCGGGGCGATCCCACCCGAGCTGGCCGACGAGGCGGCCCGTCGCCGCGAGGAGATGGTCGAGCGGATCGCCGAGATCGACGACGAGCTGACTCACAAGTTCCTCGAGGGCGAGGAGTTGACCGTCGCCGACCTCAAGCGCGGCCTCCGGCTCGGGACCCTCCAGTACCGGATCGTGCCGGTCCTCTGCGGCTCGGCCCTTCGGAACAAGGGGATCCAGCCGATGCTCGACGCCGTCGTCGACTTCCTGCCGAGCCCCATCGACGTCCCGCCGGTCATCGGCGAGGATCCGGCCACCGGCGCCGAGATCCTCCGGACGGCCGACGACGCCGAGCCCTTCACCGCCCTCGCCTTCAAGATCGCCGCCGACCCCTTCGTCGGCAAGCTCGCCTACTTCCGGGTCTACGCCGGCACGCTGACGAGCGGGTCGACGGTCCTCAACGCCACGAAGGGCCGGAAGGAGCGGATCGGTCGCATCCTCCAGATGCACGCCAACCACCGAGAGGAGATCGAGGCGGTCTACGCCGGCGACATCGCCGCGGCCGTCGGCCTCAAGGAGGTCTCCACCGGCGATACCCTCTGCGACCCCGACCATCCCATCGTCCTCGAGTCGATGACCTTCCCCGAGCCCGTCATCGAGGTCGCCATCGAGCCGAAGACGAAGGCCGACCAGGACAAGATGGCCGTCGCCCTCGCCCGCCTCGCCGAGGAAGACCCGACCTTCCGCGTCTCCACCGACGAGGAGTCGGGCCAGACCCGGATCGCCGGCATGGGCGAGCTCCACCTGGAAGTCTTGGTCGACCGGATGACCCGCGAGTTCCGGGTCGCCGCGAACATCGGCCGGCCGCAGGTTTCGTACCGAGAGACGATCCGCCGGGCCGCCGACGGGGTCGGCCGCTTCGTCCGTCAGACCGGCGGCCGGGGCCAGTACGGCCACGTCGTCCTCCGACTCGAGCCGCTCGAGAAGGGGCGGGGCTACGAGTTCGTCGACCGGATCGTCGGCGGGGTGATCCCGAAGGAGTTCATGAAGGCCGTCGATCAGGGCATCCGGGAGGCGCTCCAGACGGGCCCCTACGCCGGCTATCCGATGATCGACGTGCGGGCCGTCGTCTACGATGGCTCCTACCACGAGGTCGACAGCTCGGAGATGGCCTTCAAGATCGCCGCATCGATGGCGGTCAAGGACGCCGTCGCCAAGGCCGATCCGGTCATCCTGGAGCCGATCATGCGGGTCGAGGTGACCCTGCCCGAGGAATTCCTCGGCGACGTCATCGGCGACCTAAACAGCCGGCGCGGCCACGTCGAGGGGATGGACACCCGGGGCTCGACCCGGGTCATCCGGGCCTTCGTCCCGCTGGCCTCGATGTTCGGCTACGCCACGGACCTGCGGTCGATGACGCAGGGCCGGGCGAGCTACTCGATGGAGCTGAGTCACTACGCCGAGGTCCCGGGCAACATCGCCCAGGAGCTCGTGGCGCGGAGCAGGGTCTAAAGGAGCCGGTCGTCCCCGGACGCCGGAGCTGTAGGAGCGAAGGGATCATGGCCAAGAAGAAGTTCGAGCGCACGAAGCCGCACGTCAACGTCGGGACGATCGGCCACATCGACCACGGCAAGACGAGCCTCACGGCGGCGATCACGAAGTACCTCGCCCTCAAGGGCGAGGCCGA
>Ga0272446_1004793_pt1 | contig 15624 bp, 3 predicted proteins | sample YNPCB0061_FD_194587 | JGI IMG/M metagenome (GOLD analysis project Ga0272446, IMG submission 194587) | Hot spring microbial mat communities from Yellowstone National Park, WY, United States - YNP-CB-006-1 | ecosystem: Environmental > Aquatic > Thermal springs > Hot (42-90C) > Sediment | place... | reverse complement strand
GCCTCTGCGGCCCGGCGCACTTCCAGCCGCAACACCGAGGCCGGGTCGCGCGGGTCGGTGCCCGCCGCCAGTTCGGCGGCGTTGCTCATGCCGTCGCCGTCAGCGTCGGCGTCCGGGTCCAGCGCGTCGCCCAGCCGCACGGCGAGTGGCTCGAGCACAACCGGGTCCTGGCCCCGGCCGACCAGGCGCGCGCCGAGAACGGCGGAATCCAGCTCGCGCGCTTGGCGGTCGGGCCGGGGGTCGAATCCGCCGCCGCCGACCACGGCGCCGAGCCGGATGACCTCGTCGCCGCGCAACCCCAGCTCGGCCAGCGGCAGGGCCAGGACGATGAAATCCGCGTTTTGCTCGTCCGGCACCGGGCCGGTCTGCGGCGAGCGGTTGAACTGTTGGAAGCGCGCGCCGGGCACCTCGGGAAACCCCGGCGCCAGCCAGAACACCCCCTGGCCGATGGGCAGCGCCAGGTTCGTCCGCACGAGCGGCCCATTCCAGCCTGCCACGATATTGGTGCGCCAGAAGCCGCGCGCGGGGGCGTCCGCAAACTCGTCGCCCAGCACGGCGGCGAGGCACGGGCGAAACCCCGCGAAGGTCAGGTTCTCCAAAAAGTCCAGGCCGTCGGCGCCCTCGCCTTCCGGGTCCACCACGCCGTTGCCCAAGCCGACCAGATTCGTCACCCCGGGCCGGCCCGGCACTTCGAGGAAGACAAACAGGTTGCCATCGTCCGGCAGCATCACGTCGCGGAAACCCACGTAGAGGTGCGTGCGGTCGCGGTTGACGTGGGCCAGCCCGAGATTGGCGAACTCGCCCGGCAGCGTGGGCAGCGCCGCGCCGACCAGGTCGTAGCGCTGGCCGGTGAAGTTGCCGTCGCCGTCCGCCGTGGCCGGGTCCGGGTCAAGGGCCGGTGTGTGCCACGCGGCGGGGTACTCGGTCCCGGGCGCCGGCGCGCGGCGCAGGTGCATTTCGTCAAACACCGTGCCCGCGCGGTCCACAGCCCGCAGGCGCAGGGCGTCGCCGGCCACGTCCACCAGCACGGCGTGCCATTGCGCGTGGAATTGGGCGCTGGCGGGCGCGCGGCCGACGAAGTTGTACAGATACCCCCCGCCGCCGCCCGCGACCACGCAATGCACGCCCTGCACGGGGCGGAAGCGCTCGTAGATGTGGTCGTGGCCGGAGAAGATCATTTGCACGCCGTACTGGCGGGCCAGCGGCAAGAGCACGGCGGCCAGTTCCTCGGTGTCCCGCACTCCGTTGGTGTTGTAATCGGCGTGTCCGTGCGGGCCGGAGCTCATTACGGGTTGATGCAGGAAGATGAACTTCCACGGCCGGGTGCTCGCGGCCAGGTCGGCCTCCAGCCAGCGCCACTGGGCCTTGCCCGGCTTCAACTCCAACCCGGGATAGTAGATCGGCACGTACAACCCGGTGAAATGCGCGTCGCCGCAGTCGAACGAGTAGTACGCCTCCGGCCAGGTGCTCTCGGCGGCCAGGGTCGCGGCGTCCGTGTCGTTGGTCGGGCAGACAAAGGCGTCCGCAAACTCCCAGGGCGGGCCGTAGGTGGTATCGTGGTTGCCGGCCACGACGAAGAACGGCGTGCCGGTCATGGACTCGCGGTACACGCTGAAAAACCGCTGGTCCGCCAGCCGGTCGGTGAACTTCGGGTACACCGTGTCCCCGGCGATGAGCACCAGGTCCGGCGCCGCGCCGCGCAGTACGGCGGCCAGGTCGAACTGGGGGCGCCCGCCGCCGCCCACGTCGGCCAGCGTCGCAAACCGCAGCCCGCCCTGCTCCGGGAAGGTTTGGAAACGCCGCGGCGGCGAGGTCGCCACCCGGCCCTCGGCCCGGCTTTGCACGCGGTACCAGTACACGGTGCCGGGCGCCAGACCGGTCACGGTGGCCACGTGTTGCGTGACCGCGGTGGCGTCGGCCAACACGAGCGCCAGCGCGTCCGGCGCGGTGCCGAGCAGGACCTCGGTGGACGCGGGCACAGGCGTGCGCCAGACCAGGGTTTGGGAGGTAGCGGTGGTGCGCTGGACAAACGGGCCGCGGGTGAAGTTGGCGAGCAACTCCGGCACGAGCGTGGCGCTCGAGGTCTCGGGCGGCAGGTGCCACTGAATGGCCAGCACGTTCGCGCCCGGCCGCAGCGCGTCGCGAACCGCCGAACAATCCAGCTCCTCCGCCGCTCCGGCGAACCGCACGCCGGGCACCGTGTCGAAGGGCACCGGGTCGCCGGACTGGCCGGGGAGATTGCGGCGGGTCAGTTCCACGCCATTGAGCCAGGCCACCAAGCCGCCGGTCCAATCCGCGCGCAGCACCAGCCAGGCAATTTCCTCCTCGCCGGTCCACGCGAAACGCGCCCGCAGGCACAACGCTCGACCCGGGGACGGCAGCGGAACCTGCGAGGCCTCAGTGGTCCAAGGGGACGTGCCAAATCCCGACGGCCCGCCCGGCCAGCTCGAGTCGTCGAAGTCCGGGCTTTGCCAGCCGGTCGGGAAGGAACCGTCGGCCGCCGGCGCCACCTGCCAGCGCCACGCGGCGCCCACCGGTACGGGGACCAGGTCCTCGGCCGTGGCACCCGCCGCCGCCAGCACCCCGGCCAGGAAAATGCGCCGGAACATGGGGGCAGTTTAGACGCGCGCGGCATGGGGCGTCAAAACCGCCGGACTCGCGCCGCAGCCGCGCACGGCCCCGCGGAAGGGGCGCGCAGGGCCGGGAATGCCCGGGACCGGCCGACCGCCGGCGTCAGGTTTCGGACGGCGTGGTTTGCAGCTCCGGCTCGGCCGGAGCAGGAGGCTCGCCGGATGTCAGGCGCTGGCGGAGGGCGTCCACGTACTGCGTGCGGAGAAAGATTTTTTCCTCGGGGTTCAACAGGGCGCGGACGGTTTTCTTGGCCGTGCCAAGCAGGGGCCGGTCAATCTCCGAGGGCAATTCGCGGTGCTGCTCGTAGTAGCGCAAGACGACCTCGATGTCTCCGGTTAACACGTTTCGGGCGAGCTCTGCGGCCACCTGCTGGAGTTGCTGGCGGCGCTCCGCGGCTTCGGCGGAGTCCGCCGGCGCAGCCGACGGGCTTTCCGGGGCGGCGTCCGCGTCCGGGTGGCCCTCGGTCCGCGGCTGGTGGCTGAGGAACCGGGCCACGGTGTCCAGGCTCCACTCGTGGACGGTGTCGGCCTCCTGGACCAGCAACTGCGCCTGGTTGGCCCGGCAGGGCGCGATGCCCAGCAGGTGCACCCGCACGCCAAATTCCTGCGCCTGCAACACCGACACCCGCACGTCCTCGTCCCCGGTCAGGAGCAGCGCGTCGGCAATGGCCCGATTGCGGGCCAGGGTGATCAGGTCGGCGTTGAACAGGGCGTCCACGCCCTTCTGCTCCCCGTAGTTGTTGACGAAGCCGAGGCGGAGTTTGACGCGCGGCTTGAAGGCCAGCCGCAGGTGTTGCGGCGTGGGGCCCGTGGCCGTGCCGTCGTACCAGTAAATGCGCAGCAGCGGCAGGCCGGAGACCTCCCGCGCCAGGTGCTCGATTTCATCCAACAGCACGTCCACATCCAGCAGCAACTCGCCCCGGGGGCGGGTGCGGCCGGAGATGAGCTGGGCGCCGGCGGCGAATAGATAACCGGCATTCACGAAGGCGGCGATTCGGTCCATAGAGTTTAAAGGGCTCCCGCAGGAGCCCGTAAGTATGCGCCCTCAATTCGATGGTCGTTGAGCGAGAGCGCCCCCGCAATAAACGGCACGCGCGCCGCGGCGTCAAGGCTCAAGCGGCCACGTACACATTCTTGAGCTCGGTGAACCCCTCCAGCGCCGCCATGCCCAGGTCCCGGCCCAGGCCGCTCTGCTTGAAGCCCCCGAAGGGCGCCTCGACGTGGACGCTGTTGTGGCAGTTGAGGCTCAGGACCCCGCTCTGCACCGCGCGGCAGACCCGCAGCGCGCGGCCCAGGTGATTGGTCCAGATCGAACCGCTCAGGCCGTAGGGCGAGGCGTTCACATCGCGCAGCATCTCCGCCTCGTCGTCGAAGGGCGTGATGGCCACGACCGGGCCGAAGATTTCCTCGCGCCAGCACCGGTCCTCGCGGCCCACGTCCAGCAGCACGGTGGGCTCCAGGTACCAGCCCCGGGGCAGGGGCCGGCCGCCGCCACACGCCAAGCGGCTGCCGCGCGCGCGGGCATCGGCCAGGTAGTCCTCGACCGTGGCGCGCTGGGCGGCGGAAACCAACGGGCCGAGCTGCGTCTCGGGCCGGGCGGGGTCGCCCACCACCAGTTGCTTCGTGGCGGCGATGAACCGCTCGACAAACGGCTCGAAAATGGGGCGCTCGACGTACACCCGGCTGCGGGCGCAGCAATCCTGGCCGGTGTTGGCAAACACGCTCAGGGGCGAAGTCGCGGCCGCCTGCTCCCAGTCGGCGTCGGCAAAGACGATGTTCGGCGACTTGCCGCCCAGCTCGAGCGAGACGCGTTTGAGGTCGCGCGCGGCCAGGGCCATGATGTGGCGGCCCACTTCGGTCGAGCCGGTGAACGAGACCTTGCGAATCAACGGATGGGTGACCAGCGCGTCGCCGATGGCGGCGCCGCTGCCGGGCAACACCTGGAGCACGCCCGGCGGCAGCCCCGCGGCGGCGGCCAGTTCGCCCAGCTTCAGCGCGGTGAGCGGGGCGAGCGTGGCGGGCTTGAGCACCACGCAATTGCCGGCGGCCAGGGCCGGGGCGACCTTCCAGCAGGCGATGGGAAACGGGAAGTTCCACGGCACGATGCAGGCCACCACGCCCAGCGGCTGGCGCAGGGTGAAATCAAAACCGCCGCGCGCCACGGGCAGGGTTTGGCCGCCGAACTTGGTCACGGCCCCGGCGTAGTACTCGAAGCAGCGCGCGCCCAGGGCGGCCTCGTCCCGCGCGTCGCGGATGGGCTTGCCGATCTGGAGCCTCTCCAGTTGGGCGATCTCCTCGAGGTGCTCGCGCAAGGTGCGGGCCACGGCGTGGAGAAGGGCCTCGCGCCGGCCGGGGGCCAGGTCGCGCCAGCCGCCCTCCCAGGCGCGTTGCGCGGATTCGACGGCGGCGTGCACATCCGCCGGGTCCGCCGCGGCGACCTCGGCGAAGGGTTCCTCGGTGGCGGGGTTGATGAGGGTGGTGCGGCGGCGGCCCGTGGCCTCGCGCCAGGCGCCGTCCACGAAGAGTTGTGCGGACAAATGCATCGGCGGGAGTTGACGCAGCCGCCCGCCCGGCGGCAAGGGCAAACAAGCGCGTTCGATTGACCGGAGTCTCTGCGGACCAACTGTGCCGAACTCCGGCCACCTCAACATCCTCGCCAGAGCCGGAGTTGAACGAACGTCTTACCCCCCCGTTGAGCGCGAAAAAAATCTCCCCGTACCAACTCGAAGCTTCGTCGCCAATCCGCGGCGCGACGGCTCAAAGTCTGTCCCCACGGGGCGCCGACGCGCCGGGGGTTAAGGTGAGAGCGCCCGGTAGAAGCGAAGCGGCTGCGCGCCAGCGTAAGGGTCGAGCACCGTGACCCGGGAAGCGGGAGCCACGAAGTTGGTCAAAACGGACCAGCTACGCAGGTCAGGCGAAGTTTGAACGGTGTAGGACGTGCCGCGCTGGCCCAGGAGCATCAGCTCAAACTCGGCCCCGGCCCGGAGTTGGACGGGCATCAAGCGCGGCCGGATACCCGGGGTGATGACCAGGCGCACGTCGCCAATTGCCGCACCGGTCACCAGTCCCAGCTCCTGCAGCACCTCGAGATCATGCTGATCTAACTCCGGCCAGACGACAAAAGTTCCGTCATCCCTGAAGGCCATATTAAAGGGGCCACCCGCGACGATGGCGACCACCCGATTCAAATCGTCCGGCGGCCGGGCATACCGGCTGGCGCCCCATCCAACGACGGTACCGTCACTGCGCAATGCCAGGCTGTGTTTATCTCCCGCAGCGACTGCAACTACCTGGTCCAACCCGGGCGGTACCGTGGTTTGTCCCTCGTCGTTTCGTCCCCAAGCGACCACGGTTCCATCGTGTTTCAGGGCCAAGTTGTGCCAACCGCCCGCGGCGATGGCCACGACCGAGGTCAGTCCGGCCGGGACTTCGCTCTGGCCGTAAAAGTTATCTCCCCATGCAACGACCGTCCCGTTTCGACGCAGCGCCAAACTGTGCCGATTGCCGGCAGCAATCGCCGTCACGTCCCGCAGGTCCATCGGCACACTGGTTTGTCCCAACCCGTTTTCACCCCAAGCCAGTACGGTCGCATCTTCCATCAGGGCCAGGCTGAACCCATTCCCTGCGGCAATGGCGACGATGCGGCGGGAATCCTCGGGCACGTCTCGCTGACCGAACCAATTATCCCCCCATGTCAACAAGCGGCCACTGCGTTTGAGGGCCAAGCAGTGCCCGTACCCTCTGTAACCAAGCTCGGGCCTGCTGACCGCGACCGCAAGGACGTCGTTCATATCCTCCGGGGTCAGTGTTTGACCGGCACTGTTGCTGCCCCAGGCAACCAGACTCCCATCCTGCTTCAGCGCCAGACTGTGCTCCCCGCCCGCGGCAATGGCCACCACTCCGGACAAACCCGGGGGAACCGAACTCTGGCCGCGGTAATCATCGCCCCAAGCCACCACCGTACCGTCCCGGCGCAAGGCCAAGCTGTGCCAACTACCGGCCGCGATCGCCACCACCTCCGTGAGGTTTTCGGGCACCCAGATTTGACCGTACTGGTTCGTGCCCCAGGCAAGAACCCGGCCGCTGGCCAACAAGACCAGACTGTGAGCCCCGCCCGCAGCCACGGCGACCGCCTTGGTGGGCAGGAGCGGCACCGAGCACTGTTCCCCGGAATTATCCCCCCAAGCGACCACTGTACCGTCCCGGCGCAGCGCGAGAACATGTTGTCCCCCGGCGGCAATGGAGACCACATCGTCCAACCCTTCAGGTTGTGGCACGTAGGGACTGTTCGCCACTCGGAGATTCCCCAAAGTAACCACCGTCCCATTCGCTCGCAGCGCCACGCTGTATCTGTTGCCGGCGTCCACCGCCACTACATCGGTCAATGGAACCTCCATTGGAGTAAAGTCACCCCAAGCCACTAGCGTTCCGTCACGACGCAAGGCGACATTGTGCCACGCACCAGCGGCGACGGCCACCACGTCGTTTAACTCAGCGGGAACCTCGCTCAGGGACCGCCAATTCGACCCCCACGCCACAACCTGTCCCGCGGAGGTCAGCGCCAAATTGTGCTCTCCGCCCGCCGCGATTTGGGTGAAAAAAGTGCCGCTGGGTACGTTGGGAGTGACCATGGAACCCCATCCCACCGCCCACCCCGCGAGTCCGGAGACCGTCATCGCCAGGAGTCCCAATCCTGTCGCTGCCCATCGTCTGCCACGGCGACCTCCCAGCGGGATGGACTGCCGTTGACCGGGGAGGGTATTGGCTTGCGTTACTTTCATGCCTCAAGGAATACCGGTTGAATGCTCTCGTTGCTTCTTCGGCGCCATGCCGAAATAACTCCCCCGGAGGCGCCTGAAATTGCAACCAGACAAACCCCGTACTTAGCAAATTACGCGCCAAGCAACCGCCCCCGAAGGCCGCTCACTCACGGCCCGGGCTTGCGCAGGCGGTAGTAACGCTGCGGGGCGGAGAGCTTGAGGTTGACCTGGACCTCGTCGCCCAGGATGAGCTTGGGGTTCAGGACCGGCTGCCACAGGCCGCTGCCGAGGTCGTCGGTGAACTCGAGGTCGTAATCGGCCGCCAGCGCCGGCCAGCTCAGCGTAAGCCGATTGCCCTCCCGGCGGCCCAGCAGGAGCGGCCGGTCGAAGACCGGCACCTCGAGGCGGCTGAGCAGCGCCGGGTTGTCCGGGTCGGCGGCGGGCGAGCGCAGGGCGGCCTGGCTGACCAGCGTGCCGACGCGATTGGGGCGGACCAGGACGGTGAGGACAGCGGAGCTGCCCGGCGGCATGGTGCCCATGTTGCAGACCACCCCCGGCGGGGCGAGCACGGCGTCGCCGCCGACAAACTCGGCCTCGAGCAGGTCGGCGTTGAGCGAGAAGGCCACGAGCATCTGCACGCGCTGGGCGGGGATGAGGCCGCGGTTGGTCACCACGACGGTGATCACATACTGGTTGCTGAGCAACAGGGCCGGCGGCAACGGTGCCTGCCACACCTGCAGGTCGGCTTCCACGTACACGCCCACCTCGAGGCTGGCGCGGTTGTTGTCCGGGGTGGGGTCGAAGGTGCCGGCCGTGACTTCGGCGGCGTGGGGCGAAGGTCCCGGCTCGGTGGCGCGCACGGCAAACTCGGCCCAGACAATGGCGCCGGGGGGGAGGCTCTCGAACTCGGCGGTGAAGCCCGTCGCGGTGGGCGTCCATGTGCCCTCGCTGCCTTCCAGCCGCGTCAACTCGGCGTGCGGCGGCAGTTGGTAGGTGATGCGGACGCCGGTGGCGGCGTGCGGGCCGTGGTTGGTGACCGCGAGCAACAAGCCCAGTTCGCGGCCCACCACGCGCGCATCCGCGTCGCTGAGCAGCACCAGTTGGAGGTCGGCCACGGGCCGGGCGGCGAGCGTGGCGCCGGCGGTGTTGTTGGCCGGGTCCGGGTCCAACTCGGCGGCCTGCGCGGCGGCTTGCAGCGCCAGGTCGCCTTCGGCATCCGGCACCCACGTGAGCGTCACGGTGGCGGCGGCGCCGGCGGCCAGTTCGTCCAGGGACAGCGTCCAGGTGGTGTCGTTGGTCGCGACCTCGCCCGGTTCCGCTGCGATCTCCACCAGCCGCGCTCCGGCCGGCAAATTCCCGGTGAGCACCACGGCCGTGGCGGCGTGCGGCCCGCGGTTGGTCAAGGTGACCTGGCAGGTGAACGGCGCGCCGAGGGCCACCGGCGAAGGGGGCACGGCCAGCGCCACGGCCAGGTCCGCCGCCCGGATCACCTCGCACACGGCGGCGGCGGAGTTGTCCTCGGGACGCGGGTCCGGCTCGGCCATGACCACGGTGGCGAGGTTGGTCAGGCTGCCGGTGGCGAGCGGGCGGAGGGCCAATTCGAGCGTGGCCTGAGCGCCGGGGTCGAGGTCGCCCGGCTCGAAAATCACGTCGCGCTCCACCAGCGCCGCCGTGCCGAGGTCGGCCCGGAGCTCGAGCAGTTCGGTGGTTTCCGGCAGGGGATCGGTCAGGCGCACCGCCGTGGCGGGGATGAGGCCGGCGTTGCTGACCACCAGCCGGTAGTGCAGCGGCAAGTCGCGCAAGGCGGGCTGGTCCAGCACGGTCTTGGTCAGCCGGAGGTCCGCGGCGGGCCGGACCTCGAGGGTCAGCTCGGCCGTGTTGTCATCGGGCGCCTCGTCCAGCGAGCGCGCCGCGGCGTGTACCTGGAACTGCCGGGTGCCGACCTCGGTGAAGCGCCCGCGCAACCGCGCCACGGCTGACGCGCCGGCCTCGAGGGCGTCCCAATTCAACACCCAGGCGCCGTCGTTCGTGTTGAGGTTGGCCGGCGGTTCCATTTCCCAGGCCAACGCCTCCAGGCCGGGCGGCGGGGACAGCGTCAGGATCACCCCGGTCGCGGCGTGCGGGCCGCGGTTGGTGACGGTGACCTCAAGCTGCGCGTCCTGGCGCCAAAGCGGCGAGTCCGGACTGGCGGCGAGGGAGACGGCCAGGTCGGCCAGGTCAAACACCTCGACGGTCGCGTCCAAGTGATTGTCCTGCGGGTCGGGGTCGTTTTCGTCCGAGGCAGCCGTGGCGGTGAGTTGCACCGCGCCGGCGCTCTGCGGCGTGACGGTGACCTGCAGACTCGCGGCCGCGTCGGGCGCCAGCTCGGGCACACGCCAGGTCACCCGGCCTTCCGCGACTTCGGCCGCGCCGGCATCCGCGTGGAGGGCTTCCAACGTGAAGGCGGCCGGGAGCGGATGCGCGAGGACCACCGCTGTGGCCGGCTCGGGCCCTTGGTTTTCGAGCCGCCAGAGGTAAGTGGTGGGTCTGTCGCGCCGGACCGGGCTGGTCGGGCCTTCGAGACGCAGGGTGAGGTTGGCGGACGGGCGCACGGCGACGGTGGTTTCGGCCTGGTTGTCGGCCAGGTCGGGGTCGGCTTCCGGCGCGGTGACACTGGCGCGGTGCGTGAAGTCGCCCAGGCTCGCAGCCTGCCAGGTCAGGGTGAGCAATTCCGCCGTGCCGGGGGGCAATTCTTCCAAGCGCCAAACCCAGCCGCCGGGCTGCGCCTCCCAGTCGCCAAAGTCAAACGTGGCCGAGAGCAACTCGAGGCCCGCCGGGGTCTCGCCGTTGACCACCAGTTGGCGGGCGGTTTCCGGGCCGCGGTTGGTGACGCTCACCAAGAGGTGGAAGGGCTGGCCGGGGCTGGCCAACGCGGGCATGGCGCCAAGGGTCAACGCCAGATTCGCGGTGGGCGGGACGGTCACGCCGGTTTCGCAAAGGTTGTTCCCCGGCTCGAGGTCCGGTTCGGCCCCGGCAACTTCCAGGCGCACGGCGTGAGCGCCGGAGGCGGCGGGTAACAGTTCGAACTCCACCGGCGCCAGGCCCTCTACGGGCAGCTCGCCCAGAGTCACGAGCACTTCCGCGCCCTGGAGCTCCCAGGTGCCCTGGGCCGGGCGCACGGTCAGCAAGCTCACGGCCGGCGGCAGCCAGGCCCGCAGGACCACGGCCGAGGCCGGGTAAGGCCCGCGATTGTGAACCGTGGCCAGGACGCGGAAGGGCTGCCCCACCGCCGGCGCGTCCGGCGCGCTCGAGCAAGCCAGCGCCAGGTCCGCGTCCGGCTCGATCTGGCCCACCAGTTCGGAGGTGTTGTCCGCCGGTTCGAGGTCCGCTTGGTCGGCGGCGAGGCTGACCAGGTTGGTGAAGGGCCCCGGTTGTGGCGCGCGTAGAGTGAGGTTGACAGTGGCCGCCGCGCCCGCGGCCAGTTCGCCCAGGTCACAAGTCAAGGCGCCCTCCTGCACGGCGCAGGCGTCGTCGGGCCCTTCCACGTTGAGCACCTCCAACCCGGCGGGCAAAAGACTCGTCAGCCGCACGCCGGTGGCGGCCAGCGGACCGCGGTTGGTCAGGGTAAGCACCAGCGGAAACTCGCGCCCGGCCACGAGCGGCGGGTCCGGCAAGGTTTGGAACGCCGCCAGGTCCACGGCCGGGACCACCTCGAGCGGGGCGAGGCTTTCGTTGTTGGCCGGGTCCAAATCAGGTTGGTCGGCCAGGACCGTGGCGCGGTTGGTCCACACGCCGGGCAGGGTCGCGGCCAAGTGCACGCGGCCCGTGGCCACGGCGCCCGCAGGCAGGTCGCCGAGCACGAAGTGCAACACGTCCGGCGCGGTTTCAACCGTGCCCTGCGAAACCTCGGCAGCCCCGAACGCAAGCCCTTCGGGCCGGGCCAGGGTGAGCCGCACGCCGGTGGCGTCGTGTGGCCCGGCGTTGGTGGCCAGCACGGTCAGGAGGGCTTCGCGAGTCAGCAACACCGTGGCCGGTTCGAGCGCGAGCGCCACCGCGAGGTCGGCCGGGGGTTCCACCGCGAACGCGAAGTCCTGCGTGTTGTCGCCCGGTGCGGGATCCACTTCGAAGGCCGTGACCGTGGCTTGGCCGGACACCACCCCGGGGGCAGCGGCCTCAAATTCGAGGGTCACCGTGGCCGTGGCTTCGGCGGCCAGCGTGCCCAGCGTGGCCACCACTTGGTTGTCCGCCAACTCGACCGTGCCTTGCGTGGCCGCCAGCGTCCGCACGCTCAGGCCCGCCGGCAGCGCGTGCGTGAGGACAACTTGCGTGGCCTCGACCGGGCCGCGGTTGGTCACCATGAACGCGTATTGCGCCGGCACCCCGGGCACGATGCGGCCGGCCGGTGGCGTGAAGCTCAAGGCCAGGTCCGCCACGGCGCGGGCCTCGACCACGACCGCAGCGGTGTTGTCCTCCGGGTGGGCGTCAAACTCGAACGCCGTCACAGTAGCCGTGTGGGTCAGGCTGCCGATGGCCTCCGCCTGCCAGGCCAGCTCGAGGGTCGCCTCGGCGCCGGGCGCCAGCTCCGCCAGCGTCCAGTTCACCCCGCCGGCTTCGGGGGCGGCCTCGCCCGCGGACGGCACGGCGGCCAGCAAGGTTTGTCCGGGACCGGATTCGATCCGGGCGGCAACAGCGGTCGCCGGCACGGCGCCACGGTTGACCAGGCGGAGCACGTTGGTGAAGGCGCCGCCCAGCGCCACCGGGCCGGGCGCGGGCAGCCAGGTCAGTTGGAGGTCGGTGACCGGGCGGACCTCGACGCCAGCCGTGGTCTGGTTGTTGGCCGGGTCGGGGTCCGGCTCGGCGGCGGAGGCGAGCGCGGTCAGTTGCCACGGACCGGGCTGCTCGGGCAAAAGCGTCAACGCCAGGGTGGCCGTCTCGTCCACGCCCAGCGCGCCCAGCGCGGCGCGGAATCGGCCGGGCTCGGTGGTCCATTCTCCCTGGCTGAGCGCAGCGGTGACCAGCGTGGTGGCCGGCGGGAGGTCGGCGGTCACGGCGACCGCGCCGGCCGCGAACGGGCCGCGGTTGGTCACCCGCAGCAGAACGTCCAGCGGCTGGCCCGTGGGCACGGGGCCGGGGAGCGTTTGCCCGGTCAGGGCCAGGTCGGCGGTGGGCTGAACCGGGACCGCCGGGTGGATCAGGTTGTCCGCGATGTTCAACTCGCGCGTGCCGGTGGAGGCGCTGGCGTTGACGAGGAACTCGCCCGGGGCGGCGGCCTCGAGGGTGAGGGTCAGCGTGGCTTGCGCGCCTTCCGGGAGGGCGCCCAGGACGGCGATCAAGGTTTGCCGTTGCTGGCTGACACTGCCCTGGCTGGCGGCGGCCCGGACCACGTTGAGCCCGTCCGGCAGTGTGGCGGTGAGCATCACGGCCGGCGCGTCATTGGGGCCGGGGTTGGTCACGGTGAGCACCAGCGCGAAGGGCTGATCATGCCGGGGCGCCGGCGGGTCGAGGGCAGCCTCGAGCCGCAGGTCCACGGCGGGCGTTTGGACCTCGAGACTCACCGTGCCCACCGGGCTGTCGGCGTAGCCGTCTGTGACGCGGAAGGTAAAGGCGTCGGGGCCGGAATAACCCGGGGCCGGGGTGTAGCGCACGCGGCCGGTGGCGGGATCGAACTCGCTCAGGGTGCCGTGCTGGGGCGGGTCGAGGAGTTGATAGGTCAAGGGGTCCTCGTCCGGGTCGGCCGCTGCGAGTTGGAGTTCCAAGGGGCGCTCGTACCAGACCGACCGGGACAGGTCCGTGACTTGCGGCGGGCGGTTGAAGAATTCGCAGACGTAGCCGGCCTGGGCGTAGCGCACCTCCAGTTCCCAGCACAACAGCGTGCCGGTGTCCTCGGCGCTGGTGTCGGTGATGACCAGTTGCCAGGGCCCCGCCAGCGGCCGGTTGGTCAGACCGGCCAGCGGTTCGTGAGGCCGGAAAGTGCCCACAAACGGCGCCGCCCCGGCGGTCAGCGCCGCCCCGGCCGCGTCGTCGAAGCGCGTCCATTCAACCGCCGCGCCGCAGTCGCCACGGCCGAGGTTTTGGCCGAAGACCAACAGCGGCGGCATCAACACCGTGGCGGCGCCGTCGGGAGCGCGCAGCTTGAGGTCCAGGTCATCCAGCCAGGTGTGGTCCAGGCGCACGGCCGCTTTGACCTCGAGCACGGTGCCCGTGATGGCCACGGGGAGGGTCGAAACGGCCGTGGCCAGGTCGGGCAAGGGTACCGGGGTGTCGGCGGCGGCGAAGACCGCGGTGGCGATGTTGGTGACTTCGAGCCGCCCGACCACGCGCTGGAAGCGGTTGGTGATGCGGACGCCGTCCAGGGCGGTGACGTGCTCGAAACGGAGCACCTCGCCGCAGGGCGCGTGTTTGCTGACGCGGTAGGCCAGGCGGGTGAGGTTGGTGCCGCTGCCGCCCGGGGGCAGGTCCGGGTAGGCGGCTTCGGTCTGGAGGAGTTGGACCCAGGGCGAGTCGGTGGTCAGGCGCGCGATGAGGTTCGAGGCGCCGGGACCCACGACGTTTTGGAGCACGGGCCATTCCTCGATTTCCTCGCCGGGGTCGAGCACGCCGTTGGCGTTGCCGCCCGCCGAGTCGTCCGGTAACCCGGCCGCGAGGGTGAGCACCGGCGCGGAGGGCATGCCCACCGGCGAGAAGACCAGGGCGAACTTTTGCTCGGCCCCCAGGGGCAGGTTGTTGCCCACCACGAGCACCTGCCAGGCGCCCGGCACAATGTCGCGGTCCACGAAGACCTGTTCGAGGTTGTTGACGTGGTCGGGCCGGTTGCGCGTGGCGGGGGCGGCAGGGTTGTCGGGGTCGAGCGTCCACGGGTAATGCCGCGTGCCGGCCGGGTCGAGCACCACCAGGTCCAGGTCGTTGACCAGGGTGCGGGCGGCGTTTTGCAGGGCCGGTACGTCGTCCCAGACCAACGTGAGCTTCACCGCCGGGGCGCCGGGCGGCACGGTGAGGGTGTACACGGCACTCTGATCGGGCGTGACCCGGCCCAGGAGCCAGCCGCCGCTGCGCAACTGGTCCACCGCCGCGCGCACCTGCACCCGGCCGTAGCCGGAGGCGTAATCCGGCCCGGGCTGGAACCAGTCGGTCGCGTCGTTGAGGTCTTCGGCTGTGTGGACCAAGAGGCCCTTGACCAGCGCCGGCAGGGGGGTCTGGCCGCCGTATTGGCGGCGATAGTCCTCGATCAAAAGCGCCGTGGCGCCGGACACTGCCGGAGCCGCCATCGAAGTGCCCACCAGGACGCCGTACGGCCCGTCCGGCACGGTCGAGGTGATGCCGCCGTCGCCGCCCACTTCGTCGCCGGGGGCGACAATTTCCGGCTTGAGCCGGCCGTCATCGGTGGGCCCCCAGCCGCTGAAAGCGGTCATCGAGTTGTCATCCGAATGGATGGCGCCGACGGCGATGACGTTCTTGGCCGTGGCCGGCACGCCCACGGTGCGGTAACCCTCGGGCGCGGGGCAGTCGTTGGAGGTGTTGCGGGTGCGGGCGTTGCCCACGGCGAAGATCACGTGGTAGGGCGCGCCGTAGAGGCCCGTGACCAGGCGGTCGTAGTTCGGGGCGTCCGCGGCGTAGTCGCCGAGCAGGTGGCAGTTGCCGAAAAATTCGCTGACGGTCACGCCCCAGGAGTTTTGCGAGATCACGGCGTTGTACTGCTCCCGGGCCAGGCGATGTTCCTCGATCAGAGGCCCGGTGTTCACGTCGTAAGTCACCAGCGTCAGGCCCGGCGCCACGCCGCGCCATTGTCTTGGCCCGCCGCCGGCGCTTTCGCTGGCCGCCCCGGAGCCGGCCAGCGTGCCCGCCACGTGGGTGGCGTGGCGGTTGCGCGTTTGCGGCACACTGGCTTCCCCGCGGTACACCCGGCCGGCGAGATCCGGGTGGTCAATGTCCACCCAGCCGCCGTCCCAGATGCCGGCCACGACCCCGGCGCCGGTCAGATTGTAGGGCGGGTCCTCGAGGGCGGTGACCTGCAGGTTGGTCCGCAGACCGTCGTTGTACAGGGCGATGGGCGGCGGCCCTTCTTCCACCCAGCGCACCGCGTCCAGCCCGGCCAGGGCGAGCACTGCTCCGGGCGCGGCGCGCACTTGCACTTCGTGCGTGTCGGGCGATTCCCGTGTCACCTCGATCCCCAGCCCCGCCAGGGCTGCCCGGAGGTCCGCCAAAGAAGCGTCCTCGAAGGGCCAAACCCGCAGATTCACCCGGCCGTCCGGCGCGAG
>Ga0272446_1004792_pt1 | contig 15625 bp, 21 predicted proteins | sample YNPCB0061_FD_194587 | JGI IMG/M metagenome (GOLD analysis project Ga0272446, IMG submission 194587) | Hot spring microbial mat communities from Yellowstone National Park, WY, United States - YNP-CB-006-1 | ecosystem: Environmental > Aquatic > Thermal springs > Hot (42-90C) > Sediment | place... | reverse complement strand
TGCGCCTGCCGCTGCGCTACCTGATCCCCTCGGTGCTGGTGGTCTCGACCATGGGCGCCTTCGCCATCGAGGGTTCGATCGCCGGGCCGATCACGCTCTTCGTCTTCGCGGTGCTGGGCTGGCTGCTCTCGCGCCACGGCTTCCCGGTGGCGGCGGTGGTGGTGGGGCTGCTGCTCGGCCGCCTGATCGAGACCGAGCTGCTGCGCGCCTTCCAGCTCGCCGGCGGGGATCCGTGGTATGTGCTGAACCACCCCTGGGCGGTGGCGATCGTCGCGCTGATGCTCCTCTCGCTCGGCCTGTCGGTGCGCCGCGACATCCGCCGGCGGCGGGAGGTCAGGGCCGCGGCATCGCGGGGCTGAGGCCACCGCCCAGGCGCAGCGGCTCGGCCCGCCGGGCGAGGCCGGTCGCGTCGTCGGTCTCGACGAAGAGGCCGCAGATGGTCGCCTCCCCCTCCGCCGGGGCGAGGCGTTCGGCCGGCACCTTGCGCCAGAAGCGCAGCGAGGCGCCGCCCTTGGCCATGCCGATGACGCTGTCGTAGTCGCCGCACATGCCGGCATCGGTCTGGAAGGCGGTGCCGCCGGGCAGGATGCGGTGGTCCGCGCTCGGCACATGGGTGTGGGTGCCGATGACGAGGCTCGCCCGCCCGTCGAAGGAATGGGCCATGGCCTGCTTCTCGGAACTCGCCTCGGCGTGGACATCCACGACCACGGCCTGCACGCTGCCCTGGGCGCCGAGGGAATGCCTCGCGAGTTCCGCCTGCACCGCGCGGAAGGGGTCATCGAGCGGCTCCATGAACAGCCGCCCCATCGCCTGCACCACGAGCGCCCGCCGCCCGCCCGGCGCCTCCACCACCGTCGCCCCGCGCCCAGGCGTGCCGGGGGGGTAGTTCAGCGGGCGGATCAGCCGCGGCTCCTCGGCGATGTAGGGGATGATCTCCTTGCGGTCCCAGGCATGGTTGCCGAGCGTCAGCACATCCGCCCCGGCGGCGAAGAGGGCGCGCGCCATCTCGGGCGCGAGGCCGAAGCCGTGCGAGGCGTTCTCCGCATTCACCACCACGAGGTCGAGCCCGAGCGCGCGCCGGAGATTGGGCAGCGCGGCCGTCACCGCGTCCCGTCCGACGCGCCCCACGATGTCGCCGAGGAAGAGGAGCCTCACGAGGCCCCGCCGCAGACCACCACGCCGCACTCCGTCGCCACGCGCTCAAGCCGCAGGTCCCGCGGCCCGGCGGGCACTTCCTGCATTTCCTGGGCGGCATAGGCAACCCCGAGGGCGACCGCGCCGGGCAGCGCGGCGAGCGTCCGGTCGTAATACCCGCCGCCATAGCCGAGCCGCCGCCCCGCCCGGTCGAAGGCGAGCAGGGGGACGAGGAGCCAGTCGGGCGTGACCTCCTCCCCCCCCGCGGGCTCACGCGTGCCCATCGGCCCGTGCGCGAGCGGCGCGCCCGGAGCCCAGCGGCGGAAGCGGAGCGGGCTGCCGCGCCGCGGCGTCACCGGCAGGCAGAGCGCCTGGCCCCGCCCGTGCAGGGCGGCGAGCAGCGGCCGGACGTCCATCTCCGTCCCCATCGGCCAGAAGCCGGCGACCATCGCGCCCGGCGGCGGCGGCGCCTCGGCCAGCACGACGGCGGCCAGCGCCTCCCCCTTCCCCGCCCGGTCCACCGCCGCGCGGCGGGCAAGGGCGATGCGCCGCGCCTCCGCCTTCCGCTCGGCGAGCAGGACATCGCAAGGGGGAGCGCTCCCGGTCATGACGCCTCGCGGGCCGCAGGGGCGGGCGGCCTCGCCCACGCCCCGCGCGCCGGCGCCGACCATCCCGCGCGGCAGATCATGCGCGGAGCCACCCTGGCCGCTGGCGTCTCATCCTCCCAAGGCCTGCTTGTGCAGGTGGGCGCCAGATACCCGGACCACGGCCCGGGCAGAGCCAGCTCCCGGAGGATGGGCATTGGCCCCGGGGATGAAGTGCCTGGCGCACCGGGCAGCCCCGCCGGGGGAACCTAGGAGCCCTCCAGGCTCGCCGCAATGGCCTCGATCGCCTCGGCGAGGGCGTTCAGACGGTTCGCCAGGGCAGGATCGGGCGCGGGAGGGGCGGGCGGCGGCGCGGCCGAGGCGCCGCCCGCCTTCAGCGCCGCGATCTCGGCCTGCAGATCGTGCGTCTCGTCGGCCAGCTGCAGGGCGGCGAGCAGCAGCATCCGGGTCTCCCCGAACTGCATGCCCATCGCCTTCAGCGCGCCGATGCGCTTGTCCACCTCGGCCGCCATGTCCGTGAGGTGGCGTTCCTGCCCGTCCTGGCAGGCCACGGGGTGGGAATAGCCGCCGACGCGGACCGTGACCTGGGCCATCAGGCGTCCTCGCCGAGCACGCTGCGCAGCCGCGCGATGGTGGCATCAAGCCGGGCCGCGAGGGCGGCGACCGCGGCGGGATCAACCCCCGCCCGCGCCGGGCCATCGGCCGCGGTTGCCTCGGGCGCCGCCGGGGCGGGGCGATTGGCCGCGGCCCGCGCCAGGCGCTGCACCGCCGCCTCAAGCCGGGAGGTGGCCGCGGCCACCGGGTCCAACGCCTCGTTCATCCGCCCCCTGAGAGGTTCCTGCGCCCTTGCCGCGGAAACGCCCGCCGGACTAGGGGAAAGCCTTGGCAGAGAGGGGCCTCCGGGTCAACGGTGACAGAAGATGTCAGCATGCCGGCGGTCACGGTGCACGGCCTCAGGGACGCCGAGGCGGCGCTCGTTGCGGCCGGGCCGGCCGGGGTGCTGCTGCTCTCCGCCCCGGGGGCTGCGGGCTTCGCGGGTCCGGAGTGGTTCCTGGCCCTGACGGCGGAAGCGGCGCGCCGCCATCCCGGGCGGCCTTGGGCCGCCATGCTCGACTGCGCGGATCGGCCGGGCACCGCGCTCGCCGCGCTCAGGGCCGGGGCGCGGTGGATCGCGCTCGACGGGGCGAGCCCCGCCTTCGCCGCCGTCGCCGCGGCTGCGGCGGAGGTCGGGGCGCGCCTGCTGCCCGCGGCCCCGCCCAGTCTCGACCTCGCGCGGCTCGATCTCCGCCGGCGCGGCGACGCGGCGCGGCTGGCCGCCTGGCTTGCCGCGGCACCGCCACGGGGCCCTGGCGACGCCCCCCGCCCCGTGACAGGCGGGCAGGCCTGCGCTATCGCCCCCGGCACGCAACGGACCGGAAGGAAGGACGCCCGATGAAGCTGACCCGCCGCGTGAAGGAGATCCTCTCCTGGTACGAGAGCGACACCCCGGGGACCCGCGCGAACCTCGCCCGCATCCTGATGGAGGGCAAGCTCGGCGGCACCGGCCGCATGGTCATCCTGCCGGTGGACCAGGGCTTCGAGCATGGGCCCGCCCGCTCCTTCGCCCCCAACCCCGCCGCCTATGACCCGCACTACCATTTCGAACTCGCGATCGAGGCCGGGCTCAACGCCTATGCCGCGCCGCTCGGCATGATCGAGGCGGGGGCGGCGACCTTCGCGGGCGCCATTCCGACCATCCTCAAGGTGAACAGCAGCAACAGCCTCTCCACCACCAAGGACCAGGCGGTGACGGGCAGCGTCGCGGACGCGCTGCGCCTCGGCTGCTCGGCCATCGGCTTCACCATCTACCCCTCCTCCGAACACCAGTTCGAGATGATGGAGGAGCTCCGCGAACTGGCCGAGGAGGCGAAGGCCGCCGGCCTCGCGGTGGTGGTCTGGTCCTATCCGCGCGGCCCGATGCTCGACAAGGCGGGCGAGACGGCGCTCGACATCTGCGCCTATGCCGCGCACATGGCCGCCCTCCTCGGCGCCCACATCATCAAGGTGAAGCCGCCGACCGAGCATCTCTCCCTCGAGGCCGCGAAGAAGGTCTATCTCGAGCGCAAGATCGACGGCGCGACCCTCGCGGCGCGGATCCGGCACGTGGTGCAGTCCTGCTTCAATGGCCGCCGCCTCGTGGTCTTCTCGGGCGGCGAGGCCAAGAGCACCGACGCCCTGCTCGAGGAGGTGCGCGCCATCCATGCCGGCGGCGGCAACGGCTCGATCGTCGGCCGCAACGCCTTCCAGCGGCCGAAGGAGGAGGCGCTGAAGCTGCTCGCCTCCATGATCGAGATCTACAAGTCGAAGCCGTGAGGCGGCAGGGGGCCTCGCCCCCTGCCCACCCCTGCCGGCACCGGGGCAGCACCATGGGCGATCGCTGTCGGCTCTACCTCATCACGCCGCCGCGCCTTGATCCGGCCTCCTTCCGCGACACGCTGGCCGCGGCGCTGGATGCGGGCGATGTCGCCTGCCTGCAGCTCCGCCTCAAGGACGCGAGCGAGGCCGAGATCCGCCGCGCGACCGAGGCCCTGATGCCGGTCTGCCACGCCCGCGACGTCGCCTTCCTCCTCAACGACGACGCCCGTCTCGCGCAGGCGCTCGGCTGCGACGGCGCGCATCTCGGCCAGACGGACGGCGACCATGCCGCGGCGCGGCGGCTGCTCGAGGGCCGGATCCTCGGCATCACCTGCCACGCCTCCCGCCATCTCGCGATGGAGGCCGGCGAGATCGGCGCCGACTACGTCGCCTTCGGCGCCTTCTTCCCCACCGCCACCAAGGAGACCGTGCACAAGGCGGAGCCGGAGCTCCTCTCCTGGTGGGCGGAGATGATGGCGATCCCCTGTGTCGCGATCGGCGGCATCACGGCCGAGAACTGCGCCCCGCTCGTGCGCGCGGGGGCGGATTTCCTCGCCGTGGTGGGGGCGGTGTGGAACCACCCCGAAGGCCCGGCCGCCGGGGTGCGGGCGATGAACGCGGCGATCGCCGCGGCCTGAGCGCGCCGGGCGGGGCGGGACAGCGGCGCGCAGCGCCCCATATCCCTGGCATGGACGAGATCACCTTCCTCACCCGCCTCCACCGTCCCGGCACCCTCGTGGATGTGGGCGCGCATGAGGGTCTGCTCACCATCCCGCTGGCCCGGCTGCCCGGCGCGCGCGTCATCGCCTTCGAGCCCCTGCCGCCCGCCTTGGCGCGGCTGCGGGCGGCGCTCGCCAAGGCCTTCGGCCGGGTGCCGGCGCATGTGGACTGCCGCGCCGAGGCCCTCGGCGACCATGCGGGGGAGGTCACGCTCGCCATGCCCGTGCTTGACGGCGTGGCGCAGGAGCAATGGGCGAGCACGGCGAAGGACTACGCCGCCCATCTCTCCCCCCGCGTCACGGTGGAACGCTTCACCGTGCCGCTGATGCGCCTCGACGATCTCGGGCTTGCCGACCTCACGGCGATGAAGGTGGATGCCGAGGGCGCCGAGTACGAGGTGCTGCGCGGCGCGCGCGAGACGCTTGCGCGCTGCCGGCCCGTCCTGACTCTCGAGATCGAGGAACGCCACCGCCCGGGCAGCACCTGGGCGGTGCCCGCCTTCCTCGACGCCCTCGGCTACGAGGTGCTGTTCGAACTCGGCGGCGCGTGGCATCCGGTCGCCGCACTCGACCGCGCCACGATGCAGCGCGCCTCCCCCGACCCCGCCGTGTTCGAGGCCTCCGACCCCTACGTCTTCGTCTTCTACGCCCTGCCACGGGAGGAGGCGGCGGCGATGCTGGCGCGGCTCGAGGGGGCGGCGTAACCTCCGCGGCAAGGGAGGAAGCCATGTCGAGCACCGCACAGCGCCTCATCGTCACGCGCGCCTCCGGCTCCTGCGGGGCCGAGGTCTCGGGCCTCGATCTCAGCGAGCCGCTCGATGCGCGCACCATCGCCGAACTGCGCGCCATCTGGCTCGAGCACGGGGTGCTGTTCCTGCGCGAGGCGCATCTTCCCCCCGAGCGCTTCCTCGCCTTCGCGCGGCTCTTCGGCACCCCCGTCGAATACCCCTTCGTCCGCGGCCTCGACGGCTTTCCCGAGATCACCCCGGTCATCAAGGAACCGCATGAGCGGATCAATTTCGGCGGCGTCTGGCATTCCGACACCGCCTATCTCGAACGCCCGCCCATGGCGACGATGCTGATCGCGCGGGAGGTGCCGCCGGCCGGGGGCGACACCCTCTTCGCCGACGCCCGCGCCGCCTATGAGGCGCTCTCGCCCGGGCTGCGCGCGACGCTTCAGGGCCTGCGCGCCGTCAATTCCTCACGCAAGGCCGATGCCTCGCGGACGCGCGAGGACCGGCAGAGGGAGCGCGGGGCGGTGACGAATGCCGAGGTGCTGGAAGCCGTCCACCCCGTGGTCCGCACCCATCCCGAGACGGGCAGGCGCGCGCTCTACGTCAACCTCGGCCACACCTCGCACTTCGAGGGCTGGACGGTCGAGGAATCGCAGCCGCTGCTCGACTTCCTCTTCGCGCACATCACCAAGCCGGAATTCACCTGCCGCTTCCGCTGGGCGCCCGGCTCCCTCGCCTTCTGGGACAACCGCGCGGTGCAGCACTACCCGGTGAACGACTATCACGGCCACCGGCGGGAGATGCACCGCATCACCCTCGCGGGCGACGTCCCGGCCTAGCGTTCCAGGCTGCGGAGATGGGCGATCAGGGCGTCCACCTCCGCGGGGGAGAAGGACATCTCGGGCATGTCGGGGTGGCCGGTGAGGATGCCCTCGGCCAGCGCCTCGGCGAGCTGCTCCACCGGATAGCGGTGGCGGAGGTCGCGGAAGGCGGGCGCCCCGGCGCGCGGGCTCGTCCCGCGCGGGCCGATGGCGTGGCAGGCGGCGCAGTGCTCCCGCGCCAGGCGCTCGCCGCGCGCGGCGGCGGGCTCCTGCCCCGGCCCGCAGGCCGCGAGCGCGAGGAGGAGGGAGAGGGCGAAGCGCATCCTTGCCTCCCCTCAACAGCCGCTCAGCGCCACGGTGGCGAAGCCGCGGATCTCGGAACTGACCGAGAGGGTGAGTTCGGCATTGCCGAGCAGCACGGGATGGCGCTGCGGCAGGCCGGTGAGCGTCACCGGATCCTGCCCGGCGACGGCGACGACGACGGTCGCGGCGCGTGAGAGGTCGTCGGCCTGGCTGCGCGCGGAGACGCTGACGCGCACGAGGCCGTCATGCAGCTCGAAGCCCGGACCCTCGGGCGGGCGGGGGCCGTAGGCGATGGCGAATCGGCGGCTGGTGCCGCGGCCCTCGCAGCGGAGGATCGGGGCGGCGTCGCGCAGGGCCTGCTCGATTCTCTCGCGCGGGATGCCGGCGGCGATGCGCTGCTGGGCGAGGGAGAAGAGCTCGGCCGCCGCGCCGCGCGGCACGTCCTGCTCGTAGCGGCGCTGCAGGGCGGCGTGGTCCTCGCGCGCCTGGCGCAGCTCCCCCTCCAGCCGCACATTGGTGGCGTGGAGCGCGCGGGTGTCGGCGGCGAGGGCGTCGAGGCGGCGCTGCAGGGCCGCGACCTCGGCCCGCGCGAGTTCGAGCCCGGTCTGGTACGACCACAGCCCGAGGCCGACGAAGACGGCGAGCACCAGCACCCATTTCGCGGCGCGGAAGAGGAACCTGCGCGCGCGTTGCCGACGGTCCCGGCTGCGTCTGCTCCCGATCGCCATCGTCCCTTCGCATCCAGCCTGAAGGGCTTATGGACGCGAGGGCCTCGGCAAGGCAACCCGCGGCCAGGGTCATGCCGGGGGCAGCCAGAGCACGTCCTCGATGGCCGGGGCGCCGGAGGCGAGCATGGCGAGGCGGTCGAAGCCGAGCGCGATGCCGGCGGTGGGTGGCAGGCCATGGGCGAGGGCGGCGAGGAAATCCTCGTCCACCTCCCAGCCATGCTCGCCGGTGAGGCGGCGGCGCTCGGCATTGGCCGCCTCGAAGCGCGCGCGCTGTTCGGCGGCGTCGGTCAGCTCGTCGAAGGCATTGGCGAGTTCGAGCCCGGCGACGAAGAGTTCGAAGCGGAGCGCGGCGCGCGGGTCGGCCGGGTCGCGGCGGGCGAGCCCGGCCTGCGGCGCCGGCCAATGCGTGAGGAAGGTGGCGCGCTCCCGCCCGAGGGCCGGTTCCACGCGTTCGAGCAGCAGGCGGAAGAAGAGGTCCTCCCACGACTCCCCCGGCCGCGGCGGCAGGCCGGCGGCGGCCGCCGCCGCCCGCAGCCGCGCCGCATCGCCCTCCGTGCCCAGGATGTCGAGGCCGTTGCAGTGGCGGCGGAAGGCCTCGGCGACCGTCAGCCGCTCGAAGGGCAGGCTGAGATCCGTCTCGACCCCGGCATGGCCGACCACGGGCGGGCAGACGGCACGGAGGAAGGCCTCGGTCTCCGCCATCAGCCCCTCGAGCGAGAGGCCGGGGCGATACCATTCGAGCATGGTGAATTCCGGCGCATGGCGGGGCGAGACCTCGCCGTTGCGCCAGACCCGGGCGAGTTCGAAGACCGGCCCCACCCCGCCCGCGAGCAGCTTCTTGATGGCGAGCTCGGGTGAGGTGCGCAGCCAGAGCGGCCGCGCCGCACCGGCGCCGAGATGGGGGAGGAAACGCGTCTCGAAGGCACGGATGTGCACCTCCGCCCCCGGGGCGGGCACGAGGCAGGGGGTCTCGACCTCCCGGTAGCCGCGGGCGGTGAAGAAGGCGCGCGTCGCGGCCGTGAGGCGCGCGCGCGCCGCGAGGAAGGGCAGGCGCGCGGCAAGGCGCTCGGGATGCCAGGGCGGGTTCGGCATTGTGCGGGACGGGGGCTTCCGGTAACCGCCCCGACCATGCCGGATGGTGAGACGCCACGCCAGGGACGCCCGCTGCGCGACGCCCGCGCATTGCGCGCGGCCGGGCTGATCCCCGCCGCGGCCGTCCCCGACCTTGCGCGCGTGGCCGAACGCTACGCCATTTCGGTCACGCCCCATGTCGCGGGGCTGATCGACCCGGCCGACCCGGCCGACCCGATCGCGCGGCAATACATCCCCGACGCGGCGGAGCTGGTGACCGCGCCTTGGGAACTCGCCGACCCCACCGCCGATGCCCCCTTCAGCCCGGTCAAGGGCGTGGTCCACCGCTACCCGGACCGGGCGCTGCTCAAGCCGCTGCTGGCCTGCCCCGTCTATTGCCGCTTCTGCTTCCGCCGCGAGGTGGTCGGCCCCGAGGGCGGGCTGCTGAGCGAGGCCGAGCTGGAGGCGGCGCTCGCCTGGTTCGAGCGCAGCCCGGCGGTGCGGGAGGCGATCCTGACCGGCGGCGACCCGCTGATGCTGAGCGCGCGGCGGCTCTCCGCCATCCTCGGCCGCCTCGCGGCGGTGCCGCATATCGAGACGCTGCGCATCCACAGCCGCGTGCCGGTGGCCGAGCCCGCCCGGGTGGACGCGGCGCTGACGGCAGCACTCGGCGGGGCGGGCAAGCCCGTCTTCCTCGCCGTGCACGCCAACCATGCGCGGGAGTTCAACCCCCCCGCCCGGGCCGCCCTGGCGCGTCTGGCCGATGCCGGCGTGCCGCTGCTCGGCCAGAGCGTGCTGCTGCGCGGGGTGAACGACAGCGCCGCGGCGCTCGAGGACCTCTTCCGCGCCATGCTGCGGGCGCGGGTGAAGCCCTACTACCTGCACGCGCTCGACCCCGCGCCGGGGACGGCGCGCTTCGCGGTGCCCGACGCGGAGGGTCTTGCGCTCATCGAGAGCCTGCGCGGGCGGCTGCCGGGGCACGCCATCCCGGTCTTCGTGCGGGAGCAGCCGAACGGCGGCGGGAAGCGGCCCGTGCGCTGTGCGTGAGGGCGCCGCGGGAGGGCGCGGCCCTTCCGCCCCCGCCCGCCGAGGGCCGAGAGGCCCGCGGAACCCGCTCCCGCGGGCGGGGAGCAGGGCGCGGGGACCCGGCGATCGGCCGCGCCGGCGTCACGCCCCGCTCCCGTTGCGCGCCCCCCTCGCCGCGTGTATTCGCCGCCCCGACATCCTCCCCTTCACCCTGACAGGCGTCCCCATGGCGAAGATGCAAGCCAACCAGATGCGTGCCGGCATGGTCATCGAGTTCGAGGGCCAGCGCTACACCATCCTCAAGCAGAACATCATGATCCCCGGCAAGGGCGCCGCGGTGATCCAGGTGGAGATGCGCAACATCAAGACCGGCGCCAAGAAGGACCAGCGCTGGCGCACCGCCGACACGGTCGAGCGCCTGTCCACCGAGGACAAGGAGTTCACCTTCTCCTACGCCGATGGCGACAACCTCGTGCTGATGGACCCCGAGACCTTCGAGCAGACGGTGGTGCCCAAGGACATTCTCGGCGACCGCCTGCCCTTCCTGCAGGAGAACATGACCGTCAACGTCAAGCTCGTCGAAGGCGAGCCGGTGGCGATGGAGCTGCCCGAGACGGTGGTGCTCGAGGTGGTCGAGGCCGATCCGGTGGTGAAGGGGCAGACCGCCTCCTCCTCCTACAAGCCGGCGGTGCTCTCGAACGGGGTGAAGGTGATGGTGCCGCCCTTCATCACCGCGGGCGAGAGGATCGTGGTCAAGACCGCGGACGGGACCTACTACGAACGCGCGAAATGACCCCGGCCATCGCGGCCGGCGCGGCGGGCGGGGGCCGCGGCGGCGGCGGCGCGGATCACCCCGCGCGTCCGGCGGCGCCCCCCGGCAGGGCTTTTCGGGGGCTGGCCCGCCGGCGCGGGCTCGGCTAGGCCTGCGCCGCCCCGCTCCCCTGCCCCGAGGTCGCGTTCCATGCCGCCAGTCTCCCCGCGCCTTTCGCCCGCGATGCAGGTCGTCGTCCAGGCCGTGCGCAAGGCGGGGCGGCGGCTGCTGCGCGACTTCGCGGAGGTCGAGCAGCTTCAGGTCAGCGTCAAGGGCCCGTCGGACTTCGTCTCCTCGGCCGATCTCAGGGCCGAGCAGACGCTCCGGGAGGAGCTCTCCCGCGCCCGTCCGCACTTCGCCTTCCTGATGGAGGAATCGGGCCCCTCCGGCGAGGCCGAGTGGGAGTGGCGCTGGGTCGTGGACCCGCTCGACGGCACCGCGAACTTCCTGCACGGCATCCCGCACTGGGCGATCTCGGTCGGCATCGAGAAGCGGCTCGATGCCGGGCGCAGCGAGATCGTGGCCGGCGTGATCTACAATCCGGTCGTGGACGAGCTCTTTTGGGCCGAGAAGGGGATCGGCGCCTTCCTCAATGACCGGCGGCTGCGCGTCTCGGCCCGGCGGGAGATGCGCGAGGCGCTCTTCGCGACCGGCATCCCCTTCGGCGCCGTCCCGCGCAAGGCCGAGTTCAGCGCGACGCTGCACCGCCTCATGCCGCAGGTCGCGGGGGTGCGGCGCTTCGGCTCGGCCGCGCTCGACCTCGCCTGGGTGGCGGCCGGGCGCTACGACGGGTTCTGGGAACTCGGCCTCAACAAGTGGGACATCGCCGCGGGGCTCGTGCTGGTGCGCGAGGCCGGCGGCTTCGTGACCGACCCCGAGGGCGGCGACCCCTATGCGGCGGGGAATGTGGTCGCCGGCAACCAGGCCCTGCAGCCCAAGCTGCGGGAGGTGGTGGCCGAGGGGATCGCGGCGGTGAAGGCCCGCGCGGCGGGATGAGGCGGCGGGCGCTCCTCGCCGGGCTGCTCGCGGGCGCGCCCTGGGCCGCGCCGGCGCAGGAGGCGCCGGCGGAGCTGTTGCCCGATCCGGCGCCGAGCCCGCCCCCCCCGCCGCGCCTCGCCCCCGGGGCGGCGGCGATGGCCCCTTCCCTGCCCGCGCCCGGCCCGCCGCTGCCCGCGGGCATGACGCCGCTGCCCGCGGGCGGGGTGCGGCTGAGGCTGGCGGGCGAGCGGCTCGAGCCCGCGATGGCGGAGGCGCTGCGCGCCCTCGGCGGCCGGTTGGCGGCGCTGCCCGCCGGGCGGATCACCGTCGAGTCCCAGGTGGCGGGCCCCGCGAACGACGTCTCGGCCGCGCGGCGGGCCTCGCTCGCGCGGGCGCAGGCGGTCAAGGCCGCCCTCGTCGCGGGGGGGCTGGACGCGACTCGGATCGATCTGCGCCCGTTGGGCCGGCTCGCGGGGGCGCTCGATGCCGTGGACGTGCTCCCCCCGGGGGTCGCGAGCCCGAATGGCGAGGCGCGGGGCCGATGACGCAGCCGATGGTCTATCTGTGGCGGATGCTGGGCTTCCTGGCCGCGGTGCTGGTGGTGACGGCGCTGCTCTTCGAGGAGGTCGCGCACGCCTTCGCCGCCAATCCGGTGCTCAACGCCATCATCCTCGCGGTGCTCCTCTTCGGCATCGTGTGGAACCTGCGCCAGGTGCTGGCGCTGCGCCACGAGGTGGCGTGGCTCGAAGGCTTCCGCTCCCTGCGCGGGGCGGAGGGGCGGGTCCAGCCCCGCCTTCTCGCGCCCATGGCCTCCATGCTCTCGGCGCGGCGGAGCGAGCGGGTCTCGCTCTCGGCCATCGCCATGCGCTCGGTGATGGACGGGATCCTGTCGCGGCTCGACGAATCGCGGGAACTCTCCCGCTACATGACGGGGCTGCTGATCTTCCTCGGCCTGCTCGGGACCTTCTGGGGCCTGCTGCTGACCATCTCCTCGGTCGCGGACGTGATCGCGACCATGAGCGTCGGCTCGGGGGACCTCAACCAGCTCTTCAACCAACTCAAGTCGGGGCTGGCCCGGCCGCTCGAGGGGATGGGAACGGCCTTCTCGACCTCCATGCTCGGCCTCGCGGGGGCGCTCGTGCTCGGGTTCATGGACCTCACGGCGGGCCAGGCGCAGAACCGTTTCACCAACGAGCTCGAGGAATGGCTCGCGGGGCTGACGCGGCTCTCCTCGGGCGGGCTCGGGCCGGATGGGGAGGCCGCCATTCCCGCCTATGTCAACGCGCTGCTCGAGCAGACGGCGGAGAATCTCGAAGGCCTGCAGTCGATCCTCCAGCGCGGGGAGGAGGACCGCGCGGCGATCGCGCGCGCCATGACGACGCTGACCGAGCGGCTGACCGTGCTGACCGAGCAGATGCGCGCGAACAACCAGGTGATGGTGCGGGTGGCGGAGGGCCAGTCCACCATCGGCCGCACGCTGGCGCAGCTGGCCGAGCGGCAGGCGGCCGGCGGGGGCGAGGAGGCGGCGCGGGCGCATCTGCGCAGCATCGAGGTCCATCTCGCCCGCCTGCTCGAGGAGACGGCCCGCGGCCGCGCCCAGGCGACCGCCGAGATCCGCAACGAGATCAAGGTGCTGACCCGGACCATCGCGGCGATCGCGGAGGAGCCGCCGCGATGAGGGCGGGCCGGGCCGGGCGCGGGCGGCCGCACCCCGACCGCCCGCGCAAGGCGGGCTGAGCGGCGATGGCGGGCAGCTCCGACCGCCGCCGCGGCCGCAACGGTCTCGATGCCTGGCCGGGCTACGTGGATGCGCTGTCCACGCTGCTCATGGTCATCATCTTCGTGCTGCTGGTCTTCGTGCTGGCGCAGGGCTTCCTCTCGGTGGCGCTCACCTCGCGCGACCGGGCGCTCGAGCGGCTCAACCGGCAGGTGGCGGAACTGGCCGAGATGCTGGCCCTCGAGCGCGGCGAGGCGGAGGAGTTGCGCTCGGGGCTGGCGCGCGCGACCGCCGAACTGGCGACGGCCGCGGCCTCCCGCGATGCCGCGCTGCGCTCCCTCGCCCAAGTGCGGGAGGAGCGCGACCGCCTGGCGGCGGAACGCGACCTCGCGCGCGGGGAACAGTAGCGGCTGGCCGCGCGGCTGTCGGACCTCGGCGTGGCCGGGCGCGGCACGGCGGAGCGGGTCGCGACGCTCGAACGCCAGCTCGCCGAGGCGCTGGCGCGGGCCGAGGCGGCGGGCGGCGACGCGGCGCGGACCGCCCGCGACCTGACCGAGACGCGGCGCGGCCTGCAGCGGAGCGAGGCGGAGCGCGCCGCGCTCGCGCGGCAGGCGCAGGAGCGGGCGGCGGAACTCGCGGCGGCGCGGGCGGAACTCGACGCCCTGCGCGCCGAGGCCGCGGCGCTGGACCGCCAGGTCGCGGCCGACCGGGCGACGATCGAGGCGCGGCTCGCCGACCTCGCCCGGCTGAACCGGGAGGTGCAGGCGCTGACGGCGCTGCAGGCGGAACTGCAACGCCAGGCCGAGGCGGCGCTGGCGCGCGCGGGGGCGGAGGAACGGGCGCGGCGCGAGGCCGAGCAGGCCGCGGCCCTGAGCGCGGCGGAAGCGGCCGAGGCCGCCCGCCAGCGCGCGGCGGCCGAGACCGCGGCGGCGGCGGCGCTCGCCCGGGCCGGCGCCTCGGAGGCGGAGGCGCGGGCCGCGGCCGAGCGCGCCGGCGCGGCGGAGGCCGCGCAGCGGGAGGCCGAGGCGGCGATGCGCGCGGCGGTGGCGCGCGCGGCGGCGGCCGAGCAGGCCCGCCAGCGCGCCGAGGACATCGCCCGCCAGGCGGCGAGCGTGCAGGCGGCGGCGGAACGCGCACGGGAGGAGGCGGAGCGCGCCGCCGCCGCGCGCATCGCCGCCGCCGAGCGCGCGCGGGCCGAGGCCGAAGCCCTGCGCGCCGAGGCCGAGGCCGGGCGGGCCGAGGCGGCCGAACGCGCCGCGCAGGCGGAGGCGGCGGCCGGCGAACAGGCGCGTCTGACCGAGGGGGCGCGGGCGCAGGTGGCGCTGCTGACCCGCCAGGTGGAGGCGCTGCGCGCCGAGATCGCCCGGCTCGCGACCGCGCTCGAACTGGAGGAGGCGGCGGGGCGCGAGCGGGAGGTGCAGATCGGCCTGCTCGGGCAGCGGCTCAACGCCGCGCTCGCCGCACGGGTCGAGGAGCTGCAGCGCTACCGTTCCAACTTCTTCGGCCGGCTGCGCGAGGTGCTGGGCGAAAGGCCCGAGGTGCGCATCGTCGGCGACCGCTTCGTCTTCCAGGGCGAGGTGCTCTTCGCCCCGGCGCAGGCGGAACTGAGCGAGGAGGGGCGGCGGCAGGTGCGCGACCTCGCCCGCGTGCTGCTCGAGATCGCGCCGCAGATCCCCGAGGACATCGCCTGGGTGCTGCGCGTGGACGGGCATGCCGACCGCACGCCGATCCGCTCCCCCCGCTTCGCGAGCAACTGGGAACTGGCCGCGGCGCGCGCCATCGCGGTGGCGCAGCTGCTGATCGCGGAGGGCCTGCCGCCGAACCGCGTCGCCGCGACCTCCTTCGGCGACACGCAGCCGATCGACCCCGGCGACGGGCCGGCGGCGCTGGCGCGCAACCGCCGCATCGAGCTGCGGCTGACGGACCGCTGAGCCGCCCGGCACGGGCCGCGCCCGGCTCCGCGCGGCCCGATCCCCGCCCCCCGCCTTTGCGGTCAGAGGATGCGCGCCTCGAAGGGCGGGAGCAGGTCGGGGGCTTCGAATTCCACCACCCAGAGGTCCGGGTCGCGCTTGACCTGTCGCTCGACATAGGCGTTGGCGAGGGCCTCCTCGACCGGGGCCGGGCCGGTGCCGCGCAGCCAGGCGGGGCGGCCCTCGGCGTCGCGCGCCTGGGAGAGCACGACCGAGCCCTCCCGCCCGCGGAGCACGGCGAGGATCCCGCCCGAATCGGGGTCGCCCTTGCGCAGCACGGCGGCCGGGCGGCCCGCCATGTCCGACAGGCGGATCGCCATCGAGACCCAGATGGCGGCCTTGACCTTGGCGTCCATCGCCGCGGCCTCAGGCGGCGGCCCGGCGGGGGGCGCGGGCGGGACGGCGGGCGGGGGGCAGGGGCGGTCGGTCGGGCATGGGGCGAAACTGGCATGGGTGGGGCCTTGCCGGAAGCCGCGCGGCGCGCCATTCACCGCCCACCCCGGAGGTCGCGCCATGAGCGAGCGGAAGATGACGGAGGCGCAGCGCGCCTATGAGGCCAAGCGCGCCGCCAAGGCCGGCATGAGCCTCGAGAAGTGGTTGGCCGAGAAGGAGAA
>Ga0272446_1004791_pt1 | contig 15626 bp, 12 predicted proteins | sample YNPCB0061_FD_194587 | JGI IMG/M metagenome (GOLD analysis project Ga0272446, IMG submission 194587) | Hot spring microbial mat communities from Yellowstone National Park, WY, United States - YNP-CB-006-1 | ecosystem: Environmental > Aquatic > Thermal springs > Hot (42-90C) > Sediment | place... | reverse complement strand
CGACGAGCGACGCTGGCTGTCGTGGGAGGCACACGGAAGAGAGGGCACCGCGGTGCGGAGCATCGCAGCCCCTCAGGCATGGGAGGTACACCAGTGAGCTCGGCCCTCGTGAAGGAACCGAAGGTCGTCCGCTGCGCCATTTACACGCGCAAGTCGACGACCGAGGGGCTCGACTCCGACTTCAACACGCTCGACGCGCAGCGCGAGGCCGCCGAGCACTTCATCAAGAGCCAGGCCGCGCAGGGCTGGAGGGCGCTGCCCACGCGCTACGACGACGGTGGCTTCACCGGGGGCAACCTCGAGCGCCCGGCGCTCACGCGCCTCATGGACGACATCGAGCGCGGCGAGATCGACACCGTGGTCGTCTACAAGGTCGACCGCCTCAGCCGCTCGCTGCTCGACTTCGCGCGCCTCGTCGAGCGCTTCGAGAAGCGTCGCGTCGCCTTCGTCAGCATCACGCAGCACTTCGACACCTCGACGTCGATGGGCCGGCTCGTGCTCCACATCCTGCTCTCGTTCGCCCAGTTCGAGCGGGAGCTGATCAGCGAGCGCACCCGCGACAAGATCGCCGCCGCCAAGCGCCGAGGGAAGTGGACCGGCGGCCCGCTCGTGCTCGGCTACCGCGTTGATCGCCAGCGCCGGGCGCTCGAGGTCGTGCCCGAGGAGGCCGCCATTGTGAAGCTCGCCTTCGAGCTCTACGAGCGCACGCTGTCGGTGGCGCTCACGGCGCAGCGGCTCAACGCGCGCGGGCTCACGTTGCGGACGCGCGTGGCCGAGGACGGCACGACTCGCGGACGCCCCTTCAACAAGAACGCCGTCCATCGGCTACTCCGCAACCCGCTCTACGTCGGCAAGGTCCGCCACAACGACGACGTGTTCCTCGGCGAGCACGAGCCCATCATCGACCCGGACGAGTTCGATCGCGTGCAGCGCACTCTCGACCTGCGCGCGACCGGAACGGGCACGCGTCGCCCGCGACGGAGCGAGTCGCTGCTGACGGGGCTTCTCCGCTGCCTGCCCTGCGACGCGGCGATGAGCACGAGCCACGCCTACAACCACAAGAAGCAGCGCTACCGCTACTACCGCTGCCGCGCCTCGCAGGAGGGCCTCCGCTGCCCGACGGGTCTGCTCAACGCGAATGACGTCGAGGCCGCCGTCGTCGCGCAGGTGAAGTCGCTCGCGAAGAGCGGTGCCCTGCGCGAGCGGATCCTCTCGACGCTCGCCGAGGGAGACGAGGGCGAACCCGAGCTGCTCGCCACGAAGGAGCGGCTCGAGGCGCGGATCACCGAGCTCGGCGTGGAGGCGAAGCGCCTGCTCGCCGCGTTCAGCAGCGTCGATGCCGGAGGGCGCCTGCTCGCCGAGCGCCTCGGGGAGCTCGAGCGCGAGACCGACAGACACCGCTCCGGCGTCGCCGACCTCGAGCGGCGTCTGCGCGCCTGCGCCGCGCTCCGCACCGAGGGCGAGCACGTCGCCAAGCTCCTCGATGCCTTCGACGAGGTCTGGGAGGCGCTCGTGCCCGAGGAGCGTCGGGAGGTGCTGCGCGCCCTCATCGCGCGCGTCGGCGTCGACCCCGAGAGCGGCACGCTGCGGGTCTCGTTCCACGAGCCCGCGCCGCCAACCCGCCCGCAGCCGACGACGGAGGCCACGCTGTGACCGAAGTCGTCATCGCGTTCAAGGGCGGCCGCGCCTGGCGCGAGCACCACCAGGCCGAGAGGCGTGCCCCCGCCCGCCGCTACCCCGCACGCATCGCCCGGCAGCTCGCCCTCGCCCACGCCCTGCGCCGCCGGCTCGAGCGCGGCGAGTTCGCCGACTTCGCCGACATGGCCCGCCAGCTCGGCTTCACCCGCGCCCGCGTCACCCAGCTCATGGACCTGCTCCTGCTCGCGGCCGAGGTGCAGGAGGAGATCCTCTTCCTCGAGCTGCCCCCGGGCGCCCAGCCGGTGAGCGAGCGCGGCCTGCGCGAGGCGCTGCTCGGAACGATCGACTGGCAGGAGCAGAGGCGCCGGTGGGAGAGGCTGCGGGCGACCTTCGAGTGAGCGCGACGGCTCACTCTCGCATATCGGCGACGTGCGGCGTCGCTGGCGAGTCGTCCGCGAAGCTGACCCAGTCCGCGTCGAAGCGCTGGTACTTCTCGATGTCCGCGAGCGTGAGCGCGCTGGTCGCGATCACCTCGACGCCGACGCACTCGATGCCAGGCGCGAACTGCTTCCAGAACGTCTCGACGAGCGACTCAAGCTCGGGCTTCTTCTTCGCCCACGCCGGGTCCTTGGTCGATGCCGCAGGGACCGCCACGATCAGGTGGACCTTGTACGGCTTGTCGTCGCCGAGCTCGGCCTGCGTACTGAGTCTCAGGTAGATCCCCTGCACCCACTGGCTCTGGGCCTCGAGCAGGCTGGTCCAGTCTTTCATCTTCGACCGCCAGCGAGCGTCAAAGGCCGTTGGAAATGCGGCGCGGATGTAGCGCTTGGCCAGCCACTCCGCGATCAGCCGGCGCGTCTTGTCGTCGAGGACACGGTGCGGCGCCTCCGACGCGAGCAGCTCGCGGGACCAGCGCTCGTGGACCTTCACGGAGAGCACCACCTGACCACCGACGCCGTCGTCAACCGCGAGTTGCATCTCGCGCGGGTTGCGGCCCCACACCTGCTGCTTGTCGGGCTTCTTCTGCTGGACGACGGAAGCGCGGAGCACCTCGACGGTCGGCTCCTTCTCAAGCCTGCCGTTCACGACGTCGCAGTCGTGGCTCGTGACGACCAGCCAGTCGCTGTCGGTGAAGACGATCCCGCGCGGCGCGAGCTTGCGCGCCTCGTCGGCGAGCTTCGGCCCCAGCACGGCGCCTTGTCGCCAGCCGTGCCGCTCGATCGCGCTGGCATCGAACGCCGTCGACATCGCCGGTCAATCCTTTGGCCACTCGCGCAGCGCGACGTTGAGGGCGAGGTTCTCCTTGCGCTGTTCAGCAGTGGGCTCCTCGAACCCGAGCGCGCGCAGCCGATCCTCGCGAGCCACCCGCGTCCCCTCGGCGTCGGCCTCGAGCCCCTTCGCCTGTGCGAGCGCCTTGGCGACGCGGGCCTCGTCGACCGTATCGGCCCTCAGCAGCTGGAGCAGCGACGGCTCGCCATCGTTCAGAGACTCGCGCACGAAGCGCGGGCTGATCGAATCGGCGGCGGTTACGCCTGCGTTCACTAGGAGCTGCACCAACCCGATCAGCCGCTGCGCGTTGGCGACGTTCGGCTCCTTTCCGTCGAGCCAGCCGTAGAGCGTGGGGCGCGACACTCCGAGCACGTCAGCGAGCTGGGTCTTGTTCAGGTTCAGCGCGGCCATCACCTCGCGCGCCTGGTCCGCCGACGACATCCGCAGCACAGCCTGTCGCGTGGTCGTCCGCGTGCCTTCGCTAGGAGCTTCGGGCGCCGGCGCGGTGGAGCTGCGCACTATCCCTCGGCTGTCGAACACCGCGGGGCTGGTGCCGACGTGCGGCAGGTAGGGCGCGTAGCCGCTGACGAGCACGACGACGCCCGCGCTCCCAACGCGCATCGAGCGCATCAGCGCCTGCTGCCATGGCCCGTCGATGCTCTGCGCGCGCTCGCCGTCGCGCGCGACGATAGCGATCACGTTGCCGACGCCGCCGCTCCCGCCGTACGAATCGATGACGAGGCTCATCGCCACACCTCGATCGCCTTCGCCGAGACGACCTGCTCGTGGAACGCCTCGATCAGGTGGTCGTGCATCGCATAGGCGCGCGCCGTGACCCACTCGGCATTCGGATCGAACTTGCCTTCGATGAAGTGGTCCATGTCGACGAGCGTGACGAGCTCGCCTGCCTTGGCGCGTGTCTGGAACTTCGGCGCGCCGCCGATGAGGTCGGGCGGCAGGTCGAAGCCCTGATCGTTCTGGGCAACACGGAGGACCATCGTGCCGGGAGTATCACCCACGTCGGTGCGACCGACACTCTCGACATACAGCCGGTGCGAGCCCTTCGCGAAGGGTGCGTCCGACGCGCCGTGGAAGCCGGGCCGGAGATAATCGCGATAGCTCTCGCCGTCCCGTGGCTGGATCAGGTCGATGTAGCGGAGGCCGACGCGCTGGATGAGGCCGAGCTTGTCCTGCTCCGTCTGCTCGAGGACGGTTTTCACGGCGGCCTCGAGCTTCTCGGCAAAGCCCTCGAAGCGCTCGTAGGCGGTCGTCTGCAGCACGACGCTGTCCTGGAGCACCGTCACGCTCCACTGCTCGTCCTTGGTCCGGTACTCCCAGCGCTCCTGCTCGACGGCGTGGACGCCGGCGGGCGTGATGGTGAGCTGCTGGATCTTCCCCGCGCGCTCGATGGGGAAGCCGTGCCGCCGGAACGCCTCCTGGATGCCGGGGATGTAGTCGCCCATCTTGCGAACCGGGCTGAACCGCACCTGACAAAGCACGAGGACGAGCGGGTTCTTGCTCAGCGGGACGTACCGGCAGTTCCTCTTCGTCGTCGTCATCCTGGGCTCCCTTTACATCGGAGTTTACGTTCAAGGCAACGCTCCAGGCTACAAACTTGTTCCCAAGTCCGGTTCGGCAAGCCGGGCTGAACTGCCGAGCAGGCCTCCTTGGCCGGCGTCGCGGCGCCGCCGAGCGGTGGCCCCGGCCCCGTGCCCCTGCATTTCCGAGCCGCCGGACGCCATGCGGCTTGAGCTGACCCCATCCGCGGCCGTACTCTGGAAACGGCTGGAAGGCTGCTCCCTTCTGCCCCACGGAGCCCCCCGGATGAGCGACGAGATTCTGACGGTCCTGGAGGTCGCGGCCTTGCTCAAGGTCGCGGACAAGACCGTCTACACGATGGCGCAGAAGGGCGAGATCCCGGCCTTCAAAGTGCGCGGCCAGTGGCGATTCCGGCGCGTCGACATCGACGCGTGGATCCAAGCCCAGACCACCGCGCCGCGCCGACGGGGGGATGGCGATGCGTAGCCCCACCAACCCGCCGCTCGCCGGGCGAGCTTCCTCACTTCTCTCGTGCGCCGAAGCGGCGCCCCGCTTCGGAGACGTTTGACCATGGACCAGGCCGCACACACAAGATCGTTTCCTTCATCTGGGGCATCGCCGACGACGTCCTCCGCGACCTCTTCGTGCGCGGCAAGTACCGCGACGTCATCCTGCCGATGTTCGTGCTTCGCCGCCTCGACGCCGTGCTCGAGCCGACGAAGAAGCAGGTCCTCGAGACCAAGGCGATGCTCGACCAGGCCGGAATCACCGAGCAGCACGCAGCCCTCTGCAAGGCGTCTGACCAGGCGTTCTACAACACGTCGAAGTTCAGCCTGCGCGACCTCAAGTCACGCGGGAGCCAGCAGCAGCTCAAGGCCGACTTCGAGGACTACCTCGACGGGTTCTCGCAGAACGTCCAGGACATCCTGACCAACTTCGAGTTCAGGAACGTGCTCGCCCGCCTCTCCAAGAGCGACGCGCTCGGCACGCTCATCGAGAAGTTCCTCGACCCCGAGATCAACCTGAGCCCGAACCCCGTGCTCAACGGCGACGGCTCGGTGAAGCACCCGGGGATGGACAACCACTCGATGGGGACCGTCTTCGAGGAGCTGGTGCGCCGCTTCAACGAGGAGAACAACGAGGAGGCCGGGGAGCACTGGACGCCGCGCGATGCCGTGCGCCTGATGACCACGCTGATGTTCCGGCCCATCGCCGATCGCGTGAAGGCAGGCTCGTACCTCCTCTACGACTGCGCGTGCGGCACCGGCGGCATGCTCACCGTGGCCGAGGAGACGCTGCAGAAGCTCGCGGCCACCCACAAGCAGAAGGTCGTTACGCACCTCTACGGACAGGAGATCAACCCGGAGACGTACGCCATCTGCAAGGCCGACATGCTGCTCAAGGGCGAGGGCGACAACGCGGACCACATCGTCGGCGGCGCCGAGTGGTCGACGCTCTCGCACGATGCGTTCCCGGCCCAGGAGTTCGACTTCATGCTCGCCAACCCGCCCTACGGGAAGAGCTGGAAGAAGGACGGCAAGGACGGGATGCGCGATCCACGCTTCAAGGTCATGCACCGGGGCGAGGAGCTGTCTCTCGTCACGCGCTCGAGCGACGGCCAGCTCCTGTTCCTCGCGAATATGGCCTCGAAGATGAACCACAAGTCGGCGCTCGGCAGCCGCATCGCCGAGGTCCACAACGGCTCATCGCTGTTCACCGGCGACGCGGGCTCGGGCGAGAGCAACATCCGGCGCTGGCTCTTCGAGAACGACTGGGTCGAGGCGATCATCGCCCTGCCGCTCAAGCTCTTCTACAACACAGGCATCGCCACCTACGTCTGGGTGCTCTCGAACCGAAAGACCGAGAAGCGCAAGGGCAAGGTGCAGCTCATCGATGCGACGCAGTGGTTCAAGCCGCTGCGCAAGAACCTCGGCGAGAAGAGCTGCGAGCTCTCGGACGAGGACGTGCAGAAGGTGATGGCTGCGTACGACGCCTTCGCCGAGACCGAGCAGTCCAAGATCTTCGCGAACGAGGCCTTCGGCTACCGGAAGGTGACGGTCGAGCGGCCGCTGCGCTTGCACAGCCAGCTCACGACGAAGGCCATCGAGTCGCTGCGCTTCGCCTCGGGCGACGAGGACATCCGCAGCGCGCTCTACGACGAGCTGGGCGACGCGCTCTTCGACGATTTCGCGAAGGTGAAGGCCGCGCTCGAGAAGCGCCTCGCCGAGTGGGGTGCGGGCGATGGAGGCGACGAAGACGAGGGCGACGAAGAGGCCACCAAGAAGGGCCTGCCGGAGAAGAAGAAAAAGAAGCTCCTCGACCCGAAGAGCTGGGAGCGCGACGGGCGCCTCGTCGAGGCCGCCACCAAGCTGAAGAAGGCGCTCGGCGATGGCATCTTCAAAGACCACAACGAGTTCCGCCGCAAGGTCGGCGATGCCCTCGACAAGGCCGGGATCAAGCTCGGTGCCGCCGACCTGAAGCAGCTCCTGCGTGCCGTGAGCTGGCGCGACGAGTCTGCACCGCCGGTGATCGCGAAGGTCCACAAGCCGGGCAAGGTGAGCCCCGACCCGCTGCACGGCCGGTTCGAGGCGACCGTCGACGGAAAGCACTGCGTCGTCGAGTACGAGCCCGACAGCGACCTGCGCGACAGCGAGCAGGTGCCGCTCCTCGAGGAGGAGCGGGATCGAGGCGTTCATCCGACGCGAGGTGCTCCCCTACACGCCGGATGCGTGGGTCGACGAGAGCAAGACGCAGGTCGGCTACGAGGTGAGCTTCACGCGGCACTTCTACAAGCCGCAGCGCCTGCGCACGCTCGACGAGATCGCGGCCGACATCATGGCGACGGAGAAGGAGGCCGAAGGCCTGCTCGAAGGCCTCGTGAAGCGGGGGGGAGCATGATCGAGGAGCTGAAGGTGTACGAGGCACTTCGCCCATCCGGCGACCCGTGGCTCGGCGAGATCCCCAAGCACTGGTCGCAGAAGCGACTCTGGAGCATGAGCAGTCCCCGTGTAGAGAGGAACCCCGGCAACCTGCCGCTCCTCTCGGTCTTCCTCGATCGAGGCGTTATCCCCTATGGGGAAGGCGGCGGTCAGGTGCACGCGCCGAGCCTCGACCTCTCGAACTACCAGGTCGTTCATCCCGGAGACTTCGTCCTCAACAACCAGCAGGCATGGCGCGGTTCGGTCGGGGTCTCCCGACACCACGGCATCATCAGCCCGGCGTACATCGTCCTGCGCCTCAACGGCGAGCTGCTGCCCGCGTATGCCAACTACCTGTTCCGATGCCCGCGTCTTGTCGACCAGTTCGTCGCGGCATCGAAGGGCGTCGGCGACATCCAGCGGCAAGTGTTCTGGCCGTTCCTGCGGCGTGTGACCGTCCCGATCCCGAGCACCACGGAGCAGGAGGCCATCGTTCGCTTCCTCGACCACGCGAACCGTCGCATCGATCAGTTGGTGAAGTCGAAGCGTCGGGAGATCGCCCTGCTCGCAGAACAAAAGGACGTCATCGTCGAACGAGCCGTAACGCGAGGGCTGCATCCATCCAGGACGGAAGTGCAGAGGGGACTGGAGTGGCTCGGCCCTACTCCCGTTGGCTGGTCAGTGACGCGAATCAAGTACCTTCTTCGCGAGGTCGACGAACGCTCACGCTCCGGCAGCGAAACGTTGCTGTCAGTGCGGATGCACCACGGTGTTGTTCCGTTCGCCGAGCACTTCAATCGGCCCCCGCAGGCGGCCTCCCTGGTCGGTTTCAAGATCGTTCGTCCTGGTCAGCTCGTGATCAACCGGATGCAGGCCGGCAACGGCGTCATCTTCCCCTCGCGACTTCATGGGCTGGTGAGTCCCGACTACGCCGTGTTCGAGCCGCTCGGGAGCGTCAACGTCGACTTCTTGGGCGAGCTCTTCCGCTGCCGGACCGTACGCACGAAGTTCAGGTCGGAGTCCAAGGGACTCGGCACTGGAACGTCGGGCTTCCTGCGGCTCTACAATGACCGACTCGGCGCGATCCATGTCTCGCTGCCGGATCGCTCGGAGCAGGACAGGATCCTTGCGCACCTGCGCGTTGCGACGAGGGACGTTGACCGAGCTAGGGCCCGCATTGAGCGCGAAGTCGCCGTGATCAGTGAGTACCGCACGCGTCTCGTCGCAGACGTCGTGACCGGCCAGCTCGACGTGCGCGCGGCTGCCGCGTCGCTGCCCGCGGTCGAGCCCGAAGCCGCGCTGACCGAGCGTGAAGGCGACGAAACCGACATCGAAGACGGCGAGGCAGAATGACCACGGACACCTCCGAGAAGGGCCTCGAAGGCCTCATCGTTCGTTCGATGACTGGTCGGATCGACCTGCTCTCGCCGCCCTACGTTGCGAACGAGACTTCGACGCCGGTCGCTGGTGGCACCGGCTGGATCCTCGGCGACCCGAAGCACTACGACCGTGGCGCATGCGTCGACCTCGTCCAGCTCCGTGGCTTCGTGATGGCCACGCAACCCGAGTTCGTCGACAAGCTCTCGCTCGAGACCGACACGCCCACCCGCCGGCAGTTCCTCGCGCGCCTCGAGAAGGAGGTCGGCAAGCGCGGCGTCATCGACGTGCTGCGCAAGGGGATCAACCACGGGCCGCTGCACGTCGACCTGTTCTACGGCACCCCCTCGCCGGGCAACGACAAGGCCGCAGAGCGCTTCGCGTGCAACCGCTTCAGCGTCACCCGGCAGCTCGCCTACAGCCGCGACGAGACGCGGCGCGCACTCGATCTCGGGCTGTTCATCAACGGGCTGCCCATCGCGACCTTCGAGCTGAAGAACAGCCTCACGAAACAGACCGTCGAGGACGCGGTCGAGCAGTACCGTCGCGATCGGGACCCGCGCGAGCCGCTGTTCGCGTTCGGCCGCTGCGTCGTCCACTTCGCCGTCGACGACACCGAGGTTCGCTTCTGCACCGAGCTCAAGGGCAAGGGCTCGTGGTTCCTCCCGTTCAACAGGGGCTACAACGACGGCGCTGGCAACCCGCCGAACCCCAACGGGCTCAAGACCTCGTACCTCTGGGAAGAGGTCCTCACGCCGCGCGGGCTCACCGACATCCTCGAGAACTATGCTCAGATCGTCGAGGAGACCGATCGACGCTCGGGCAAGAAGAAGCAGAAGCAGGTCTTCCCTCGCTTCCACCAGCTCGACGTGGTCCGCAAGCTCCTCGCCGATGCGCGTAGGGTCGGTGCCGGGCGCCGCTACCTCGTCCAGCACTCGGCGGGCAGCGGCAAGTCCAACTCGATCGCTTGGCTCGCGCACCAGCTCATCGCGGTGAAGCAGGCCGACGGCAAGGAGGCCTTCGACTCGATCATCGTCGTCACCGACCGCCGCATTCTCGACGAGCAGATCCAGGCAAACATCAAGCAGTTCGCGCAGGTGAGCGCGGTGGTCGGCGCGGTCACCGGCTCGGGCACCTCGAAGACGCAGCAGCTCTCGAAGTTCCTGGAGTCGGGCAAGAAGATCATCATCAGCACCGTCCAGACGTTCCCGTTCCTCCTCAAGGAGATCGGGGACGCGCACCGCGGGCGACGCTTCGCGATCATCATCGACGAGGCGCACTCGAGCCAAGGCGGCAAGACGGCCTCGGCGATGAGCGAAGCCCTCGCGGAGGCAGCCGAAGACCCCGAGGACGTCGTCAACGATGAGCTGCAGCGCCGCATGGACGCGCGCAAGATGCTTACCAGCGCGAGCTACTTCGCATTCACGGCCACGCCCAAGAACAAGACGCTCGAGATCTTCGGCGACGCACTGCCGCCCGATGCCGAAGGCAAGGTCCAGCACCGGCCGTTCCACAGCTACACGATGAAGCAGGCCGTGCAGGAGGGCTTCATCCTCGACGTGCTGAAGTCCTACACGCCGGTCAACAGCTACTACAAGCTGGTCAAGACGATCGAGGGCGACCCCGAGTTCGACGTGAAGAAGGCGCGCAAGAAGCTGCGCCGGTACGTCGAGAGCCACGACACGGCGATCCGGCTGAAGGCCGAGATCATGGTCGACCACTTCCACGAGCAGGTGATCGCCCTCGGGAAGATCAAGGGGCAGGCTCGCGCGATGGTCGTCACCAACGGCATCGAGCGCGCGGTGCAGTACTACACCGCCTTCAAGGACTACCTCGCCCAGCGGAAGAGCCCGTACCGCGCGATCGTCGCGTTCTCGGGCGAGCACGACTTCGGCGACGGCAAGGTGACCGAGTCGTCGCTCAACGGCTTTCCGTCGTCGGAGATCCCGGACCGCATCCAGGAGGACCCGTACCGGTTCCTCATCTGCGCCGACAAGTTCCAGACCGGGTACGACGAGCCCCTTCTTCACACGATGTACGTCGACAAAGGGCTCTCAGGCATCAAGGCAGTGCAGACGCTCTCGCGCCTGAACCGCGCCCACCCCGACAAGCACGACGTCTTCGTGCTCGACTTCCAGAACGACGTCGAGGGGATCACCAAGGCCTTCGCCGACTACTACCGCACGACGGTCCTCAGCGAAGAGACGGATCCCAACAAGCTCCACGACCTGAAGGCGGCGCTCGACGGCTGGCAGGTCTACTCGCCGGAGCAGGTGGACGAGATCAGCGCGCTGTTCCTCGGCGGCGCGCAGCGCGACAAGCTCGACCCGATCTTGGATGCATGCGTCGCCGTGTACCTCGAGCGGCTCGACGAGGATGGTCAGGTCGATTTCAAGGGGAAGGCCAAGGCGTTCACGCGCACCTACGACTTCCTCGCGTCGATCCTGCCGTACTCGAACCCCGGCTGGGAGAAGCTGTCGATTCTGCTGAACTTCCTCATCCCGAAGCTGCCTGCCCCGAAGGAAGAGGACCTGGCGAAGGGCATCCTCGAGTCCATCGACATGGACAGCTACCGCGTCGAGAAGCAGGCGCTGCAGAAGCTCCTGCTGCCCGACGACGAGGCTGTCATCGACCCCGTTCCCGTCGCGGGAGGTGGACGCAAGGCGGACCCCGAGCTCGACCGGCTGTCCAACATCCTCAAGAGCTTCAACGAGCAGTTCGGTACGTTGTTCGAGGACGCAGACCGAGTCGCGCGCCGCTTCCGCGAAGACATCGCGCCCAAGGTCGCCGCCGACCCCGCCTACCAGAATGCCAAGCTCAACACGCCCCAGACGGCGCGCATCGAGCACGACAAGGCGCTCGCGAAGGTGATGCTCGAGCTGCTCAAGGACGACACCGAGGTCTACAAGCAGTTCGTTCAGAACCCGTCGTTCAAGCGCTTCGTGACGGACATGGTGTTCGGCCTAACCTCAGGCAGCGCGACACCGACGACGGACAAGCGACCCTCCTCGCGGCCGCCGGGCGGCAAGCAGCAGGCGCTCGACGAGCGGCTCGCGCGGTCGGCGGATCCGCGTGATCGGCTCGGCTCTGTGCTCCTCGGCCTGCTCGAGAAGACGCGGCGCATCACGCTCGGCGACGCGATCCGGGCAGCCGAGAAGGTGGGCCTGGGCGACGACGACGCGCTGGCGGCGGTGGAACGCCTGGCTCGACCGCAGACGGCAGGTCTGCGGAGGTTCTACGTGGACCGATCGGGCGCCCAGTCGCGCATCGTCAGCGCCGACGAAGTGCGCGAGCGCTCCACGACGTCCACGGACGGTCGGCACGAGTGGGCGTCGGTCATCGAGGTCGTGTGGGCAGCGAGTGAGGCCGACGCGATCGCCGGGGGCGCGGCGTGACCAAGGTTGACCCGGACTCCTCCCTCGAGCGGTTCCTCGGTCTCCTCGAGGGCCACAACTCCAACCTGAAGGACCTCCTGCTCGCCAAGACGGAGCAGGATTTCATCGGGGCCACGGAGGGTGCGATCGAACGCGCGATGAAGACCATCGAGAACGGCTCGAAAGAGTACGCGACGCTGAACGAGCCTGGGCTGTCGCATCTCCTCGCGGATTGCCTGAACCTCATGGGCTGGCGTGCGACCGCCGAGACCAACAACAACGGTCACGTCGACGTCGTCGTGGAGTGCGCGTTCGGCAGGCACTGGAAGTACCTGGGTGAGTGCAAGCTCCACAAGGGCTACCAGTACCACGTCGATGGGTGCGAGCAGCTCCTCGGCTACTGCACCGGGCGCGAGCCGCGCGCGTTCTGCATGGACTTCATCAATGCGGCGGATGCCTTCACGAGGATGTCGAAGCTCCGTGCCGAGATGGACGAGAAGCTGCCGCTCAAGCAGAAGGCGGCGGGCGCGGACCACAGCATCAGGGGTGGTTTCGTCACGAGCCACGAACACGAGAGCGGCGCGGTCGTCGAGATCCTTCACCTCGGCTGCTCGGTGCCGAAGCCATGAGGGCCGGCGTGGTGATCCTCGAGCTTGTCGATGAGAGTGGCGTCTGGACAAGCCCGTCCGGCGCCGAAGTTGGCTCAGAGTTTGGCGACTTGGCGCCGAGCGGGTACCAAGCTGGCACCAAGTCGGCACCAAGTGCGATGCACCTGCTGCTGCGAGGCACTTCGTGACCGATGCCCCGCCCTCGGCCGACCCGAACCGCGTTATCGCGTCGCTAGCGCGCGATCAGGTCAACCTCGACCTGAAGACGGTCGACCTCTGCTTCCTCGCGGGCCTCTACCTGCGTGCCGACAAGGCGGCGCTCGCCTCCTTCGAGGAGGATGTGCTCATCGACCTGTTCGAGCAGGTCTGCGACGTGGTCGACCCCGGCGCCGAGAACCCGCGCAAGCGGGCGACCCACGCCATCCAGCGACTGCGGGAGCAGCGCATGCTCGCGCGTGTCGACGGTGCCGGCATCGTGCGCGCCGGCGAGTATGCCCTGACGCGGCTCGCCGCGGCGGTGGTCGAGTACTTCCTTGCCGACGAGGCGCTGACGCGCGAGAGCCTGACGCTCCTCACGGGTACGCTGCGCGCGCAGCTCGCTGAGGTCCTCGCGGCGGCGAAGAAGGCCGATGGGGAAGAGGCCTGGCGCACGAAGGTCGTCGGACCGCTGCGCGTGACGGTGGCCGACCTCGTCGCGGGCATCGAGCGCCGCCAGCGAGGCCTCGATGCGCAGCAGGAGGAGGTGCAGGCCGAGATCGCCAAGCTGCTCTCGGCCGACTGGTTCAGCGCCGTCGACCGCTGCCAGTCGCTCCTCGACGCGACGACGAGCACGCTTCGCGAGCTGAACGAGATCCTCCTTCGCGACACGCACCACTTCGTCGCGCTCCTGCAGGAGATCCAGGCTCTCGCCACAGCTACGGAGAACACCGACGCCGAGGCGACAGTCCAGCGCGTCATCGAGCACGTCGATCGCATCGCGGCCTGGGGCGGCGCGCGGCAGCGTGCGTGGTCCGAGTACTACCAGTACGTCCACCGCTACCTGCGCGACGTCGTGCGGCTCGACCCCGATCGCGCCCTGAGCCAACGCCTTCGCGACCAGCTCGCGGGGTGGCCACGGCGCCCCTTCCACCTCGTCACGGCGCACGCGCCGTCGATCCGCCTCTTGCGCGCGCTTGAGGCGCGCGTCGAACGGCCTCCCGTCGCCCGTCCTCGCGCCGAGCGCGAGGCCGATCCCGAGTGGGTGGACCCGGAGAACGTCCTCGCCGACATCGACGCGCTCGTCGCCCGCGCCCTCGACGAGGGGAAAACGACACTCGCTGCAGTCTCCGAGCAGGTGCTGCCGGAGCTGCCGGAGACCATCCACTACGCCGCCACCGGACGGATCGCCCACGCCGTCGCACAGGCCGCCAGGGTTCGCAGCGAGCGAGAGCGACCCTGGGCGCCCGTCGGCGAGAGGCTCGAGGTCGAGGACTGGAGCGTCGCGCGGAGGGACGCGCCGTGACCGACTCGACCTTCCACACGCTGGAGGCCGCGCTGGCGGACGACCACTTCCCCGAGGTCGACCTGATGCTGCGCCGCGGGCGGCACATCGGCCGCGACGACGGGACCGCGTACGACTACCTCGTCGATGCCCAGTCGCTCCTCGAGCCGTTCTATCGGCGCTTCGGCTGCGAGCTGGTGCAGCAGAGCGACGGCTACTTCTACCTGCTTCCCTCGGGCGACCGCCTCGGGCGAAGGCAGCTCTCCGCGTGCGAGATGCTCGTCGGGCAGACGCTCGCGCTCCTGTACCTCGACCCCGCGACGCTCCAGCACGGCGGCGTCCTTCCGCGCGAGGCGCTCTTGCAGCGGCTCTCCGGACTCCTGGGCACGGACGCTCTCGTGCGCACGCTCAGCCCGCGCAAGCGCAAGTACGACGAGCGCATCGCGGCCGAGACGGTCCGCACGCAGGTGGGCGAGGCGCTCCGGCGCCTCTCGGAGCTCGGCTTCGTGGACGTGCTTGACGAAGCGCGGCTTCGGCTCCGGCCTGCGTTGATGCGGTTTGCAGAGCCGGTGCGCGGGCTGAGCGACCCCAACGTCGCGCTCGAGCGGCTCGTCGCGCGGGGCGAGGTGCTGCTTGGAGAGCAGAACGGTGACGAGAACGGCGCGGACGACGACGCGACCGAGGGCGAGGAGCCGGCGCCATGACCCGCACCCACGCCGAGGCGCTCGCGCTGGTGAACTGGAAGGGGGTGTTCTACGAACGCTACCTCCTCGACCGGCACGTGACAGCGCTCGAGGGCGCGAACGGCGCGGGCAAGACGACGGTGATGATCGCCGCCTACGTGGTGCTGCTCCCGGACATGTCCCGGCTGCGCTTCACGAACCTCGGCGAGACGGGCGCGACCGGCGGGGACAAGGGCATCTGGGGACGGCTCGGCGAGCCGGGGCGCCCATCGTATGCCGTGCTCGACTTCGCCCTGCCGGGCAAGCGCCGCCTCGTGGCGGGCGTGCACCTCGAGCGCAAGGGCGAGCCCTCTGTCGAGCCGACGCCGTTCATCGTCGCCGGATTGGCGGACGACGTGCGCCTGCAGGACTTGCTCCTCGTCTCGCAGGGCGAGAGCGAGGTCGTCCCCGAGCTGCCGGAGCTGCGGGAGAACGCGGCGCGCCTCGGCGGTCGACTCACGTCGTTCCCGTCGGCGCGCGAGTACTTCGCGGCGCTGTTCGATCAGGGCGTGACACCCCTGCGGCTCGGCACCGACGAGGAGCGGAACAAGCTCAACGAGATGCTGCGCACGAGCATGACCGGCGGCATCTCGCGGGCGCTGACCTCGGAGCTGCGGGCCTTCCTGCTCAAGGAGGAAGGCGGGCTCGCGGACACGCTTCAGCGGATGCGTGCGAACCTCGACGCATGCCGACGGACTCGG
>Ga0272446_1004790_pt1 | contig 15631 bp, 14 predicted proteins | sample YNPCB0061_FD_194587 | JGI IMG/M metagenome (GOLD analysis project Ga0272446, IMG submission 194587) | Hot spring microbial mat communities from Yellowstone National Park, WY, United States - YNP-CB-006-1 | ecosystem: Environmental > Aquatic > Thermal springs > Hot (42-90C) > Sediment | place... | reverse complement strand
TCTGCCAGTTCTTCAATGGGAATCCCCCGATATTCCAGAATGCCGCGTTGTCCATCGACAAAACTGATGCTGGACTGTGTTGCGGGGATGCCTTCTAATCCTGCCCTATATTCACAGACAGTCATGATCGTTCCGTGTGTTGAGAATCCAATGAATCGACATTAGCGTATCAGAAGTAACGAAATTGTATCCTTTTAGTCTAGGGACATCGGTTTTCGTCACAGCGATGCTTCAACCTGGAAAGGCTGAACCCAGCGGCGACCCATCTCTGATGCAATGCCGAGATGCTTCTATCATTTGGCGATCGCGGCTAAAATGCAATGAGATTGCAGCAATTCTTGTGCAAAAAATTGTCGCAAAATATCAAAATTGGTTACTATTAGGCTAGAAAGCTTTTTACTCCACGATTTCTTTCTTGAGTACATTGAGTTTCTTTGAGTCCTTCCTCCAGTGCCTGAGAGAAGTCAGCGAGGAGTTCTTCGGTTATTTTGTTCTTTCTTCAGAGGAGTTTTATGACTCACAGACGTTCTCGTCGTAGAGCCGCGCCTGAGTCCAAGTTAGAGTCCAATCCTGCTAGTAAATCCCGCCGTGAAGCTGGCCAATCAGTCCGCAAGCGCCTCAGCCGTGAATGGACGGAATCCAGCGTTTCTCAACAGGCCCATGTTGGTCAATCCAGTTTAGTCCAGTTGATTGAGCAAGACGCTCCGCTGCAAAACCGGCATGTTCTAGTCTTGATGTATGGTCCATTTCAGGCAGAGATGTCAGCGGCTCAAGGTCAGGGCGTGGGTTCCTGGCTAAGGGACTGTGTCCGCAAGCATGGCTTACCCAGTTTGCTCCGGTTTGACCAGGGCCGTCGAGCTTTAATTTTCCGCCAAGATCAGTTGCAATCCTGGTTAGAACCCCTGCTGGCTAATGTGTCTAGCTAGACTGGTGACGCGATCGCACAGTTCATCTGTCCGTCTGTCCCGTTTTCGCAGAAGCAATGGCAGAGCTGGTTCCTGATCCTCAGGGGTTACCTGGGGCGTTGTGTCTGCCAGGGATACCTGTCCTTATCTGCTTGCACTGGATGCGGTTGGGCCAAGTGGAACTTCACCAGCGGTCCGATTTGACCAGGTAGAATAGCGTCAAGCTGGTCTTTTCAGTTGGCTCGAGAGACATTGGTTCGCTATGATAGAGCGGGTTCTATGGAACCTAAAAGCAAGGTGGGTGCGTCAATGATTAATAGGGGACGGTGGACGGTTCGTTGACCTGTCACCCTGGTGTCCGCGGTTGAAAACAGCCAGTGCTACGGTAAATTCCTGGCAGTTTGCCACAGTGCAACAGCGCAAGTACTGGCTTAGAAAGCGCTCGGATGAAGCCGTGCTGGCTGATTTCAGTGAAAATTGCTGTCGGCTTTGCCTGATATGGTTGCAACCGCGCACTGTCAATCCCTGTTGAGTATCGTTGTGAGTTCCTGCCATGCAAGCGCTGCAACCCCGCACCAAAGTTGAGTATCGCATTACCCCTACGGCAGACGGCGTTCATCTTTGTGTTTGGGAAGTTATTCACGCAGATGTGGTTCGGGAACAGCCGTTTTTATTCAAGGTCAATTATCGGGTGGCATCCAGGGCTGAAGCGGAGGAAATTCTGACCGTTTATTTCGGCAAGTCTTGAACGACGGGTTTAATGGCCTGTGTTAAAGCAGGGATGAGGTATTGGGTCAAGGTCCAGGCATCCACGCCCAGATCTGTCCGCTCCTGTGCCGCCAGCATGCCGGCCTGAGCATGCCACCAGGCGGCGGCGGCGACGGTGTCGGTGGTGGAAGGAGGCTGGGGCTGGAGCAAAACCTGGGCCAACAGTCCTCCCAGCAGGCCCGTGAGTACATCGCCACTCCCCCCCCTGGCTAGGGCTGGCGTACTCTCCGGATTAATCCGGGTCTTGCCCTGAGTATTAGCGACAATGACTCGGGCTCCTTTCAATAGAATGATGGCCCCTGCTTCTATGGCGGCCCTTTGGGTAGCCGTGATGCGATCTAAGGATTCGGTCTGGTTTGGGAATAACCGCCGAAACTCACCCCAGTGGGGGGTCAGAATGGTTTTGGCCGATCTCGCCTGAAGGGTAGGGACGGTGCCTAACTGGGCCAGTAGATTTAAGCCGTCGGCATCCAGAACCAGCGGCCGATCGCTGGCTAAGGTTTGCTGCACGGCGGTCTGGGCCTCCAGCATCAGGCCTGGCCCGCAGGCGATTGCGGAATAGGCGCTAAAGTCCAGGGTTTCCGGTAGCCGGGCGATTGCCCCGGATTCACCTTCTGGACAGTCCAGCACCAGCGCTTCTGGCAACTGGGCATTCAGCAGCGGCTTGAGACTGGCAGGAACCGCAATGGTTACCATGCCCACACCGCTGGCCCGCGCCCCTAAACCGGCCAGGATGGCGGCTCCACTGTAGCGACGAGAACCGCAAATCAGCAGTAAATGGCCCATGCGGTATTTGTGGGTAGTGGCTGGACGCTGCACCGGCAGATGGGCGATCGCCAGTTCAGGCGTGACCCGGCGCAACTGGGGTTGCTCCCCCAGAACTGCCTGGATATCGGCCAGCGTCAGATCAAAATCCACCAATTCGGCCTGCCCGACAAATTCCAGGGCTAATTCCTGCAGCAGCCCTACTTTCCACAGGCCCAAACACAGCGTGTGGCTGGCCCGAATCGCAGTTCCTAAGACCTGGCCGGTATCTGTGTGTAAGCCGGATGGCAGGTCAATGCTGACCACCGGCTGGGGAAACTGGTTGATTTGATCGATCACCGCTGCCAGATCACCTTCCAGCGATCGCTCCAATCCAAAGCCAAACAATCCGTCAACCAGCAAGTCACAGGACTGCAGCCGGTCTACTTCCGTTACGATGGGAATTCCCAAACTGGAACAGTAGTGGGTGTGCTGTTCGGTCAGCTCCTTCTGTCGAGCGAAGGGGCAAAACAAGATCACCTCATAGCCCTGGAAATGCAATTCCCGTGCCACAACCAGGGCATCTCCGCCGTTGTGACCCGGTCCAACCAGAACCCCGACCTGCTTTACCTGACTGGGCGGATAAAGCTGCATTACCCGCTGAGTAATTCGGCTAGCAACCTTTTCCATCAAAGCGGCGATCGGCATTCCAGCCGCAAAGACCCGCCCCTCAATCTGCCGCATTTGGTCTGCCGTGACCAGAAATTGCGGGATTTGATGCTGCCTCACGCTGGTTAGATTACTTGCATCAGACATAGCCGATCCAGGTCGTGGGATGATTCTTCCAGGAGACGGAGCCTATGGTTTTTGATAGAAAATCCTGGCATCCATGCCGCCCTGACGCAGATATCGGTTTAACTGACTGGCTTCCTGATAGGTGGCAAACGGGCCAATCGACAAATAGGGTCCTTGGCGGGCCGTTTTTTCTTGCATCATGTCCTGCCGAACACCCATCTGAACAGCTCGCGCGTACAGGTTGGACAGTTCCGCCTGCGAGCCGGGAACGACCACCGTGTAGGAACCGCTGGGTGTACTGGCCGGTGGGGTTACTCCGGAATTCGGCGGGCTAACAGTGCCGCCAAACAGTTGAGCCCAGGCAGTCACTGACACCATGCCATCTGGCACCAACCCATTGGCGGACTGAAACTGCTGGACGGCCAGTTGGGTTTGCTGGTCAAAAACGCCGTTGATGGGCCCCCGGTAATAGCCCATGGCACTAAGTCGACTTTGCAACTGGCTGACTTGGGGACCTGTATCTCCCAGTTTCAATAATTGTCCACTGGAACCGGTTGGCGGATAAATTGGTTGGGCAGGTAGGGGCGTGGGCACACTGCCAACGCCTCCCTGCGCCAGTTGGGTCCAGGCAGCCACTGACACCATACCATCTGGCACTAGCCCATTGGCGGACTGAAACTGTTGGACGGCCAGTTGGGTTTGCTGGTCAAAAATGCCATTGATCGGCCCCCGATAATAGCCCAAGGCGCTGAGCCGGCTTTGCAACTGGCTGACCTGGGGACCTGCATCTCCCAGTTTCAGTAATTGATCGCTGGAACCAGTTGGCGGATAAATCGGTTGGGTTGGCAGCGGCGTAGGAAGGGTGCTACTCATCCCCTGCGCCAGTTGAGTCCAGGCAGCGACTGACACCATGCCATCTGGCACCAACCCGTTGGCAGACTGAAACTGTTGGACGGCCAGTTGGGTTTGCTGGTCAAAAATGCCATTGATGGGACCGTTGTAATAGCCCAAGGCGCTGAGTCGACTTTGTAACTGACTGACTTTGGGGCCCGTGTCTCCCAGTTTCAGTAATTGATTACTGGAGCCCACCGGACGACCCACTCCGCCCGTGATCAGCGCCTGTCGGGTTTCTGGGCCCACAATGCCGTCCACCATTAACCCATTAACCGCTTGAAATTGCTGCACCGCACTGTCTGTTTCAGGACCAAAGATGCCGTCCACCGCTATTGGATAGCCCAATGCGTTTAAACGCTCCTGAATCAGCCTGACATCTGGGCCAGAACTCCCGATTTGGGGATAATTTGATGCGGCAAGGGGGGCGCTGGATGCGGCTACCAGGGGAACCAGATAGGTTGGCTCCGGTTGAAAGGGGGGCAACCCTACTGTTGATGCAGGTTGGGGGAATGATTGGGGTTGAGCAAAGGATTGGGGTTGAGCAAAGGATTGGGGTTGGGAGTAAGCTGTCGGCTGGATAAAGTAGGACTGCGGTTGCGAGAAGGATTGGGATTGGGGTGAAGCCAGCGGTGGCAGGTACGTCGACTGCGGAGAATAGGCCGGGGGTTGGGGAAAAGTGGCGGTGGGCACCGCTGGTGGTGGTGGCAGCGCATCGGCGTAGGTCTGGGCCTGGGCTGCTGTTGTGCCACCCAGAAGCAAGGCGATCGCGGCACTGCTGCTGCCCCACCATCGGCTACTGCACCAATGCAAAGAGAAGATGGTGTCGAACGGTTGACGCACTCCTGTCTTCTTGCTGGTGAAATCAACCCGCATAGCCCAACGCCCTCACATCAAACGCTGGGAGTCATGTTACACTCAGAAGCTCGGAATGGCTCAAACCATTTCTATTTCTCAAATAGAACCAGGGGATTGGGCGATCGCTGCTCAGCCCGCTACTGAAACTCGACTGGCGGCAGCAAGTCCTTCGTGGCCAGCCATTGCCGGTTAAAGAGCTTGGACTGATAGCGACTGCCACCATCACAGAGAACCGTCACGATCGTATGACCGGGACCCATCTGCTTGGCCAGAGCCACGGCTGCTCCCACATTAATGCCAACGGAACCGCCCATAAACAGCCCATCTTTACGCAGCAGTTGATAAATCACCCGGATGGCCTCCGGATCCTGAACCTGAACCGCATCATCTGCTGGCGCATTTTCCATATTGGCCGTAATCCGACTGCTGCCAATCCCTTCAGTAACAGAGCTCCCTTCCAGGGAAATTTCCCCAGTTTTGATGTAGCTATACAGGCCACTGCCCATGGGATCGGCCACAACACAGCGAATATCCGGATTCTTTTCCTTCAAAAACAGGGCCACGCCTGCATAGGTTCCCCCTGTGCCAGTTGCCGTCACCCAGGCATCAATTTTGCCGTCTGTTTGAGCCCAAATTTCTGGCCCTGTGGTTTCATAGTGGGCTCGACGGTTGGCCAGATTGTCAAATTGGTTGGCCCAGATGGCATTCTCCATTTCGGCTGCGATTCGACCAGATAACTTGACGTAATTGTTCGGATCCCGGTATGGAACTGCTGGAACCGTTCGAACTTCAGCACCCAAGGTGCGCAGTAAATCAATTTTTTCTGGAGATTGGGTTTCAGGAATGATGATCAGGCAGCGGTAACCTTTGGCGTTGCAAATATGGGCCAGACCAATGCCAGTATTGCCAGCGGTTCCTTCCACCACCGTACCACCCGGTTGGAGTAAGCCCCTATCTTCAGCATCCTTAATGATATAGAGGGCCGCCCGGTCTTTCACGGAACCACCGGGGTTCAAAAACTCTGCCTTTCCCAGAATTTCACAGCCGGTTTCCTCACAGAAGCTATTGAGGCGAATCAACGGTGTGTTTCCGATGGTACCGATGAATCCATTTTTAATGTCCATTCTGAATGCTACCTGAAGACTTCCATTGACTGATTCTGGTCTATTAAGGGCTCGCCTTGAAACGACCTGATATTTGGCGAGCCGACGATGCAGCAATCCTGCCAGGTCAGTGTTGCGGGGACTGGCCGGCCTGAATCATCCAGCTAAGCTGGGAGGCACATAACCCTGACTTCCCTGGGAATGGGCTCTGAACAAGGGATATGGTCTGCAAGGGGAACGCTATGAACCGATTGAGGCCGATCAGCATGAATTGCTCAACCTGCGTTTGGTGATTGAGGGGCAATGGCTGGCTTTTCGTCGGCAAGAGACGGGTGAAAAGCTGCTGATGCTGGGGGAACTGGCTGACACTTTGCGTCAAAAGATCTATGCCCATCGACTAACAGAAGAACGGGCCAAACAGCCAGAAACCCAGCTTCTCAGGATGAAAGAGCAATTGCGAACGATCGAAGTCGATCCAGACACAACCCGCCAACCAACCAGAGACCAGCACAAAGGGTGCGCTGTTCACACACCCTTTGTCGGCTTTGAGCTTTCTTACCGATTGGGTTGGGGGGTCAGCCGCAAATAGGGACGAACTTCATTGACCCCTTTGGGAAACTTCTGGCGAGCTTCCTCAGTTGGAATAGACGGCACGACTACGCAGTCGTCCCCATCCTTCCAATTCACTGGTGTGGCAACGCTGTAGTTATCGGTCAGTTGCAGGGAGTCAATGACGCGCAAAATTTCCTCAAAGTTGCGGCCGGTGCTGGGAGGATAGGTGATGGTGAGCCGCAGCTTTTTATTGGGATCAATTACAAACACCGTTCGCACAGTTAAGCTGGCATTGGCGTTGGGGTGAATCATGTCATACAGGTCGGAGACCTTCTTGTCGCTATCCGCCAGGATGGGATAGTTAACGGTGGTGTTTTGGGTCTCATTAATGTCGTTAATCCAACCTTTATGAGATTCCACACCATCCACACTGAGGGCAATCACCTTGGCGTTGCGCTTATCGAACTCGGGCTTCAGTTTTGCGACTTCACCCAGTTCGGTGGTGCAGACGGGGGTATAGTCTGCTGGATGGGAAAAGAGAACAACCCAGCTATCGCCAGCCCAGTCGTAGAAGTTGATTTCACCTTCACTAGACTGCTGCGTAAAGTTGGGGACAATATCGCCTAGATGGAGAGCCATAACTGTTTTCCTGTGAATTCGTAGAAAAAAATTGCTGAACGCTCATTTAGACATGATGCCATAAAACTCCGGTTTCCCGGTCGGAATCTACATCTATTTATAATCCCTGCGAATTACCGACTGCACCTGATTGCAACGGAATTGATCTGGTTGCTAGCCAATGCGTCGGTCCATTGGTTTTCTCCTATCCGATCCGTCCCAACGAATGCGATCGCCCAATGAATGGCGGGTGGTCTCTACCCGGAAAATCACAGTAAAATTTGCCTCATATTCACCTGCAAATGGCAACGGCTGTGTTCCAACTGCTGCAACCTCTGATTCGGTCTATTCAGCCTGTTCTGATTCCCCTATGCTTTGTTGCGGCCTGGACGCTATTAATCCTGGTCGTCTGGAATATCTGGACATGCCTGCGAGATACGGCACATCGGACGCGCCAGATGCATCAGATTCCCTGTGCCCACTGTCGGTTTTTTACCCAGGACTATTTTCTCAAATGCACCGTCCACCCATCCACCGCCCTGACAGAAGAAGCGATTAACTGTCGAGACTATGTGCCGATCGAAGCAGGAGTGCCCCCCTCGCCAGAGCAGTCCTAACCGCTAAAGGGTGCGTTGGCTTCCGCTTGTCCCATGATTGTCCCATGAGGTAAAGCAGCAAAGAGCAACGACTTGCTATCAAACTCTACTTGCCATGCTAATCCGCCAACTAAACAACTGCGAGGAATTCATTGCTGGAGACGGCACCTACTTGCGGGAACTCTTGCATCCGGACAAGCAACCCCTGGCTTTGCGATATAGTCTGGCTCAAGCAATCCTGCCTGTTGGACAAACGTCCAAACCCCACGCCCTCAAAACCTCTGAGGTGTATTACATCCTGAGCGGAACAGGAGAAATGCACATTGATCAAGAGAGTCAAGCCGTTGGTATGGGGGATGCGATCTACATTCCTCCCAATGCGCGCCAGTATATTCACAATTCGGGCCAGGAACCGTTGGTGTTTATCTGCATTGTGGATCCGGCCTGGCGCCAGGAAGATGAGCTAATTTTTGCAGCGAACAGGCCTTAGAACTGTCAGGGATCAAATCAAAAAAGCCTGCCTAAAGACTTAAGCAGGCTTCTTCCTATAGGGTGGAATGTCTGACTGATGGCGCGTCGGTCGCTGAAGCCTTAGCCTTTCTAACCCTGTCGAGAATCACAGATGAGGGTGATCAGCCGACAGGAACGATCAATGACTTAGTCCAAATTGGGGTCTGGCGAGCGTTTGTTAGGAATCTGCTCAGCCTCGGGGCAATCTTCTGAAACTGCGGGCTCCACATTTCCCTTCGGCACCGAAGCTAGTTTTTGAGTCACCGCTCCAATACTTTCCAGCCTTACCATTTCTTCCCAGGAACAGGTTTCATCATCTTCTTCAGTTTCATACCGAAGCGTAACTAAGTCGCCTTCTATATCTAAGATGCGTGCTCGTTCGATCCAGCGTTGTTGATCCCGCAAGAAGATCCAGACTTCACGCCCGTCACAACAGAGCTGATAGATCTTGCGGTGTAGCATGGTTGCTTCTCCTGCGATGGTGAATCAAAAACTTCGCAAACGGCCTACCCAACTTGGGGGTAAACCCGCCTGCCCATACCTGGTGAACAGAGTAGGAGCGGTATGGTTCGATGGAACTCTGGTTAAACTGAGCACATTCGACTCCTCTCTAAGGTTAGGGGAGTTACATCAGTTATAGTCCCTCTTGAACCAATTTGGGTAAGGCGCCCAATACCTATCCCTATGAAACGCCTGGGAATGGATGTCCCAGAGAAGTGAAAAGAGCTTTGGAACAGACTGTTTGAGGGTTAGATTCATTAATTTAGGCAAAATTAGGAAACTCAAGAGAGGGAAACCGAACACCAGTTAGCAATTCCTATGGCGGGTTGAGTTCAAACGTAGAGAGAGGGCTGGTGCGGAAGCGGCAAGAAAGGCAGGGCAGAGTGTCAACAGATCAAAGGATGTGCCTATCATTTCCCCTATAACCAGAAGCAACAGGTTGGCTCGTGTAGTCTCTTAGGTATCCGATTGTACCAACTATTGTAGTCACTGTTAACTCTGATTAGGGCCAACTGGGTGACAATTTCTCCCCAGCGGCTTGTTGGTTTTGCTCCAGAATACGGTTGTTCCGTGTCGATCCTGCGTCTTGGATGAAGCGGTCGCAAGGGATGATTGGACTCGATTCTGGCCCATTGGGGATCGATGGCTGTGTCAGAGTTTGATGACTCGGGTTGGTGGAATAGGTCAAGATCTCTGCTGTCGGAGCGCTAATTGATCAGTAATGGCAACAGTGCACGACGCCACCCGACAAAATTGGCGACTCAGTTTTAGATGTTTCCATCAAAACAGTTGATTGCAATTTTGGTAATTAAAACTATAATTAAAGGAAGACTTCTTATCTGGACAACGTTGCTGTGTTTACCACTGCCCTTTCCAAACCCCAAACTGCGCTACCGGTTGACCTGTTTGATGCCATCAATCGCCTCAAGCGAGAGTTCAATGCGGTCATCCTGGCTCACTATTATCAGGATCCGGATATTCAGGATATTGCTGATTATATTGGGGATTCCCTGGGGCTGTCTCAGCAGGCGGCCCAGACTGACGCGGATGTAATTGTCTTTGCGGGTGTGCATTTCATGGCTGAAACCGCCAAGATTCTCAATCCTAATAAGCTGGTTCTGCTACCCGATCTGGCTGCTGGTTGTTCCCTGGCGGATAGCTGTCCTGCGGATGCGTTTGCTCGCTTTAAGGCCAATTATCCTGACCATTTGGTAATTTCCTACATTAATTGCACGGCTGAGATCAAGGCCATGAGCGATATCATTTGCACCAGTGCCAATGCCGTCAAAATTGTGCGTCAAATTCCGGAGGAACAACCCCTGATTTTTGCTCCCGATCGCAACCTGGGTCAGTATGTGATGGAGCAGACCGGACGGGAGATGGTGCTCTGGCAAGGAAGTTGTATGGTGCATGAAACCTTTTCGGAAAAGAAAATGGTTCAACTTAAAATTCAACACCCTGGGGCAGAAGCGATCGCCCACCCGGAATGTGAGCCGGCGGTTCTGCAGCATGCCAACTATATTGGCTCCACCACTGCATTGCTGCAGTATGTGCAACACAGTCCTGCACAGGCCTTCATTGTGGCAACGGAGCCGGGGATCATTCACCAGATGCAGAAAGTATTGCCCCACAAGCAGTTCATTCCGGCCCCGCCGATGAACAACTGTGCTTGCAACGAGTGTCCCCACATGCGGCTGAATACCCTGGAAAAGCTCTACCAATGCATGCAAAATCGGAGCCCGGAGATCACCCTGCCAGAGGCAACTCGACTGGCGGCGCTGAAGCCGATTCAGCGCATGCTGGAGATGAGTCATTGAAAGATGAATGCCAGGCTCAGGAAATTTTAGGGACCCCTCTAGGATTAGTGGGTTTCCGGCTCCAGGCCATAGTCGCCTGACTTGCCGCCCGTTTTGCGGACTAGATGAATGTTTTCAATGTGCATTGCCTTTTCCAACCCCTTAGCCATGTCATAGAGGGTCAGAGCGGCAATGGAAACGGCTGTTAGGGCTTCCATTTCCACACCCGTTTCAGCTTTGGTTTTCACGGTTGCCTGGAGCCGGTAACCCGGCAGATCTGGATCTGGGGTAATTTGCAGATCCACCTTTTGCAGCGGCAGGGGATGGCAGAGAGGAATCAAATTGGCTGTCTGCTTAGCCGCCATGATGCCTGCCAGGCGAGCAGTTCCCAACACATCCCCTTTCGGTAAATTCCCAGCCGCGATCGCAGCCAAAGTCTGAGCTTGCATTCGCACCTGACCGGCTGCAACAGCTGTTCGAACCGTTGCCTCCTTGGCTGAAACGTCCACCATCTGGGCCTGCCCCTGCCCATCTAAATGGGTTAATGGGGAAATAGCCGTCTCAAATGAGACGGCCGGAGAAATATTTTGTGTCATGGCAGCCTTCTGTGCTAGGATAAAACTCTTGTCAAGGGCTTGTAGCTCAGTGGACTAGAGCACGTGGCTACGGACCACGGTGTCGGGGGTTCGAATCCCTCCTAGCCCGTTTTATCCGGCAACGACAATGTAGCAGATACTGCCCTGTCTTTGCAGGCTGTCTGTTGAATCGGGATGATTTGTGTAATCAGGTTGTATCCTGCCCAGCAGCCTAGCGGTTGACTACAACAATGGGAACCACCAGGTCATTGTTGCCGGGTCGAAAGGTTCCTGCTGTCGAATTGGTTTGGTTCGTTTCAGGTGGTGGAACCGGGATCGGGATTGAGATCCGATTGCCAGAAGTTGCCACTGGCGAGGGTTTACTTGGTGAAGTTGGGGGCGTTGGGGTTGATGCTGTCGTTGGTTTAACGGTCGGTTTGGCAGGGGAAACCGATGGTTGAAGGGTGGTCGAAGCAGGGGGTCGGCTGACAATTGGTGTCGTTGCTGGACGACTGGCAAGTGCGGCTGCATTGAGACTAGCCAGGGGTTGATCGTTGGTTAGATAAATATGACCAATGGCTTGGCCATTAAAACTACGCTTGGTGAGGCGCCATCCCGGTTGCAGCTTGATTTCGGCAAAATCTGTGGTGACTCCTCCAACCCTGCCAATGAGCAACTCTGGCGCTCGTCGGTCTGCCACGGGTACTCCCAACAACAGCATGTCGTTGTTCCGCCGGACAACCCGCAAACTGTAGCGCCAACCCTGATCTTCACCGGCTGTGCGGAGAGAGTAACCGTTGCTATCAATGCTTCTGCCACAGATATTGGTGAAATCGAACTGGGTCAGGAGCGGATTGATGAGAGTTGGCTGATTACCACTTTTGCTCCAGCAAGAGCGAGCATTGGACACTTGTTCAATGATCAGGAGCTGATGGGCGGTTCCACCGGCATAGGGAGAAGCAACGACGGCAAATCGACTATTGTCTACTTCTTGCTGCGCAAACAGGTTGGCTGAAATTGCCGCTGTAGGAGCATATAAGCTAGACAGGCCAACTGTTGCCAGCATCGACAGTCGTAACTGAACAGGGATACGCATAGTGTCTATCCGTTAGAGGAAATATTTCATGGTTGATAGGGTTATTGACGCCCTCATCCGATGAAAGTTGCAGAGAACGGATAGAATCCCGCTAAGTTTGCGCGATGACTCAGGCTGCGCCCGAATTTTTCTTAAAAATGATCTGAATGGTCTTCAGAATCAGCTGTAGGTCGTACCACAGACTCCAGTTTTCCTGATACTTCAGATCCAATTGGACAATGTCCTCAAAATTTTGGATCGACGATCGCCCATTCACCTGCCACTCACCGGTCATCCCTGGTTTGATATCCAGGCGCTGCCACTGGGGAATTTCGTATTTTTCGACTTCATCAGGTGTCGGGGGCCGGGTGCCGACCAAGCTCATCTCTCCCTTCAATACATTCCAGAATTGGGGCAGCTCATCCAGGCTGGAACGTCGTAAAAATTTACCGACCCGAGTAATCCGGGGATCGTTGGCATTTTTGAAGATGGCCCCACTGGCTTCGTTTTTTACCATGTGCTTCAGCTTCTCCGCATTGGAGACCATGGATCGAAACTTCCACATCTTGAACCGACGACCCATCCAGGAACAGCGGGTCTGCCCAAACAGTAATGGGCCGGGACTATCCAGCTTGATCGCAACGGCGATCGGGATAAACAGCAGACCTGTAATCGTTAGACCGACCAGGGCACCTGCAATATCAATGAGGCGTTTGGCGCGGGAATGGACAGACGGATGAGTGACATAGGCTGCCTCTCCAAGGGTGGAATCGGCCACGGGCGGAGGCATCTCGACCAACTGGCTTGTCTGCTGCTGTGGTGGCGTAGCCGAATGATTGAACTCAAACAATCGATCCAGGTCTGCCAGCACCAGGATTGAGAGGATTTGTTGGGACACGTCTTGCAAAATTAGCCTGACGTTTTGCTTCTGGGCTAATTTCCAGCAGTTAACCAGCGCTCCGATGCCACTACTGTCCATGAACTGGGTTTGGCTGAAGTCAAACACAACACAGGCCAAATGTGGGTTGTTCAGACAGAGTTGCTGGAATTCTTGCTTGAAGTTTACTGCCTGAACAATTGTCAGGGCAGTAGGAACCGGAATTGTGCAGGTGTGGTTCAAGACGCTGATTGGGCTGCTGGTTTCTTCAAACGTGGTCACGATACGGAAATCCTGCTGAAAGATAGATTGGCTTCAACGCTGGGCCTGCACCGTGGATGGATGAATGGAGAATGCCTTCAACTTTCCTCTCCCATTCTCCCAAATGCCAATGGAGCACCCCCCAGCCTTCACAGAAATATCTTTGAACTTTGCTGGGAATGTCGGAGAGCTTTATGGAATCAATAAAAACAGAAAGTTTTATGGTGCAAGAAAAATTATTCAGTCCTGGGGCTAATGGTGTGGCGGCAGATTGATGTGGCTTCTCGTTGTACGGCTGGTTCAGAGCGAAGGATTGTGGCTGCTTCTGGTTCCCCTCATCGATCCTGTGCGAAAGTGGGAAAGCACAATGATTCTTGCGAAACGAGCCTATGGTGCTGTCAGAGAAACGGGCTAGACCCCTGCCGTGGTTTGCGATCGCGGTGCTCCTGATCTGGCTGTTGTCCCTATCTTTGCGCTTCTGGGGGCTGGGACGATTCAACACCCTAGTTTTTGATGAGGTCTATTACGTCAAATTTGCCCATCAATATCTGACCGGCACACCTTTCTTCGACGGTCATCCGCCGCTCAGCAAATATCTGATTGCACTGGGAATGTGGCTGGGCAACCAATGGCCGATCGGACAGGATGCAGTCAATGTCATGGCGGGGGCGCCTTACAGCAGTTGGAGCTATCGCTGGCTCAATGCGTTGACGGGTTCCTTCATTCCGCTGGTGGTTATGGGTCTGGCTTATCAGTTAACCCGTCGTCCCCCCTTCAGTTTGCTGGCAGGTGGTTTTGTCGCGCTAGATGGATTGTTTCTGGTGGAATCCCGCTATGCCCTGAACAATATTTATCTGGTGCTTCTGGGGGTATCAGGACTCTGGTTTCTGTTGTTAGCCCTGAATAGTAGCAGGGCGCTGGGCCGTAGTGGCTGGTTATTGGCATCTGGTTTGGCTTTTGGGGCCTCCGCTGCCATTAAATGGAATGGCCTGTGGTTTTTGCTGGGTGCCTACGGGCTTTGGATCGGAGCCTGGGTGATCCACTGGGTCAGCAAGTTGCCGCCGAGGACAGGGTTAGACGAAGGTTCTACGGCAACGGACAGGGTGGATTGCAGTCCCTTGCAGCGTCTGACTCGTTTGCGGGTTTGGCAGATGGGGGTTTATCTGGGAGCAGTGCCGGCCCTTTTCTACACGCTTCTCTGGATTCCTCACCTGCAAATTAATGCCAAGACTGGTTTCTGGTCAGATTTTTGGGACTTGCAACGTCAGATCCTGTCATATCATGAGCGGGTTGGCAGTGGTCCGCAAGTCCATCCCTACTGTTCAAGCTGGTATAGCTGGCTGTTAATGATCCGGCCGGTGGCGTATTTTTACCAGGTCACGAAACCGGGTGACCCATTACCGACTGGTGGGTCCATTGCTCCAGAGGGATCCGCCCAGGTGATTTATGATGTGCACGCCATTGGCAACCCCATCCTCTGGTGGCTGTCGGCGATCGCGCTGCTGATGGTGATCCTCGGCTTCGCTGCCAGCCTGCTTCACCTATGGCGAACGGGCCAGCCCGTTGATCCCCTGGATAAGACTGGCTATCTTCCCCGAAATTGGATGGAATTCTGGTTATATTTCTTTCTGGTAATTAACTATCTGGCCAATTTGCTGCCCTGGATCAGAGTTAACCGCTGTCTTTTCCTCTATCACTATATGGGTGCTTCAGTGTTTGCCACGATGGCTCTTGCCTGGCTGGTCGATCGCAGCCTGACCAGCGCCCAACCGCGCTTTCGGATTGCTGGTGTGGTGGCCATCGTCAGCATTATTCTGGCTTTCATTTTTTGGTTACCTCTTTACCTGGGATTGCCCCTTTCCCCAACTGAGTTTCGCTTGCGCATCTGGCTGCCCAGTTGGATTTGAATCCGGTAGTCGGGTGATGGGAAAAAGGGCGCTAATATCCTTGCTCGAGAGGACTAGTGCAGCGTCAACTCTAGAAATTAGGGTTTGTAGTCAGCGCTTCAGCGCTAAAGCGCCGACTACGAGCCAATGGGTTCACCTTAAAATTAGGGTTTGACAGAACACTAGGCTCTAGAAGGTTAGGCTCTAGAGGGCTAGGCCACTTGCAAATTAGCTTGAGTTTGACGGGCTAATTCACGCGATTCCTGTCGAACCACACCGGAAGTAACCGCAAACTGGAGCTTCATAAAGGCTTTGAGGTC
>Ga0272446_1004789_pt1 | contig 15634 bp, 7 predicted proteins | sample YNPCB0061_FD_194587 | JGI IMG/M metagenome (GOLD analysis project Ga0272446, IMG submission 194587) | Hot spring microbial mat communities from Yellowstone National Park, WY, United States - YNP-CB-006-1 | ecosystem: Environmental > Aquatic > Thermal springs > Hot (42-90C) > Sediment | place... | reverse complement strand
GGCGGCATCAACTGCGCTGGACGCGCACCATCCGGCACTGCCAGCCGCTGCCCTTTGCCTTCAGTCTGCTGGCCAACCCCACGCTCTGGCCGCTGGCGTGGCTGGCGGCGGCGCCGGGCCGCGCGGCCGCGGCGGGTTTGGCGCTCTGCTTGGGCGCGCGCCTGGTCATGGCCGCGCACTGCCAGGCCCGGCTGACCCGTTCCTGGCGGCACCTGCCCTGGCTGTGGTGGGCGCCGATCAAGGACCTGCTGGCCGTGGCGTTGTGGGCGCTGGCGTTCTTCGGAAACACCGTGGAATGGCGGGGGGAACGCTACCGGGTGCGGCCCGGCGGCCGCCTCGAACGATGCGGTTAAGCGGGGGCTCCGCGCGAAAAAACGTTCCGCCCGGCCGGGCGGCCGGGCGGAATTTGCTATTGATTCCCGACGCTCAAGCGGACACCGCCACCGTCTTTTTACGGGCGGCGGGGGAGCGCTTGCGCGGCGCACGTTTGGGGGCGGGGGCAGGCTTCGCGGCCGGGGGCGGCGGGGTTTCCGGCGCCACCACCAGATAGCGGGCGCAGTTGTCACACACGCACACGTCGTCGTCCCGGAGCAGTTTGGCGTACAGGCCGGAGGGCAACTGCATCTGGCAGCCGGTACAGACCCCGTGGCGCACGTAAGCAACGGCCTTTTTGCCCCGCGTCACGAGCCGATCGTAATGCCCCAAGATCGGCGCGGGCACTTCGCGGCGCAGGGCTTCCGCCTCGCGCCGGGACTCCGGGCTGCCGGCCCGGGGACCCATTTCCAGCTCCTGCAATTGGAGCAACACTTGAAGCACTTTCATTGGCGTGACCGGGAGTTCACCGGTTTGTTGCATTGTGCGGCCCGGGGTCAGGACCTGCCAAGCGATTTTTTCCCGGGCCATGTCCCGCATGAGCCGGCGTTGTCGCCGGGAAGGTGGCGCGGGCGGGCCGCGGTCCACCACGCTGCCTTCGGACTCAAGGTCCGGGTGGGGGCGCTGAAGTGGCCGCCGTCGGCCGTCGCCGACACCCCGTTGACTCCCCGCGCCCTCGTCATAGTATCGGCCCCCGCAATGGACGCAAAGCCCCCTCCCCCTCGGCCATGAGTCTCGACCTGCCCGCCCTCGAATCGTGGCTCTGGGAAGCCGCCTGCATCATTCGCGGCCCGGTGGATGCCCCAAAGTTCAAGGACTACATCCTGCCGCTCATCTTTCTCAAACGCCTCTCCGACGTGTTCGAGGACGAAATCCAACGGATGGAAGCCGACTTCGGCAGCCGGCAAAAGGCCCTCCAGCTCGCCGATGCCGACCACAAACTCGTCCGCTTCTTCGTTCCGGAAAAGGCCCGTTGGACCAACGTCGCCAGGCAAACCCGAAACTTGGGCGAGTACCTCACCGACGCCGTCCGCGCCGTCGCCAAGGCCAATCCGCGCCTTCAAGGCGTGATTGACGTGACCGACTTCAACGCCACGCAGGCCGGGCAGCGTATTTTGGACGACGACCGGCTGCGCGCGTTGGTGCAGCGCCTGAGCATCCATCGCCTCGGCCTGGACGACGTCGCGCCGGACATCCTCGGCAACGCCTACGAATACCTCCTGCGCAAGTTTGCCGAAGGCCAGGGCAGCAGCGCCGGCGAGTTCTATACGCCCCGGGAAGTGGCCGTGCTCATGGCGCACCTGCTCGATCCGGAACCGGGTCAGACCGTTTATGACCCCGCGTGCGGCTCCGGCGGCCTGCTCATCAAAGCCCACCTGCGCCTGCTCGAAAAAGCGGGTGTGCCCAAAAACGGCCGACGCCAGTTGCCGCCCACCGTCGCGCCCCTGCGCCTGTTCGGCCAGGAAATCAATCCCGCCACCTTCGCCATGGCCCGCATGAACGCCTTCATCCACGACATGGAGGCTGAGATCGCCCTGGGCGACACCATGGCCCGGCCCGCCTTTACCCACCCGGACGGCTCGCTCCGCCGCTTTGACCGCGTGACGGCCAATCCGATGTGGAATCAGAAATTCCCCGCCGCCAGCTACGAGAACGATCCGTTCGGGCGCTTCACCCGCGGCATCCCGCCCACCTCCAGCGCCGACTGGGGTTGGGTGCAACACATGGCTGCCTCGCTCGCCGACGCCGGCAAACTGGCCGTGGTGCTCGACACGGGCGCTGTGAGCCGCGGCAGCGGCAACCAGGGCTCGAACAAAGAGCGCGACATCCGCAAGGCGTTCGTGACCGAGGACCTCATCGAGGCGGTCTTCCTGCTGCCGGAAAACCTTTTCTACAACACCACCGCCCCCGGCATCGTCCTCGTCATCAACCGCCGCAAACGGCATCCCGGCCACATCCTGCTGGTCAACGGCTCGAAGCAATTCAGCAAAGGCCGGCCCAAGAACTACCTCGAACCCGCCCACATCCACGCCCTGGCCGACGCCTACCTGAACTGGCGCGCCGTGGACGGCCTCTCGGCCATCATCACCACCGCCGAGGCCGCCCGGAACGATTACAACCTCTCGCCCAGCCGCTACGTCTCGGTGGGCGAACAGGTCGAAGTCCTGCCGCTGGACGAAGCCGTGGTGCAGTTGCGTGAAGCCGAGGAAGAACTCGACGCCGCCAACCGCGAGCTGGAGACGGTGCTTAAACGCCTTGGATTGAGCTGAGCCGCAACGTAGATTCCATCAGTCACGATGCGCACCCGAGATGAATTGATTCGATTGTTGCACCAGCACCGAACCACGTTGAGGGAGCGGTTTGCTGTCCGGCGCATCGGCCTGTTCGGATCTGCGGTTCACGGGCAGACCCGCCCCGGCAGCGACGTGGATGTGCTCGTCGAGTTCGAGCACCCCACATTCGATCACTACATGGAGTTGAAGTTCTTCCTCGAAGACCTGTTCCAAGCGCCGGTGGATTTGGTCCTGGCCGACAGCCTCAAGCCGCGAATCAAGCCCCGCGTGCTCGCCGAAACCGTCTATGCCTAGAGACCACCGCCTCTACCTGGACGACATCCTCGATGCCATCGGGCGCATTCGGCGTCACCTCGGCGCGATGGATTATGCTGCCTTCAAGGCCGACGAAAAGACCGTGGACGCCGTCATCCGGAACTTGGAGGTCATTGGAGAAGCGGCTCGCCGCGTCCCCGAGTCGCTCCGTCAGACCTGCCCGGAAACCGACTGGCGTAAGATTGTCGCCCTCCGAAACATCCTCATTCACGACTATTTCGGGATCAACCTGGAAATCCTCTGGGACATCGTGCAGCACAAGCTCGACGGCCTGGAGTTGGCCTGCCGAAAACTCCTCGAGTCCATGCCAACCGGAGACGACGAAGGCCTTGGCCAACCGTGACGTGGAGGCGATTCCCACACATGAACCCGAAAATTTGGACGGCGGTGGTAAGCGAATCGCGACACCGCTTTGGCTTTTGGGCCTGAGGGCGTGAGAACGACCACCCCAGCGCGGATGGGCAAGGCGGTTTGGCCGCAAGGCAAAGCGCCGTCGCCGCTGCGCGCTGCCGGCGCACTCCTCGACCCCGGCCCTGTGGAGTGCGGCGGCAACGCCGCCGCTTTAACGGCGCAAGGCAGGCAACGGCCCGGGAACTGCCACGCCAGAGACAGCGCATGAGCCGGAAATCAACGCAAAGCCGCAAAGCCGCTAAGGCGCCGGCCCGCAGGACCGGCCTCGTTGTAGCGCGACCCTCCCGCATGCCATCCGAGCTCCGGAGGAGCGGCATGGCCCTGAACGCGATGACGCCAACCGTTCGCATCCGGAACGGTGTGCTGAGGCCCGGTCTGATGCCGCCCCGACGGGGCTGGTTCATGTCAGGGCGCGTTTGCTACAAAGATGGCGCTCCCACGGAGCTGGCCCGGTGTGCGTCCGCCTCGGCAGACGAGCGCCCGTCTCAGGCCCGTAGGGCCGGCCTCGTTGTAGCGCGACCCTCCCGCATGCCATCCGAGCTCCGGAGGAGCGGCATGGCCCTGAACGCGATGACGCCAACCGTTCGCATCCGGAACGGTGTGCCGAGGCCCGGTCTGATGCCGCCCCGACGGGGCTGGTTCATGTCAGGACGCGTTTGCTACAAAGATGGCGCTCCTACGGAGCTGGCCCGGCGTGCGTCCGCCTCGGCAGACGAGCGCCCGTCTCAGGCCCGTAGGGCCGGGATATATGTAGCTTGCCGGTCCGCAAGCCATTCAAGCTCGGTCAGAGCGGCGTAGTCCCATGCCTCGCGTTAGATCATCAACCAACGCCGGCGGAGCGAAGCCCGCCCGCCCGGGGCAATGCCGTGAGAACGCCACCGGCCAAGAATCGGCCAGCCCCAAAGGGGCGTCATTCGCCAGCCCAGGGCAACGCCCTGGGAACACGCCCCAACCAACCACCCCAAGCCCCGAAAGGACGGAACAACCCGAGTTGCCAGTGGGATGGCAGAAGGTGTCTTTGGGTGAGGTTGTTCGCACCCAAGCGGGCAACTCGACGCTGATAAAAGGCAAATTACCGGCCGAGCCAGGACCAGGTTTATTTCCAGCATTCAGCGCCAGTGGACAGGATGTTTGGGTTGTTCAACCACAACACCAAGGCGATGCTGTGATCGTTTCGGCGGTTGGAGCCCGATGTGGGAAGTGCTTTTTGGCCTCCGGCCAATGGTCGGCCGTTGCAAACACCCACATTGTGTGGCCAGACAAAAAGCGCGTTGACCCATATTTTCTTTGGCTCTTACTCAACGACGAAAAATTCTGGCTCAGGGGGCAGAGTGCACAGCCTTTTGTTCAGGTGGGCGCAACGAAGAAAAGGAAAATTTCCCTTCCTCCCCTTCCTGAGCAGCGGGCGATTGCGGGGGTGTTGCGGACGGTGCAGCGGGCGCGGGAGGCATGCGAGCGGGTGCTGGCCGCCACCCGCCAACTCAAGCAGAGCCTCCTCCACCACCTCTTCACCTACGGCCCCGTCCCCTTCCCCCACGCCCCCCACGTCCCGCTCAAGGAAACGGAGATCGGCCCGATGCCGGAGCATTGGTTCGTCGGAAGGCTGGGCGAACTTGCATCCGTCGTGATGGGGAGTTCCCCGAGCGGTGAAACTTACAACTCCGATGGTCGCGGTGTCCCGTTGATCAACGGCCCAGCGGAGTACGGGCCAAAGCATCCGATTCCTGTGAAATGGACAAGTGCGCCGACTCGTGTCTGTAACCCGGGAGACATCATCTTTTGTGTGCGGGGCAACACAGTTGGCCGGATGAATGAGGCTGACCGGGAACTTTGTATTGGGCGTGGCGTCGCCGCTATTTCACAACTCAGCGGGAAATCTGACACCGGCTTTCTTCGATTCCTGATGGAGCGAGAAGCTCCTAGGATCCTCCAACGCGCAACGGCGGGAGGCTCGACTTTCCCCAATATCAACAAGCCGGAGCTACTCGCGTGGCAGATACCTGCGCCTCCCCTTTCCGAGCAGCGGGAAATTGCGCGGCAGTTGGCTGCGGTGGACGCGAAGCTGGCGGCATTGGAGACGCGCCGGGCGGCGCTGGACGCGTTGTTCCGCTCGTTGTTGGAACATCTGATGACCGGCCGGCTGCGCCTGCCGGAATTTGCCAACGCCAAGCCGCCCGGCCGCCAAGCCGCAGGGAAGGCGGGCGCATGAAACCTTCGCTCCCGTGGACTTCGCCGGCGGCTCGGCTCGTGTCGGGCCTTGGGTTTTGCCCTTTCAGGGCACAAAACGGTTTGGTGCTCGGTTTCCCGGGGCGTTGCCCCGGGCTGATGAATCGCTGCGCCTTCGGCGCGCCCGATGGGCCGCCCCAACGGGGCGATAATTCCCCAGCCCAGGGCACCGCCTTAGGAACCAGGCCCACCCCAGACCGCCCCGCCCTGAAGGGGCGGAATTCCTCGGTGCTCCATGTCGGCGACCCGGCCGGGCGCGTTGGGTTTTGCCCTTTCAGGGCGCGGTCGGTTCCCGGGCCCGGCCTCCCGGGGTGTTGCCCCGGGCTGATGAAGCGTTGCGCCGTGGGCGCATCTGGGCGGAACCACCGTAGCGCAGACTTCCAGTCTGCGGTATCGCGGGTTTCCCAACCCGCCCCGCTTTCGCCACGCCCGGGCCTGCCGATTGGAAATCGGCGATCCAGCAGGTTGAAAACCTGCGCTACCGTCCGACGACTCCAGCCCCGTGGTGGTTCGGTCCGAACGCGCCCTTGCGCCTTCGGCGCGGTGTTTGGCGTCTTTGCCTGGGGGCGTCCTGGCGTTAGGCTACCTGCCAGCCATGGTCCTCGGTTCTGAAGCCGGTTCGGTCCAGCGCCCCTTCGTCCGTTACGCGGTCGCGGCGGGCTGGACGTATTTGTCGCCGGAGGAGGCGCTGGCGCTGCGCGCGGGCGGGGTGACCAGCCCGGTGCTGGACGGCGTGCTCGTCGGCCAGTTGCCGAAGCTCAATCCGGGCATTGTGGACGCTGCGCGGGCGGCGGAGGTGGTCAAACGACTGGTGCGCGTGCGGCCCAGCATCGAGGGCAATCTCGACGCCTGGGAATTTCTCCGGGGCTTGAAAACCGTGTTTGTCGAGGCCAAGAAGCGCGAGCGCAACGTGCGGTTGCTGGACCTGGAAAATCCGGCGGCCAACGTCTTCCACGTCACCGACGAGTTCACCTTCAGCAACGGCACGCCGCCGGACCTCCGGGCGGACATCGTGTTGTTCATCAATGGCGTGCCGGTGTTGATTGTGGAGACGAAGCGGGCCTCGGCGCGGGACGGCATTGCGCAGGCGCTGGATGACCTGCGGTATTACCACGAGCGCGGGCCGGAGCTGCTGGCCCTGTTGCAACTGCACGCGCTGACGCATCTGGTCCGGTTTTACTACGGGGCGACGTGGAATTTGTCCGGCAAGGCGTTGTTCAACTGGCGCGAGGAGGCGGAAGGAGATTTCGAGGCGCTGTGCAAGAGCTTCGTGTGGCCGGAACGGTTGCTCGGTGTGCTGTCGGATTTCATCCTGTTCACCCGCAAGGACGGGGAGTTGAGCAAGGTGGTGTTGCGGCCGCATCAGATGCGCGCGGTGGCGCGGTGCGTGGAGCGGGCGCGGGACACGACCCGGACGCGCGGCCTGGTGTGGCACACGCAGGGCAGCGGCAAGACCTACACCATGATCGTCACCGCCAAGCTGCTCATCGAGAACCCGGCCCTGGCCAACCCGACGGTGTTGATGTTGGTGGACCGCAACGAACTGGAGGCGCAGTTGTTCGGCAACCTCGAGGCGGTCGGGTTCGGGCACGTGGAAGTGGCGGCGAGCAAGGCGCACTTGCGCCGGTTGCTGGAGCAGGATTATCGCGGGCTGATTGTCTCGACGATTCAGAAGTTCGAGGCCATGCCGGCGAACATCAACCCGCGCGCCAACCTCTTCGTGCTGGTGGACGAGGCGCACCGCACCACCGGCGGCGAGTTGGGCAACTACCTCATGGGCGCGTTGCCCCGGGCCACGTTCCTCGGGTTTACCGGCACGCCGATTGACCAGACCGCCAAGGGCAAGGGCACGTTCAAGGTGTTCGGATTCCAGGACGAAAAGGGTTACCTCGACAAGTATTCCATCCGCGAGTCCATCCAGGACGGCACGACCGTGCCGCTGCACTACGCGCTCGCGCCGAACGCACTGCGGGTGGACCGCGAGACGTTGGAGCGGGAGTTTCTGAATCTGGCCGAGGCGCAGGGCGTGAGCGACATCGAGGACCTGAACCGGATTCTGGAGCAGGCGGTGACGCTGCGGAACATGCTCAAGAACCGCGACCGGGTGGAGAAGGTCGCGGCCTACGTGGCGCGGCATTTCCGGGAGAACGTCGAGCCGATGGGCTACAAGGCGTTCCTGGTGGCGGTGGACCGCGAGGCGTGCTGTTTCTACAAGGAGGCGCTCGACAGGTATCTGCCGCCGGACTGGTCGCAGGTGGTCATCAGCCAGGCCGGCAAGAAAGACCCGGCCCACGTGCGGCGGCATTATTTGAGCGAGGATGAGGAGAAGGCGGTGCGCAAGGCGTTCCGCAAGCCCGACGCCCAGCCGAAAATTCTCATCGTCACCGAGAAACTGCTGACCGGCTATGACGCGCCGATTCTTTACGCCCTGTATCTGGACAAGCCGATGCGCGACCACGTGCTCTTGCAGGCCATCGCCCGCGTGAACCGGCCTTACGAGGACGGCGAGCAACGGCGCAAGCCGTGCGGGTTCGTGCTCGATTTCGTCGGCATCTTCGAGCACTTGGAAAAGGCGCTGGCGTTTGATTCGCAGGACGTCAGCGGTGTGATCGAGGGCGTGGAGGTGTTGCAGGGGCGGTTTGCGGCGTTGATGGAGACCGGGCGCAACGATTACCTGCCCATCCTTGCCGGCAAGAAAGCGGACAAACAAGTGGAGGCGGTGCTGGAACATTTCCGCGACCGCGAACGGCGGGAGGCGTTTTACGGCTATTTCCGCGAGTTGCAGGACCTCTACGAAATCCTGTCGCCCGACGCCTTTCTCCGTCCGTTTCTGGCCGACTTCAATGACCTGTTGCGAATCTTTCATCTGGTGCGCGCCGCCTACGAGCGCGGCCAGCCGGTGGACAAGGAGCTCTTGCGCAAGACCGCCCGGCTCGTGCAGGAGCACACGCAAACCGGCCTCATCGAACCGCCGACGCAGTTCCAAACCATCACCGCGGAGGCGCTGGAGGCCATGGCCCGCCGCCACCAGCCGGACACGGTCAAGGTCTTCAACTTGTTGAAGGCGCTGGACGAACTGGTGCGGCAGAAGGCCGGCATCGAGCCGTATCTGATTTCCATTGGCGACCGCGCGGAAGCCATCGCCGCGGCGTTTGAGGACCGGCAGATGGAAACGCAACGAGCGCTGGCGGAGTTGGAGCGACTCGTCTCCGCTGTGCGAGAGGCGCAGAAGCTCCGGGACGAAACGCAGCTTTCTCCGGAGGCCTTTGCGGTGTTTTATGTGCTCAAGCTCGACGGCGTGCACGATCCGCTCCGCGCGGCGCAGACCATCGAGCGGGCGTTTGCGCAGTTCCCGCACTGGCAGGTCAGCGAGGCCCAGGAGCGCGAAGTCCGCAAAAGCATCTTCAAGGCGCTGATTGATGCCGGCGTGGAGGCCGTCGCCGAAGTGGCGGACAAGTTGCTGAAGCTGTTGCGCCGGGCAAAGACATGAAGGCCGCGCCCCCCAAAGACCTGACGCCGCCGGCCGAGCCGGTTTCGCGGGCGGCGTTCCAGGCCGAAGTCGCGGCGTGGGCCGAGAAGTTGCGCGTGCGGCCCAAGGCCGTTCACGTCCGCCGCATGAAGCGCAAATGGGGCAGTTGTTCCACGACGGGGCGCGTGACGTTCAACGCCGATCTGCTCCGCCAGCATCCGGAGTTTCGCCAGCGGGTAATCGTGGAGGAACTGCTGCATCTGCGGATTCCGAATCACGGAAAGCTGTTCCGGACGCTGCTCAAGGCGTATCTCGGCGGCCCGTCTCTCCGGGAAAGCTGATTGATGTTCGAAACAACCCGGTCCGCCGTACCATTGAACCTCAACTGCGGATTTTAGATCCAAGCTGCCCTTGAAAAGTCCGATAGGCTCCTAAGGCAGCAGGAGCAGGCGGTAGATCTTGAACGGCGCCGGCCCGCCGGTCTGCGAGCCGTCATCGGTGAAGCGGTAGTTGCCGTCGAGCGAGGTGATGATGCCGGGCACCGGCGTCCACAGGATGGGACCGCTGACGGGGATGCTGGTGGCGTATTGGACCTGGAAACGCAGCCCCGGCGGCGCGGTCCAGCGGATGGTCACGCCCGAGGCGTCCACCACGACGGCCGGGTCCAGGCGGATTTCGCCAATGGTCTCGGAGGGCCGGCTCACGACGCGCACTTCGTAGGTGGCCGAGTACAGGGAGTTGTTGAGCACGGCCAGGTACCACTCGCCCGGCGCCAGGGGCACGGGCGCGGTGCCGCGGTCCACCACGACACTTTCGGGCTCAAGGTCCGGGTTGGCGCTGAAGTAGTCGAAGGTGGCCAGGTCCGGCAGGTCGCCGCGGCGGACGAGCAGGTCGGCGTTTTCGTTGAGCGGGAGCAGCGCGATGGTGAGGTTTGTGGCCGCCGGGCCGACGGTGAAGGAGAAGAAGTCCAGTTCCGGCGTCATGCCCGGCTGGGTGGCGGCCAAGGTGACCCGCACGGGCCGGTTGTTGGTCAACGGCCGCACCACGAGGCCGGCGGGCGGGTGGGAGGCGGTCACGCCGAAGGTGATGGGGTAGAGCTCGCGGTTGTACACGGCCAGGTACCAATCTCCGGCGAGGGTGGGCAGGAGGGCGTTGGTGCGGAGCAAGAGCTTCGCCGGGTAGTTCGTGTCGCCGCGGTCCAGGAAGTCGTACGCGCTCAGGGTGGGTTTGTCGCCGTGGCGGGCCAGCAGGAAGGCGCTGCCGGTGAGGTTGGTCAGGTCAAACTGCACCGCCGGGTAGGCGCCCACCACGGGGTAGCGGAAGAACAGCCGGCTCAACAGCCCGGGCTCGACCGTGGCCGTGGCCGGGATGCCCTCGCGCAATTCGATGATGCGGTCGTGGATGTTGGTGTACTCGATGACCCGGAGGGCGTAGTCCACCGCCTGGGTGTGGACGTTTTGCACGCCCAGGTACCAGGTGCCCGCGCTCAGCGGCACCGGCAGGGAATCTTGCGTGACCAGGATGATCTCGGGCTGCGCGCCGGGGTTTTGGCCCGCGTAGTCATAGACCTGCGGGGTGGGCAGCGGGGCCGGTCCGGGCACGGCCTTGCGCAGGTAGAGGTTCAGGTCGCCGTTGGTCGGGTACAACTCGAACGACGCCGCCACGGCGTTGGTGCTGACCACGTACTGGAAGTATTGGAGCACGTTGCCGGCGGGGATGTTGGTCAGGAGGGTCTGCGCGCGCGCCAGCGGCGTGACGTCCGGCCCGGCGGCCGCCACGCGGTCGAAGTCCACCTGGATGGTGAAATCGGTCGTGGCCGTGCGGTTGGTCAGGGCCAGGTAATAGCGCTGGCCGGGCTGGAGGACGGGCTGGGCGGCGGCGGCCACGGGCTGGCGGGCGGCGTCGAGCACCTGCAGGCCGTTGGTGCCGAGCACGGCGTGGGCGTCGGTGACGTTGGTGAGCAGGCGATAATCGTCCGCCGAGTTGCCGTAGGTGGGCAGGCCGAGCTGGTTGAACCACAGGTCCAGGCCGGCACTGGCGCGGACGCTGTTGGTGGCGCGCGTGGCCTCCGGCGGCACGTCCACGATGAAGTAGCGCGCCTGGCCGGCGGGCAGGTTGTTGGTGTAAGGCACGCCGTTGGTGAGCCGGACGGCGGGCACCGTGACCGGGGCGAAGGTGAACTGCAACTGCCAGCGGATGAAGGCGCGGTCCAGGTCGTTCGTGGCGCCCACGCGGCGGTCCACCACCTCGAGTTTCCACTCGCCCAGGGCGCTCTGGCCGACAAACGGCTTGAGCGGTTCTTCGGGCAGGAAGGTCGTGGCGGGCAGTTCGCGCACGCTGAACGAATCGAGCAGCGCGCCGGGCACCAGCCCGGCCACTTCGAGCAGGGTGTTGCTCGAGACGGCCTGGAAGATCAACCCGTTGGTCTGCCAGTCCGCGTCGGAGGTGAACACCGCGACCGGACCGCCGGCGATCTGAACCCGGGTCTGCGGCTGGCCGGGCGGGTCGGCCTTGCCCACGGCGTCCATGAGGTAAATGTCCCGGATTTCCGTCGGCTCGAGCACGCGCCGGTAGAAGGTCAGTTCGTCCAGGACGCCCCGGTACACGCTCAACCCGACGAACAGGTCGCCCAGGTTCACCGCGTTGCTGAGCGCGCCGTTGATGACCTTGGCGCGACGCCGCTCGCCGTCCAGGTACAGCCCCATTTCCACCTGGCCGGCGGGCAACTGACGCCAAGTGGCCGCCACGTGGTGAAACTCGTTCAGCGCGGGCGGCGGCGTCAGGCGCACGCCCTCGGTGCCGCCCGGCAGGTCCGAACCCGCCCCCGCCGAGAACGGGTCCTCGAAGCCGGCATCCAACCCCGCGGTGGACAAGTCCACGCGGTAGTTCACCGCGCCGCCCTGCTGTTTGAAGAGCAGGCTGCTGCCCGGCGGCGGGTAGGAGACATCCACCCGGTACCAGAACTCGATGGTCAGCTCGTCGGCGAAGCTCAGCGTCGAGTGATGCGGCACGCGCATGTAGCCGGCGTTGCCGAGGTAAAACCCGGCGCCCACCTTGCCCGGCCGGTAAGCCAGGCCGGACTGGGCCACGCCGTGGTTGGTGCCCGCGCGGTCCGTGGTGTTCGACTCGCCGGCCCACCAGCTCACGAGGTCCGGCGGCAACGGCTGGCGGCGGTGCGCCCATTCCAGGCGGTAAGTCCGGCCGGGCAGGGTGGTCAGCTCGGCGCGCAGCGCGCCGTCGCGCAGGGCCAGCAGGTTGGTGCCGGTGTGGGCCAGGGCCGGGGCGTTGAGCACGGCCGGCCGGCCGGCGGTCACTTCCCAGCCGTCGAAGCGCAGGCCGTTGGTCAGGACGGTGGTGCGGTTGGTCACCGGGCCCTCGAAACTGCTCACCAGCCGGTTGGTGGAACGCCCGGTCGGCGCGGTGTCCGGCTCGGCAAACTTGATCGGGACTACCGTGCGATTGGTGTCGTCAGTCAAGGTCAGGTACACCGTGTTGGTCTGGAAGGCGTTGGTGCGCAGAAGACCCTGGACCACGGCCTCGAGCACGTGGTTCGAGCCGGACCGGTCGCGCAGGTTCGCATAAAGCCGGCCCCACGGCGCGTTGGTGTCGGCGCCGGGCCGGAAACCGAACTCGACGCCGAGGCGGTTGGTGCCCTCGCCCCAGGCGGCCAGGATGCGGTTGGTGGAGAGGTCGGCGGGGTTGACCCAGGCATCCAGGGTGAAGCCCGCGGCCAGACCGACGTCCAGGCCGGACTGGTTGGTGATGACCACGCGGTCGCCCTCGGCGGCGAAGTTCAGGCCCAGGCCGAACCGGCCCGGCACGTAGGTCGGGCCTTCGACCAGCGCCGGGTTGCGGCCCTGGGCGTCGTCGCCGTTGCCCTCGAAACTCCAGCGGCTGACCAGGGCGTTGGTGGGCTTGGCGGCGCCGCCGTAGAGGTAAAGGCCGCGAATCTCCGGCGCCTCGAGCGCGCGGGCGTACAGGTCCACCTCGTCCAACTGGCCCAGGTACTGGCCGGGGTCGGCGGCGGCCTCGGGCGCGCGGCCCAGGTAGAGCCGACCGCGGGTCTCGGGGCTGAAGCCGCCCAGGTCGCGTTCGGCCTGCACTTCGCCGTCCAGGTACAGCACCGCCCGGCCGGTGTTGGTGCTGAAGGTCAGGGCGACGTGGTGGAAGTTGGTGACCACCTCGACGTAGCCCAGATTGGTCCGGCTGGCGCCGCCGCGGTTTTCCACCAGCAAGGTCCGCGTGCCGGCGGGGCTGACCAGGCTGAAGGCCAGGTCCGAGAGGCGCGGATGGGCGGCAAAGAGGCCCACGTTCACCTCGGCCACGGCGCGGGCGTCGTTGACGAAGTTGGTGAAGACCATGCGCACGTCGTCCCGGATGGGCACAACGTTCGTGGCCACGACCTCGGCCTGCAGGCGCCCGGCCAGGCCGCGCTCGATGAGGGCGCGGATGTAGAAGCTCGTGGCCACGGCGTTCGGGTTGAACACGCCCACGAAATACCGGCCGGGCCGCAGCGGCGGCACGTCGGTGGGGCCGAGGGTCAGTTCGCCGGAGGGCGGGGCGATGCGGGCGCGTTTGTCGAACTCGGTGAGGCTGGGCGGTAGATCAAAGCGGACCAACACGTCCACCGGGAGCGTCATTTGGCTCAACAAAATGCGCAGCAGGGTGGCGTCCGCCGGCACGTCCACGTAGAAAATCTCGAACTGTTGCGGCAGCAGGGTGACGAACGTGCCCACCAGCAGGTCGCTGGCGGGAAAGATGCGGATGCCCACCGACTCGACCCGGCCGGTGTGGCCCGGGGCGTTGTCCACCATCGTGAACTGCCACACGCCCTCGCCACGGGCGCCGATGAAGTCCACCAGGCTGCCCGGGCCGTCGCTGCGGCGGGCCAGCGGCTCGATGGCGTTGCCGGTGTCGTCGTACACGGCGCTGTACACCCCGTTCGAGCCGGGCGGGATGGGGCTGTGGTTGTTGAGCACCACGAAGCGCCCGGCGTGGCTGAGGTTGCCGAGCAGGTCGCCCGCCTCCTCGTGGACGAAGCTCTGGTACACCAGCGCCCGGCCCACCGTCATGGGGTACACGCCCACGCCGAACATCAACGCCGCCCCGGGCGCTTCCGGCGCGCCGTCCGGGATGACCCGCGGCGCAGGCCGGGCGTACATGAGGTAGCTGCCGTCCGGGAGCAGGTTGCCGAAGGGCTGGTCGCTGGACAGAGCAATCAGCCCGTACTCGGCGGTCATCTGGTCCTCGGCCTTGACGCCCACGTAGAAGACCTCGCCGAGGGCGGCGTCCTCGAACGCCACCAGCTCGGTGCCGCTGCGGTCGAGGGATTTGGCCGCCGCGGCCAGGGCGGCGGGATCGAGGTTCACCAAATTCGAGTCGCCGCGGCTCACGTACAGGTCAATGTCGCCCTCGCCCGCGGTGCGCGGGGTGGAGAGGTTCGGCGGGGTGAAGGTGAGGAAGGCGACGTAGCGGCCGAAGTTGGTTTCGCCGCCGGTGAGGTTCGGATCGAAGGCGTTGGTGAAGACGTAAAAGTGCCATTGGTTGGTGGTGCCGGCGGGGCCGCCGACCAGCGGCGAGTGGGCGCCGGTGCGCTGGTAGAGCAGCGGCACGCCGTTGGTCATGAGGGTCAGCTCGGCGCGGTTGGTGACCAACAGGGGCTGTGGTGTGAATTTCAGCGCGTTGGTGCCGCCCACGGACACCACCAGCGCGTAGTCCTGCACGATGTCGTTGGTGTGGGCGGTGACGGCGTTGACGTTCACCCGCCGCGCGGTGACGTAGATGGTGTAGTTGGTGTCCACCGGCCCGCGCAGAAAGACGTTTTCGACGTTGTTCACGCCGTCCCAGACCTGCGCGGTGAAGTTGGTGTCGGCCGGCGGGTTGTAGTCGCTGCCGGCCGGGATGTCGTTGCCCAGATAAATCTGGCCGGTGACGCGGTTCGAGACGACGAGGTCCAGGTCGTTGACGAGCTTGATGGCGGCGGCGGGGTTGGCGGGCGGGTCGGTCCAGACCAGGGTCACACGCAGGTCGGCGAACGTGGCGTTGGTGGAGATTTCCAGGTCGTAGGCGTGGGTCTGGCCCGTGGCCAGGGCGTTGGTGGGGCTTTGGTCCACCCAGCGCACCGGCCATTGCTCGGGATCGTTCAGCGCGTTGGTGAGGGCGGCGGGGAAGATGTTGGTGAGGGCGGGCAGGCCCCAGCCCTGGTAGTTGATCTGGGAGCGGACCTCGAGGTTGTACTGCGGGCCCAGCGAGCGGGCGCCGTGGATGAGGAGCGCCTTGAGCAAGGCCGGGCTGTAAGGTTGTTGCAAGCGCTGCTCGAAGAACTCCTGCATCAGCGTCAGCAGTCCGCTCACCGCCGCGGCCGCCACGCTCGTGCCCGAGAGGTAGCGGTAGTGCGGGGCGAGGGGCTCGTTGATGCGCGTGAGCAGGTCCAGCAACTCGGGGGTGATTTCCTCCACCTCCAGCCGCACCTGGAGGGTGAAGCGCACCGGCGCCGGGGTGGGGTTCACGATGTGGTAAAACCACGCCCCCTCGGCCGGGGCGTCAA
>Ga0272446_1004788_pt1 | contig 15634 bp, 14 predicted proteins | sample YNPCB0061_FD_194587 | JGI IMG/M metagenome (GOLD analysis project Ga0272446, IMG submission 194587) | Hot spring microbial mat communities from Yellowstone National Park, WY, United States - YNP-CB-006-1 | ecosystem: Environmental > Aquatic > Thermal springs > Hot (42-90C) > Sediment | place... | reverse complement strand
CGTTGCGGTGCGCCAGTTCCGCTGGCGCACCGCAACGCCAACAACATCCCCCCCTCTCCCAGGCTGGGAGAGGAGGGGAGGGGGGTGAGGCAAGCAGCGCATCAGGACGCTATCCGCCAAAAACCCTACACCTGAGAGCACGCCACCGCCGGAGGCGGATTTTGCTCAAGGCCTGTTTCTAGCCAGCCGGGGCTTGACCCACGCCCCCGGCTATGGTATCCTGGACATAAGACATCTGATGATCAGATGAATGGAAGGCCAATGATCCGGCGGCAGCAACTGGTGGACCAGGTGATCGAGCATCTCCGGGCGCGCATCAGCGCGGGCGAGTTCCCGCCGGGCGCGCGGCTGCCCACCGAGCCCCAGCTGATGGAGTTGCTGGGTGTTGGCCGCTCGACCGTGCGCGAGGCCGTGCGGGCGCTGGCGCACAGCGGGCTGCTCGAGGTGCGCCAGGGCGACGGCACCTACGTACTGGCGCCGGCCAGCGCCGACGAGCCCCTGGCGCTCCGCCTGCGCCGCGCCCAGGTGCACGAGGTGCACGAGGTGCGGCGCGCCCTCGAGCTGGAGATCGCCCGCCTGGCCGCCATGCGCCGCGATGAGGCCGACCTGGCCGCCCTGCAGGCGGCACTGAGCGCCCGCGGCGCCGCCCTGGCCCGCGGTGAGGCCGACGCCGCCCTCACGGCCGACCTGGCGTTCCACACCGCGCTCGCCGACGCCACCCATAATAGCGTGCTCGCTGACCTGTATCGGGCCTTCGCGCCACCGATGCGTGACGCCCTCGCCGCGCTCTGGGCGGCCTTCGAGAGTGGCGCCGCCACCCACCAGCTCCACGCCGAGCTCGTCGCCGCGGTCGTCGCCGCCGACCCTGCCCGCGCCAGCGCCGCCGCAGCCGCTATTCTCGACCGCCACAGCGCCGTGCTGGAACGGTGAGGCGCCCGCCGCGCCACACGCCGGCGTCCATGTTCAGCGTTGGGGTAACCACGCAAGCCCGGGAGCGAGGGCGTCCCGCCTTCGTCAGCGTTCGAGGGCACGATGCCCTCGCTCCCCGAATATGTGTGAACATGTACACGCCGGTGGCGCCTACGCCCATCCGGTACCTGGCGCTGCAACATCCGATGATCTGATGTATAAGGAGGCCCTGATGACCATGCTCGAGCTGGCGCTGCTCTTTGTCGCGGCCACCACCGCCGGGGCGATCAATGCCGTTGCCGGTGGCGGCAGTTTCATCTCCTTCCCGGCGCTGTTGCTGGCAGGCGTCCCACCGATCAGTGCCAACGCTACCAATACCACCGCCCTCTGGCCCGGCAGCGCCGCAAGCGTGGGCGCCTACCGGCGCGAACTGGCCCATCAGCGCGGCGAGATCATCCTCTTCAGCGGGTTCAGCCTGGTCGGCGGGCTGCTCGGCGCGCTGTTGTTGCTGCGCACCCGTGAGGCCGTCTTCGAGCAACTGATCCCCTACCTGCTGCTGCTCGCCACGGTCGTGTTCGCCATCAGCCCCTGGCTCACCCGCCTGGCGCGCCAGCTCGGGGCGGATGGGGGCGGCTGGCTGAAGCGCGCCGGCATCCTCGGGCTCTACCTGGCGATCGCGATCTACGGGGGCTTCTTTGGCGCCGGGCTCGGCATCCTGACCCTGGCGGCCCTCGCGCTCCTCGGCCAGGAGAACATCCACGAAATGAACGCGCTCAAAACGCTGCAGGCCACCCTGGTCAACGGCGTCGCCGTGGCGGCCTTCGTCTTCGCCGGGGTGGTCCAGTGGCCCGTGGCTCTGCTGATGACCACGGGCGCGATTGCCGGCGGCTATGGCGGTGCGGCCATTGCCCGGCGCATCGACCCGCGCCTGGTGCGCGCTGGCGTGATCGTGCTCAGCCTGGCGCTGACGGCCTATTTCTTCATTCGGTAGCGCTCAATAGCCGTCCGGCGCGCGGTAGCGCTCCAGGTTCTGGAAGCGCGTGGTGCGCGGCTCGAAGCGCAGCGGGATCATGCCCAGCGGGCCGTTGCGGTGCTTGGCGACGTGGATCTCGGCGATGCCCTTTTTCTCGGTATCCTTGTCGTAGAGCTCCTCACGGTAGATGAACATAACGATGTCGGCGTCCTGCTCGATCGACCCCGACTCGCGCAGGTCGCTGAGCATGGGCACGTGGCTCTGACGGCCCTCGACCGCCCGCGAGAGCTGCGAGAGCGCGATCACCGGCACATTGAGCTCGCGGGCAAGCGCCTTGAGCCCGCGGCTGATCTCGCTGACCTCCTGCACGCGGTTGTCGCTGCGGCGGCCCGACATCAGCTGGAGATAGTCGATCAGCAGCAGGTCCACACCGACCTCGGCGGCGAGGCGCCGGGCCTTGGAGCGCACCTCGCTGATGCTGAGGCCAGGGCTATCCTCGATGTAGATCGGCAATTCGGAGAGCACGCCCATGCCCTCGAAGGCCAGGTTCAGCTCATCGGCGCGCAGATTGCCGGTGCGCAGCCGCTGCACATCGATGCCGGTATGCATCGCCAGAATGCGCTGCACCAGCTGGTCACGGCTCATCTCCAGGCTGAAGACGCCAACCGTCGCGTTGGCCAGAAAGGCGACATTGTAGGCGAGCGAGAGAGCCAGCGAGGTCTTGCCGGCACTTGGCCGTGCCGCCAGGATGATCAGGTCGCTGGGCTGCAGCCCGCCAGTCAGCGCATCGAGGTCGGTATACCCCGTGGCGACGCCGGCCACCTCGCCACGCCGCTCCTGGAGCCGCTCGATCTGGGTGAAGAGCTGGTTGACGATCTGGCCAATCGAGACGAATTCCTGGTTGCTCCGCCGCTGTGAGATCGTGAAGAGCTCGGCCTCGGCCTTGTCCAGCGTCACCTCGAGGTCTTCGGCTTCGTCATAGCCAAGCGCGGCGATCTTGCCACCGGCCTCGATCAGGCGGCGCAGCACCGCGGTGCGCTCCACGATCCGGGCGTAGTACTCGATGTGCACCGCCGTGGGCACCTCGGCGGCCAGTTCTCCCAGGTAGGCCAGCCCGCCCACCAGGTCGAGGCGTTCCTGGCGGCGCAGCTCTGCGGCAACGGTGGCCAGGTCCGGCGGTTCGCGGCGGTTGTAGCAGGCCAGCATGGCCTCGAAGATGAGGGCGTGCTTCTCGAGGTAGAAGAATTCCGCCGGCAGCCAGGCCGCAATCGCCACGATGGCGTCGCGCTCGAGCAGGATGGAGCCGAGTGTCGCCCGCTCAGCCTGCAGGTCGAATGGCACGGAACGTTCCATACCTACCTCCGCAGGAGACCGGTCATCCCCCGGCTCTCCACGGCGTTCCCGAGGTTATCCAGAACTTCTCCACTTTGGGTGGATAAACGACGAGTGCCGCGGCATACGCCGCGGCACATCCCCGAACGGACGTGGCTCAATTATAGTACAAACGTGTTACAATTGACGATCCTGACCGCCAGGGGCGGTGCTACGCCTGCTCCTCGCCAGCCGCCACGCCAGGCGCGTCCGGCTCTGGTGCAGCCGGCGGCATCTCGCCCTCGCCGGCAACCGCGACATTCACCACCGGCTCGACCCCGGCCATCAGGCGCACCGTCACCGGGAAGACACCAGTTCGCTTGATCGGCTCATCGAGCTGGATCTTGCGCCGGTCTATCTCGACCCCGAGCTGCGCCGCGAGCGCCTCGGCGATGTCGGCACTGGTCACCGAGCCGTAGAGCCGGTCCTGCTCACCAACTTTGACGGTGAAGCTAACCGTTTTGCCGTTGATCCGCGCGGCGAATGCAGTGGCATCTTTGCGTGCCGCCTCAGCGCGCCGGTGCTCGGCGGCAAGGCGCTGCTCAGCCTGCTTGATCTGGCCCCTGGTGGCGATCACCGCGAAGCCCTTGGGGATCAGGTAATTGCGCCCAAAACCACCAGCGACGTCTTTTATCTCGCCAGCCCGGCCCAGATGTTCAACATCCTGGACCAGGAGCACCTTCATTTTCGCGCTCACACCATCACTCCTCAAACGCTGTGCCATCCGCAACAGTGACGGCTATGATACCACAGGCCGTGTTCGCCCGTCAACGCGCGGACCCAGGGGCGACGCGATGGTCCGCCGGGCCGTCGCGTCGTCACCCGGATGGCGGGCACGGGCATCACCATACCAATCGGTCACCGGCTGCAAGATGGTACGCCACACCCGCGAGGGCGTCCCACCCGTATCGCGTCTACGAGGGCCAGATGCCCTTGCTCCCCGAAGACATATGAACACTTCCCCGCCAGCGGCAGCCATCCTGCTAGCAAACCTGGCGGGCTGCCGTGCGCACATACACTTATACCGATTCTGCTTGATGGCATCGCATTAGCTCACCTCCACACCTCCACAGCTCTACAGCTCTCCAAAGCCCTGTGTGGAGCTGTAGAGCTGTGGAGATGAGCGGAACAATGCGGGATTGCTAATTCCACTTGGTATTACCTCCCCCGCCCACTGCTCAGATGGCGCTGTACCCACTGCGCGCGCCGTGCGTCCAGGAAGGCGCGCAGCATCCGGTCCGGCTCGGCCTCGGCCTCGCGCAGCAGCGCGAGGGCCTCGTTAGTGCGGACAACGTGGTCGGGTGCGCCCTCGGGAAGCTCGGCCTCGATCGCCAGTGTCACCCGTACCTTCGCCCCCGGAAGCCCGGCCAGGTGGGTCAGGATCTCCTCGGCGATCTTGCCTGCCGTCGAACATATGCGCCACACGACGCTTTTGCGCTTCACCATGGGTAATTACCGCGTGCCCACAGGTCATCCCAGCGGTACGTCACGCTCTCGGCAAACTCCTCCGGCTCACGGGTGAAGGGCCGGCGGACATACCGTACCACGGGCGTGCTACCACCGTGCGTCAGTGGAACAGCCACCAGGGCCAGGACGAACTCCGCGGGCTTGTTGAGCGCCACGAGGATCTCGTTGCGCGTCACGGTCACCGTCGTGGCGCCCGCGGCCCGTCCCTTCACCTCAATAAAACGCAGCCGGCCTGTGCCGGGGATACGCGACTGGACGTCGTAGCCGACCTTCTCGGCGCTCACATCGCGAGGCTCGAAGCCAGGCGCCCGCTCGGCCTGGATCACCGCGGCCAGCGCCGCCAGCTCGATGCGCCGGCACGCCTCGGGAGTGCTCCCGTCAAGTAAGGCGGGGACCTCGCCGAGCAGCCAGGTGAGCAGGCCGACGGGGACGACCAGCGCCCCGCCGATCACTGCCGGCGACTGGGCGGTAATGTTCCGCATCCGCTCCTGCGGAATCTTCCGCCCGCGGTGACCTGTTTGAGGATCTGTTTAGCCGCGCCTGGGGTCTGCTCGATGAGGCGTCCCGCCGCATTCTGCTGGGCCTCAGCCTGTTCCCGGAAAGCGCCGGTGAAGAAGCCCTCGCCGCTACGGCGGATGTCGGTGGCTATGGCCTCGACCGCGCCCTCGAACGTCTGGTTGAGCTCTCACTGCTCGATGTGCAGCAGGCTGATCTGAATCAGCCTCCGCGCTATACCCTCCATCCCCTGGTGCGCGCCTTTGCCACCGCGCGCCTCGCTGCCGACCCCGCAGCCGAGCGCGCCGCGCGTGAGCGCTGGCTCCGCTGGCACGTGGCGTTCGCCGCCGGAGCCGGGGCCTCCGGCTATGATCTCGCTGGCTTTACCTGCTTTGCTCCCGAACAGGAGGGGACCTTCGCCGCCGCCGCCTGGGCACACCAGCACGGCTACTATGCCGAGGCCCTGAGTATCTCGCGCAAGGCGAACTACTTCTACTACGTTCGCGGTATCTGGGATAAGAATGTCGCACTGAACCAGATCGGCGCTGAGGCTGCCCGCGCCATCGCTGACCCGCATCAGGAACTGCTGATGCTGGCCTATTCCGTGCAGCGCCTGATTATGCAGGGCCGGCTCGATGAGGCGAATGACCAGGTGGCGCGCATGGAGGAGCGCCTGGTCGAGGGGCCGCTATCCGAGGAGGTGCACCATACCGTGCGGCATACCTTTGGCCTCTATGCCCTGATCCAGGGACGCCTCGACGATGCGCAGGCGATCTGGGAGGAGAACCTGGAACGGGCAGCACGGATCCAGCGCGATAGCTACCATATCATCAATCGGCTCTGGCTGGCGATGGTCCTCCAGGAGCGCGGTGAGCTCGCTGCGGCGTACCAACTTGCCGAGGGGGTCCTCAATGATGCGGAGCGTGTCGCCTATACCCGGGCGGTCGTCACCGCCCAACTCCGCCTGGCAGCCCTGGACCTGGCGCTTGGCAGGCTCGATTCGCTCGCAGCCCGGCTCCGCGCGGGAGCGGCGATTGCGATACCCTACCAGGATCGGCCAAATGTAGCCCGCATTCGCTACCTGGAAGGGCGCCTGGCCATGCTGCGCGGTGAGCCCGAGAGTGCCCGCGTCGCCCTGCTCGAGGCCGTCGACCACTATGAGCGCCTGGGCTTGTCGCGCGAGCTGGCCGAGGCGCAACAGGCTCTTGCCGAACTCACCACGAGTTGCCGTACCTGAGCTTCTGGCAGCGCAATGGCGGGGTCGCGCGCCTGGGCCTCCCGCTCAGCGCCCCGCAGATCCTGACGAGCGGCGCGTGGTCGGGCGAGGTGCAGTGGTTCGAACGGGCCCGACTGGAGCGGCACGGCAAGCTGCCCGGCGCGCCGATCCTGCTCGGCCGGCTCGGCAACGAGCTGAGCAACGACGAGCCGTCGGCGGTCTGCGCCGGGCAGGTCTTCGCGCCCCTGCGGCGCTCGTTCGACAACCCGATCTTCCATCTGTACATGGGCTGCCCCCAGACACTGGTCCGTGGGGTACCCGCAGCCGAGCAGTACTTCGAGCGCGGCGTCATGATCTGGGTCGAGCTGCCGAGGGCCAGCGGGGCACTGGACCGGCGCATCTTTGTCATTCGCGGCGTCCCGCTGCCGCTGGCCTTCTCGGTCTTCTACGACGCCTGGACCGAAGGTGCGCCCGAGAGCGCCGGCCTGACGCCGCCCCCCGGGCTTCTGGAGCCCCGGCGCGGCTTTGGCCTGGTCTGGCGACAGTATCCCGAGGTGCGTGAGGCCCTGGGCTGGGCGACACTGCCGGAGGCCGGCCACATCGCCACCGTGCAGCCCTTCGCCAGCGCCGTCGACGCGCATACGGGGCTGGTCTGGTTCGAGGACACCGACTTCTTCTTCGCCTTCGGCCCCGGCACCCAGGTGACGGCGTTCCCCCGAGTCGGCGAGCCCCTGCCGTAGCCAGCGGCATGCCAGCGTCATCCGCACGCTGGCCAGCGACCGCGCTCAGGCGAGCGACGCGCCACTCGCCTGAGCGCCCCCGGCCCGCCGCCGGACACAGTTCTGCCAGAGATGCTGCGGCAAGATGATCGTCGCATTGTCGTAGGCGAGGGCGGCGCCGGGACTCCTGGCCAGGTCGATCCCACTTGCCAGGTAGGCCTTGTAGATCAACTGGCTGCAGTAGAAGGCCGTGTCCGTCTCAGGGTCGAAGAAGTTTACGTTGTAGGGCTTGTCGGCGCCGGCCTGGGCCGTGCAGTAGGCGGCCACCTCGCCGCGGATGCGCAGCCCATCCGCAGCCGCCAGACCGCGCCCGGCCAGCGGGTCGGCGATGCCGACAAAGCGGTCGAGGAGCCAGCGCTCGGCAAAGAGCGCGGCTGCGTCCCAACGCCCCGCGGGCATCGTGAAGACGATGACGCCCCTCCCGCCCGCCTCCACGCAGCGCCCACCGGGGCCGAGATAGAGCACCGCGTGGTCAATCTCGCCGGGGACAATGTAGCCGAGCGCCCGCCACAGCTGGCCGAGGATGCCTGCATCCACACCGTCGGCAGTGCAGATGATGTCGCCGGTACACACCGGTACACCCTCAATGGTCGCCTCGTAGATCATGGCAGTTCGTCTGATGCGCGCCCAGGTCGGAAGCGCTCGTTGGCGCCGGTGCTCCGCCAGACGCGACCGTCCGCCAGGCGCAGGAGCAACAGCGGTTGCTGATCCGCGGCGCCGAGCGACTCAGCCACATACGCCGCGCTAAGCGCCCGGCCGACCTGCCCATCACGGCACAACGTGCACCCGCAGCATTGCCCGGACGGGTTGTCTCTGTCCTGCCTCCCTACAGCCTACACGGCTCGGGAGTTCTCGCTTGTCGTTGCCCCACAGCTCCACACCTCCACATCTCCACAGCTCCACAGCCCCACACCTCCACAAAGCCCTGTGTGGAGCTGTAGAGCTGTGGAGATGAGCGGGATCATGCGGGATTGCCAATTCCACATGGTATTATGCCTCGACCCGCCAGATCTGCGCGCCCAGCGCAGGTAGCCCGCTGAGGGCCATCTGTCCGCCCTGCACCTCCGTAGTGGCGCCACTGAGCACCTCGCGCAGGCGTGCGCCGTCGGGCAGGCCGCCGTGGCGCACCGGCAGCGCACGGCGGCCATCGTCAGCCCGCCGCGCGACCACGATCAGCCGCTCCTCGGGGGCCTCGCGCTGATAGGCCAGCGTGTGACCATCAGCGAGTAGCAGCTGGAAGCCCCCGTGGCGTAGCGCCGGCGCCGCGCGCCGCAGGTGGGTCAGGCGCTGGTAGAAGGCCCGCAGTTCGCTATCCCAGGCCCGTGGATCCCAGGGCATGGTGCGCCGGCAGTCGGGATCGGCGGCGCCCTCCAGGCCCACCTCGTCACCGTAGAAGATGCAGGGCACGCCGGGGTAGGTGAAGAGCAGCGCCGCCGCCAGCCGCACGCGCTGCAGGTCGCCGCCCAGCACACTGCGCAGGCGGGGCGTGTCGTGGCTGCCCAGCAGGTTGAGTTGCTGCGTGGCGATCTGCCAGGGCACGGCGGCGCGGAAGGCCGTCCACTGGTCGGCCAGCGCGGCCGTTGGCAGCGGGTGGCGATCAGCCCAGGGCGGAGCTTGCGTGCCCCGGTCGGCGCCCAGCCAGCCCCAGACGGGGAAGGTGAAGCCCTGGTAGTTCATCGTCGCATCAAGCTCATCGCCCTGGAGATGGGGCGTGCCATCGAAGAAATGTTCGCCCAGCAGGTAGGCGACAGGGTTTTCGGCCTTGACCGCGCGGCGGATGCCGCGCCCGAGCTTATGCGCCAGGTTGGATGAGCCCTGGCGCCCGAGCATATTGGCGACATCGATGCGCCAGCCATCGATGCTGTAGGGTGGGCGCATCCAGCGACGCAGAATCGCCTCAGGGCCAGCGTACATGAGCTCACGCAATCGCTCATTGCGATAGTCGAGCCTGGGCAGACTGCTCACCCCGAGCCAGCTCTCGTACTGGTCGGGATGGCGGTGGAACATGAAGAAGGCCGCCTCGGGCGCATTCGGGTCGGCCTGGGCTGCCAGGAACCAGGGGTGGGTGGCGCCGCAGTGGTTGGGCACGATGTCGAGGATCAGCCGCATGCCGCGCGCGGTAAGCGCGGCGCGCAACTCCACCAGCGCCGCCTCGCCGCCAAGATGCGGGTCGATCCGTTCGTAGTCGGCCACGTCATACTTGTGGCTGCTGGGTGCGAGGAAGATCGGGTTCAGGTAGAGGGCATTGACCCCGAGCTCCTGCAGGTAGTCGAGCCGCCGGGTGATGCCCTGCAGATCGCCGCCGTAGAACTCAGCCGCGCCATGCCCCTGGCGCGGCGGTGCGCCCCAGGGGCGGGCGCTCACCGGGCGGCCACGGTAGGTGTATTCACCATCACGCACATTGTTGGCCGGATCGCCGTCGGCGAAGCGGTCGGGGAAGATCTGGTAGAAGACGCTATCCGCCACCCAGCCGGGCGCGTGAACGTCGGCAAGCAGCACGAAGTCATTGGCATCGGTCGGGCAATGGCGCTGCAGACCAGCGGCGTTGTACCAGTGGTTGCCCTCATTCGTCTGCAGCAGGAAGCGGTAACTGGTCCGGCGCATGCGCAGCGCCAGCGGCGCGCGCCACCAGCGACAGACCCCATCGGCGCCTGCCGGCGCCATGGGTGTCAGCGCCTCTTCGCCATCAGGGCAGGTCCGCAGATAGACCGCCGTCAGCGGCGCATCGGCGGCCATCCGCAGCCAGAGCTGCGCGCTTGCACCCACGTCGCTGCCGGAGCGCTGCACATAACGCGGCGAGCCATCGTGGTGGATGGAATGGGTCCAGTTTGCGAGCATAGTATACGTCGTGCAGGGGCCCCGTTCAGGGTGACGGCAGCTGGCTTCCGCGCGCCAACGGCTGACGTCTCGGTGGAACCCTAGCCGGCCTCGAGCGCGGCAATGGCGGCCGTGAGGCGAGCGAGCACTCGCTCGCGCCCGAGGGCGACGAGCATATCGAAGAGCGGCGGGGCCACGGTGCGCCCGGAGACGGCCACGCGCACAGCGCCAAAGAGCTGGCCAGGTTTGAGCGCCAGGCGCTCGCACAGGTCGCGCAGCGTCGCCTCCAGCGCGGCGGGCTCCCACGGTTCCAGGGCCGCCAGGGCGTCGTGGACAGCGCGCAGCATCGCGGCTGTCTGGGGTGCATCGAGCTTCCTGGGCACCAGCGTGGCCGGGTCATAGCCCTCAGGGCCAGGCCGCGGCTCGCGGAAGAAGAACTCGAGCAACTCCGGCGCCTGCCCCAGCTCTTCGAGCCGCTCGTGGATCATCGGCGTAAGCGCAGCCACATAGGCGCGCTCGGCCGCACTCGGCGGGTCGCCCACCAGGCCGGCGCCGGCGAGGAACGGCAGGATGCGCTCGGCCACCTCGGCCACCGGCAGCCTGCGGATGTAGATGCCATTCATATCACGCAGCTTCTCCGGGTTCCAGCGCGCGGGGCTGGCCTGCACCCGGTCGATGCTGAAGCGCTCGATCAACTCCGCACGGCTCATCAGCTCCGTCTTGTCATCGTAGCTCCAGCCCTGCAGCGCCAGATAGTTGAACAGCGCCTCGGGCAAATAGCCGCGCTCCCAGAACCGATTGGTCGCCACGTCGTCCTTACGCTTGGAGAGCTTGCCCTTGCCGTCCTGGCGCAGGATCACCGGCAGGTGGGCGAAGACCGGCGGCTCCCAGCCGAAGGCCTGGTAGAGCAGCACGTGGTAGGGGGTGGAGGGCACCCACTCATCGGCGCGCAGCACGTGGGTAATCCGCATCAGGTGGTCATCCACCAGGTGGGCAAAGTGGTAGACCGGCATCCCGCTGGTCTTGATCAGCACAATATCCTGGAGCTGGTCGTTCTGCACGGTAATGCGCTCCGCGCCACGCACCAGGTCGGTGAAGCTCGTCTGGCCCTCGAGCGGCGTCTTGAGGCGAATGGTGTACGGCTTGCCGGTGGCGGCCAGTTCGCGCTGCTGCGCGAGCGGCCAGTCACGCTCGGGGCCACGGAAGCGGAAGGCCTTCACCCCGCGCGCCTCGGCCTCGGCGCGCATGGCTGCCAGCTCCTCCTCGGTGGTAAAGGACAGATAGGCCTGACCGGCCTCGAGCAACTGGTCGCTGTACGTCGTGTAGATGCCGCTATCGAAGCGCTGTGACTGCACGTAGGGGCCGTAGGGGCCGCCCACATCGGGGCCCTCGTCCCAGTCGAGGCCAACCCAGCGCAACGAGGTGATGATATCATCGGCAGCGCCGGGGATGAAGCGCTTCTCATCGGTATCTTCGATGCGCAGGATGAACTGCCCGCCATAGTGGCGCGCAAAGAGCCAGTTGAAGAGCGCGGTGCGCACACCGCCGATATGCAGGTATCCGGTGGGGCTCGGGGCGAAGCGCACGCGCACCGGCGACGTGATCTCGATCATGCTTTCTCCGCTACTGCCAGACCATCAGCCTGCATTATACGCGAAGACCGGCGGCGCCACGATGTCTGGACAGGATATGATCGATGCTCCTTCAGCCGCTGGGAGCCTGATTCGCCTGGACGGTCCTCCTGCATCCCAACGCCAGTGGCGCGCTATAATGGCCCGGCTGGCCCCACGCACTTACTGTACGAGGAGGAGGCCGATGAACACCCCGCTGCCTGCGCTCACCGCCCGCCCGGAGTGGCAGGCGCTCCAGGCTCATGCCGCCGCCATCCGTGATCGACAGCTCCGCGAGTTGTTCGCTGCCGACCCGGAGCGCGGCACCCGGCTCACCGCCGAGGCCGCCGGGCTCTATTTCGACTATAGCAAGCATCGCATGACCGATGAGACCCTGGCGCTGCTGTTTGCACTGGCGCGGGCCTGCGACCTCGAAGCGCGCATTGCGGCCATGTTCCGTGGCGAGAAGATCAATGCCACCGAGGGCCGCGCGGTGCTCCACGTGGCGCTGCGCGCGCCCCGCGAGGCGACCATCATCGTCGATGGCGTGAACGTTGTCGCCGAGGTGCACGCGGTGCTGGAACGTATGGCCGCCTTCGCCGATCAGGTGCGCGCCGGCGCCTGGCAGGGCTATACCGGCCAGCCGATCCGCGCGGTCGTCAACATTGGCATCGGCGGCTCCGACCTCGGGCCGGTGATGGCCTACGAGGCCCTGCGCCACTACAGCGCACGCGAGCTCACCATGCGCTTCGTCTCCAATGTGGACGCCACCGACTTCGCCGAGGCCGTGCGCGACCTGGACCCGGCGACCACGCTGTTCATCGTGGCCTCGAAGACCTTCACCACCCTCGAGACGATGACCAACGCCCGCACCGCGCGCCAGTGGCTGCTCAAGGCCCTGGGCGATGAGGCGGCAGTGGCCCGCCATTTCGTCGCCGTCTCCACCAATGCCGCCGAGGTGCAGAAGTTCGGCATTGATACCGCCAACATGTTCGGTTTCTGGGACTGGGTCGGCGGGCGCTACTCGATGACCTCGGCCATCGGGCTGTCAACGATGATCGCCCTGGGGCCAGCTGGCTTCCGCGCGTTGCTCGATGGCTTCCACGCGATGGACGAGCACTTCCGCAGCGCGCCGCTGGAGCGCAACCTGCCGGTCATCCACGGCCTGCTCGACCTGTGGTACAGCGACTTTTTCGGCGCCGAGACTCACGCGGTGCTGCCCTACGACCAGTATCTCAAGCGCCTGCCGGCCTACCTGCAGCAGCTGACGATGGAGAGCAACGGCAAGTCGGTTCGCCTCGATGGCACCGCGGTCGACTACCAGACCGGAACGATCTACTGGGGTGAGCCGGGCACCAATGGCCAGCACTCGTTCTACCAGCTACTGCACCAGGGCACGAAGCTCGTGCCATGCGATTTCATCGGCTTCTGCCACAGCCTGAACCCCCTGGGCAACCACCACGACCAGCTGATGGCGAATATGCTGGCGCAGGGCGAGGCGCTGGCCTTCGGCAAGCCGGCCGAGCAGGTGGCCGCCGAGGGGGTCAGCCCCGACCTGGTGCCGCACCGCACCTTCCCGGGCAACCGGCCCAGCAGCACCATCCTCGCCGATCGGCTGACCCCCGCCGTCCTGGGGGCGCTGGTGGCGCTCTATGAGCACAGCGTCTATACCCAGGGGGTTATCTGGGGCATCAACCCCTTCGACCAGTGGGGCGTGGAGTTGGGCAAGGTGCTGGCGGGGCGGATTATTCCTGAGCTGGCGAGCTCTACGGAGCCGGCGCTGGCCCACGATAGCTCGACCAACGCGCTGATCCGGCGCTACCGGGCGGCACGAACTGCGTAGTCGGTGAACGAGGTCTTGCGCTCCTGCTGCTCCGCTGGGCGCCGGGCGTCCTGCCCTCGAATGCCGCCGAGGGCAGGACGCCCTCAGCTGGGAACATGGCGGGGCGCTGGACGGGCTCAGGACGAGCCCTGGGGTAGCTCGTAGGCGACGCGGTACTCGCGCACCAGGTGCTCGATGAAGCGCTCGGGGTCACCAGAGGGCGCGAGGTCGAGGTGGGCGCGCAGTAGCGCGGCGAGCTCGGCCGCCAGCCGGGCGCGCGGCGCGGCGCCGAGCTGGGCACGGCGGCGGAGGAAGGTCTGCGCCAGTTCGTAGTGGTCCGCGGTGAGGCGGTGCAGATTGGGCAGCAGTGGCACGGTTGGGGCCTCATCTGCCCGGGGGGGCACCGTGGCCGGTGCACCGCCGCGGGTAAGCTCATCGAGCGCGAGCGGCAGCCCCTCGCGCACCACCAGCGTGCCGGCGGCCAGGTCACCGAGGCGGCGCGCATAGGGGTCGGCAAACAGCACCAGCAGGCCGAGCCCATAGCCGAAGGGCAGAAGATCGATCGAGCGCACCAGGTTGCGCAGGGCCGAAGCGCTGAAATCGATCGGGCGGCCGCCCTCACGCAGCACCCGCAGCCCGAACATGCGCTTGCCGGGCGTCTGCCCGGACCAGAGCATCTCGAAGCAGAGGTAGTAGCCCCAGAGCAGCGCGAAGGCGAGGAGCGCCCACAGCGCCAGCGCCAGCGACGAGGCCGCGCTCAGCGTGGCTGGCGTCAGGGCATCGACCGCGAAGATCACTGCCCCCAGCGCGGCCTGAAGCAGCAGAATCAGCAGCGTATCGACCGTGGCGGCCAGGCAGCGCGAGCCAGCGCCGGCCACATCGTAGGCGATGGCCACCACTTCGGGGGTCTCGACGTAGTAGCGGTCATCCATGCCCGGCTAGAGCGCCTGCGGTTGCTCGGCGTCATCGGGGGGGGCGGAGACGAGCTCGGGATCGTGGGTCACCTCGAGGTGGGCCATATCGTTGACCAGCACGGTTTCCCAGCCAGCGTGGCCCACCCGCACCACGCTGATCGACGTATTGCCGATATGGGGGAAGTGCCGGAACTCTTCGCCGTCAAGGCGCACCGCGTGCGAGAGCAAGGCGCGGATGCATCCGCCATGGGTGACGATACCGAGGGTCTCGCCGCGATGCTGAGCAACCAGTGCCTCCACCGCCTCAACGACGCGGTGGCGCATAGCGCGGATCGTCTCGCCGCCGCCGCGCGGGATGTCCTGGCCCGCGGCGACCAGCGCGAACTCCTCGGGGAAACGCGCCTGTAGCTCAGCGGAGGTATGGCCGCTCCAGACACCCAGGTCGATCTCGCGTAGATTGGGCACCAGTTGGACCGCCACACGCACCGCGGCGCCCAGCTCCCAGGCCGTCTGGTAGGCCCGGGTGAGGTCGCTGCTGTAGATCGCGTCGAAGCGGACCTGCTCCTGGGCGAGGCGCTGCCCGAGCAGGCGCGCCTGGCGGAGGCCCACCGCGTTAAGCGGCACATCGGCGTGGCCCTGCCAGCGCCCGGTCAGGTTCCAATCAGTCTCGCCGTGGCGAATGAGGTAGACGGTGGTGATCATCGGGCTCGCTCTCCCCCTCCTGTCTCACAGGCGCACGCACCGGCGCCGGGAGGCATCATACCACAGCTTGCGATCCGGGCTTGCCCCGGTGCTCGCACATCGTCCGCCCGGCGGCGCAGCCGCCAGCGAACACATTGGGTTGCGGGGCCTGCCCCGCAGCCAGTGTGTTCGCCCTGGGGCCACGTCACAGTCGTCCGCCCGGCGACTGACGCCGCGGGCTCGCCGCTGCGACGCCCGTCTGCGCGGTCTAGAGCAGATGAATTCCTCAAAGACCATTACGCCCACGGCGCGGACGATCAACCGGACGGTGACCTAGTGCAGTTCCAGGCGACCTGTTCGGGCATCAGCGCGACCTCGACCGTGTCCAGCTGCGCCGCGCCAAATCTACCATCGCACATCTGCAATCTGCAATCGCACTAGCCCTGGCTCACGCCTAGGGCGATTGCATCTTCTTAATTGCGCTGGAGCGCCGGATGAAGGATGATGCGGGCATCGGCATCAGCACCGTTCCTGGAGGTCGCCCATGCCCGGCGCTCGCAAGCTTGCCCTGGCGTCCTAT
>Ga0272446_1004787_pt1 | contig 15634 bp, 16 predicted proteins | sample YNPCB0061_FD_194587 | JGI IMG/M metagenome (GOLD analysis project Ga0272446, IMG submission 194587) | Hot spring microbial mat communities from Yellowstone National Park, WY, United States - YNP-CB-006-1 | ecosystem: Environmental > Aquatic > Thermal springs > Hot (42-90C) > Sediment | place... | reverse complement strand
GTAAACTATGGGTAATAGTGTTTGTCCCTGCACCCATGACCCAGACCACCCCCAGCACAGTAAATTCCACCTTGACCCCCAGCTTTGCCTTGCCGATCGCCTTCATTTTTACTGGTATTCCCATATTGGCTTGGCAAATATATGTGGGTATTGCCTTAGTAGTGTTTGGTTTATTTTTATTTTTTCAGGCATTGACCATCAGACTCCAGTTCACCGATCGAGCTTTAGATGTGTATCGCAGTAATACTCTGATCAGGCATTTCCCCTATGAGGACTGGCAATCTTGGCGGATATTTTGGCGACCCCTGCCCATTCTGTTCTATTTCAAGGAAGTGCAGAGCATTCATTTTTTACCCATGCTATTTAATCCCCAAGAATTAGAGTCTGCCCTGACTAAACATCTGCCCCAACTGGGTGAAGAGGCTAAAGCAGGCAAAACTTAAAATTGATTTTCCCCAAGTCCAATAGCCCTCTATGATAGGATAAAACCACTTGACCGAATACATTTACACCGATCGTGGGGGCAAACTATGAAAAAATTATTGGCGGTATGCCTGTTTTTCGGGGCGTTATTTTGGGTTTTGTCGAATTATCGGGGGTTGGCAGATCAGGGACAGTTTAGCTCGATCGCCCTAGAACTGAACAATAATTCGCCTGCGGGCATGGCTTTACTAAAACAAGTTGCCCAAAAATATGACCTAGAAATCAGCCCGACCAGTAACGCAGTGAACCAGATGAATGTGGTCACCCTCTCCCCCAATAGTCAGTGTGATTCTAATAAACAGAAATTGCCTGAAGGGACGGTTCGCTACAGCACTTGCACAAGATTGGTAGATTTTACTAATGAGCACTGGCAAGAAATTCTTACCGCTGTACGCCAAGAGTTGAAAGAATATGCCCCCACGATCGAGCCGAATTATCAATACAAAATTGACTTCATCGGCGATACCAAACCCAACGACCCTATGTATGGCAAACAGTGGAATTTAAGAGCCATCAACATTGAAAAGGCATGGACAAGAACCAAGGGTAAAGGGGTAACGGTGGCGGTGATTGATACGGGCGTGTCTAAGGTGGAGGACTTGCAAAATACGGAATTTGTGGAGGGCTATAACTTTGTCGATAACAATACGGATACTAGGGATGACCAGGGGCATGGCACCCATGTGGCAGGCACGATCGCCCAATCCACCAACAATAATCTGGGGGTGGCAGGCATTGCCTACGAAGCCAAAATTATGCCCATCAAAGTCCTAGATAGATTTGGTGGGGGTACAGTGGTCAATATCGCTAAAGGTATCCGTTTTGCCGCTGATAAGGGAGCCAATATCATTAACCTCAGCTTGGGGGGACCTGGGGAAAGTGCCATTCTCAAGGAAGCGATCGACTATGCCTACGACAAGGGGGTAACTATTGTGGCCGCCGCTGGAAATTCGGACTACAACGGGGCTTTTTATCCCGCCCGCTATCCCAAAGTGATCGGCGTGTCTGCCCTTGCCCCCAGTGGACGCAAGGCTTTTTATTCTAATTATGGTCCTGGGGTAGATATTTCCGCCCCCGGTGGCGATATGAAAGGTACGGGTACACCAGAGGATCAGGCGGGGGGCATTTTACAAAACACGATCGATCCCGAAACTGGCAAAGAAGTGTATGAGAGTTATCAGGGGACAAGTATGGCATCGCCCCATGTGGCGGGGGTGTCAGCCCTGATTTATGCTATGGGGGTAACCAAGCCCGCAGAGGTGGCAAATGTACTCCAGCAGTCAGTGCTCAAGGTGGAGGATGACCCCCACAATTACTATGGCGCTGGTATGTTAGATGCCAATCAGGCGGTGGAACTGGCGGGCAAGGGAAAGTTGAATTTCTTTGATTTCTTTAGATGGTTGCGGGACAACGGCTATCTTAGCCCCCGCTTCTGGATTGATGGCGGGTTGGTGTCTATCCCGCTGAAAATTTTGGTGCTAGTGGTGTCCTATCTGGTGGCATGGTTCTTGCAAAATTATTTTGGCTTCCGCTGGAATTGGTCATTTAATAATGGTGTTTTCTTTGGCGGGGCGGGGCTGTTTTTACTCAGGGGCTTTTATGTATTTGACCTGCCCCAATTTCCTTTTCGCATCATGGGTAGCTCTATCCCCGAACTAGGCAATGTATTTATGGATACTACCGCCCTGAATCCCATTACCGCCAGCGTGGTGATCCCGTTTTTACTGTTGCTGTTTTTATTGGGCCATAGCCAGTGGAAATGGTTTGCTATCGGTAGTGCCGTGTCCATGAGTGTTTATTTGACTGCCTACGCCATTTTTGCGCCCCACCTCCTCTGGATTACGGATATTTCTAGCGCCCGCGCCTTTTTAATGGTAAATGCCTTGCTGTGTCTGGGGTTAGCTTATCTGTCCGCCAAGGCTGAATCAGGGAAGGTGTACTAATGACAGAATTACAGTTCACGGGTACGGTGCGCAAATCCCCTTTGGGGGCATGGACGATCGAGGCGGATGGGGGCACGGTCTATGAATTGGCGCAACCCGTCGATCGACGACTCCTGCAAACTGGTTTGCGGGTGAAATTAACAGGAAAACCGCGCCCCGACCTCATGAGTATGCACATGGTGGGTACAATCCTAGAGGTAGTGCACTTTGAGGCAATCTAGTGACTAAAGTTATTCTCACTAATGATGATGGTATTGACGGGGCGGGGCTGTGGGCACTGCGGGATACGGCGGTCAATCTGGGCTATGACTGGGCGATCGTGGCTCCTTTAACCGAACAGTCGGGCTGTGGACACCAAACCACCACCACCAAACCGATGACGATCGTGCAAAAGGCAGACAATGTCTATGCCATTGAGGGCACGCCTGCGGACTGTGCTAGGGTGGCTATCACCTACCTATTCCCCAAGGTAGATTTATTATTATCGGGGATCAATCACGGGGGCAACCTAGGGGTAGATGTCTATACTTCGGGGACGGTGGCGGCGGCGCGGGAGGCTTGTTTTCACGGTGTCCCTGCGGTGGCTTTGTCCCATTACAAACTGAGTGATTGGTCGATCGATTGGCAATGGGCTAGTAGGACGGCGGCACGGGTACTCAAGGAGCTAATGCCCCAATTACACCAGTCCGCTGGAGCCTTTTGGAATGTAAATTTACCTCATTTATTTGGTACGGATCATCCCCCGATTATTAACTGTCCCCTGTCCATTGATCCCCTGCCCTGTATCTATGCATTACAAGACCAACGCCTTTACTATCAAGGGCAATATGAGAAACGCCCTCGATCGGCGGGGACGGATGTGGCAGAGTGTTTTGGGGGCAAGGTGAGCGTGACCAAAATTTTTCTCTAGGCACTGGAGATGAAAGACCACACCTACTGGATGGCAAAATGCTTAGAATTGGCCAAAAAGGGGGCGGGGCGCACGGCTCCCAATCCCATGGTGGGTTGTGTGATTGTGGCGGACGATCGAGTGGTGGGGGAGGGTTGGCATCCCAAGGCGGGGGCACCCCATGCGGAAATTTACGCACTGGAACAGGCGCGGGGACAAAACCTAGATGGAGCAACTTTGTATGTGAATCTGGAACCCTGTAACCATTACGGACGCACGCCCCCCTGTACCGAGGCAATTATTCGCTCTGGCATTAAACAGGTGGTAATCGGCTCGATCGATCCCAATCCCTTAGTGGCGGGCAAGGGTTGTGCCAGACTACAGGAGGCAGGCATTAGGGTAATTACGGGGATTTTAGGGAAAGAATGCGATCGATTGAATGCGGGTTTTTTTCAGAGAATGCGCCATCAACTACCGTTAGGCATCCTGAAATATGCCATGACCCTGGATGGGAAAATTGCCACCGATACAGGGCACAGTTTTTGGGTGACAGGGCATGAAGCAAGGCAGGTGGTCTATGAATTACGATCGACCTGTGATGCGGTAATCACGGGGGGAGCCACAGTGCGCCAAGATAATCCCCTGCTAACCACTCATGGAGTGACTGACCATTCGCCCCTACGGGTGGTGTTGTCCCGCAGTTTAGATTTACCCACCACCGCTCAAATATGGCAGACAGATGCCATAAATCGTACTCTCTTGATTACTCCTAGCAATTCCCAACCCACTCACCAACAGAAACATTTCATCAAGCATTTGGAAACATTGGGAGTGGAAGTATTAGAACTGGAACCCTGTACTCCCCTGACAGTGATGGCAGAACTCGCCCATCGGGGCTGTAATCAAGTGCTGTGGGAGTGTGGTGGCAATCTCAGTGCCCAAGCCATACAGGCGGGAGTGATTCAACGCATCTATGCCTTCATTGCACCGAAAATTATCGGCGGTACAGGCAAATTCTCTCCCATCGGGAATCTGGGCAGAGAGTTAATGAGTGAGGCTATGATTTTAGAAGAAGTGAATGTGGCATCGATCGGGTCAGATTGGTTAATTACAGGGCATTTAGTGAGGGAAGAGAATGGAACTAGATGAGTTGAAACAGCTCTATGCAGGTCGCAGGAGGCAATTCAGTTATCTTGACCTCAGTTACAAGGATTTATCAGGATGGAATTTGAGTGGCATCATTCTCAAAGATAGTAATTTGGAAGGAGCAATTCTGACCAATATAAATTTGAGTTCTGCCCGCCTGCCCCAAGCCCAAATGAATAGGGTCAATCTCAGGAATGCCAACCTCACGGGCGCAAAATTGCACTCCGCCAGTCTGCGCCATGCGGACTTTACAGGGGCAAATTTAACGGGCACTGATTTGAGAAAGGCGGATTTGAGCTATGCCTGCTTTGCCTCTGCCCACCTAGACCAGACCCTATTTCAAGATGCTAATTTGGAGGGGGTGGACTGGGGCGAACATCAACCACCTGAGCTGATCCCAGCACCCATCGAGAGTGCCACCCCAGAAGCGAAAACAACCAACCCGCCCCCATTTCGGGAAAAATGGCCCTATCGCCCCGAAGACCTGCTCACCCCCAACCAAAAACTTGCTCTGTCCCCATGGCTCTGGCTGGGATTTGTGGTTATGAGCTATGTGTATCAGGGTTTTTACTGTATGCAATTTGCCAAAGGGGTCTATTTTTTACTGGGCATAATGTTGGTGGGTACTGCCCCCTGCCTGTGGTTATTTAATACCTATTGGCTCTATCCAGCGGGTTTAGTGGCACTAATTTTCTTTTCTACCCTAGACATATTCATTATCGCTTTTGCCACGATCGTGATGATTTTTTCCATTAATGGTGCCAAAAAGTATCGTTCAATCCTAGATAAACAACCGCCCACCCTATCCAGAGCGGTGGTACGGGATGGCATCACGCTGGGCATGGGTGCTGTTCTTTTTATTAGTCTATTTCGCTCCCTATTGATTCAACCTGCCACAGTAACTTTTGTCATAGCTGGGGCAATATCGGCGCTGTCAGGGGGCATTAGCCAGTACATCTTACGCTCGCGACGCACCCCGCCCCTAAGGCGCTGGGCAATGGTGGGGGGCAGTGCATGGCTGGGATTATTGTTGGGGTTGGGTTTGGGGCGTTTAGGCTAATTTCTACAAAGCTCCTAAAATTTGCTCATCCAAAGTAAAATCTTTTTCAGTCTTATCCCTGCCCGATCGTAAATAGTCTTCCCAAGAAGTGGCTAACCCCTTGTACAAGTCATATTCAGGAGTCCATGACAATTCCTGCATTGCCTTTTCTACGGATGCAAAAAAATGTTGATTCCTCAGGGGAAAGGCTTTGCGCTTGCCAGTATTGAACTTTTTAGAGTCGTAGAACACAAATTTATCATAATCAGGTTTACCAGCCACCACCGCACAGGCTTGGGCAAGTCCCAAAAAGGACACAAAACGCCGATCGGAAATGTTGTAAATCTGCCCCACCGCTTTGGGTTGATCCAATATGGCTGACATGGCTTTGGCTAAATCCTCCACATGACCCAGTTGAGTAATAACCAGCCCGCCATCAGGAAGCAGAATCGGTCGATCGTGCACCAAGCGATCAAAAAACCACGCCTCAATGTCATTGTAATTTTGTGGACCGTAAATATAGGTAGGACGAATGGCAGTATAGGGGAATTGGTGAGTTTGATACTTTGCCTGTAAATAGGCTTCTGTATCTAGTTTGCCCCTGTGGCGACTTTGCGGATCGGTGGGGTCTCCCTCATAGTGGGGCAGTTGGGTAGATTCCAAATACACCCCCGCCGAACTCATATAGATATAATTGCGAATTTCACCACAGAAGCGATCGATTAAGGGTTGGGAGTCCTGTAACTCTCTGCCATTGTTATCGAAAATTACATCAAACTGTTGACCCTGAAGGGCGGTTTGCAGTTGCACAGGATCGGTACGATCGGCAAGGATGACGGACACATGGGGCACAGGGGCGGGGCGATTACCGCGATTGCACAGGACGACTTCATGCCCTTGGCTGACAAGGAGTTTAGTGAGGCTGACCCCCACAAAGCGGGTGCCCCCCATAACTAAAATTTTCATTAAAGTTAAATGGCTAGTAATATCTGCCAGTAGTTTAGCGAAAAATTTGCCTCGATCGAGCTACGGCAGAGTTAATCCTCCCACATAATCCCCAACTTTGCCAGTGCCTCCCACGCATCCCCCTGCACACTCACATCCTCATCCCCCAAAGCCTGCACCAGACTGGCACATCCCTGTTGGAATAAATCACTCCCGCGATCGACATCAGGTAATAATTTGCCCAATGCCCAAGCACAGTTGCCCCGCACCGCCGACACAGGATCGTGCATCAGCCCCTGCACTAGATTGGGAATCGCCTCCACAAACCCTAACTGTCCCAAAGTGCTAGCTGTCCACAGGCGTACCGCTGGCGTTTCTGTGCCCAGAGCCTGCTGTAATGGAGCTAACGCCCGTCGATCGTGGTAGTTGCCCAGTGCCCACACTACCCCCTTGCGCACATAGTCATTCCAATCGTTGGCTAGTCGGTCAAGCAGAAGGGGCACTGCCTGATCGGTTTTATTTTTACCCAAGGCATAGACAGCACTCACCCGCAGGAGCGGACAATCATCTGTCACAAACTGGAGTAAATAGGGAATAACCCGTTGGTCTTCTATTTCACAAAAAGCTCTCGCGCCCTGAATGCGTTCCATCGCCTGCTCGCTTTGCAACTTTGCCAGCATCAATTCTCGATCGGGCGGTGGTGCAGGGGTGGGGTAGTCCTGCGCCTCAGCTTCGGTTAATTCCTTTTGCAGTTCTTGCTTTAGGGCAACAGGATCAAGCATTGATGATTAAAATAACCCATGGAAGACATTTGTCATAGATTAACATAAATGTTTCCTATGTTCGCAAATCCTCCATCGCCATGACTGTAATTATCCGCAGGGCAGACTTGGTGGATATTCCATCGATCGCCTATATCCTGACCCTCAGTTTTTATCCCCGCAGTGGCTGGCTGTTTCCCCTATGGCGGTGGAGCATCGGTTGGGATGTGCGTTGGCGCTTTTTGGACGCTAGTCCACGCTATGCCTGTTTGGTGGCAATTGACCCAACCCTTGCCGTACCACCCATAGTCGGCACGATCGAGATATGTACTAAACCCAACCTAGGTCAACCCAAATCTAAAAATCAGCCCTATCTGTTTAATTTAGCTGTGCATCCCCGGTGGCGCAGGCAGGGGGTCGCCACACAATTACTTTTGGCAGTGGAGCCATTGGTGCAACAATGGGGCTTCAATCAGGTATTTATGCATGTAATGGCACACAATCATCCCGCCCACAAGCTCTACAGCCAATCCAATTACCAACCCCAACAGATCGATCGAGTGTGGGGCGGTGTCCGCCTTTTGTTAGCCAAACAACTGGCATATCCCACAAATTAAGCTAAGATAAAATCAAACAGACCTATTTGCCAATGTTCCTTAAATTTTATGTCCAATCCTGTAACCAAATCATTTTTTGTGGGTAGAGCTACCGCCGAAGCCCTGACAGAGAAAATCGAGGATGCCCTTGCCGATTTGTTTAGCTCGATCGCCAAATTTGATGCCCAACAGAGACAAAATTTACGGGAGTTTGTGGCAATTGTCCAAGCCAAAGTGGAGCAGGAGATGGGTGAAGTCTCCAAACAAAATGGGGTGGACGCTCAAGAGCTAATCGATAACCTGCGCGCCGAAATTGCCCAGCTCAAAGCAGAATTACAGAAATATCGCCATAATTCCCAGTAAATTTCGGTGGTTCTCAAAATTTCATATAGAAACACAGAGCGCCTAGATGGAACTTCGGCGTGATGGATAAACCGCCAAACAGTCCTGATAGGATTCGCTAGTTTTTACTCCCTTCCCAGTGTGGAAATAGACAAAATACTTACACTGTATTAACTCCCCTCGCCCTTTGGGAGAGGGAAAACTGCCAATTTGAGAGTGGTAAGGGAGTGTATCGATCGCCTCTTCACCAATAACCTTGGCTAGGGGGTTGTGCATCGAAATAAGACAGACTTGGCAAAGAACCATGGCTCAAGAGAATGGAATAGACCTCTTGGAAAATTAGCAGTATTGTTGGCACTTTAGTTAATGGTTAGAAATGCCACAGATTAAGGCAAATAGGGGGATATAATCATATCAAATTGCTGAAAGTAGGAACAAATCCCAGAGGAGTAGAAATTCGGGTGAATGCCTTGAATCAATTGGCAAACCATGCTAGTAGCTATGTATATTCTGCTCCTATAAACAAAAACTTGAATGATTTTCAACCCTATGGTAAATGGATTGATATGTGGAGTCAGGAGTGAACCTATGACACCGAGTTCCCAAACCAGTAATTTTGGTACGACTGCCAGAATCAATCACAACTCTGCTGATTACTATGACTCTAAGTTATATGCAGATTTGCCAGCCACACCTGACCAAGAACCAGATAGAGAATTACCATCTGAATTAGAAAATAAAATCATTCTCGGCGATGCCCAGAATATGGAGGAAATTCCCAACAATTCTATTCACCAAAGAACAGTTTATGGAATGGACAAAATCAGTATGGACAATGAATCCAGAATCTGCGAAGAAAGTAGGTCATCCTGCTCCATTCCCAGTGGAATTACCTTATCCCCTCATACAATTGTATTCATTCAAGGATGATATTGTCATTGACCCATTTATGGGCAGTGGTACGACCGCTCTGACCGTATGGAAAAGTCAGGGCAGATACATAGGTTATGAGAATAATGCAACTTACTTTCATAAAGCGCAAAATCGTTTATCCGTTGCACAGGCGCAGATGAACTTACCGCTTTAGATGGAGCAAAAGTCTTCTAACCTTGATGCCCCCAATTTCTCGGAAAGAGTTTATGGTATGGTAGATAGACTGCCATAGATATTTAATTAGTCATAATTAGTCAATGAAGTACAACCAACTGGGTAAAAGTGATTTGCGGGTGTCAGAAATCTGTCTGGGCACCATGACCTTTGGCGAACAAAATTCCTTGGCTGATGCCTGTGCCCAACTCGATCGAGCGATGGAAGTGGGCATCAACTTTATTGATACGGCGGAAATGTACCCTGTACCGCCCAAAAGCACTACCCAAGGGCTAACGGAAAGCTACATCGGCGAGTGGCTCAAGCAAAGAAAGAATCGCCAGCAAATTATTCTAGCCACCAAAGTAATTGGGGCGGGGCGCAATTTCCCGTGGATTCGGGGGGGTAGTCATCCCGCCCTAACCAAAGCTAACATTCACCAAGCCCTCCATGAAAGTTTACAAAGATTACAGACTGATTATATTGACCTCTACCAAATTCACTGGCCCGATCGTTATGTGCCCATGTTTGGGCAGACCAGTTTTGACCCTGCCCTCGATCGAGATTGTGTACCCATTCGCACCCAATTAGAAACTTTTCAAGAATTGATTCAAGCGGGCAAAATCCGCTATCTGGGGGTAAGTAACGAAACCCCTTGGGGTATTTGTGAATTTACCAGACTGGCGCAGGAGTTCCATTTACCCTACCCTATTTCCATTCAAAATGCTTACAATCTGCTGAATCGGGTTTTTGAAAATGGTCTGGCGGAGGCTTGTTATCATACCCAAGTGAGTTTATTGGCCTATAGCCCCCTTGCCTTTGGAATGCTGACGGGCAAATATCTGCAGGGTGGGGTGGGGCGGCTCAATCTGTATTCTGCCTTTGGTCAACGGTATCACAAAGTGAATGTGGAAACCGCTACCAAAGAATATGTGCAGGTGGCGCAAAAATACGGTATTTCTCCCGCCCATCTGGCGCTGGCATTTGTCCGCAGTCGTTGGTTCACTGCCAGTACCATCATTGGTGCTACGACTATGGAACAATTAGAAGAAGACCTAGCCAGTTTACAGGTGGAAATTGCTCCAGAGATGCTAGAGGACATTAACGCCATTCACAGCCGCTACCCCAATCCCGCCCCCTAAAGACATGATAAATAGCCAAATCACGAAAACTGCGCTAAAATGCCACACAAAGCTATACCCAGTCCCCTAAATTATCCCTCAGCTTATGGACTCTACTATTCGTGATCAGGCTTATCGGTTTTTCGTTCAAGAGGCACGGGATTTTCTACACACGATCGAGACAGGATTATTACATCTGAGGGAAGATAGCAGTGTAGGAACGGTTCATGCCATGATGCGGGCGGCTCACTCTATCAAAGGGGGAGCGGCTAGTGTAGATTTACCAGCAATTCAATCTATCGCTCATCGTTTAGAAGATATTTTTCGGGCACTCTATCGCCAAGACAAAGAACCCATCAGCGTGGAATTGGAAGAGCTACTATTACAGGCATTTGACTGCTTGCGCCTACCCTTGATGCAAGAGATAGAAAGAGGTTCCCATGACAGGGAGAAGGCTTTGGCTAAGGCTGAGGAAGTGTTTACAGTGGTAGAAGCCTATTTAGGGGATAGTTTGACAGGGGATGTGGAGTTACCCACTGCCCAAGAGCTGGGCTTTGATATTGTCCAGACCGTATTTACCAGTGATGTACCCCAAGGGATTGCCCGTTTGCAGGAGGTGTTGGCTGACCCTAACTGTACTCAGGTGGCGGGGGAAATTCGGGCGCAAGCGGAAGTCTTTGTGGGCATTGGCGAATTGTTGAACCTGAGCGGATTTACCCAAATTGCCCAAACCGTCATCCAAGCCCTTGACCACTATCCCGATCGGGCGGCGGAAATTGGTGCATTGGCGGTGGCAAATTTCATCCAAGCGCAAACCCTTGTCCTCAATGGCGATCGTACCAGTGGCGGCACTCCCAGTCCCCAGATGTTGACATTGGCAGGCGCTTCTTCCCTGACTATTGCAGAACCAGCCGAACCTACTATTGTTCCAGAACCTGAACCAGTCACCGATGTGAAAGAAACACCGCTTCCCAGCGCCATGACGGAAGTGGTGCGGGTGGATTTGTCCCGCTTGGAACGGTTGAATAATCAATTAGGGGAACTGGTCACCCAAGAAAATACATCCCTATTACAGACGGAAAGAATGGCTGACGCCGTCCTCAATCTGCAACGCTGTTTCGATCGATTCCAAACTCTCACCGCCGCAGTGCGCCAGTGGCTGGACAATAGTCAAAAACAGCAAGTGCGTCAGAATCGTGGGGCGCAACTAGAAGATTTTGATAGTCTGCAATTAGATTCCTATGGCTACTTCTATGTTCGCATGCTGGAAGTATTAGAAGAGATGGGACAAATGCAGGAAACCATGCGGGATATGCAGGTGATTACCCAGCAGGCGGAACAGAACCAGCGGCGCAAACAACAGACCATCAAGCAAATGCGGGATAACCTGCTCAGGGCGAGAATGTTACCCCTGAATGAAGTTCTCCAGAGGTTTCCCAGAATGGTACGGGATTTATCCGTGCGCTATGGTAAACAAGTGAAGTTGAAAATCAGTGGGGGCAATACCCTAGTAGATAAGGCGGTATTAGAAAAACTGTATGACCCTCTGGTACATCTGGTGCGCAATGCCTTTGATCACGGCACGGAACCCCCAGCAGTGCGGGTACAAAAGGGTAAAAATCCCACCGCCACCATTGAAATTTCTGCCTATCACCGTGGCAATCAAACCTACATTCAGGTCAAAGATGATGGTCAGGGTATTCAAATCGATCGAGTGAAGGAGACAGCCATCAAACGCAACCTCCTTGCCCCCGCCCAAGCGGAACAGTTGCCTCCAGAACAAGTTTATGCTCTGTTGTTTGAACCAGCCTTTTCCACCGCCACAGAAGTGAGTGAATTATCGGGTAGGGGTGTGGGTCTAGCCACTGTGCGCCAACAGGTACAGAGCCTCAAGGGAGCGATCGATATTAGTTCCATTCCCGATCAGGGTACTACCTTCAGTATTCGTTTACCCCTCACCCTCACGGTTACTAAACTGTTAGTTTTCTCGATCGATAAACACTTGATGGCAATTCCTGTGGATAGTTTAGAAGGGATTTTTAGTGCTTCCATTACGGATATTCAGGTGATTCAGGGCAGACAATACTATCTCTATGAAGAAGAGTTGATTCCCCTCTATCCCATTTCTGCTTTTCCCCGCCGTTATCCCATTCCCGCCAATACCGATCGTCCCTTTAGCCCGATGGCAATGCCTGAAGAGACAGAAATCCCGCTTTTGGTCATCAGCGGTGGCATGGCTTTGGAGATTGACCACATCATCACGGAACAGGAATTGACCATTAAACCCTTTGGTAAATTGATTACACCCCCTCCCTATCTCTATGGTTGTACGATTTTGGGGGATGGTACTCTAGTGCCTGTGATTGATGGAGTGGGTCTGGTACAAAACTGGCAAAGCCAAGCCCAGCATACATCGCCAGCAATTTTAGATATGGAGAGCGGCAATATCAGCTTTAATCAACTCACGGTTTTAGTGATTGATGACTCTTTGACCGCCAGAGAAACCCTGTCCCTCACCCTGAAAAAGTATGGCTATCGGGTGATTCAAGCGGGCGATGGACAAGAGGCGCTGAGTAAGTTGAAACAGGAAAAGGAAATCAAGGTAATTTTCTGTGATATTGAAATGCCGAAAATGAATGGTTTTGAGTTTCTCAATCAGTACAGACAGGACTATCCCAATAGCGATCGAGCAATTATCATGCTCACCACCCGCAGTAGTGATAAACATCGCAGTCTCGCCAAAATGCTGGGGGCAAGTGCCTACCTCACCAAACCCTACATTGAGCAAGAATTGGTGGACACTATCCAGCGGGTTATGAGTGTACCAGTCTAGGTTCCTGGGCGTTTTTGCAAGCGTTGATAGACCAATCGCAATCCATCGCGATCGCCCACATTGCCGGGGAATAGAACTACAGGTATATTAGGAAATTGGGGATGATCAGGGGGAGTGATAATTACGGAACAACCGGGGATGATTTGCCCTAACAGTCTGGCACGGGGCAGTTGGAGACCAGAACTGAGTACATCATTGGAAGTGATTCCCCCTTTACTGATTAAAAAACTGATATTCGCTGGTAAATGTCTGACGATCGCCATCAACAGTTGGGAAACCTGCTGTCCAAATGCCATCCTTGCCGTTACATCTGGGAACTGTAATTCTTGACGAGTAGTAAAAATCACAGGGGTTTGGTCTTGGCTGTGGGCATGGTGAATGCGCTGATAAGCAGACTCTAATAGAAATACGAAACCGTCTGGTTGTAACAGTTTGGCGACTGCTAGCTCGATCGGTACCAACTGTGGTTCCTGCAGTAATTCCTCTAACTGTGCCGTAGTTTTGCGCACATGGGAACCCACTAGAATCACCCCCGGCGCTGAAGTGGGGCGATATTCCGCCATGGCGGTGGGGGGTACGGGCTGGGGTGGCAGTTGGGCAAGGGCGGTCAAGAGGCTGGCGGCACTGCGAAACAGAAATTTTTTTCCCATCTGCACCGCCTGCAAAACATCCCTAGCAAAGAGGTTCATGTCCGCTTGGGTTTCCGAATCCACCACCACGCAGATATTATTTTCCAGCGTTAATAATTTTGCTAAACAGCCTTGACGAATGTCGGGGAGGGATAACCGTAGCACTCGATCGGCGGGAATACGCCCCTTGGTTTTTTCCTCCACATAGGCGGGCAGATAGCTGTGGCTATAGGCAAAGACCGAATCTTTGGCAAACTCGGTTAGGTGGACGGGGGTAGGCACCCCGTTTACCATCAGGTAATGAATGCTATCTTTAGTGAATCTGCCCCCCTCAAAAAAAGCAGGCGTGAGAAAATGGGCAGAAAAATCTCCCAAAATGTTGGCGATCGCATCCGTTTCTAAGGGATAGTGTCCCCTCAAGGTGGAATCGGAACGACTGACCACGAGAAATTCCCCTGTGCCTGTCTCAGCAAGGGCGACTTGCAGATTCCTACACACCTCTTCCGTAACCGCCACCGCTTCTGGGGCAGTCAAAGCCCTAGTATTGGTAAGAACGAAAAAGATGGGTGAATCATCTAAAAGCGCAATTTTCAGATTGTCAATATCCCAACGGGTCAACAGCAGGCAACTATGTACCGTCTGCGAACCCGTGGGGTCGTCATCAAGGACTATGATTTTGGGACGAGAAGCGTTAGTCAAGGGGTGAGGCCAATTTAGTTGGAGGAAGATTCAGTTTGATTAGTATCCTGAATCGTACTAAATTTTATCGTGTAATAGCCGATCGTGGCGGCAATAGAAAAGCCAATCAAAAATAGTGCCACCAAAATTCCGCCCTCACGGGAAATGCCTACCTGCCCCAGAATGCCTTTACCTGTGGACACTTCACTAATCAGAGCCGCCACAAAGCCCAACATCGCCATTCTGCCATTCCAAATTTCAGCAAAGTTACTGAAACCAAAAGTGCCTTTGCCCTCAGGGTTTACATTGATTTTGTCTAGTTCAATTTTGTTCGCAATCATAATTTTGTATATCTGTGTACGCTACCAATCCTAAAGCAATGTAAATTTTTGTAAATCTACCCCAAGGGGTGATCAAGTCCTATTCTCTAATAATACGCTCCTGAGTTTAGGGGGTTTAACTTACTCCTTTCGCAAATTGGCAGTTTTTCCCTCACCCCCAACCCGACGGGAGTTTTGTCTGTTCCTACATTTGCAAGAGAGTAGTATTGTCAGTTTTCCCTGTATGCCCACTGCGGGATTTCTGTCAATTAGTGTCCCTGCGAAATGGAAATGCGCCTAAATTAGGTGGTAGATAACGCCATGCACCATTACTGATTTGATATTCTCCTAAAGTTTCTTGCCGATCGTTTTCTAGGAGTACGCCATAGCCCGATTTCTGTGCCTCTTGTCCTAACCTGCGTAAAAAGGCAAACCGCTGGATATAGTTCGCCTGATTCCATTGAGGTACAACTAAACGGATATTCACTTTGCGATTGATTTCATCCACTGTAAAAGATTGAATCCAGCCCACAGGCGATCGATCAATAATCCACCACATACTGGGTTGAACGGGTTCGGCGGGAATAGACTGTGCCTGCCCTGACAGGAGGGGAGATAATGCCATTCCCACAATGGAACTAATTAGGAGTACCGTGGTGAACTGCCATGCTTGCGCCATGCTATGCCTCCTGCCACATAAATCCCATGTCGATCGATAATCCCACTAACACATCTTCCCCCGATAAAGTGGGCGGGGCATAGAGGATTTCGGGTTCCTGATTAGGGCGATAGATGGCTACCCGTTTAGTTTTTGGCTCAATCA
>Ga0272446_1004786_pt1 | contig 15636 bp, 15 predicted proteins | sample YNPCB0061_FD_194587 | JGI IMG/M metagenome (GOLD analysis project Ga0272446, IMG submission 194587) | Hot spring microbial mat communities from Yellowstone National Park, WY, United States - YNP-CB-006-1 | ecosystem: Environmental > Aquatic > Thermal springs > Hot (42-90C) > Sediment | place... | reverse complement strand
TGGCACGCCGAGGATCTCGGCGCTGGCGATGTACTCGGCGTCGTACGTCTTCGCCCACCCGAGCCGGCGGGCGATCGCCCAGGCTCGCTCGTAGAGGCCGACCGGGCGCACCAGCTCGATGGGTGCGTGGAGGAAGGCCCTGAGTGCCGCCTCGCCCAGCTCCTCGCTGATGAGGCGCCGCCAGACGGCCTGGCGGATCGCTGCCGCCGTCTCCGACCAGAGGAGGGGCGGAGCGACGAGGCCGAGGGACTCGACCGCAGCGTAGCCGAGCCGACTGGCCGCCAACTGGACGGCGACACTCGCGTCGAGGACGACTCGCTGGGTCAACGCCGGGCTCGCAGCTCTCGGACGATCGCCACCCAGTTCGGCATCGGCTCGCCGGTGATGGTCTCCTCCCATGCCGGGGGTGCCGGCAAGATCTCCGGCGCGCCGGCGATGGTCGCCAGGTCGGCCTCGTCGACGAGGTGCTGCGTTCCGATCCGCCGAGCCGGGAGGCGGCCTTCCCGGATCCAGCGCCGGATGGTTTCGGGGTTGCGGCCGACTCGTCGGGCGGCTTCGGGTACCGTGAGCATTGTCGTATGCTACAACATCTCGGCGGCGGTGCCCCACGGCCCGGCCCGTGTCGGGATCCATGGCAAGGGGGCGGCGGACCAACACTCGTGGACGGGAAGCGGCGGCGCGACGAGCTCCGAACCGAAGGAGCGAGGCGACCCGTCAGGGCGACCCGTCGCCGGGCCGCTATGGCTCGATCCACTCGACGTCGATCCCCCGACCCGCCTCGGGCACCGGCAGCGAGGCGGCTTCCGCCTCGACCGCGGCTCGCTCGGACGACCCGAGACGGCGCCAGGGCACGATGGACACGCGCGGCCCTGCGCGACGCCACGTCCCGACGATCTCGTCCCCGACGAGGAGCGCACCCGGCCAGACCCGTGGCGTCCACAGACGGCGCCGGGCAGCGGCGTCCGGGACGAGGAGTGCCCGTTCGCCCGGGTCGTGGAGGAGCGTGTACGCGTCGCCGCTCGGGAGGAGTCGAGCCGGAGCCGGCGGCTCCGGCGCCATCCGAACGACGGGCTCGTCCTCGGCGAGGAGCCAGCCTTCCCCGAGCGGCGTCCGCGCCGGCAGGAGGGTCGGCCCGAGCTCGCCGAAGGCGCGATGCGCGTCGGGGAGGTCGATCCCGGCCCAGCGAGCGAAACCCTCGGGGGTCGACGGCCCGAAGACCCGGAGGTGGCGGCGGGCGAGCTCGCGACGCGCCTCGGCCGGGTCCACGTCCGGACGTGGGACGAGGTGGATCGTGGGCCGGCCGGCACCGTTCCAGCGGATCACGAGCCGGCCGGTGAGGGCGGCATAGCGCAGCCGGTTGGGCGGCTCGCCGAGCGCCCGCCCCGCCGCGGCGTACTCCATCCACCCAGCGCCCAGGTAGGCGGCGAGGCGATCCGCGAGCTCCTCGGCGAGGCGGCGCCGCGGCCCGCCGCTCGGGAGGCGGCCGAGGGTGAACACGGCCCGGTCGTCGGCGGCGACGACGTAGGCGGCGTAGCGCGGGCCCCAGACTTGGACGAGGGACGGGTCCGCGAGCGCACCAGGTCCGGCGCCCTCGACCCGAGCGTGGATCGAGAGGAGGGCCGCTCGCGGCATGCTGTCCTGGAGGCCAGCCCAGGCAGCCAAGCGCAGGGACGCCGCCCCAGGCGGCAGACGACGATGGAGGGCTTGGACTCGGCGCCGAAAGGCGAGGACGGCCGAGCGGTCGAGGATGAGCGGGGCGGTCACGCGGCGGGGACAGCCAGGGCTACGTCCCGGCCGCCTCGTCGGCGAGGAGCGGGAGTTGGGCCGCGGGTGCCGCCCGCGTGCGCCCCCGACCGGCCCCGAGGCGGCGCCGCGTCTCGATCTCGACGCCGGCCTCGGCGGCTTCCTGGGCCGGATGCTCGACGAGGGCGACGACCCGGTTGGCCATGAAGCGGCCGGTCCGGATCGGCGTCCCGGTCCGGGTCACCTCGCTCACCTCGATGACGCCCCGGGCGCTCGTGATCTCGATCCGGCGCCCGGCGCGGGTGGCGACGATCTCGAAGGTCTGGGTGCCGTGGCCGGTGTCGACGACGACCTCGACGCGATCGCCCTTCATGGCGACACGATACCCCGGCGGCGAGGGTTCGGGCGGGTCGCCGGCGCGTCGGGTGGTCCACCGGCGGCTCGGGCCAGCATCCGGGCAGATCTTCGACCGTCGGCCGTCCCGGCTGCGACGGCTAGGGCTCGGGCGGGCAGTTCACGGCCGAGGGCGACCCGTCGGGCATCGGCCAGTCGCCGGACGTGAAGATCCCGCGGACGACCGCCCGGATCCGAGCGATGGATCGGTCGTCGAGCTGCGACGGATACGTCGGCGGGACGAAGAGGACTCGTCGGACGGCCCCCGCGTCGACCCGGCCGGCGAGTTCGGCCAGCCCGGCGATCTCGTCGGGGTCGAGGGTCGTCCAGAGGTTCTGACCGGCGATGTCGAGGAGGTCGGGCAGCTTCGGCAGGAGCTCGAGCGGATCGAGCTGGCGCCGGAGGGCCACCAGAACCGCCTGCTGGCGCGCCATCCGGCCGTAGTCGGAGTCCTGGTGGCGCGAGCGCGCGTAGGCGAGGGCGAGGCGGCCGTCGAGGTGGCGGCAACCGGGCCGGATGTCGAGGACGATGTGCCCGCTTCCGTCCTCGAGCGGGTAGAAGGCGTCGTAGAGGCGGCTCGGTACCTGGATCCAGAGGCCGCCGATGGCGTCGACGAGGCGGACAAAGCCGGCCAAATTCACGACGACGGCCCCGTCGAGGCGGACGCCGAGGAGCTCTTGGACCGCCCCGCTCACGGCACGGAAGCCGCGCGAGTCGCCGCCTGGGAAGAGGCGCGGATGGCCCATGGCGTAGACGTAGAGGGCGTTGAGGAGGCCGGGGAAGCGACCGTTCGGGAAGGCCGCCGCGCTCTCGGCCGGGAGCGGGACGCCGACGAGGTTGCGGGGGATGCCGAAGAGGGCGGCCCGTCCGGTGGCGACGTCGACGGAGAGGACGATGAGCGTGTCGGTCCGCAGGCTCCAGCGATCCGGTCCGGCGTCCGAGCCGATGAGGAGGAGGTCGAGGCGGCCGTCGGCGGCCCAGTCGGGCGCTGGACTCGGCGAGGGTGAGGGCGACGGCGAGGGTGAGGGCGACGGCGAGGGCGAGGGGGACGCGCCGCCCGGGGTGCTCGGCGAGACGATCGGGCTCGGCGAGGGCGAGGTCGAGGGCGCGGACGGCGACGGCGTGGCGACGTCGGGGATCGCCCAGCCGGCGTCGCCGACGAAGACCGCATCGAGGGTCCCGTAGGCTCGGGCCCCGAGGTACCCGAGACCGCCGTGGACGACCCCGCTCCCGCCGAGGAGGAGGGCGAGGCCGACGGCCGACCCGAGGCGAGCCAGCCGCGGCAGCCGCGCCCGGGACCCGCGCCCCCCACCGGCCGCGGCGATCCGATAGGCATCGACGACGGCGACGAGGCGCTGGAGGAAGAGGAGGCCGTCCAGGACGAGGAGCGCGATGAGGACCTCCGGTCGGACGATGACGCCGAGCAGGAGCGCCCGAGGTGCCGCTGCGACGAGGCCGACCAGGGCGACGAGTCCGAGGAGCGGGGCGACGAAGAGGAGCCCGCGGAGCCAGCGGCCGGCGGCCCACTGGCCGAGGCCCGGCAGGAGGAACGACAAGAGCGCGGCCCGGATCGGCGTCATCGGACTCGACCCCCACGTGGCGTGCGCCGTGCGGCGCACCGGGGATGAGACGCGCTATGGACTCGGAAGGTTGCGCCCGCCGTCGAGCGCCGGTCAGGCGGCCTCCGACACGGACGCTCCGGCCGCCCCAGTCGATCGAGCCTCCCCTCCGGCTGGATCCGGAAGGCCCGCCTGCCAGTGGAGGACCGTCTCCATGGGCCGTCCCTCGGTGGGCACCGCCGTGTGGAAGACGGCGACGGCGAGTCGGGCGACGGCCTCGAGCTGGTCCGGCGCGAAGGCGAGGCCCACCTCGAGGCTGCCGTCCGGTCGGGCCGCCCGTCGGCGGACCTCCGCGTCGAGCTCGACGGCCTCGCCGTCCGGACCTTCGATCTCGAGGCGGAGGCGGTCCCGGTCCGGGATCGAGTCGGGAGCGCCCGTCGCCCCCGCCACCGCGGGGAGGACGATCCGCGCCCCGGTGATCGAGAGGTCGACGACCCAGCCGCGCCGACCAGCGTAGACGGCCGGCACCACCGTCTCGATCCGGGCACTCGCCCGACGGTTGCCCGAGAAGCGGGCCGATCGGATCCGGCCGATGGCGGCGAGGAGGAAGCCGAGGTTGGCGGCCAGGAAGAAGGCGGCGCCGATGGCGGCCCAGGGCACGGCGTACCGGAGGGGCCCGACGCCGAGGAGGTTGGCCGTGAACCAGGCGAGCCCGAGCGAGCTGGCCGCAGCGAGCACGGAAAGGAGCGGCGGGACCGGGCCCCGTCCACCGGTCCGCTCCCGCCGACCCTTCGGGGTGACGCTGAAGCGGCGGCTGGCCTGGGGGCGAACGACGGCGAGGGTCGCCGGCAAGACGGCCGGCATCCGAAGGACCTCGAAGAGGATCGAGAGGATCGGCGGGTAGTGGCCCCGCGCAAGGAGCCGGAGGGCGACGAACTGGGAGCCGAGGGTTGCCAAAAAGAAGGGGCCGAAGATTTCGCCTGGGGCGGCGATGGGGACGGCCCCGGTGGCGACGACGACGAGGGGCAGGACGATGTAGGCGAGGGCTCGCCACGAGTCGAACCAGCCGAAGAGGGTCGTCGCGAAGGCGAGCCGCTGGGCCACGGTGAGGCCCCGGCCGAAGAGGGGGTTCTCGAGGCGGAGGACCTGCATGGCCCCGAGGGCCCAACGGTGCCGCTGGAGCATGTAGGCTTCAGCGTCCTCGGGCGCCAGGCCGCGGGCCAGGATCTCGTTGTGGTAGCGGCCCGACCAACCGGCCCGGTACATGCGGATCGTGGTGTGGATGTCCTCGGTGACGCTCTCCGTCGCGACCCCACCGACGGAGCGCAGCGCCTCGACCCGGACGAGGGCGCATGTCCCGCACCAGAAGGGCGCCGACCAGCGGTTCTTGGCCGGCGCGATGACCCGGTAGAAGACGGCCTCCTCGTTGAAGATCTGGCCGTTCCAGCGTCGCTGGTGCTCGAAGGAGTCGAGGTTGTAGAAGTCCTGGGGGGTCTGGACGAAGGCGACCTTCGGGTCGTCGAAGTAGGGCAGCGTTGCGGTGAGGAAGCGGGCCGTCGGGACGTGATCGGCGTCGAGGATGGCGACGATGTCGGCCTCGATGACCCCGAGGGCGTGGTTGAGGTTCCCGGCCTTGGCGTGCCGGTTGTCGGGCCGGGTGAGGTAGCGGGCGCCGAGCCGTTCGGCGAGGGCCTGGATCTCGGGCCGGCGGCCGTCGTCGAGGACCCAGGTCTCGTGCTCGGGTTGCAGGGCCACCGAGGCGGCGATGGTCGGCAGGAGGACCTCAGGCGGCTCGTTGTAGGTCGGGATGAGGACGGCGACCCGCCAGCGGCGCGATGGCGTCGGGTTGGCCGGCGGCTCGGGATCGACGCTCCAGAGGGCGATGGTGTAGAGGAGGAGGCCGAGCCCGTTGTGGATCTCGACCGCCAGCATCGGCACGGCGACCCACCAGAACTCGAGGTTGACGGTGCTCGTCGCTCGCCAGAGGAGGTAGGCCGCCGTGACGGCGAGGCTCGCCAGGGCCGTGCCGCGGATGAGGAGCTTGCGGGGCCAGGGCTCGGGCGGCGGGAGGCCGCCGTCCCGGAGCCGGACGAGGGGCGACGGTGCCCCCGGGGATCGCTCGGGCATGGCTCGATGGTCGCGGGTGGTGCCTCGACGCGCCATCGTGCCGTCGGCCTATCCGCCCCCCGTCGATGGTCCCGGTCGCTCCGAGCGGGAACCTCTCCGCGGCACGGAGCGTCCTATAGGCTGGCTCGCCGGACGGCGAGCGTTCGACCTCGGTGGTGGTGACGATGCAACCTCCCATCCCTTCCTCCGCAGCGTCCCGTCCGCAGTCTCGGCGTCTCCTCTCGTTCCTCGCCGCCGTCGTCCTCGTCGCCGGCTGCGGCCTCGGCGGCGCCCCGAGCCCGACGCCGGGCCCGAGCGGACCGCCGAACCCGACTTCACCGGTCCCCGGCTCGGTCGTCTTTCGGGCGACCCTCGTCCAGGCGCTGCCACCGATCGTGCAGTTCGGCTGGCTGCCCGTCGTCGTCGTGACCGCCGAGGGGTCCCTCCTCCAGCCCGGTCCGCTGATGGAGCTCTATCCCGGACCCCTCGTCCCGCCCGTCGAGGAGCGTGCGATCACGAGCCGCGGGATCGAGATCCTCGTCGGGGCCGCCCGCGACGCCGGGCTCCTCACCGGCCAGGTCGACTTCACCGGTGGTTCGCTCCGGCCAGGGCAGGCGGCGGGGCGGCTCGAGATCGTCGCCGACGGCCAGCGGTACGAGATCGTCGGCGATCCGAGCCGGGTCGTCCGCTGCGGCGACCCCCCGGCCCGCTGCATCCCGGCGCCGGGCTCGCCCGAGGCCTTCGCCCACTTCTGGCTCCGGCTCTCCGACCTGCCGGGTTGGCTCGGCTCCGAGCTGGGCTCGCCGCGGCCGCACGTCCCGGCCGCCTATGCCATCCTCGTCGGCCCGCCGCCCAGCGAACCGGGCTTAGCGCTGGCCCCGGCGACGTGGCCGCTGGAGCCGCGACTCCGGGACTTCGGGGCAGGTCTGGCCGGTGACCCGGGGCGGCGGTGCGGGGTCGTGGCCGGCGAGGCCGCGGCGACGCTTCGGCCGATCCTCGAAGCAGCGAACGAGCTCACCCCCTGGATCGACCCGGACGAGCCCGGCCAGCGCTACGGGTTGACGGTGCGCCCGCTCCTCCCGGGCGACCCGGACCCCTGCGCCGTCCTCGTCGGGAGCTGACCGGGCGCGCTCGATCGGGGTCGGCGGGCGCGCCGCCTCGGTCGCCCTGCTGGCCCTCGACCGCTCTCGCGCGCCCGACTGGGCCCTACCGGATCTGGGCGACCGCCTCGCCGAGCGCGGCCCGGGCCTTCGCCACGTCGTCGACGACGAAGGCCATCTCGGCCACACCGGGCCGACGGCCGACGGTCAGCGCGCCAAGGATGTTCACGCCGGCCCGCCCGAGACGCTCGGCGACCTCGGCGAGCCCGCCCGGCCGGTCCTCGACGTCGACGACGATGGGCTCGCCCTCGACGAACTCGACGCCGAGCCCCCGCAGGACGGCCCGGGTCGCCTCGGCGTCGTCGGTCGTCAGGAACGCGCCAGCGACGTCACCGGTCCCGGCGCAGGAGATGTGGACGATGTCGATGCCGCGGGCCGCCAGGGCTCGGGCCAGGTGCGCGAGCTCGCCCGGCCGATTCGGCAGCTGGACGACGAACTGGCGTTCCATGCTACGACTCCCTCGCTGCGACCCCGTCCCGCCGGCTGCCCGGGGACCGGCGCCTGGGCCGCCGTCCGTACTGTCGTCCCGGGTCGGGTCGCCGTCCAGTGCCGAATCGACCGTCCCGCTGCTACCCTCGATCGGTGCCCGTCGACCGCGTCATGCCGCCCGGACCCGCGGTCGCGCCGCCCGGCGACCCCGTCGGTCGCCTCCGGCGCTGGCTCGGCGCTGCCCCAGCCGATCCGCCGACGGCAGCCGACCGGGCGACCGTCGACGTCCTCGGCCTCGCCCTGCCGGTCCGGGCAACCGTCGCCAGCCTCGTCGTCGTCACGGTCGTCGCCCTCGACTGGAACCGGGTCTTCATCCCCCGCGAGATCCTCGACCTCGGGCGGGCACCAGAGGCGATGCGCTACCAGGCCGGCGTCCGCTTCGTCCTCACCGGGCTCGTCCCCCTTGCCGTCGTCCTGGGCCTGTTTCGCGATCACCCCGGCCGATACGGCCTTCGTCTCGGCGACTGGCGGTTCGGGCTCGTCGCCGCCCTGGCCGGGGTAGCCGCCATGGTGCCCGTCGTCGTCGGCCTGGCGGGTCTACCCGACTTCCAGGCCTACTACCGGCCGATGGTCGCGCCGCCCGTCGAGGTCCTCCTCACGAATCTGCTCGAGCTCCCGGCGGCCGAGTTCCTCTTTCGGGGCTTCCTCCTCTTCGCCCTCGTGCGAGCGATCGGCCCGTTCGGCGTCGTCGTCGCGACGATCCCCTTCGCCTTCGGCCACCTCGGCAAGCCGGAACTCGAGCTCCTCTCGACCTTCTTCGGCGGCCTCGCCTACGGCTGGCTGGCCTGGCGGACGGGCTCCATCCTCTGGGGCGCGGTCGCCCACGTCGCCATCCTGACCCTCCTCGTCGTCGCCATCGGGAGCGTCGGGGCCGTCGGGGCGGGGGGCTGAGGGAGGTCCTCGCCCTGGAGCGGCGGGCCGCCGTCGGGGCCGTCGGGGCGGGGGGCTGAGGGAGGTCCTCGAAGCTCAGCCGCGGTGGGTCCGCCAGCGGGCGAGCTCGGCGTCGAGGTCGAGGGGCAGGACGACGCCCCGGTTGGCGAACGGCCCCCAGGCCTCCCGGGGGAGCATCCACATGACCTCGAACTCGTTGCCGTCGGGGTCGCGACCGTAGAGCGACTTCGTGGCGCCGTGGTCCGAAGCGCCGACGAGGGCGCCTTCGGCGGCGAGGACCCGGGCCGCGACGGCGAGGTCCTCGATGGTCGGCACCTCCCAGGCGAGGTGGTAGAGGCCGGTGGCGCCGCGGGGCGGTCGGGGCGCGTTGGGGCCGACGGCGAGGAGGCCGAGATCGTGGTGGTTCGTCGAGCCGGCGGCGCGGAGGAAGGCCATCATCCCGCCCTCGCGACCGATCTCCTCGAAGCCGAAGACCCGGCGGTAGAAGTCGACCGATCGGTCGAGGTCGCGGACGAAGAGGACGGCGTGGTTGAGCCGAGCGACCCGGATCGGGCCGGCGTCGGGGCGGGACGACTGGTCGTTCATCGCTCCATGATCCACCGGACGGCGCCGTTGCGCCAGTGGCCACCGGCGGCGGCTGGCGACGGTGGCTCCGGCGGCGGCTGGCGACGTCCGTTGCCTGCAAGCTCGATCCGCTCGGCTCGGCGGCTGGCGCGGCGGCTGGCCCATCGCCGGGCTGTGCAACCGGTGCGCCGCCGACCGTACGCCCTCATCCGCTCGTCGCCATAGCTGGACCGACCCTCCGGAGCTGGGGTCGATCGCTGTCCGAAACCTGTCATCCGCTCATGAGGTGAACGTTGTCGATGGCGCTCCCGGGCCTGTCCGATGGGCCGAGGTGACACGTGCTCACGGGATGAACGTTGCGGCGCTGTCCGGCCCGAATGCGTCACCAGGCGAGCGGGACGGCCGCTCCGGGCCAGCTCCGAACCGGGCGGACGACCCACATCGCTGCCAGTCGCTCGCCGGGTGATGCACCTGACCAGGATCGCTCCGGCTCGGGGGAGGCTGCCGGCCGTGCCGGACGGGACAGGGGCGCCTCGCGCGGTGCCTCGGACGATCCTGAGCAGGAGACGCCCCGGTCGGACAGCGGGTGGGCGAAGGGTGGGCGGCACGGAACAGAGGGCAAGCCCTGAAGGGGTCGACGGCGTTCGCCGGGTGAACATCTGGCCAGGACCCCGGCTCCGGGCAGTGGGTCGTCCATCCGTGGCACGCGGGCGCCGGCGCCGCCGCCGCCTCGTCGCGGGATGGGGTGAGGGGTCGTCCACACGTGGCACGAGGGCGTGACGGGAGATCCATCCGGCCAGGGTTGCGGCTCCGGGGACTCGGCGGTCGACCGGTCGCCCGAGGACGGGCCGGTCGCCGCGCGCGACCTCGAGGATGCGGCGAGCCGCAGGCACTCGATCGACCCGCCGCACGAGGGCGGCGTGCAGCGCGGCGTGAACAACTGGCCAGGATGGCGGCCCAGGCCGAGAATTGAAAGATGGCCCCGTACCTGACCGTCTACTTCGACTACCACTGCCCGTACTCGTACCGCGTCGAGCAATGGCTGGCCGCCCTCGGATCGGACCGAGTCGCCGTCGAACATCGCTTCCTCTCCCTCGAGCAGCTCAATCGCGACCCCGAGGCCGCGAGTTGGCGCATCTGGGAGCAGCCCCTCGACTACGAGCACCATCGCGGTCGCCCGGAGCGGCGTTCCCTCGCGGCCTTCCTCGCCACCGCCTTCGCCGAGGGAGCCGGCGGCCCAGCGCTGGAGCCGAGCCTCGTCGAACGGCTGCGGCTCGCCATCTTCGCGGCCCGGCACGACGAACGGCTCGACATCGCCGACCTCGGTGTCCTCGAGCGGATCGCGGCCGCCGTCGGGGTCGCCCCGGGCTGGCTGGCGGGCCGCTTCGCCGATCCGGAGAGCGTGGCGGCGGCCCGGGCGCGGCTCGCCGCCGACTGGGCCGCGGCTCGAAGCCCGTACCGGTGCTTCGGCGTCCCGACCCTCGTCCTCGACGACGCGCCGCCGGTCTACCTCCGCCTGGCCCGTCCGCCGACCCCCGCCGAGGGCGAGCGCCTCCTGGCCTGGCTCCGCGAGCGGTCGACGGCCCTCCCCATCGTCCTCGAGCTGAAGCTCCCCGAGGCGACCGGTGGGGATGCCCACGAGCACTGACGCACACGAGCGGAGCGCGACCGCGGTGGAGGACGCCGGCCCCGAAGCCGGCATGGCGACACGGGCGCTGGCGCGAGCGAGTGCTGGCACGCGCGAGTGCTGACGCACACGAGCGGAGCGCGACCGGGTAGACTTCGGCCGATATCCCCTCCCCGCGGGCGCCTGCCCTCGCCCGCCCTGCAGTGACCCACAGGTGGTGCCCATGAAGGTCGGTGTGGCCCGGGAGACCGCGCCCGGCGAACGGCGCGTCGCTCTCGTGCCCGAAGCCCTCGGCCGGCTCGTCTCGGCCGGTCACGAGATCCTCGTCGAAGCCGGCGCCGGCGCCGGCTGCTTCCTCCCCGACCAGGCCTACGCCGAGGCCGGGGCGACGGTCCTCCCCACGGACGAGCTCTACGCCCAGGCCGAGGTCATCCTGCGCGTCCAGAAGCCGTCGGCCGAGGAGGTTGCCCGCCTCCGGAGCGGCCAGATCCTCATCGGCTTCCTCCAGCCCCTCCTCGACCCCGGGCTCATGGCCACCCTCGCCGAGCGGGGCGTGACGGCGGTCAGCCTCGACCTCATCCCGCGGACCCTGTCGCGGGCCCAGTCGATGGACGCCCTCTCCTCCCAGGCGAACATCGGCGGCTACAAGGCCGTCCTCCTCGCCGCCAACGCCTTCGGTCGCTACTTCCCCCTCCTGACGACCGCCGCCGGGACGGCAAAGCCGGCCAACGTCCTCATCCTCGGGATCGGCGTGGCCGGCCTCCAGGCCATCGGGACGGCCCGCCGACTCGGCGCCGTGGTACGGGCGTACGACGTTCGCCCGGAGACGAAGGAGCAGGCCGAATCCCTCGGGGCCCAGTTCGTGACCCTCAAGACGGCCATCGACGCGACCGGGGCCGGCGGCTACGCCCGCGAACTCACCCCCGAGGAGCGGGCCGCCCAGCAGGCGGAGCTGAACGACGTCGTCGCCGCCCACGACGTCGTCATCACGACGGCCCAGGTTCCGGGCCGCAAGCCCCCGGTCCTCGTGACGGCGGCCGCGGTCGCCAAGATGAAGCCGGGTTCGGTCATCCTCGACATGGCGGCGAGCGCCCTGGGCGGGAACTGCGAGCTGAGCAAGCCGGGCGAGACCATCGTCACCGAGAACGGGGTGACGATCCTCGCTCCGGAGAACCTGCCGGCCCAGATGCCGATGAGCGCCTCCCAGTTCTACGCCCGGAACATCTCCGCCCTCCTCCTCCACATGACGAAGGACGGAACCGTGACCATCGACCTCTCCGACGAGATCACCGGCCCGGTGACGGTCACCCACAACGGGGCGATCGTCTCCGAGGCCGTCCGCAAGCTCCTCGAGCCGGCCGTCGCGGGCGGAGGGACCGGGGCATGAACCAGGACCTCCTCTTCGCGATCGCCATCTTCGTCCTGGCGGTCCTCGTCGGCTTCGAGGTCATCAGCAAGGTCCCGGCGACGCTCCACACGCCGCTCATGTCGGGCGCGAACTCGATCCACGGGATCGTCTTCGTCGGCGGCATCCTCATCGCCGCGGCGGCCGACAGCCCGCTGAGCTACGTTCTCGCCTTCGTCGCCGTCGTCTTCGGGGCGATGAACGTCGTCGGCGGCTACGTCGTCACCGACCGGATGCTCCAGATGTTCCGCCGCCGGCCCAGCGCGCCGGCCCAGTCCGAGGGCGCCCGAAGCGGCTCGGGCGGCTCGGCCCAGTAAACGGGGGCGCCTTCGATGTCTCAGGAGTGGGTCTACACCCTCGTCTTCCTCGCCTGGCTCCTCGGCGCGTCGCTCTTCGTCGTCGGGCTCCACTTCATGAACTCGCCGGCGACGGCCCGGCGCGGCAACCAGATCAGCGCGACGGGGATGACCATCGCCGTCGTGGCGACCCTCGTCTACCTCGCCAGCCAGGGAGCGCTCTCGCCGACGGCCCTCGCCATCATCGTCGTCGGCTTCGTCATCGGCGGCGGGGTCGGGCTGTGGCTCGCCCGGACGGTGGCGATGACGGCGATGCCGCAGCTCGTCTCGCTCTTCAACGCCGTCGGCGGTGGCGCGGCGGCCCTCGTCGCCATCGACGACTACCTCCGCGTCCTCGGCACGGCCGAGGAGACGGTCTCGACGGCGGTCTTCGTCGTCCTCGGCGTCGTCATCGGCTGCGTGACCTTCACCGGCTCGCTCATCGCCTCGGGCAAGCTCCAGGGGATCGTCTCCGGCAAGCCGATCCTCGTCCCGGGCGGCCGGCTCGTGACCATCGCCCTGGCCGCCATCGCCGTCCTCGGCTTCATCGGCCTGGTCTTCGGGGCTGGCGGCGCCATCGCCCTCGACGAGACGGCGAAGCTCGTCGTCCTCGGGATCGTCATCGCCGCCGCGCTCGTCTTCGGGGTGACGATGGTCCTCCCCATCGGCGGCGCCGACATGCCGGTCGTCATCAGCCTCCTGAACAGCTTCACCGGCACGGCCGCGGCCATGGCCGGCTTCGTCATCAACAACCCGGTCCTCATCGTCTCCGGCGCCCTCGTCGGGGCGGCCGGTGGGATCCTGACGAAGCTCATGGCCGACGCGATGAACCGCTCGCTCATGAACATCATCGCCGGCGGCTTCGGCGGCGGCGAAGGGACGGTCGCCGAGGCCGGCCCGGGCGGGACGGTCCGCGAGCTGACGGTGGACGACGCGGCGATCCAGCTCGCCTACGCCAACCTCGTCATCATCGTCCCGGGCTACGGGCTGGCGGTGGCCCAGGCCCAGCACGCCCTGCGGGAGCTGGCCGACGTCCTGGAGGCACGCGGCGTGGAGGTGAAGTACGCCATCCACCCGGTGGCCGGTCGGATGCCGGGCCACATGAACGTCCTCCTCGCCGAGGCGAACGTCCCCTACCCGCAGCTCAAGGAGATGGACGAGATCAACCCGGAGTTCGAGCGGGCGGACGTCGCCCTCGTCGTCGGGGCGAACGACGTGACGAACCCGGCGGCGCGCCGCCCCGGGACGCCGATCTCGGGGATGCCGATCCTCGACGTCGACAAGGCGAAGTCGATCATCGTCATCAAGCGGTCCATGGGCCGGGGCTACGCCGGGATCGACAACGAGCTCTACACGAACCCGAAGACGGGCATGCTCTTCGCCGACGCGAAGAAGGGCCTCACCGAGCTCACGGCGGCGGTCAAGGCGCTCTAGGGTTCGCCGGGCGGGAGAGCGCAGCTCGGAGTCGCCGAGGGCGGCGCCCGACTCCTCGCCCGGCCGGCTCGGCTACTCCTCGCCCGGCCGGGTCGGCTACTCCTCGCCCGGCCGGCTCGGCCGCGTCCGGCCGCGAACCACGCGGTCCTCGACCCAGTGGAGCGGCCAGAGCGAGAAGAGCACGATCGCCGTCGCCACGGCGCCGATGAGGTGGGCACCGGCGCCGGCGGCCATGCCGATGGCAGCCGTCGCCCAGAGGCTAGCGGCCGTGGTCAGGCCCTTGATGGTCGCCCCTTCCTTGAGGATCGCGCCCGCCCCGAGGAAGCCGATCCCCGTCACGATCTGGGCGGCGATCCGGGTCGGGTCGACGCCTGCCCCGCCTGGCGCCGAGCCGAAGCCGTAGGCCGAAAGAACGGTGAAGAGGGCCGACCCGACGGCGACGAGGAGGTGGGTCCGCATCCCGGCCGGATGCCCGTGGATCTCGCGCTCCAGGCCGATGAGGGCGCCGACGGCGGCGGCGATCACGAGGCGGACGATGAGGTCGAGCTGGAAGGCGATCTCTTCGGGCACGGGCTGTCGTCTCCGGAGTCCTCGGCGCGATCGAGCCCCGCGCCGGCCCGTTCGTCGCCGTTGCAACCGGGAGCGGGCCTCGACACCGAGGCAGATCGGCCGCCGTCCGATCCTACCAGTCCCACCAGGCGGAGGGGCGTGGGGCCGGCGGCCAGCCGAGCTCCGGCCTCCGGGCGTGCGACCGCCAGGGAGCGAGCGAGCATCCGGAGCGCGGACCGCGCGGCCCGGTCCTGGAGGACCCGAGCCCGCGGCAGGAACGTGACTTCTGAGGACCGGCCGCAGGGCGTCGATCCCCCCAGGCGCCGACGAGGGTGCTCGCGATCAACCCCTCGGTGCCGACGCCCCTTCGGCGCCGGTGGGCCGTAATCAGCGGTCGGCGAGGGCGATCCGGATCCGCTTGTTGATCCGGCCCTTCGACTCGTAGCCGATGACCCGGATCTGACCGACCTCGCGGGTGTTGGCGACGTGGGTCCCACCGTCGGCCTGGAGGTCGAGGCCGACGATCTCGATGGTCCGGACCTCGGTGATCCCCTCCGGGAGGAGGTTGACCTTCGTCCGGATGAGGTCGGGAATCGAGAAGGCGACCTCGCGGGGCAGGACGTTGACCCGAACCTCGCGCCCACGGGCGAGCTCCTCGTTCACCTTCGCCTCGATCTCCTCGACCAGGTCGCCGGTGAGGCGCTCGAACTCGAAGTCCATCCGGCCCGCGCCGGGCTCCATGTTGCCGCCGGTCACGAGGGCGCCGTAGTCGCGCCAGACGACCCCGCAGAGGGCGTGGAGGGCGGTGTGGGTCCGCATGAGCAGGTAGCGACGGGCCCAATCGAGGTCGGCCACGACGAGGTCGCCTTCGGCCGGCGGCTCCGAGCCGGGCTCGAGCTCGTGGAGGATCTCGCCCTCGGCTCGGCGGACGGCTCGGACCTGCCACCGCCGCCCGTCGCGGCTTCGAAGGAGGGTCCCGACGTCGGCCGGCTGGCCGCCACCTCCCGGGTAGAAGACGGTGTGGTCGAGGACGACGAGGGGCACGCCGTCGGCGACCGAGACGCCCCGGACACGGGTCTCGACGGAGCGGGCGTAGGCGTCGCGGTAGGGGACGACGTCGGTCATGGGCTCGGCCGTGGGGTCGTGTGTCCCGGCGTGCTGCCGACCGGTCGCACGGCCTGGCGACGAGCCTCGAGACGACCGCTCCACGTCGTCACGGCGCGGCGAGGGCCGTGGCCCGCGACGCGGAGGCCAGCGACTCGGGGGATCGCGGTCGTGGCCATTCGGTGTCCCTTCGGGTGCTCCTACTCGACGATGAGGGTGCCGGTCATGTTCGGGTGGACGGTGCAGACGAAGCCGTACGTCCCGGCCGGGAGGGCCG
>Ga0272446_1004785_pt1 | contig 15641 bp, 11 predicted proteins | sample YNPCB0061_FD_194587 | JGI IMG/M metagenome (GOLD analysis project Ga0272446, IMG submission 194587) | Hot spring microbial mat communities from Yellowstone National Park, WY, United States - YNP-CB-006-1 | ecosystem: Environmental > Aquatic > Thermal springs > Hot (42-90C) > Sediment | place... | reverse complement strand
GCAACTCGCTGAACACCGAAGGCGGAAAGCCGGCGCGTGCCGGCGGCTCCCCCGTGGCGAGACCAACTTCGCGCAGCGCGCGCGCAAAGCGCGTCACGGAATCCATCATCAGCAGCACCTTTTTGCCCTGGTCGCGGAAGTATTCGGCAATGGCCGTGGCCACGTGCGCGGCCTTGAGGCGCACCAGCGATGGCTCGTTTGAAGTGGCAACCACGATGACCGAGCGTTTGAGACCTTCGGGTCCGAGGTCATGTTCGAGGAAGTCGCGCACTTCACGGCCACGTTCGCCGATGAGCGCGATGACGTTGACTTCGGCTTCGGTATTGCGCGCCAGCATGCCGAGCAGGGTGGATTTCCCCACGCCAGCCGCCGCAAAGACGCCGACACGCTGGCCTTCGCCAACCGTCAGGGTGGCGTCTATGGCGCGGACGCCAGTCATAAACCGCCTGGTCACGCGCTGGCGCTTCATCGGGTCCGGTGGGCGCGCCGTGACGGACACCTCCACGGCATTCGGAATCGGCCCCTTGCCGTCCATCGGCTCGCCCAGGCCGTCGAGCACCCGCCCCAGCAGACTGTCGCCCACCCGGACCTTGAGGGAGCCGCCGGTCGAGATGACCTCCGCCCCCATGGCGACATCCTGCAACTCGCCCAAGGGCATGAGGATGATTTCCGATCCCCGGAACCCGACGACCTCGGCCTTGAGGTCATGCGCCCGGTGCGGCGACCGAATCAGGCACAGCTCTTCCACGCGGGCGCCCGGCACGGATGCCCGTACCAGCAGGCCGACCAGTTCCGTCACGCGCCCCCGGACTTCCACCGACGGCAGCCAGTCAAGCGCCCGGACGTAGGGTGACAGGTCGAGTTTCGGTAACGCCAGGGTCTCCATGGCCTTTCCACAGCCTCCGGCTTCGGCAGAAATGTTCCGGCAGCAATGTTGAAGCGATGATAGCGGCCGGCAGCTTTCTGTCATAGCCGGCCAGACCGGCCCGGCGGCCAAAGTTTTTGCGCCATGCATTTCATCCGTGTACGAACGACGTGAATGCGTTATTGTGCGCAGCCAAATTCATTTCGATTCCCGTCAAGGAAGCTCACACCATGTCGGCTGCCATTGCAGAGACGCCGGAAGGCGTCATGTCAGGGAAGCAGTTTTTCGGCCATCCCATTGGCCTGATGACCCTGTTTTTCACGGAACTGTGGGAGCGTTTCAGCTACTACGGCATGCGGGCGCTCCTCGTTTTGTACATGACGGCCAGCCACGAAAACGGCGGGCTGGGCTATTCCAACGCGCAGGCGGCGCTGGTCTATGGGACGTACACCTCCGCCGTCTATCTGCTGGCCATGCCCGGCGGCTGGGCGGCTGACCGGCTGCTGGGTCTGAAATATGCCGTCTTCATTGGCGGCATCATCATTGCCGCCGGTCACTTCACCATGGCCTTTGAGTCGGAAGTGGCTTTTTACACCGGTCTCGTGCTGATTGTGCTCGGCACGGGTCTTCTGAAGCCCAACATCAGCGCCATTGTCGGGCGGCTCTACCGGCCGGAAGACCAGCGCCGGGATGCCGGTTTCTCGATTTTTTACATGGGCATCAACATCGGAGCCTTTCTCGCCCCGCTGGCCTGCGGCTTTCTGGCCCAATCCGACACGTGGAAACGCACCATTGCCGGCTGGGGCTTTCAACCAAGTTCAAGCTGGCACTGGGGCTTTGCCGCCGCCGGCATCGGGATGACGCTGGGACTGGTGCAGTACCTTGTCGGGTTCAAGTATCTGGAGGGCGTCGGCGAACGTCCGGTGCGCGAAGATGGCAACGCGACGCCGGTCTGGCAGGGGCTGGCCTCCTACCTGGCCGTGGCATTCGCGCTGTTTGCCGTCGTCGCGGGCCTTCAGCAGCTCCACGGGCTGGTTGTGGGCCGTCTGGGCAATGCGGCCGGCTATGCCTACATTGCCCTGGTCTTTGCCGGCATCATTGCCCTGGTCTGGTTTTCCTTCCTCCGTACCCTGGCGGAAGACGAACTCAAACGGATGCTGGCCATTGTGTATTTCTTCCTGGCCTCGATTGTGTTCTGGGCGCTTTTCGAGCAGGCCGGATCGAGCCTCAACCTCTATGCCGACCGGCTGACGGACTGCCGCATCTTCGGTTTTGCATTTCCTTCGAGCTACTTTCAGTCACTCAACGCCATGCTCATCATCTTTCTGGCCCCGGTCTTTGCCTGGCTCTGGGTGCAGTGGGGCGACCGGCAGCCGTCCAGCCCGGCCAAGTTTTCCGTCGGCATCCTGTTGGTTGGCGTCGGCTTCGTTGTGGCGGCCGTGGGCGTGGCCTTTCTCAACGGCGGCAAGCTGAGTCCGTGGTGGCTGGTGGCCGTCTATCTCATCCACACGCTGGGCGAACTGTGCCTGAGTCCGGTGGGTCTGAGTACGATGACCAAGCTGGCCCCGGAACGGCTGAGCGGGCTGGTGATGGGGATATGGTTTCTGGGGCCGACCTTCGGCAACTACATCGGCGGTCTCATTGCCGGTCACTTCGACGAAACCCGCCCGGAAAGCGTCGGCTCGCTGTTTTACCAGGTGGCGGCGACCGGGATCGTGGTTTCCGTGGTGGCGTTTGCCCTCACACCGTTCATCCGCCGCCTTATGGGTAACGTGCGCTAGAACAACCGCCATTGAACGGAGTGGTGCAGAAGCGCATGGCAGGACTGAAAACAACATCCACAGAGACCAATCCACAGGCTTCCTTTGCCCGGCGCTATCTCTTCGCAGCGCGCCTGCTGCGGGTCTTTCTGGTGCTGTTCACGCTGGGACTGCTGGGCTACATCGGCGCAGGCATTTACTTCTACACCCGCCAGCACGCCATGGTGTTCCGCGCCGTCGCCCGTGGGGAACGGGCCCGGCGGCAGGTGATGCCGCCGCTGGGCGCAGGCTATGTCACGTTTCCGGCGGCGCGGGGTGAAACGATTACGGCGCTGTTCGGCCCGGCGCTCGACGAACACGGCGACCGGGTGCTTCCCGATACGGCCCGCCGCCCGACCCTGCTGTTCTTCTACGGCGTCGGCGAATACCTCAACTATCCGTTTCTCCGTTCCCAGATTGAAGTCTTCCGCCGGGCCGGGTTCAACGTCCTGGTGCCGGAATACATCGGGTTGGGACTCAGCAGCGGGGAGCCAAGCGAACAGGGCCTGTATGACACGGCACTGGCCGCCTTTGAATATCTCAAACAGCGGCCGGACATTGATCCGCAGCGGATTTTCATTGTCGGGCACTCGCTGGGCGGTGCGCCGGCCGTGGATTTGGCGGCGCGGGTGCAGCCGGCCGGACTCATCACGCTGGCCACCTTCACGTCACTGCCTGACATTGCCGCCCTGCGCTACCCGATGTTTCCCTGCCACTACCTGACGCGCATCCGCTGCCCGAACGTCGAAAAAATCCGGCAGGTGCGCGCGCCGATTCTCATCCTGCATGCTGAAAACGACACCACCGTGCCGCTCTGGATGGCCGAGGCGCTGACCAAGGCGGCCTTTGAAGGCGGCAATCAGCAGGTGGTGCAGATCACCATCCCCAGCGGGAATCACGACACGACCTTTGCCCTGCCCCATGGGGAGGCTGTCCGCGCCATGCAGGCGTTTGCCGGGATTGCGCCAGCGCACCCGGAGACAGCGCGCCCGGAGACGCCGCAACCGGCTCAGGCCGCCGGTGGTGTCGGGTCCACACCTTCCGCCGCCGTCCGCAACATCGCCGTCGGGACGACCACCGCGGCCACAATGAACAGGCAGTAGCCCAGCGCCATGAGCACGGCGCTGCGCCCGCCATACTGCCCACGGGACAGGAAAAACGTCCAGAAGGTGGCCACGCCAACTTCAACCAGCGGCAACAGCAGCAGGCGGCGATTGGCAACTGGATCAAGCCCGATGAGAAAGTACGCCGCCGCGACGACACACAGCGCAATACCATACTGCTGCGTCATCGCCGGGTCCCTGATCTCCCAGCCGTAGAAGCTGGCCGCCGCATCCTGAAAAAAGAGCGCCATGAGCGCGTTGGCCAGCTCGACGCCGGCAAGCAGAAAGAACACCGCCTGCAGCCAGTAGCGGGCATAGGTGGCTGACCTGGAAAGTGGTGCAGAGTTCGCGCGTTCCATACCTTTCAAGCTACATTCCACTAGACCCGCCGACAACCTGCCTTGCCGTCGGGTTGGCCCCCGTCATTTTGCTGCATCCTGGAGCCACACAAGCCATGACTGAATCCTATGCCATCGAGTCTCACCAGCATGAAACCAGACAGTTTCCGCCGCCGCCGGCCTTTGCCCGGCAGGCCAACGTCACGCCGGAACTCGCCGCCCAACTCTATGCCGAAGCGGAAGCTGACTTCGAGGCTTTCTGGGCCAAACAGGCGGAGGCCCTCGACTGGATGACGCCCTGGACGCACGTTCTGGAGTGGAACCCACCCCACGCCAAGTGGTTCATCGGCGGCAAACTCAACATTTCTGCCAACTGCCTTGACCGTCACCTGAAAACCTGGCGGCGCACGAAAGCGGCCATCGTGTGGGAAGGCGAGCCAGGCGACACCCGGACGCTGACGTACTGGGAATTGCACCGCGAAGTCTGCCGGTTTGCCAATGTTCTGAAGAAGTTTGGCGTCCGGGCCGGCGACCGCGTGGCCATCTACATGCCGATGACGCCGGAAATCGCCATCGCCATGCTGGCCTGCGCCCGCATCGGGGCGACACACTCCGTCGTCTTCGGCGGTTTCTCGGCTGAAGCCCTGCGCGACCGCATCAACGACGCCGGCTGCAAACTTGTCGTCACGGCCGACGGCTGCTGGCGACGCGGGACGGAAGTCCGCCTCAAACCGGCCGTGGATGCGGCCCTTGAGCAAACGCCAACCGTTGAAACCTGTCTCGTGTTGCGACGCACCGGCTCGAAGGTGGACATGCAGCCCGGACGCGATCACTGGTGGCACGAAATGCTCGAGACGGTGGGCGACGACTGCCCGCCGGAAGCCCTCGACGCCGAACACCCGCTGTTCATCCTCTACACCAGCGGCACGACCGGCAAACCCAAGGGCATCCTGCACACGACGGGCGGCTACCTGACCCAGGTGGCGGCCACGGCCCGGTGGGTGCTCGACCTGAAGGACGATGACGTGTACTGGTGCACGGCCGATGTCGGTTGGGTGACGGGCCACAGCTACGTCGTCTATGGGCCGCTGGCCAACGGGGCCACGGTGATGATGTACGAAGGCGCGCCCAACCATCCTGAGCCGGACCGCTTCTGGCGCATCGTGGACCGCCACGGCGTGACGATTCTTTACACCGCCCCGACTGCCATCCGGGCGTTTATCCGCTGGGGTGAGCAGTGGGTGCTGAAACATCGTCTCGACAGCCTGCGCCTGCTCGGTACGGTTGGCGAACCCATCAACCCCGAAGCCTGGATGTGGTATCGCCAGGTGGTGGGGAAAGGACGTTGCCCCATCGTGGACACCTGGTGGCAAACCGAAACCGGCGGCATGATGATTGCGCCCCTGCCGGGGGCCACGACGACGACGCCCGGCACGGCCACCCGTCCGCTGCCGGGCATCAGCGCCGACATTCGTACGAAGGACGGGCAGTCCGTCGGAGTCAACGAGGGCGGGTATCTCGTGCTGACGCGGCCCTGGCCGGCAGTGCTGCGTACCATCTGGGGCGACGACGAACGCTACCGCCGGCAATACTGGAGCGAGATCGAAGGCGTCTATTTTGCCGGCGACGGCGCGCGCCGCGATGAACATGGCAACCACTGGATTATGGGACGGGTGGATGATGTCATCAACGTCAGCGGCCACCGGCTGGGCACGGCTGAAATCGAAAGCGCGCTGGTGTCGCACGAAGCCGTGGCCGAGGCGGCGGTCGTCGGCCGGCCTGATGAACTCAAAGGCTCAGCGATTGTGGCGTTTGTCACGCTTCAGGGCGGCCGGGCCGGGGATGATGCCCTCCGGGCTGCCCTGCGCGAGCATGTGGCGAAGGAAATCGGCGCGCTGGCCAAGCCGGACGACATCCGCTTTACCGATGCACTGCCCAAGACGCGCTCCGGTAAAATCATGCGCCGCCTGCTGCGCGAAATCGCCGCCAGCGGCAATGTCGTCGGGGATGTCACCACGCTGGAGGATTTTTCGGTACTCGAAAAGCTCCGCACTGATGAGGATTGAGGTTTGATGATGCAACACAGGTGGAAACACGGCCGGCTGTGGTTGGCGGCCGTTGCTCTGGGACTCTTCTCGATTGGTTGGCCGGGTGGGCTGTGGACCAGCCCGGCAATGGCGGCGCCCGTGGAACAACCACACGTCAAAGCCGAACTGATTGCCGAAACGACGGCCATCCGGCCCGGCGTGCCGTTCTGGGTGGCCATCCGCTTTGAGCTGGAAGAACACTGGCACACGTACTGGCGCAACCCCGGCGATTCCGGGCAACCCACGTCCATCAAGTGGAAACTGCCGCCCGGTTTCAAAGCCGACGACATTCAGTGGCCGATTCCCAAACGTATCGAGGTCAGCGGCCTGGTCGGCTATGGCTATGAAAAGGAAGTCCTGCACCTGATCCGCATCACGCCGCCAGACAAGCTCCCGGTCGGCAAGCCGGTGACGCTGGCAGGCAAGGTGCGCTGGCTCGTATGCAAGGAAGGATGTATCCCCGGCGACGCCGAGTTGACGCTGACGTTGCCGGTGACCAACGACGTTCCCCAGCCTTCGCCGTGGACGGAGGCATTTTCCCGCGCCCGTGCGCAGTTGCCGCTGGCGACTTCGGAATGGAAGCTGCGCGCGGCACAGGACGGCGACCATCTGGTGCTGTTGCTGACGCCGCCGACGGGGGCCGAACCGCTGACGGAGGTGACGTTCTTTCCCTTCGAGGAACTCGTCATCGAAGGCGCTGAACCGCAGCGCCTGCTGCGCGTCAAAGGTGGGTACGCCCTGCGCCTGGTGCGCTCAAAAGTCGCTGAAAAGACGCCAACCCAACTGGCCGGGGTGGTTGTCACGCCCACCGGGTGGCGCGGGGCCGGAACGGAACCGGGGTTGACGGTGGAAGTGCCGATTGAACCGCTGACGGCGTTGGGTGATTTGCTGACCCCGGTCACCGGTATGCGGTCTGACCGGTCATCGTCGGGCGGTCAACCGCTGGGCTGGCTGGCGCTGCTCGTCACGCTGGGCGGCGCGTTTCTCGGCGGGCTGATTCTGAACCTGATGCCCTGTGTGCTGCCGGTGCTTTCGATCAAGGTGCTGGGTTTTGTCGAGCAGGCAAAGGCCGGGCGGGGCGAGGCCTGGCAGCACGGGTTGGTGTTTACGGCCGGCGTCGTGCTGTCGTTCTGGGCGCTGGCCGGCATCCTGCTTGCGCTGCGGGCCGGCGGACAGCAGCTTGGCTGGGGCTTTCAGTTGCAGGAACCGGCCTTTGTCGCCTTTCTCGTGGCCGTGCTGTTTGTTTTCGGGCTGGTGCTGTTTGGCGTCTTTGAAGTGGGACTGACGCTGACCACGGTTGGCGGTGCGGCCATGAACCGGAGCGGGCTGGCCGGCTCGTTTTTCACAGGCGTACTGGCGACGGTGGTTGCCACGCCGTGCACGGCCCCGTTCATGGGGTCGGCGCTGGGGGTGGCGCTGGCGCAACCGACGGCCGTGGCGCTGCTCATCTTCACGGCGCTGGCGCTGGGGATGTCCGCGCCGTACCTGATTCTGGCCGCCGCGCCGCAGCTTCTCCGCTTTGTCCCCCGACCGGGCGCGTGGATGGAGAGTTTCAAGCAGTTCATGGGCTTTCTGCTCATGGGGTCGGTCGTCTGGCTGCTGTGGGTGCTGGGGCTGGAAGTTGGCGTGGACGGGCTGGCACTGATGCTCGGCATGCTCGTCCTCATCGGGCTGGGCGGCTGGATTTGGGGACGCTGGGGCAGCCTGACACGGACGCCGGCCGTCCGGCGCATCGCCATGGCCACGGCTTTGTTGATCATCGTGGGCAGCACGGTCTTTGGGGTAACGACGATTCACCAGCTTCCGCCGGCCGCCAGTGCGGCGACCGGTTCCAGGGAAACGAAGTCTGGCGGCATCCGGTGGGAGCCGTTCTCACCGGCCCGGGTCGAAGAACTGCGCCGGGCCGGCAAGCCGGTCTTTGTGGATTTCACGGCTGCCTGGTGCCTGAGCTGCAAGGCCAATGAAAAGGTGGCGCTGGAGACCGAAGCCGTACGGCAGGAAATCGAGCAGCGCGGCATCGTCATGGTCAAGGCTGACTGGACGAACCGCGATGAGGAAATCACCCGCACCCTGGCCGAGTTTGGACGGAGCGGTGTGCCGCTCTACGTGTTTTATCCGGCCAACGGCGGGGAGCCGAAAGTGCTGCCGGAGGTCATCACGCCGGGACTCATCCTGGAAACCTTCCGGGAAGATTCCTGAATGCAGAGCAGGCCAGACAAGGGACAGGGGCGACGTGGGAGAAACCATCCATGAGCGAATGTGGAACCCCCCGGTTCACACGCCTGCAACTCCGCAACTGGAAGAATTTTACCGACTGCGACGTGGAGATTGGCCGGCGGCTCTTTCTCGTCGGGCCCAATGCTGCGGGCAAGTCCAACTTTCTGGATGCCTTCCGGTTCCTGCGCGATCTGGCCATTCCCGGCGGCGGCCTGCAGGAAGCCGTGCGCCGGCGCGGGGGAGTCAGCGCCCTCCGCTGCCTGGCGGCACGCCGCTTTCCCGATGTTGAGATAACAGCCACGCTCGAAGTGGCCGATCACATCCAGTGGACCTACCAGGTGGCTTTCAACCAGAAGCAGGGCCGCCTGCACCTGCGCAAGGAACAGGTCCGGCGCAACGGAGAGGTCATCCTCGACCGCCCCACGGCGGATGACCGGCGCGACCCCGAACGACTGACGCAAACCTACCTGGAGCAGGTCAATGTCAATCAGCCGTTCCGTGAAATTGCCACGTTTTTTGTCTCCGTACGCTACCTGCACCTCGTTCCCCAACTGGTCAGGGAACCGGACCGCTCGGTGGGACGCGCCCATGATCCTTTCGGCGGTGACTTTCTGGAGCAGGTGGCCAAAACGCCTGCCAAGACGCAGAAAGCCCGGCTGCAACGCATCCAGGAGGCGCTGCAGGTGGCCGTGCCCCAGATGCAGGCCATTGAACTCTGGCGCGATGCACGGGGCACACCGCACCTGCGTGGGCGCTACCAGCACTGGCGTCCACAGGGGGCATGGCAGACCGAGGAACAGTTGTCAGATGGCACCCTGCGGCTGCTGGGACTGCTGTGGGCTGTGACAGACGGCACGGGGCCGCTCCTTTTGGAGGAGCCGGAACTTTCCCTGCATCCGGGCATCGTCAGCACCCTGCCGCAGATGCTGGCCCGCATCCAGCGCCGGAACGGACGGCAGATTTTCCTGAGTACCCATTCACCCGAACTGCTCCGCGATGAAGGTATTGGCCTGAATGAAGTCCTGTTGCTGCTTCCGGCTCTGGAAGGCACGACCGTCACACCGGCCAGCTCCATCGAAACCATCCGCCAGCTTCTGGAAAGTGGGCTCTCCCTCGCCGATGCCGTCCTGCCCCACACCACACCCAGGCAGCCCGAGCAACTCATGCTCTTCGGAGAGAGCTAGCGCATGCGGGCGAGGATTTGCGCGGCCGTTGAAGGGAAAACGGACAAGGTGGTGGTTGAGCGGCTCATCGCGCATGTCGGGGCTGAAGCGGGGCCGGTGTACGTGGCGGAAGGCAAGCCCAATCTCAAAAAGCGGATTGCCGGCTACAACCAGGCCGCCCAGCATTCCCTGTGGCTGGTTCTGGTGGATTTGGACCGCGACGGCTGTGCGCCGTCGCTGCGGGACGCCTGGCTGCCGGAGCCTTCTTCCGGGCTGTGCTTCCGCGTTGCCGTGCACGCCGTCGAGGCGTGGCTGATGGCGGATGCCGAGACACTCGCCGGTTTTCTGGGCGTGGCGCGCAGCAACATTCCGGTCAACCCGGAGTCGGTTCCCGATCCCAAAGCGGTGCTGGTCGAACTGGCGGCGGGCTCACATCGCCGGGACATCCGCGAAGACATGGTTCCACAACCGGGGAGCAGCCGGCGGGTTGGCCCGGCTTACACGTCGCGCATCATCGAGTATGCCGGCAAACACTGGCATCCCGACACAGCCGCGCTCCAGGCTACAAGCCTGGAGCGCGCCATCCGGTGCCTGCGCCGGCTGGCTGCCGGCGCGTTGTCGCCCACGCCGTAACGGACAGGCGCTCAGGCTTCGTTGACGACGTACAGGTGAAAACCGCCGTAAATGGCGCAGCGGTCCTGTGTGAACAACTCAGCCGAGCGTTCCCGTTCGTAGCGCACGCGCGCCCGCAGCTCCGGCGGAAGCGCCTGTTCCACCGGCGAAGTTTCCGGGGCCGTACGGAAGATGATCCGCGAACCGGCCGGGGCCACCCGCAGCACTTCGCGCCACAGGGCGGCAATTTCCTCGTCTTTCATCCAGTCCTGGGCATCGAGAAACACAAACCGGTCGTAAGCCCCGGCCGGCTGCCGGCGCAGGTGGTCCGTCAGCGAAGTCACCTCGGTCGTGACCCGCGCAATGTTGGCGCGCAGCGTCCCGAAGTGTTCGGCTCTGAGGTATTCGGGAATCGCCCGGCGGTGTTCGGTATCGTAGCGCCGCGCCAGCGCCTGCCAGGCAAAGTAGTTTTCCTCGATGGGAAAATTGCAGATGAACCGCCGGACGCGCCGGCGGTACATCGCCAGAATGTTCTCCGGCGTTTCGCGGCGCATGGCTTCGTACTGCCGGGGTGGAATCCCCAAGCCAAAGACGATGAACGGCAGCTTGGAGAGCAGGCGTACCAGCCAGTGGTCGAAGTAACGCCCAATGGTGGCATCAAAGACGCGGGCGCGTTCGTCCGGGTCGGTGATGTGCACCATGCGGTCCGGGTAAATGCCCATCAGGTGGGCAAGTTTTTCAAGGAAGCGCAGATAGAAGCCGTTGCGAGCGTGGTCGTACAGATTGTCGGCAAAAAAGTGGATGCGCCGCTTGCCGAACATCGTCAGCCCTTCCCAGAAATCCCGCGTGGCCCCGTCCAGGTGCGCACTCAGATAGGTGTCGTACGCCGTGACGTTGCGTGGGTCATTGGCTTCCCCAAACATGCGGAAGAACGTCTCGTGGTCGGGCAGATGGCGCACGGCTGCCAGCTTCAACCGCAGCAGTGCCAGGTGGTAGCGGTTCAGATCAACGGCGGTGATTTGCGCCGGGCCGTGAATCAGGTAGTTGAGGACGTTACAGCCCCCAGAAGAAATCGTCAGGATGCGGCTTTCGGGCGTGAGTTCCAGCGCCGCCAGGTCAACCCGTGGGTCTTCCCAGATTTGGTTATAGACAAACGCATCGAAGTACGCCGTAAAGAGCCGTTCCAGCAGCCCCTGCTTTGAGGTGATGGGGCTTTGGTGAACGGCGGCGCGCAGCAGTTGGGCCGTATCGGTTGCCACGAATGAATGCCTCACAAGGGGAGTCGTTTTCAGGATCAGGAAACCGCCCCGGCAGCGCCGGGAACGGCCGTCTCAAAGAGCGCAATGAAAGCGTAGCGTCCGCCGACGGATTCGACGGTGAGTTTTCCCTCGCCCCGGTCGCGGCGGGCCGCCAGCGCATCGAGGATTTCGGGGCGGGGCGTCACATCGAAGCGCCGTACCCACGCCGTCAGGACTTTTTCAAACCACATCGGCAATTCTTTCTGGTCCCAGAAATCCACCACGGCCAGACAGCCGCCCGGACGGACGCTGGCCAGGGCCGTCGCCAGCGCCGCCTGCCAGTCGGGAATCATCGAAAGCGAATAGGAAAAAAAGGCGACATCAAACGGCGCGTTGAGACCGAACAACCGGTGGTGGTCAGGCGCTTCAGCCGCGGCCAGCGCCACAGTGACATTCTCCAGGCGGCGGCGGCGGATGTTGGCACGCGCCGAGCGCAGCATTTCATTCGAGATGTCAAGACCATAGAACTGCGCCTGGGGATGCCGCCCGGCCAGAATCACCAGATTGCGCGCCGTGCCGCAGCCGATTTCAAGGACGCGGGCAGCCGGGCGCACCGGCAGCCGGGCCAGCAGCCGATCACGTCCAAACAGGAAGTATTTGCGGGACAGATCGTAGATGTATCGCTGCCGCCGATACATCGCATCCATTTTCGCGGCGTGGGGGTTCGTCATCGGGTTTACGAGTGTGGCGCGAAACTGTGGCGACCGGGCCAGGTTGAAGCTGGCGTAACTTAGTCGGACAGGCGCAGTTCCGTCAATTGACCGCCAAACGTCGGCTGCAACGGTCAGCGCCCTCCCTATGCTTTTCACCGGCCCGTGATACTGTTTCCGGTCAAACATCGCGTCATGAGGTACAAACCACTTCCCCCTGGAAAGGCAGGTTTATCCCTATGTCGGTTGCAAAAGTCTCTGTCAAAGCCGGTCTCTTCATCGTGGCGGCCCTGTCTGCTGGTGGGTTTCTGTTGGCGCAGTCCGGGCCGGGAGGCGATGATCAAGTCCGCGATGCCTTCATCCGTACGCGCCCAACGTCCGTCAAGCAGACGCGCCCGGTTGTGGCCCGCAACAAATCGCCGAAAAACCGTCCAACCCCTCCCGCCAGCCTGGAGCCACTCGGCCTGGGTTACACGCTCTATGCCAGGAATTCGCAGGGACGCCCGGAGCGGGTTGATCCCCGGCGGGTTTTCAATACGGGCGATGAAATCCGCTTCGTGGTGGAAGCCAACCAGGATGCTTACCTCTACGTTTTCAATGCTGATTCCAAAGGTGCACTGCGGATGATTTATCCGCACGCGCGCCTGCAAAACGGCGACAACTTCATCCAGGCGCACGTGCCTTACCAGATTCCCTCAGCCAAGGAACCTGACCCCGAAGCCCAGTGGTTTGCCTTTCTGACACCGGGTGAAGTACGCGAAAAAATCTTCTTCGTGCTATCGCGGTCACCACTGCCGGATGTGCCAACCAATGAACGGCTCATCCAGGCCGTACGTCAGTCCGGGCAGGAAGTCTGGACGCCTCCGGGCAACGTCTGGGCACGAGTCGAGACAGCCATGGAACAGCCGGTCAAGCGCACGATTGTGCGGCAGGAACTGGGACGCCTCCAGTCTCCCGACGAGGCGCTGGCGATCACCCGCGAAATCGGCCTGCGCCCCAATGTGGCAGCCCCATCGGTCATCCATCTGAGTGAGTCGGCGGCGGATGCCCTGGTCGTGGGACTTGAACTCGTCAAACAGTGAATGCACGTGAAGGGTGCTGGCAGAGGGTGAAAGCCACGGTGAACCCACGCCGACGTGTGACCTGACCGGCAGGTTTGTATGGGGGACATCACGCAACTTCTCAATGCCTGGCAGGCGGGAGATGAAAGCGCCCTGGCGCGCCTGATGCCGGTTGTTTATGCAGAACTGCGGCGCATTGCCGTCCGCGCCATGCGCCGGGAAGCCGTCGGTCATACGCTTCAGCCGACGGCGCTCGTCAATGAAGCGTACCTGCGACTCACCCAGCAGGAACGCACCAACTGGCGTAACCGCACGCACTTTTTTGCGATTGCTGCCCAGCTTATGCGGCGCATCCTGGTGGACCACGTCCGGCGGCGGCAACGGCAACGGCGCGGTGGCGAGCACGTCATCATCACGCTGGATGTGATGCAGGACCTGGCAGCGCCGGAACCATCCGGCAGCGCCGTGGATGTGCTGGCGCTCGACGAAGCCCTGGGCAAGCTCGAAGCCCTCGCGCCCCGGCAGTGCCGCATCGTGGAGCTGCGCTTTTTCAGTGGATTGACCGTCGAGGCCACGGCCGAGGCGCTGGGTATTTCCGCCATTACGGTCAAGCGGGAGTGGGCCATGGCCAAGACGTTTCTGTATCGGGAGTTGCGTCCGGCGCGCGAAGCGGCCTGCGGGGGAGAGCGGCCATGACACCAGAGCAATACCAGCGGGTAACGGAAATTTTCAATCAGGTCATCGAGTCACCGTCTGACCAGCAGGCCGGCCTGCTGTCGGCGCTCTGCGCCGGGGACGACACCCTGCGCCGGGAAGTTGAGTCCCTTCTGCGGGTACACCCTTCGGCGCAGAGTTTTATCGAGGAGCCGTTCCGGGCGTCCGGGCTGGAAGACCTGGAGGATTTGCCCACCGAGCAGGCCGTGCTCCAGACGCAATCCTTCTTCCATCTGGACACGGGACAGCAGGCGCGCGGCACGAGTGTCAGCGACCGCTACGTGGTGGAGCGGGAACTGGGGCGCGGTGGCAACGGCATCGTCTATCTGGCCCGTGACCAGCAACTCCATGGGCGGCTGGTCGTCGTCAAGGTCCTTCTCGAAAACCAGCAGGGCGAACCGCTCGCCCAACGGATGTTTGAGAGTGAAAGCGAAGCCCTGGCCCGCATTTCCCATCCGGGTGTGGTGAAGGTTCTGGACCGCGGCCGGCTGCTTTCCGGGCAGTCATATTTCGTCATGGAATACGTCCGTGGCGAGACGCTCCGGGCCGTGATGCAGCGGCGCAGGCTGTCGCTGGCCGAAGTCGCCGGGGTTGTATCGCAGATTGGCCGGGCGTTGAGCGCCGCCCATCGGGAAGGCGTCTATCACCGCGACCTGAAGCCCGAAAACGTCATGCTCGAAGACCTCGGCGATGAGGCGCTGCACGTCAAGCTGATTGACTTCGGCATCGCCAAGGTGGCGAACTCGGCCGTGAAACAGGACGGCCCGGATGGTCTGGTGGGCACGTTGCCCTACATGGCCCCGGAGCAAATCCTTGCCAGCGGGTGCTCGGCTGCGACGGACATTTACGCCCTGGGCATCATTGCCTACGAACTGCTGGCCGGGGAGCGGCCCTACAAGCCGGCCCAGTCCAACCTGCGCAGTGCCATCCAGTCCATGACCACCCTGCAGCGCGCCGGTTTCGGCCAGCACCTGCGCCAGCGCCGTCCTGACCTCGATGAAGAAGTCGAACAGGTGCTGCGCAAGGCACTGGCTTACGATGCCGGTCAGCGGTACGCCAGCGCCGAAGATTTCGTCCAGGCTTTTCTGCACGCTCTGGAGCTTTCAGCAAAACAGGAAGCGTCACTGCGCGCGGTGGAAGAGGAACCGACGATTTCGCTTTCCAATCTACCTCCCGCCGGCGAGGCCGCCACGCTGGACGAGTCGGCCATCCCCACCTCGACCACCACGGCCGAGACACCACCGCCGGCCCCTTCCCCACGGGAACGGGCGCTGGAGCGCATGGCTGTGACGGCCGGCGTTCTGGTGCTGCTCATCGCGGCTGGCAGCGCCCTGCTGTGGTGGTGGGATGCACCGACCAAAGGCAAAATGACGGCCGCCGCTGGGGCCCCGTCATTGCCGGCGCCGCCAGCCGCCGCCAGCGCGCTGACCTGCAACATCGAACTCGTGACGCCCGGCAGTCCGCAGCAGGGTGCCGGCTTCCTGCGCCCGGAGGAGGTCGTCCCGCCGGGCAAGGACATCGTCTTTCACCTGACGCCGCACCAGTCCGGCTACCTCTACCTTTTCGCACCTTCCAACGGCCAGTTGTCCGCATTCCGTGTCCCGGATGAACCTTCTGCCGTGGGCTATCCGCTTGTTTTTCCCAAAGATGCCTCGATTGGTCTGGCGCGCACGGCGGCCACACGCTTCACCCTGGTGCTGTCGGGAGCCAGACTGACGGTGTTTGACGGACTGC
>Ga0272446_1004784_pt1 | contig 15641 bp, 15 predicted proteins | sample YNPCB0061_FD_194587 | JGI IMG/M metagenome (GOLD analysis project Ga0272446, IMG submission 194587) | Hot spring microbial mat communities from Yellowstone National Park, WY, United States - YNP-CB-006-1 | ecosystem: Environmental > Aquatic > Thermal springs > Hot (42-90C) > Sediment | place... | reverse complement strand
AACCGCCGGCACAGCGCGTGGCGTAACGTTCTGCCAACGTATGGTTGAACAATCTGCCGCCACCTCCCATAGACGTGTGAGCAGTTGCGAAACGTCAGTTTGCGCACCGCGCAAGCGAGCCACCGCGCCACTCGTGTTACATGACACGACGTACGCGGTGGCGTACCAGCAGGGTGGCCTGGCGGGCGGCACGCCCTCCAGAGCCCATCATCCGGCGGCGGAAAGGCGGTCGCACCGCGGAAACGAACGCCGTCCCGCCGGCGGATAGACATTGGCATGCGCCCGGCTGGCCGATTGCGCACGTGACCGCGGAGCTCCTGTTACATGAATATCACTACCTGTGAAGCGATTCTTACGCTCCCGGGACTAGAAACGTAGTACGCTGTGTAGGAACGATACCAGGCGTTCAGCGGGCGCGCTGCTGACAATGAGGTCCGTGCGCTTTGTCATATACACCACCGTTCCACTGCCCTCACTGCTCGCAGCGCCCAGGCCTTGCGGCGCGAATGACCCTTTCAGCAGAGCCATCCATCAAACAAACGTACCGCATGGCCGCCTGTGGCAGGCCGGAGTATGACCATGGTCAGCCGCCGGTGTGAGAAGGAGGAATCCGTATGGCAGAGGAGATAACGATCAGCGTCATCAAAGCCGATGTCGGCGGGTATGTCGGGCATTCGGCAATGCACCCGGCACTGAAGGATGAGGCCGGCAGGCAACTTGAGATCGCGCGTCGCCGCGGACCACTTATCGACTTCCATGTCACATCCTGTGGCGACGATCTGGGATTGCTCATGACTCACCGCATGGGCGTCGATAGCGCCGAGATCCATCGGCTCGCGTGGGATGTGTTCGATTCGTGCACACGAGTCGCCAGGGATCTGAAGCTGTATGGCGCCGGGCAGGATCTGTTGAAGGACGCCTTCTCCGGCAACGTGCGCGGGATGGGCCCGGGTGTGGCCGAGATGACGATTGTCGAACGGCCATCCGAGCCGCTGCTGGTGTTCTTCGCCGACAAGACCAGCGCCGGTGCGTGGAACCTGCCGCTATTCCGGATGTTCGCCGATCCCTTCAATACGGCCGGCCTGGTGATTTCACCGGCCATGCATGATGGCTTCCGCTTCCGGGTGCTTGATGTCAAGAGGGGTGAGACGATTGTGCTCAACACACCCGAGGAGATGTATGACCTGCTCGTCTTCATCGGCGCGCCCGGGCGCTATGTGGTCGAGAGTGTGATGGCGAAGAGCACCGGCGCGATGGGCGCGGTCTCGTCAACACAGCGACTGGCGCTGATTGCCGGGCGCTACGTCGGTAAGGACGACCCGGTGTGCATCGTGCGGGCCCAGGGCGAGTTTCCGGCGGTCGGCGAGGTGCTCGAACCCTTCACAATGCCGCACATCGTCGAGGGGTGGATGCGCGGATCGCACTATGGGCCGCTGATGCCATGCCGTGTCGGCGATGCGCATCCGGGCCGCTTCGATGGGCCACCGCGCGTGATCGCGCTTGGCTTCCAGCTCGCTGATGGGCGGTTGATCGGGCCACGCGACATGTTTGACGATCCTGGCTTCGACGAGGCCCGCCATATGTGTAATGTCATTGCCGACCACCTGCGACGCCATGGGCCATTCGAGCCACATCGCCTGCCGATGGAGGAGATGGAGTATACGACGTTGCCGGATGTTATGGCGAAACTCGCCGGCCGCTGGCAGCCAGTTAATGGTCACGTCGTCAGCACCGAGGATGTCGCGGCGCTACCGGCCCATGGATGAATGACAGGGACGTTCGTCCGCTCACCTGGAGGGCGGCCTGTCACACAGGCACACGATACAACCAGAATTGATATGAAGAGGTTCCACTATGCCGAAGAGCGACTGGCAGCATGCTGATGATCGCGCCGCCCATATAATTGATGAACGCCAGCATTATGTCGAAGGCGCGATCATTGACTGGCTGATCCGCACCGGGAAGTGGGATCCGCTGGCGGAGGTCAAGGTGCGCGCCTGGCTGGAACGCCAGGCGATCGAACTGGCCGAGAGCGAGCGGCGCGAGACATAGCCGTAGGCGTACTGCACCGGGCAGATCTATGACGGGGTGATACACACCCGTGCGACATCCATCCACTGCGCACCGGTGACGGTATGCACCCCCCAGCCGAAGCGCCCGTCCGGGGTGGCGATCAGCCACTGATTGTCAACCCAGGCGACAAAGCCGAGCGGGCCCTGGGGGGCACACATGGCTTCATGCACCAGCTGGCCCTCGACGAAGAACCTGGCGCCGCCGTTGTACCATTCGAGCGTATACTCGCGGAACATGGTATCCGGCGGCGCAATCGCCGCTTCGCAGATCGCCAGCGCGCGCTGGACCCGCGGCCAGACCATGCGATAGAGCAACGGCAGCCGGTTCATGAGCACGACCAGCGGCGCAGCAGGCGCCCAGGCCCATGCCTGCCGCGTGGTTGCGTCAATGGTTGCGACTTTCCAGCCGCTACCCGGCACACCGCGGGCCAGCGGCATATCGCTCGGTGGAGAGGCATAGAAGAACCAGACCGCGGCGGGCAACACCGGCAGCACTTTGCCCAGCGGAGAGATCGGCGCATTCCAGAAGCCAAAACCTGCTGTCCCCGCGATTGGTGTTCCGATCCGCGCCACAACCGTCATACGCAGCGGCGGTCGCCACGGGAAGCGCTCGCGCGGCAGGCCGGTATAGTCGTCAATCTGTGCATTGGCATACCGCCGCGTCGTTACGCCGGCCACGACGAACCGTAGCGCATCAGGCATCACCACCAGCCGCCCGCCGCTCGCCTGCATGACGCGCCAGCGGCGCGATAGACGCGAACCAGACACCTCATCCATGGCACCCTCCGGTCGGGCAATTCTGTCGCCATTTTGCGAAAATAGGGCATAAAGCCCGGCAGCTTCAGCGCCGGGACATGAGCGCTTCGCCCGCTTCAGCGGCTTCAGCTCCTTTTCGGTAGCGGGGCGTCGCTCCGGAGGCATCCTCCAGACCTGCACCGGCGCGCCATGCCTGTCACTACGTACTCCCGTCATTGTACAGGAGTTACGCGGTCACGCGCGCAATCGGCCAGCCGGGCGCATGCCAATGCCTATCCGCCAGCGGGACGGCGTTCGTTTCCGCGGTGCGACCGCCTTCCCGCCGCCGGATGCTTGATCCTGGAGGGCGTGCCGCCCTCCAGGCCATCCTGCTGGTACGCCACCGCGTACGTCATGTCATCGTACAGGACCTGGCCTATCCGAATAACAGATGTCTGGCTGTCATTGCGAGCGATAGCGAAGCAATCTCCCATCTTCCGGGTCATTGCGAGCGAAGCAATCTCCCGTCTCACGCCGAGATTGCTTCGTCGCTGACGCTCCGCGCACTGACAGGTGGTCGCTGGCGCTCCGCGCACTGACAGGTAGTCGCTGGCACTCCGCACACCGACAGGTGGTCGCTGGCGCTCCGCGCACCGACAGGAGGCGGAGAGGTTTTCGGAGCAGCGCATGGCACCAACAGAGGCGCCCTCGGAGCGGGGCTCCGAGGGCGCTTGCGCCGCAGTCGTGGAGGCGCGTGCAGGCCTGCATGCCTATTGTCGCCGCAGGTCGTAACCGTGCAATAACCGGCACGATGCGTGTCATTGGCCGCTGTCGGCAGCGCCGACAACTTCGATAAACAATTGCTCGAGCGAGATACGCTGTGGTGTCAGCGCGTAGAGCCGCGCGCCGCCGGTAACGAGGCGTTCGGCGATCTGCGGCAGAACGTCCTCATCGGTTACCTCAAGTTCCAGCATGCCGGGCGATGATTCGTGGGGCGCGCCATCTGGCGCGCACAGTGGCGCAAGCGCTGCGAGCAGCTCAGGAGAAGCGCCGGAGACGCGCAACGTCACGCGCAGACGCCCCGCCACCGCGTGCAGATCGAGCGTACGGAGCACGCGCCCCTCGCGAATAAAGGCGGCGCGGTCACATGTTGCTTCCACCTCGCCGAGCAAATGGGAATTGAGAAAGACCGTCGTGCCACGCGCGCGAAGCTCGCGAATGATCCCGCGCACCAGCATCCGCCCGAACGGGTCGAGCGCCGATGTCGGCTCATCGAGAAACACCAGTTCCGGCTCGTGAATGAGCGCCTGGGCCAGGCCGATACGCTGCAGCATCCCTTTGGAAAAGTCGGCCAGCGGGCGATGTGCGTGTTCGGTAAGGCCGACCAGTTCGAGTACTTCGGCGACGCGACGGCGGCGCGTACCGGTGGGCATCTGGCCAAGATGGGCGTGCAGATCGAGTAACTCGGCGGCCTGGAGCCACTCGTGGAAACGAAAGTGCTCCGGCAGAAACCCGATCCGCGCCATGGCGCGCGGATCAGCAGGCGTCGCGCCGAGCACACGCGCGCTACCGCCACTCGGCGTTACCAGGCCAAGCAGCATTTTTACCGAGGTGCTCTTCCCCGCGCCATTCGGCCCGAGAAAGGCGAACACTTCACCGCGCGGCACCTGGAGCGTCAGGTCAGCCACGGCAATCTTGGTGCCGTAGGTCTTGTGCAGCCGGCTGGTTTCGATCACATGGTCGGGCATAGAGAGGCAATCGGTTGATCGGCGGGAGGCGCGCGTTGGCACACGCGCCCGCCCGCGATCAGCAGTTCAACGCACCGTCTCGGCGAGCGCAATGAACGCGCTCTCGCTGCCGAAGCCGGTGCCGGACATCACGAAGAAGCGATCGCCGCGCTGCCAGTAGAGATGGTGATGCCGTTCGGCGTCCCCCTGACCACTGACAAGCAGGCCAGGTGCGCCGCCAATCGACACCTGGCGCAGGTTGCTGATATCCGCCGGGAAGGGGAAGACCAGCGTCGTGCGCCAGTCGATCTGCGATGCAAGCGCAGTCGCCTGCCGCGACTCCATACCCAGCATACGCAAGGCTGCAAAGCCAAGTTGATTCAGATCCACGCCGTCAGGCAACGTAACCTCGGGGCTGAGCCCTTGAACCAGCGTCACCTCGTAGCCGGAACCGGCATACTCGGCAGCAATCACCGGCGGCACATCGGCGACGATCGGCGCTGCGCCAAGCGCGTCTGGAAGCGTTACATCGTCCACGCCTGCCAGGCGCAACAACTCACGCGCAGAGGCGACGTTTACCTGGAACTCGAAGGTTGAACGTTCCGTCACCGTATAGCGGGAGGTGGCCGGCGGCGTGGGCAGCGCCGGTTGCGCCGGCGTAACGCCTGCGGCAATCGCGGCTTCATCGAGCGAGGCAACGCTACGCGGCTCGGTCGCGCCGCTGGTCTGTTGCGGCGCTGCAAGAAACAGGCTCTGTTCGTCGAAATTGAGCCGCTTGAGCTGTTCCATGCGCTCGGCATTCACCGGCACGAAGACCACATTCTGCACACGAAACACACTCAGCAACTGGTCGGCTGCAGCGCGCACGGGCGGCAGCGCCAGCAGCGCGACGATGATCATCAGGCCGGCGGCCCAGGCCGCCCACGGTCGCCATGATCGCTTCAGTGACATAGGTTTGCTCCCTGGTAGAACTGGCCCGGGAAACGGTATCCTCCGGGCAGGCGGCAGCACACGATACCCTGACGATTCGGACGCGATGCCGCACCGCAGGGTGGCAAGTGCAGCCGAAACATCGGAAGCCGGCGTGTCGAGCAGGGCGGCGGTGCGCTCCGCCCGGATTCGCAGATCCTCGTGGCGTGCGCGGCACGCCGAACATGCGGCCAGATGGGATGCCAGTGCCGTATGTTCAGCCGGGGGCAACGCACCGTCGAGCGCGGCGCGTAGTGCGCCGTCATCGTAGCATCCGGTCATGGCTGCACCTCTCCTGTGAGTGACGGCGCCGGCTCCTCGTGGCGTATGCCGGCGCACTGCTCGTAGGCAATGATGAAGGCCCGCTCGGCACGCGCAAGGAGTGTTCCAACCGATCCCGGCGCAATATCGAGCACTGCTGCAAGCTCGGCGTACGAGAGCCCGGCGTGGCGCAGCAGCAGCAGGCGCGCCTGGCGTTCGGGCAGCGCCGCAAGCGCGCTACGAACCAGATCGCGCGCTTCGGAACGCTCCGCGGCAGCAGACGGATCATCGGCTGCCGCCTCGTTCACGGCCACACGCTCGGCGCGCGCCGCATCCCGGCGCCCGCTGCGCAGCGCGTTCCGCCCCAGATTGAGCGCGACACGGCACAGCCAGGCGCGCAGCGGGTGATCTGCCGGCGGCGGGCGATGGTACAGCTTGAGAAACGTTTCCTGCACCAGGTCCTCCGCCGGTTCGCGCGCTCCCGCAATACCATAGAGCACACGATAGACGGCCGCATAATGGCGCACGAACAATGTCTCAAAAGCTGCCTCGTCGCCTCCCCGGAACCGCTTCAGCAGCGTGCTGTCGGTCTCATCTTCTGTCATGGTGTGCTTGCCTGCTCGCCACCATATCCGAAAGAGACGTGGTGGCACAGATTCTTCGCCTGGAGGCTCGCATCTGTAAAGCCTGCGGCAGCATGGCACTCCCGATCAAGGTGGTGCGATGCGGCAGGCGCAGCCGTCACACCGCACCGCAAAAAAAAGATACACACTGCTCCGCCGGCGCACAAGCGCCATGGTACGCATGGCCGGTCAAGGCAACCGCGTAACACGTGTCATCTATAGAACACCGCCGTGGCGCAACATGTGACACCAGTCCCAGGATGGCACGAAACATTCCGCAGCATGAATGGCTGAAGTTTGCGCTGCGGCACCAGCCAGGCTCATTGACGCTCAGGCGCGCAATCAGGCCCGGGCAGCCGGGCGAGAGCTTCCTGGAAACTCGCTCATAGCTGGCACATGCACACCGTGACGTCGCGCCTCCGACCTCAAGATGGATTGACACGGCACCGAAACCCATGGTATCGTTCCTGGGAAGAAAAACCGTTCGCCGATGTCTACCGGAGCACGACCGTGGTTTCTGTTCGATTGATGGCAGGACTGGCTCGCTAAACTGCGACGGGAATCGTGCGCCTATCGATCGAGAGTTATGTCAAATCATAACACGAAATCTTCCCCGCGGGCGCAGGCGACTGCCCCGCGGTCTTTGTTCTGTGGAGCCTGCTATGTCAATCATAAATGTCGGCGGACTGACCAAATACTATGGCGCGGAACTTATCTTCCGCAATGTCAGTTTTCAGATTGCGCGCGGCGACAAGGTTGCGATTGTCGGGGTCAACGGCGCCGGTAAGAGCACGCTGCTGCATATTATCGCTGGCCATGAGCCGGCTACGAGCGGCGAGGTCCATTTTGCGCGCGGTACGCGCATGGCGTACCTGACACAGGAAGCGCGCTTCGACAGCGCGCGCACGCTGCTCGAAGAGATGCACGCCTCCCTCGATTATCTGAATGGGCTGGCTGTAGAGATCGCGTCGCTTGAGGCGACACTTGCCGATAGCGCAGCGCCCGAATGGGAACAGCGCATGGAGCGCTACGGCGAGCTTCTGCATCGTTTCGAGCATGCCGGTGGGTATGAGATTGACCGCCGCATTGACATGGTGCTCAGCGGGCTTGGCTTCAGCGAGGCGCAGCGTCATGAACCGGTGGCGCGTTTTAGCGGCGGTCAGAAGACACGTGCCGCGCTCGCTGCGGCACTTCTCGCCGATCCTGATCTCCTGCTGCTCGACGAGCCGACCAATCATCTCGACCTGGCCGCCCTCGAATGGCTGGAACGTTTCTTGCGCGACTGGGACGGCACATTGCTTGTTGTGTCCCACGATCGCTATTTTCTTGACCGGGTGACGACACGCACGCTCGATCTTGCATTCAATCGCCTCGACGGCGATTATCCCGCGCCGTACAATCGGTACCTCGAGCTCAAGGCGGCCAGACTGGAACTGCAACTGAAGCAATACCAGGCACAACAGGAGGAGATCGCCAGAACCGAGGAATTCATCCGGCGCTTCAAGAACAGCCAGCTCAGCGCGCAGGCGCGTGGCCGCGAGCGGCGGCTTGCGCGGTTGAAAGAAGGCTGGGAGGGGGGGGCGGGCCGTGCCGAACATCTGATCGCTCGCCCTGAGGTTCAGAAGAAGCTCGCGTTCAAAGCTGGTGCTCAGGTGCGCGGCGCTGACCTGGTGCTGAAACTGGACGGCCTGGGGGTCGGGTATGAGCAACGGGCAAACGCTACGGCAGCGCCCCTATCCACCGGCACTGCCAGATCGCCACAGCGACACGGCACCTCCACGGCGCACCTGTTGACATTGCTCACCATACCGGATCTTGAGATCTGGCGTGGCCAGCGCGTGGCGCTCATGGGCCCAAACGGCTGCGGCAAGACCACACTGCTGCGAACGATTGTCGGCGAATTGCCGCCGTTACGTGGCCGTGTGCGCCTGGGGCACAACATCAGGCTGAATTACTATGCTCAGGCGCACGAAGGGTTGCAGATGGCGAACATGGTGATCGACGAGATCCGGCGTATCCGCCCGGGGATGAAGGAAACCGAGGTGCGTACACTGCTGGGCCGGTTTCTGTTCAGCGGGGATGACGTCTATAAGCGCGTCGGCGATCTGTCGGGCGGTGAACGCAGCCGCGTAGCCCTGGCCCAGTTGATGCTGCTGGGTGGCAATCTGCTGGTGCTCGACGAGCCGACCAACCATCTCGATATTGGCGCCCGTGAGGCGCTTGAAACGGTGTTGAATGAATATGACGGCACCATCCTGTTCGTTTCGCACGATCGCTACTTCGTTGATGCTGTGGCCGACACGATCTGGATGGTGCACGACGGCAAGGTTGATGTCTTTGACGGCACCTATACCGCGTACACCACCGCGCGCGACGCGATCGCCACAAAAGCATCGGGGCCTGCTGGCGGCGCGCCTGTTGCGGGAAGCGAACGCCGGCGAACACCGGCGGCGCCAGCGCGCAGCGCCACGCAACCTGCCGCGGCGGCCACAGCCAGTCGCGAGCAGGAACGCAACGAACGCAAACGCCAGCGACGCCTGGCAGCCCTTGAAGAAGAGATCGCCATGATCGAGTCCGAGATCAAGCAACTCGAGCATGACATGAACGCGGCCGGCATTGCCGGCGACTCAAAGCGCGTCACATCACTCAGTTTGCAGTATGCCGAGTTGCAGGAGATGCTGCATACGCGCTATGATGAGTGGGCGACCGTCGCCGGGTAGCACCCGGATATTTCAGGATTGCGGATTGTCGGTTTTTTGATGATCGATCGTGCCCGGGCGACGTCGCACGGTCTCCGAACCAGTTACCAGGCACGGCACAGGCGAGGATATTGCTTGAAGGGCACGTATCTCCTTATACTGCGGCTCGATGAAGCGATTGCGAGCCTGCCCATCGGCAGGCTCGGCGCCCTGACTTTCCCTGCCGGTTACTACCTGTATGTCGGCAGCGCATTCGGGCCGGGAGGCGTCGCGGCGCGCCTGGCGCACCACGCCCGGCGTGAGAAGCGGCGCCGTCACTGGCACATTGATTACCTGCGCGAGCGTAGCCGCCTTGTCGAAGCCTGGAGCGTGGCCTGCACCGAGCGCCTGGAGCATGCGTGGGTGCGCGCGTTGAACGCCACGCCGGGAGTACAACCGGTCGCGCCCGGTTTCGGCGCAAGCGACAGCCCGTGCGTCAGCCACCTGTTCCTTTCAGCATCACGACCACCGGCGCAGCGGTTGACCGATGCGCTGCTTTCGACCGTTGACACGGCATTATCATGTGCCTGCCATATGACCATCGAGGTCCATACATTTCACGACTAATGAATGCAAACGAACCCGCCACCTCGCGTGATCCGGTTGATGCCGGCGCCTTACTCGAACAACTGCGCACCGATGTTCGCGCCCGGCGCGCTGCAGCGATTCGTGATGCGCACGACCCGGCCCGCCGCGCGCTGCAACGCAGCCTCGACGACATTGAGATTACGCGCGTCGTCAGCGCCCACTGGCCCCTGACGGGGCGAACCGTACCGGAAAAGATCATCGCTCTGGTAAACAAGGTTGTCCGGCGCTATCTGCGCTGGTACATCAACCCGATTGTCGAGCAGCAGAACGCGTTCAACGACGCCGCTGCCCGGGCATTGCGCCTGCTGGCCGAGTCATACGAGGAACTGGCCGGACAGGTGGCGCTGTGCCGCGCGGGTGATGCGGAGAACCGGGACCGGCCAGGTCCGGCGACCGGGGATTCCGGTCGAGGGGAACATGCCCCGCCTCACACCAATTCCTCAACTCCCGTCTCCTGGCCATCCGGTTACAGCGCGCTGATGGAACTGGTGCGCGCGCGCGCACTGCGTGAGCCCGAGGCCCGCTTCGTGGAACTGGAACTCCATGATGCCCTGGCGCAGGCCCGGCTACATCGCCGGGTGAATGCGCACTGGCCACTGACCGGGCGTACCCTGCTCGAGCGGATGGCGGCGCTCCATAACCGTATTGTGCGCCAGTATTTGCGCTGGCTGATAAACCCGATCGTCGAGCAGCAGAATGCTGCAAACGACGCGCTGATCGCCACGCTGGAGCATCTCGCCGGCATTGATGCCGCGCGGCGCGCCGAGGTCGCTGCCCTCCGCGCACGAAAAGGCGACGTGTGAACGGTTGCTCGTATGCGCGACACGATCACCATTGTCGTTCCCTGGTTCGGCCCTGATACCGCGGGGGGCGCCGAGACCCAGGCGCGCCAACTTGCTGTGGCCATCCATGCGCTGGGTGAGCCGATCGAGGTGTGGGCCAGCAACGGCCGGGACTCGTTCAGCGCGCCGGACCCCTACTACGCGACCGGCCCCGATGTCGTAGATGGCGTGGCGGTGCGGCGCTTCCCGATCACCCCGCCACGCCCCGCACCCCATCATCCCTATGTTCCACCAGCCGTGCTTCATCGTGGTCTTCCCGCTGGCTGGCTGGCATTTCCAGACCACGAACTGCGCCTGCTTGCATCGCTTGCGTCCAGTGACGAGCTTCTGGAAGCCGTGGCAGCCGAACGCAATCAGCGTCGTTTCATCTTTGTGCCATACCCGTTCCCGACCAGCTTCTGGGGCACCCTGCTGGCCGGTGAGCGTGGATACCTGCTGCCCTGCCTCCACGACGAGCCCTACGCGCGGTACACCACGTATCGCTGGATGTTCCACCATACACGCCGCGCCCTTGCCAACAGCCCGGCCGAACGCGCGCTTGCGCTGCGGCTGTACAACCTTCCACCCGAACGGGTCGTGATGGCCGGCGAGGGTATTGATCTGACATCACGCGGCGATGGTGCGGTATTCCGGCAGCGTCACGGCCTGGCAGGCCCTGTGCTGCGCTACGCCGGGCGACGCGACGCCGCGAAGAACTTCCCGCTTCTGCTCATGTACCTGCGCGAATACTGGGCGCGCCGTGGTACACCCCTGAAACTGGTGTTAACCGGGCGCGACACAGCGGAGATACCGCCTCCGCTGGGCGCGATCGTGCTCGACCTGGGAGATGTCAGCCTCCAGGAACGCCACGACGCCTATGCCGCCGCCGATGTGTTCATCCAGCCATCAATCCACGAGAGCTTCTCGATCGTACTCATGGAGTCATGGTTGCAGGGGGTGCCCGCGCTGGTAAACGCGCACTGCGACGTCACGCGCGAAGCGGTCGAGGCCAGCGGCGGCGGGTTGAGCTTTGACGGCTTTCGCGAATTTGCCGCCGCACTGGACATCCTGCTTGCAGATAGCAGCCTGCGCCGCGAGCTCGGAGAGCGTGGCCGGGCCTGGGTGCTCGAACATTGCCGCTGGGAGGATGTTGCGCGCCGGACGGTGGCGGCGCTGCGAGATGGCTGATCGCGCAGACGTTGCATTGCCCGCCTGATTTCTGCTAGATGACGAACTCAATGTGCCCAGACAGGAAATCCTGGTGATTCAGTACATCACGCCATCCATCGCCATTGGTATGAACGCGCGCCTGTTTCCGGCGAACTGGCGCCCGATCCGGCATGAAATCTCATTTGCGCGCCAGCTTGGATGTACATATCTTCAAGTTCACGGAAGCGAACGTGGTGCCGACGCCGCCTATTTCGGCGAGGCGCCGGAAGCCGTGGGCGATGCGCTTGCCAGGCATGGCCTGAGTGCAACGATGGAGATCGTCGTGCGGCTGCGCGCAAATGGGCAAACCATCGGCGGCGCGACACCGCTCGATGTGTTGCGCGCCAACCTGCCGGCGATTGATGCGCTTGGCATACAGCATGTCCATTTTCATTTTGCTCCTGCGGAGTATCTCACCAGCGAGACATTGCGCGCACTGGAAGGCGCCCTGATCGATCAACTGGCCACTGGAGCGGCCCTGGCCCGGCGCCACGGGTGTACGCTGGGCCTGGAACACAATGAGCCGGATGTGCCACTGTTCGCCGAACTTGAACCGGTCATCACGGCACTCGAGTCTGTTCCAGATCTGGGCTTCGTCTGGGACCTGAACCACACACCACCGGATGAACTCGGCGAGTGGATGGATCTTGCGCCGCGTATGACATTGCTCCATGTCTCCGACACGCCGCTCCCGAAGGTCAACCACCACCTGCCGCTGGGTCTGGGCAGCATTGATTTCAGCGCACGGTTCCACGCGCTTCACAGCGCCGGCTACGCCGGCCCCGCGATTCTCGAAATCGGCGGCGTGCCCAAGTCGGGCGGGTTTGGCCGCGATACCGACGACGCGCTGGCCGACTCCGTGGCGCGGCTCCGGGGGGCACTCGATACCCGCGCACGTTCCTGATAAAGTACCTGCAGCGCAGTGACCAGCAGAGTGCGCCGTTTTATTGCATCAATTCCTCTTGATATTTTTCTGTGTATCGTGTATACTCGCAGTATCCGAAGCAAGCGAGTGCCACCAATGATCCAGCGGCGTACCAGTAGATGGCTTGCGAGTAGTGAGGCGCATGCGCCATCCACGCGCCCCGTACCCCACCCGCCCATCCCGGAGGCGCTCCGCCTGCTCAGTGACGAGACGCGCTGGCGACTCGTCAGCGAGTTACGCTGGAGTGACCGGCAGGTGAGCGAACTATGCGAACGGGCTGGCCTGCCGCAAAACCTGGTCTCCTACCATCTGGGGGTGCTGCGCCAGGCCGGCCTGGTACGTGCACATCGCAGCGATGCCGATGGGCGAGCGCTCTACTATGGGCTGGATCTGGCGGCGCTGCGGGCCGGTCTGCACGCCATCAACGGCGCACTGGCGCTTGCTACGCCTGCCGCGCCACAGTCGCCGGTGGGCGGGCCGGTGCTCTTCGTCTGCACACGAAACAGTGCGCGCTCACAGATGGCCGAAGCCTGGCTGCGCCAGATCAGCGGCGGGCGAATCGTGGCGCGCAGCGCGGGCACTGCTCCTGCTGGTATTCAGCCACTGGCGATCCAGGTGATGGCCGAGGCCGGGATAGACATCGGTTATCAGCACGCCAAATCCCTCAGTGAAGCCATGTCGCCTGCACCGGAGGTCGTCGTGACCGTGTGCGACCTGGCGCGTGAAGAGTGCGCCCCCACACTCAATGCTCCGCTACAGCTGCACTGGAGCGTCCCGGATCCGGTTGCGGTTGCCGGCGATGACACAGAACGCTTGCTGGCGTTCCGCGCCGCACGCGATGAGTTACGCCTGCGCGTTGATGGCCTGATCGGTTTGTTACGATCAATTTCTATCAATGGAAATTGATGAAGGAGAGAGGTATGGAACCGCTGACGCCCGCCGGAGCCGCCGCTGTCTTTGGTCTGCTGGCCGATGAAACTCGCTGCGCGATCATTGCTGCACTGGCGCGCTGTGACGAGCGCCTGGCCGAACTGGCACTGCACGTCGAGCAGGCGCCTGACACGGTTACCCGGGCGCTTGACGCCCTGCAGGAAGTCGGCCTCGTGACCACGCGCCGGAGTGATGCGTCGCCAGATGATCTCTACTTCCAGCTCGATCTTGAACAACTGCAGCACCGCTTTTTCGCCGCGGGCACCGCACTGCACCCGGCGCTGGTGCCGGATCTGCCGGCGAAGCAACCTGCGCCGTCGGCTCCCAGGCCGCGCGTCCTGTTCCTTTGCACCCATAACAGCGCGCGCTCGCAGATGGCCGAAGCCCTGCTGCGCACTGCCAGTAACGGCGAAGTGGAAGTATTCAGCGCCGGCAGCCAGCCGGGGCAGGTACACCCACTGGCGATCGAGAGCATGGCCGCGATGCATATTGATATCAGCGCCCAGCGCTCAAAACACTATGATGAGTATCTTAACGATTCGTTTGACTACGTCATCACCGTGTGCGACCGCGCGCGCGAGGTCTGTCCGGTCTTTCCTGGCGAGAATCAGGTCATTCACTGGAGCATTCCTGACCCGGCAGCCATTGAGGACCCGGCCGAGGCCAGGCGCGCGTTTCGACAGGCCGCTACTCAACTGATGACGCGTATTCGCTATCTCCACATTCTGATCGAGCGCCGCCGGAGCCAGCAACCTGTGCACGCATGAATCTCGCTCCGGCGCCCATGATGTTCGGCGTCTGTTTCGCCACGGCCCGGGCAGGCCCGGTTCAGTCAGTGCAATCATGGAGACGTTCCTATGCCTGTGCGCGTTGGAATCAACGGGTTCGGTCGTATCGGTCGCCTGGCTTTCCGCGCAATGTGGGGATGGCCCGATCTGACCATCGCACACATCAATGAAATCGGTGGGCCGGTCGAGACTGCTGCACACCTGCTGGAGTTCGACTCGGTCCATGGTCGCTGGCAGCACACCATTCAGAGTGAAGACGGCCAGTTGATTGTTGACGGCGTTGCGATCGGCTACAGCAGCATAAAGGAACCAGGTGCGGTTCCATGGCGCGCCGCCGGCGTGGACATCGTCCTCGAGGCGACCGGCAAGTTTCGCACCCCCGAGACATTACAGCCCTATTCTGGCGCCGGCGTGCGCAAAGTGATTGTCGCTGCGCCGGTCAAAAGCGGTGCGCTCAATATCGTGATGGGCGTGAATGACCACTGGTACCGGCCCGATGAACATCACCTGCTGACTGCGGCGTCCTGCACCACCAATTGTCTCGCACCGGTCGTCAAGGTGATCCACGAGGGTATCGGCATCGTGCATGGCATGATCACGACGATTCACGACATGACCAACACCCAGAGCATTCTCGACACCCCGCACAAGGATCTGCGCCGGGCGCGCGCATCCAGCCTGTCACTCATCCCGACGACAACCGGCTCGGCGACTGCGATTGGTCTGATTTTCCCCGAATTGCAGGGCAAGCTGGATGGTATCGCCGTGCGCGTGCCGCTGCTGAACGCTTCGCTCACCGACTGCGTGTTCGAGGTGCAGCGCCCGACCACGATTGAAGAGGTCAACGCTCTGCTGCGCGCCGCCGCCGAGGGACCGCTCGCCGGAATCCTGGGCTATGAAACGCGCCCGCTTGTGTCGGTAGACTTCAAGGACGACCCGCGTTCGGCAATTGTGGATGCACCTTCAACCATGGTCACCAACGGCACACAGGTGAAGATCCTGGCGTGGTATGACAACGAATGGGGATATGCCAACCGGTACGCGGAACTGGCGCGCCACGTAGCGGCAACGCTGGGCGCGGTCCATTAAGCTAATACGTTTCGAAGAAGCCCGTCGCCCCCACCCCGGCCCTCCCCCGCCGGGGGAGAGAGTCTGGCTCCTCCATCCAGCGGGGGGAGGTTGGGCGGGGGGCTGTGCGGTGCGTCAAGCCTTCTGTGCAAGGTAGTGCACTGCGTGCCTATTCGAAGAACGGATG
>Ga0272446_1004783_pt1 | contig 15642 bp, 17 predicted proteins | sample YNPCB0061_FD_194587 | JGI IMG/M metagenome (GOLD analysis project Ga0272446, IMG submission 194587) | Hot spring microbial mat communities from Yellowstone National Park, WY, United States - YNP-CB-006-1 | ecosystem: Environmental > Aquatic > Thermal springs > Hot (42-90C) > Sediment | place... | reverse complement strand
GAAGGGTTTGTGAATGCGGATGGCAGTCCTTTGCCGTTAATTATTCAAAAATCGGATGGGGGTTACAACTACGCCACGACGGATTTAGCCGCCCTGCGTTACCGGGTGCAACAGGACGGGGCACAGCGGATTATTTATGTGACGGATGTGGGGCAAAGTCAGCATTTTGCCCAGGTGTTTCAGGTGGCGAAAAAAGCGGGTTGGGTAACCGAAAAGGTGCAATGTATTCATGTGCCCTTTGGATTAGTTTTAGGGGAAGATGGCAAAAAATTTCGCACTCGCTCTGGGGAAACGGTGCGCTTAAAAGATTTACTAGAAGAAGCGATCCGCAGGGCAGAACAGGATATGCAAGCCCGTTTAGAGGCGGAACAACGGCAGGAATCCCCGGAATTTATGCACAATTTGGCACGGGTGATCGGCATTAGTGCGGTGAAGTATGCGGATTTGAGCCAAAATCGCTTGAGTAATTACAGTTTTAGCTACGATAAAATGCTGGCGTTACAGGGGAATACGGCACCCTATTTGCTCTATGCCTATGTGCGGGTGCAGGGGATTGCCCGCAAGGGAGCGATTGATTTTGAGCAATTTGTCCCGGAATTTGTTTTATCTACCCAACCCGAATTCATTTTAGCCAAACATTTGATGCAATTTCCCGATGGCGTGGAACAACTCGGGCAGGATTTATTCCCCAATCGCCTAAGCAATTATTTATTTGAACTCAGCCAAAAATTCAATCAATTCTACGACCAATGCCCGATTTTATCCGCCCCTGACCCGGAACGCACCTCCCGGTTGGGGTTAGCCCATCTGACCGCCAAGGTGTTGAAATTGGGTTTATCCTTATTAGGGATTCCGGTGGTGGAACGGATGTGAAGGGAACCTTTGGGGCATGGGAACGACAAGGACAAAAACGGAGGTGACGCAGATGAAACGGCACAATTACTTACTTTGGGGCATCGGTTTGGGGTTGGGGTTCGGACTCATCCTGACCCCGGCGGCGTTTGCCCAGACGGCTAATCCAGCCAATGTGGAAACCCTCCTGCAACGGGCGGTGGAACGGGGACAGCGGGGGGATTTTGAGGCGGCAATTTTTGAATTAAATCAGGCGATTAAATTAGCCCCCAATAATGCCACAGCCTTTACGTTGCGGGGGGTGGCGTACACCAATTTGGGCAATGCCAAACAGGCGTTGGAGGACTTTACCAAAGCGATTCAATTGGCACCCAAATCGGCGGCTTCCTATGGCTATCGGGGCATTGTGCGGCGGCAATTGCAGGATTTACCAGGGGCGCTGGCGGATGTGAATGAGGCGATTAAATTAGAGGGCAAAAATCCGGGTCTTTATTCCTTCCGGGGGGCCCTCCATGCGGACAGCGGCGACCGAGCCAAGGCGATCAGTGATTTTCAACAGGCGGCGAAATTATTCAGCGAACGGGGGGACACGGAAGGGGTGAAGGAAATGCAGGAATTTATTGCCATTTTGGAAAAACAACCCGCCACACCCACGCCTGCTCCCCAAAAACCCGCTACCCAAGCGGCTCCCCTCAAGCCCACTCAACCCAAGTAGGCCGTGCCTGCCCGGGAACCTTGGCCAGGGCTGGTGCTGTACCACCTGTTCAAGTGGCCGGTGGTGGCGCCCACCTTTTGGTGGTATCTGCGGGGGCGGGTGGAAGGGTTTGAGTATGTGCCCCGGCGGGGGGCTTTTGTGGCCGTATGCAATCACGCCAGCGATTTTGACCCCCCCCTCGTCTCCTGCGCCCTGGGTCGGCCGGTGGCCTACATGGCGAAAGCGGAATTATTTCAAGTGCCGGTGCTGGCGACCCTCATTCGATGGTATGGGGCATTTCCCGTCCAGCGGGGCACCTCCGACCGGCAGGCCATCCAGGCGGCCTTAACCGCTTTGCGCCAGGGCTGGGCAACGGGCATTTTTTTATCCGGCACCCGCACCCCCGATGGCCGGGTCACGGAACCCAAATTGGGAGCGGCCCTGATTGCGGCCAAAGCCCAGGTTCCCCTCCTGCCAGTCATGCTCTGGGGCACCCAACACATTCGCCCCCCCGGTTGCCGTTGGCCCCGCTCCACCCCCGTCACCATCCGCATTGCCCCCCCGGTGGCCCCCCCAGCCGATACCCAGCGGGAACACCTCACCCAAGTCACCTGGGACTGTTGCCGGATTTTGAACCAACTGCACGACCAGGGACGTTAATCCTGCCGCCGGTTCTGCCACCAATTGCGGGCCCCCGTGACCAACGCTCCCAGCATCAACAGCCCAATTGCCGGTTGCCACAGGGGTTGCCAGAGCCACAGCCAGCCCTGCCACAGCCCCGGCCAGGTGTCCCGGCTCACCAGGGCCACCCCCAACCCGACAAACCCCACCAACACCAGGAAAAAATTCAGCATCAGCAGGGTATTCAGCCACCCCTGGGAACGCTCAAGCATCCCCGGACACCCCCTGGGACTTCTGCCGGTCGAGCTTGAAGACCATCACCCCCAAGGGCGGCAAACATAAATCCAGGGAACAGGGTCGCCCGTGATAGCCCCATTCATCCGTCCATTTGCCCCCCAAATTCCCCATATTAGAGCCGCCAAATTCCCGGGCATCGCTGTTAAATAACTCCCGATAAAAACCCGGTTCCGGCACCCCAATCCGGTAGTGGGCGTGGGGTTGGGGCGTGAAATTGCACACCACAATTAAATAATTGCTCCGGTCTTTGTCGTAGCGAATATAGGACACCACACTATGGCGATTGTCCGCACAATCAATCCACTCAAATCCATCTAGGGTAAAATCCTGCGTGTAGAGTGCCGGTTCCTGGCGGTATAAATGGATCAAATTGGTGAGATAGTGCTTCAAGGTTTGATGGCGTTCATACTGGAGCAAATGCCACTCCAAATCCCCCCACACATTCCATTCCTGCCACTGCCCAAACTCCATGCCCATAAATAGGGTTTTCTTCCCCGGATGGGTGAACATATAGGCAAATAAAGCCCGCATATTCGCAAATTTTTGCCACTCATCCCCCGGCATTTTGGACAGCAAACTGGCCTTGCCATGCACCACCTCATCGTGGGAAAGGGCCAGCATAAAATTCTCGCTAAACGCATACCAAATGCCAAAGGTGATATTGTTTTGGTGGAATTGACGAAACCAGGGGTCCATGCGGAAATAATCCAGGGTATCGTGCATCCAACCCATGTTCCATTTCAAATTAAAACCCAACCCCCCCACATAGGTCGGCCAGGACACCATCGGCCAGGCCGTAGATTCCTCCGCAATGGATAAAATGCCCGGAAAATAACTAAAAATCACATGGTTCACCTGGCGCAAAAAATCCACCGCTTCGATATGTTCCCTGCCCCCATATTGATTGGTGACCCATTCCCCCTCCCGGCGACCGTAGTCCAAATAAAGCATCGAAGCCACCGCATCCACCCGAATCCCATCAATGTGGTATTTATCAAACCAAAATAGGGCATTGGCGACCAGGAAATTTCGCACCTCCGGGCGGCCATAATCAAAGACCAAGGTGCCCCATTCCTTGTGTTCGCCCTTGCGGGGGTCGCTATATTCGTAGAGGTGCGTCCCATCAAAAAACGCCAACCCATGCCCATCTTTCGGGAAATGCCCCGGCACCCAATCCACAATCACCCCAATCCCATTTTGGTGACATTGATCCACAAAATACATGAAATCCTGGGGAGAACCATAACGGGAAGTGGCCGCATAATAACTCACCACCTGATAGCCCCAGGAACCATCAAAAGGATAGTCCGCCACCGGCAGTAATTCCACATGGGTAAACCCCATTGCTTTCACATAGGGAATCAGTTCATGGGCCAATTCCCGATAGGTCAAATAACGGGCACCTGGGTTCAATTCCGATACAGCCACAGGCTCGGTTTGATCCGGTGTTGGTGTATCAAACGCCCGGTGTAACCAAGAACCCAAATGCACCTCATAAACGGCAATCGGTTGGGTCAAGGCATCCTGGTGCCGCCGCTGTTCCAACCACTCCTGATCCCCCCAGGTGTAGCGGTCTAAATCCGTGACAATGGAAGCGGTTTTGGGGCGGACTTCCTGACGGAAACTAAAGGGGTCGGATTTTTCGTAAATATGCCCTTCCCAATTTTTGATTTCGTATTTATAAGCCGTGCCTTCATGCAACTCCGGGATGAACAATTCCCAAATACCCGTGTGGCCTTTCCGCATCTGGTGGAGCCGCCCATCCCAACCATTAAAATCCCCAATCACAGAAACATTGCGGGCGTTCGGTGCCCAAACCGCAAAATAGACCCCGCTCACCCCATCCATGACCGTCAGATGACTGCCCAATTTTTCATAAATCCGGTGATGATTGCCCTCCCCAAACAGGTGCAGGTCAAAATCGGTCAATTTCGGGGTTTTGAAAGAATAAGGGTCATAAAAAACCCGCTCCCGTTCCCCCTCCTTCACCCGGAGTTGGTAATTGGGCAATTCCGCCATCGGCAATAAACATTCAAACAGATGGGGGTTCTGCTTGGGGGTCATGGGAAATTCCTGCCGCAGGGTCGGGCAAACCACCCAAGCCGCCTCCGCATGGGGCAGATAGGCCCGGATATGCCATTGGGTCTGCCCGTCGCACGCCACCGGATGGGGGCCGAGCACCGCAAAGGGGTCATGGTGCTGGTTGCGGACCAACAAATCCACTTGCTCTTGACTCAGAAGTAGGGTCATGTAAAAGCCAACGCCTCAAAATCGGGTTTAAATCCATAGAAACTTGGGAAATGCTACCAAATCCCCGCCCTTTCAGGGTACCGGAACTGTTCCCCTGGTGATCCGTCTGGGGGAGTAGGGGTGATCCACCGCCCCCAGGGCAAGGGCATCCTGCCTTTAGAATAGGGTCAGCGGTGCCACAGTTGAGGATCAAAACCGTTGGAGGTCTGAAATTTATGTGGAGTACACACCATTTACGGGGTGGGTTGGTCGGTTTGGCTTTGTTGGTTGGGACAGCGAGTTTTGCCCCTGGGGCACAGGCCAACCCCAAAAAACTGAGTTTTTACTGCGGCACCAGCCAAGGTTCCCCGGCGACTTTGGCCAAATCCGGCAGTCGGGTCGTGCCGATCATCCGTTGGAGTTCCGATGCCTTTAGCGACAGCGGCTTTTCCCCCGAACGCCGGTGCCAAGAGGTGTCCAAACGCTTCCAAACCTACTACGACGATGGCAGTTTGAGTTTCATTACCACCGGGCGGATGAACGGCCAGAACGTGGTCTGTGTGGCCCGGAGCAATGGGGGCCCCTGTGCCGGTCTGCTGTTTACCCTCAAACCCGGTGCCAACCCCACCCAAGTCATCAACCAGTTGTTCAACATCCGCACCCGTGCCTCCGGCCCGCTCAACGAAACCACCGCCCGTCCCTACATTGACTTCGAGGAATTTCTCACCGGCGACGACACCCCCGAACCCACCCCGTAACCCTTGAAATTTTCCATCCGCTGGCTGGGACTGTTGGGGGTCGCCCTCCTGGCAGGTCTCGGGCTGTGGGAATGGTACCTGGCCCGTCCCCGTCGCCCAGCCGTACCCCAGTTGTCAGAAGCCCTGCTCAACCGCCTCGCCCGTAGCGTCACCGTCAAGGTACTGGTGGGACAAAATTGGGGTTCCGGGGTATTAGTCGCTCGGCAAGGGCAAACCTACACCCTGGTCACCAATCACCATGTTTTACAGGGAGATAGCCGAGCCACCAGTTACCAGGTGCGTACCCCCGATGGCCGCCTGCACCCCGTCCAAACCCCCGCCCGCATTGCCCCCAACGGAGCGGATGTGGCCGCCCTGCGCTTCACCAGCGACCAGCCCTATCCCGTCCTCTGTAGCCAACCCCAACTACCGGCGGTGGGTGACCCGGTATTTGCCGCAGGGTTCCCCTTTCCCACCGAGGGACAAGCCGACCCTGGTTTGGTCTTTACCACGGGACAGGTACAGCTGATTTTGCCCCAATCCCTCGAGGGCGGCTACCGGCTGGGCTACACCAACCCGATTGAGAAAGGCATGAGCGGCGGCCCGGTTTTGAATCGCCATGGCCGTTTGGTGGGCTTGAATGGGGTACACCAAAACCCCCTCTGGGGCGACCCCTACCGTTACGCCAGCGGTGCGGTGCCCCCCCCGGAACTGCGCGCGCAACTGGGGGATTACAGTTGGGCCATCCCCGTCCTGCAGGTGTGGCAAGGCTTGGGAATGACCGCTCCCCCCTGCCCAGAAACGCCCTGACCCCCCCCCGTTCACGGTAAAATAAGGTGCCACGTCTGTTGTGTTGTTGAGGTTGGTTATGGGGTATCGTGCATTACTCGCTGTATTGCTCATGTGCTGTCTGACTCTGGTTACTGCCTGTGCCCCCGCCGTGGGCACCACCGCCGAAGGGCTGACCTATGACCAGATCAAGAGTCTCTCCTACGACCAGGTGAAGGGAACGGGTTTAGCCAACAAATGTCCCCAGCTCAGTGATTTCGCCCGAGGCTCCCTCAGCCTCAACCCGGAACAAAAGTATCGGATCACCGATTTGTGTTTGGAACCCACCAGTTTTTTTGTTAAGGAAGAACCGGTTAACAAGCGTCAAGAAGCCAACTTTGTCCCCGCCAAACTCCTGACCCGCGCCACGTCCTCGATTGATGCGGTGGAGGGGGATTTGGAAGTTGCCCCGGACGGGGTGCTGACCCTCAAGGAAAAAGATGGCATTGACTTCCAAGCCATTACCGTGCAGTTGCCGGGGGGGGAGCGGGTGCCTTTCCTGTTCACCATCAAGGAATTGGTGGCCCAAACCAAACCCGGTGCGACGGTGATCAACACCTCCACGGATTTTTCCGGTACCTTCCAGGTGCCCTCCTACCGCTCCGCCCTGTTTCTCGACCCCAAGGGACGGGGATTAGCCACGGGCTATGACAATGCGGTGGCCTTGCCTGCCCAGGCGGACGATGCCCGGTTGGGGGGTGCCAACGTCAAGACCGTAGAAATCGAGGCAGGCCATTTATCCCTCCAGGTCGCCCAGGTGGACGGCAGTACGGGGGAAATCGCTGGCACCTTCGAGAGTGAACAACCCTCGGATACGGATTTGGGTGCCCGGGAACCCCTGGATGTGAAAATTCGGGGCATCTTCTACGCCCGGGTACGCCCCGCCGCCTGACCCCGAACGCCCCTTCTCGGTGACAATACGGTTGCCAACCGGGAGGGGGCTTGCTATGTTTAGATTTGGTAATTAATCGGTCATGGCTCCTGTTCCATCCTCCCCAGAACCTATGCCTCTGATGGTCAATCCGCCTTCGGAACGCCGTGATGGTCAGGTGAATGACCTCAAACACCAGTCCCTAGCCTGGTTAAAAGCCTATCGAGCCACTGGAGATATTGAACTGCGGAACCGGCTGGTAGAAGCCAATTTAGGGTTGGTACGGCAGGAAGCCCATCGTTGCCACCACTGCTCCGGGGAACCTTTTGAGGATTTGATGCAGGTGGGAACCTTAGGCTTAATTCAGGCGATTGAGCGGTTTGATCTGGAGCGGGGCGTGGCCTTTAGTAGTTTTGCCCTGCCCTATGTGCGGGGTGCCATGCAACACTACCTGCGGGATCAATCCCCTACCGTGCGTTTACCCCGGCGGTGGCAGGAATTGTACCAACGGGCGACCCAGTGGATTGGTCAGTGGCGGCAGACCGAGGGGCGGGAACCCACCACCCAGGAATTGGCCGCCGGGTTAGGGATTTCGGTACAGGAATGCCAGGAAGCCCAGATGGCGTGGCAAAATCAATCCCTTGTCAGTTTGGATATGTGCGTGGGGGATGAGGAAGGCCGTCCCCTGTCCCTGGGCGAGCAGATTTGTGACCCAGAGTACCGCAGTTTCCAACTGGCGCAGGAAGACCGCCTGCATCTGGAACAGTGTTTACTGCGTTTGGAAAGCCGCACCCGGGAAATTTTGGAGTTTGTGTTTCTCCACGAATTTACCCAAAAAGAGGTGGCGGATTCCCTGAAAGTCAGCGTGGTGACCGTTTCCCGGCACCTGAAAAAAGGGCTGAAACGACTCCAGGAATTATTAACAGAAGCAGGGTGACTGACCCGGATAGCTGGGTTTTGGCGGTGGATTTAGGCGGCACTCGCCTCCGTATGGCTGTGGTGACCCCTAGCGGAGAGTTTCTTTACCAGGAACAACACCCCACCCCCAAGACCCGCCCGGACATTTTGGCGCAGATGTGGGCATTGCTTGACCGGGCTAAGGACTGGGCAACGGCGCAGGGCAAAGGGTTAAGGGGAATTGGCATCAGCACCGGCGGCCGGGTGGACTTTGAGCGGGGGGAAGTGGTGGATGCGACCGCTCTCCTCCCGGATTGGCGCAGGGTACCCCTACGGGATTTGACCGTGCGGCACCTGGGTCTGCCCACCTGGGTGGATAACGATGGCAACTGCGCCGCCCTGGGGGAATTGTGGTTTGGAGCGGGGCGGGATTGTCGGCATTTTCTCAGCGTGGTGGTGGGCACGGGCATCGGCGGGGGGGTGGTCCTCGACCGGCAAGTGCTCCGGGGTGTCGCTGGCATCGCCGGAGAACTGGGGCATATCAGCGTGGATTACCAAGGGCCGGTGTGTACCTGCGGCAACTGGGGTTGTGTGGAACTGTTTGCTTCCGGGTCAGGCTTGGCGAATTTGGCGCAAACCCTCTGGGAAGCGGGTGTATTACAATTTACCCATAAAACCATTACATCAGCAACGGACATTACCGCCCGGGAGGTGGGGGAGGCGGCTCGGTTGGGGAATCCAGTGGCGCAGGATTTGATCCAGCGGGCGGGGCGGATTTTGGGCACGGCGTTGACCAGTCTGCTCCACACCCTCAACCCGGAGCGGGTGATTGTGGGCGGCACGGTTTTAGACCTGGGGGAGGACTACTGGCAACCCCTGGTCAGCACGGTGAGGTCACGGGCGATGGCTCCGGCGCCCCTGGTGCGTTCCCCCTTGCGGGAAGCGGGGTTACTGGGAGCGGCGGCGTTGGTGTGGCAAAACGGTGTATCTGCGGGCATCCAACCGCCCCAATGATCATAAAAAGAGGTACAAAAAAAGCTACACCCCCAGGATGTAGCCGACGGCTCGGATGGTTGACTTAGGCTTCCCCAAACACTTCCAGATCGTCCGGGTCAACAAAGTGGCAAATGGCATCATCAATACAGATGACCGCCCAGCCTGCGGCATTGATATTCACCAGGGTATAGGGGGCTTCATCCACGAAAAACCCCTTGTGATTGCGGGTTCCGGGCTTGACTTGCACAGCTTTTCCTTGCATGGGGCACCTCCAGGAAATAAAAATAAATCGGTTGAATGTGAGTCCAAGATTAGCATTGTCAATGAAAATCTGGGAATAAAGTTTTCCAAAAAAATCTGACGGATTATCACAGCCCACCCGCCGGTTGTAACGAGATTGCAAGGAATACATGAAATTCCCAGCATTTATACCTAAATAAAATCCCGATTTTTGTCCCAATCCCCGGCTGATCCCGGAAATTTTGTCATATTTTTTAATAAACGCTCTCAGGATTCTTTCACCCACACGGTTTTGAGGTTGACAAATTCCAGCAGTCCCCATTCCCCCAATTCCCGCCCGTAGCCGGACTGTTTCACGCCGCCGAAGGGGAGGCGGGGGTCGGAGCGCACCATGCCGTTGATAAACACCGAGCCGCTGGCCAGTTCGGTCACCAGCCGTTGTTGTTCCTGGGGGTCACGGGTCCAGGCGCTGGCTCCCAATCCGAAGGGGCAGTCGTTCGCCACTTGAATCGCCTGATCTAAATCGGCAACCTCATAAATCAGACCGACGGGGCCAAAAAATTCGATATGGCGGGCACTGGGGGGCAGGTGGGTGAGCAGGGTGGGGGGGTAGCAATTGCCCTGGCCCGGTGGGATTTGACCACCGCAGAGGAGTTGGGCACCCTGGTGGAGCATCTCGGTCACCTGGCGATGCAGTTCGTCCCGGAGGGCGGGGGTGGCGAGGGGGCCGAGTTCGGTGGCGGGGTCCAGGGGGTCGCCGATTGTGAGGGCTTGGAACCGCTCGACCAATTGGGCGGTAAACGTCGGGGCAATGGCCGTATGGAGGATAAACCGTTTGGCGGCAATGCAGGACTGGCCGTTGTTTAACATACGAGCGGTTACTGCCGTGGTGACAGCGGTTTCCAGGTCGGCACTGGGGAGGACCAGGAAGGGGTCACTGCCCCCCAATTCCAGCACGGTTTTTTTCAACGCCCGCCCGGCGGCTGACGCAAAGGCCATCCCCGCCGCTTCGCTCCCCGTCAGGGTGGCGGCCTGGATACGGGCATCGGCCAACAGGGGGGCGACCCGGTGCGCCTCGATCAGCAGAGTCTGCATCACCCCCGGCGGAAATCCGGCTTGGGTGACCAATTGTTCAATAGCCAGGGCACTTTGGGGCACATTCGAGGCGTGTTTGAGCAAAAACCCATTCCCCGCCATCAGCGCCGGTGCCAGGGCACGAAAGACCTGCCAAAAGGGAAAATTCCAGGGCATGACCGCCAGGATCACCCCCAGGGGTTCCCGCCGCACCCAGGTTTGGGCCACCGTGCCATCGGGAAGCGTATCCAAGGGCCCAGCCTGATCCTGCAAGAATGCCGCCCCCTGCTCAGCGTAATACCGACAGACCCAGGCACTTTTGTCCACCTCCGCCAACGCCGCCCGGATGGGTTTGCCCATTTCCAGGGTCATGGTGCGGGCCCAGGTCTCCCGCTGTTGATGTAATAGGGTTGCCAAACGGTTTAACCCCGCCGCCCGCTGTGGGATTGACCATTGGCGATAGGTGGTAAAGCCCGTTGCCGCCAGACCGAGTTTTGCCTCTAGTTCCTCGTCGGTCAAGGGCGTAAAGGTCTGTAAAACGCTCCCGTCCCAGGGATTAATACTGGCAATGGCCATAGTGCCCCCATATCTTACGGGTTTCACTATATCAGAGGGCGGAGAATCCAGGCTCCCAAACCACTGACCGCCGCCCCCACCAGGGTATTGATGCCATTCACCCATTCGTTGGTCAACCAAGGCCATTGCCCCTGCCACGTGGCTCCCACCCAGCTTTCCACTAGGTTGGCGAGGAACGCCGCCCCCACACAGATGGGAATTCCCATGACTGGTACCATCCCCACGCCACAGCCCACCAGGGTCAACCCCAGCCCCCCCCCCAACCCCGCTAGGGTACCTTCCAAGCTGACCGCCCCTTCCGTGCCAGGGGGAACCGCTTGGAGCGTCGTCAACAAAATCGTGCGGCGACCATAGGCTTTACCAATTTCGCTCGAGACGGTGTCATTGAGTTTGGCGGCAAAACTGCCCACAAAGGCCATCTGTAAAGCGAATGTCCAGCTATTGTCCCCAAAGGCGACCCCCAGGGCACACAGGGCACCCACCGCCGCAGAACCCCAGACATTTTCCGGCCCCCGTGCCCCGCCCCGTTTCTCGGCAATGCCTTTGGTCGCTTTTACCTGGTAGCCCACTTTCGTCACCAGCGACCCCACCCCGAAGTACACCAGCACCACCAGATACCCCCGCCAGCCCAGCGTACCCCAGAGGATCACCCCCAAAATCCAGGCATGGACGGCTCCCCAACGGGTCAGGAGGGTCGGGGGCAGAATCAACAACGGGGCAATCAGCACGGTATTCAACAGCACCGCCATGCCCCAAGGGTGGGTCGCAATTGGCAGGAACATATCCAGCGGTTTCGGGGACAAAGTCATAGATAATTACAGGTTAAGGCTGGGAAATTTGTTCCCCATTGTAGGCAAGAATGGCGGGGAAATTCCCACAATCGAGGGCTGATATTAACTCATGAGAGGGATCAAAGCATTGGAGTCTGTTGGTCAAAAGTAAATTTCACCGTTATTTAGCGATGAGTTATAATTGGAATTTGAAAATGGATGACCTGCACATTTGTTCCATAAAAATGAAATAGACCTATGTTCAAAAATAGCTTGTTTTTAATTACAATTTTCTGTGCCGGATGCCTATGGGTACCGGTGAACGTTGCCGCTGAAACTGACTTCCATACATTTTGGAAAAAATTCAAAACTGCGGTGGTTAATCATGATAAAACCACAGTTGCGAACCTGACACAATTTCCGCTTTCTATGCCCTTGGGAGTGAACAGGGTAAAAACGAAGGCTGAATTTGTGAAAGACTATGATAGGATTGTGAATATAGAAGCCAACGCCAAGAGATGTTTTCAAGCAACCAAACCAGAACCAGAGGGCAAGGGCTTTGCTGTTTACTGTACCTTCAAAACCCTACCAGAATCAAGCAATAATCGCCCGATTAAATATTATTTTGAAAAGACAAAAACCGGTTGGAAATTTACGGGTTTAGATAACATCAATGAGTAGAAACGAGACACTTTTTAGCCACTCTTAACTTCTCTTACTCCTTTGGGAAAAGCATTTGGGAGTTGAGATACAGTCTTTTAAGTACTTATGGGATACAGTTGCAAGCCCACTTACCGTAGGGTAATCACCTAAGAAGCCGTGTAAAAAGAAATGTGAAAGCGAATGGGTCTGAGCGAGTACTTGATGGAGTGGATTCAGCAATACCCAGAAGTTAGGGAACGGCTGGGAACCGTCCTGTCCAGGGGGGTACCGGAGCCCCACAAAATCCAAGGCATTGGGGCGGGGTTTGTGCCGGAGGTCTTGCAGATCGACTTGATTGATGAAGTGATTCCGGTCGTTGGTTTTGATGAAAAGCAGTATTTTTCCGTAATTATCCTGAGCATGGCATATTTCATTAAACGTAATAGGTTGACTACTGTGAAAAAATTAGCTTTAACTGTCCATCAAAATCATCGAACTGATCCGACCGCTGGTGTGCCTGATCCGATTGAGAACAAGACAAACCCTGAATTTTTAGGAATAGGATTCATGATAATGTCAGAACAACCCTATGATTTCATTTCCGTAAGTATATATCTCAATTACAACGCTACAAGTGTTTAGAAGCGTATCTCGTTCAAAAGTTATGTTAAGCACTATCCGTAAAAGTATCTCTATGTAAGGATTTTATTACAGAGGCGGGAAAGGCTTTTTTTATATTTTATTTATTTTTCTTGTACTACAAAAATCAAATAATTTATGAGTAAAAACATGATTACAAACCCTTTGTAAACGCTATTTTGAGATAGATTCTCTTCCGAGTGATGTGAAATTGCTATGTGGTTTTGCATTTCTGGGTGAATAATTGTAGTTAATAACACATTTCGATTGAGCATCAGTGACGGTAATCCCTAAGCATTCGTAAATAAATTCTAAAAAGACAATTTTGGGGCAAGTGTCCGTAGGATCACCGTTTACAATTCCCTAAAAGTTCACCTAGCATAAATTTAGTCGAAAGCACTCTATTGGATAATAGTTTGTCCTTGAACATGAGGTGAGCAAAGTATGGAACCACTAGGCTTTATGGAAACAATCATGCGACGGGTTCAATTAAGTGCGGAGGATAAGGATTTGCTGGTTAAGGAAGCAGATTGGGGTAAAAATGTTGCCCTCCAAATGGCAGATATTTTTTACGATTATTTAGGGCGAGATGAGGAGATGAATGCCATTCTCAATGCCAAAGAAGGACGCATCCATCGCCTGAGAGAAACGTTTACTGAATGGTTTCATGAGATGTTTACGGGTATTGATGGCTGGAGCAAAGCCTATGCGGATTCCCGTTGGAAAATTGGTTTAGTACACGTGCGAATTGGTATTGGGCCTCAGCACGTTGTTCCGGCAATGGCAGTGGTGGTCACGGCGGTCAGGCAACAGTTACGTCGGGATCAGAAATCAGAAGCCCTGAGTGATGCCCTGAGCAAAATTTGCATGATTGATTTGGCCTTTATAGAGCAGGCCCATGCCCAGGTATTGTCAGAAGCCTTGTTCAAAGAAACGGGCTGGACACAAGCGCTGTTTCAACGCTTAATTGCGAAGGGAGCAGAGACGGTATAGCCGGGGTTTAGGTATTGATTAACTACTGATTCATGCTGTTTTTTTCGTTGAGGTTTTTCCTATGGCGATTAATGTAACCAAGTTGGAAATGACACTGCAAGAGTTTGTGGCCAATGTCGGCAATGTGCAAGGGGCGGCGATTGTCTCTCCCGATGGGTTGTCCCTAGCCAGCAGTTTGGCACCAGGGATGGATGATGAACGGGTGGCGGCCATGTCGGCGGCGATGTTGTCTCTGGGGGAACGCATCGGTCGGGAACTGAATCGTGGGGAAATTGAGCGAATTTTGGTGGAAGGACAAAAAGGTTACGGGATTCTCACCAGTTGCACTGAAGAAGCGGTGTTTTTGGTGCTCACGGACCGCAATGCCAAGTTGGGGATTATCAATTTAGAAATTAAAAATGTGATCGAAGAACTCCGCAAACAACTGCTGGGATTGGCTCAACCTATTGGTCTTTAATAGGGGGCACTATCAGTTATGGAAATTATGCGGATTGTGGTTACGGGGCCGGTGGGGGCGGGTAAATCGAGCTTTATCCGTACCATTAGTGAAATTGAAGCAGTGGATACGGATCGCAAGGCCACGGATGAAACTGCAACTTTGAAAGCCAAAACAACCGTAGCAATGGATTTTGGCCGGTTGCAGTTTGGGCAAAACGTGGCACTGCATCTATATGGCACGCCGGGGCAGGAACGGTTTGATTTTATGTGGGATATTCTCATTCGCAAAGCCCATGCGTTTATTTTGCTCGTGAGTTCTCACCGTCCGCAGGATTTTCGTGCCGCTCGCCGGATTTTGGCGTTTATGCGTCATCGGTCGAAAATTCCCATGTTGATTGGCTTGAGTCATGCGGATAACCCGGCGGCTTGGCCAATGGAGGAAATTCTTGTGGCCCTGGGGTATCTGAGTCCCTACAATCGTCCCCCGACGGTGACGGTCAATGCCTTAGAAATCCCCTCGGTTGCTCAGGCACTCACAGCATTAATTGAAGCCTACGCCCAGGAGCAGATGGCGGAATTAAATCGCTTAAACAAAGATGCTTTCATTTGATGTCCATGAGTTATTTAGGAGCTAGTCATGAAAATTACCGGGTATCTTTCCGAATTTTCCCTCGGGGAAATTTTTCGGTTTCTCTCCCAAGGTCAAAAAACTGGCCGTTTAACTATTAGGCCAATGGACATGGGTGATGAGATTTCTTCCCTGCCCCTCGCCTCGGAATACTATACTTTTTTTCATCATGGCAACATTGTGACCTCCACTACTACCCTTGACCAGCAGGAGTTACAACAACTGATTGCCAAACGGGGGTGGTTGCGGATTCCAACGATTCAGAAAATCTCTCAATTATGTCCGTCGAAGGGCACTTTAGGATTGTGTTTGAAAACCCAGGGTGCTTTGGATGGGGAACAGCTAAAATTACTGTTTAAGCAACAGGTACTGACCCCAATTCCCCAGTTATTTAGTATTAAAGAAGCTTGGTTTGAATTTGATGCCAATTATCCCTTACCCTATGAGGAAATGACGGGTCTCAAGGCAGAACCGATGGAAATTGCCCTAGCGGGTTTGCGGTCTCTGCGGAACTGGACACCCCTACTGGATAAACTGCCTTTACCTAGTTCAACGGTAATCAGCTTGATCAATCGGGAATTGCCCTATCACTTGAATCAGATTGAGTGGCAGGTATGGGA
>Ga0272446_1004782_pt1 | contig 15649 bp, 13 predicted proteins | sample YNPCB0061_FD_194587 | JGI IMG/M metagenome (GOLD analysis project Ga0272446, IMG submission 194587) | Hot spring microbial mat communities from Yellowstone National Park, WY, United States - YNP-CB-006-1 | ecosystem: Environmental > Aquatic > Thermal springs > Hot (42-90C) > Sediment | place... | reverse complement strand
GCTCGGGCTGCGAGACGCGGCCGAGGAAGGTGATGTTGGCCGCGCCGCCCGCCGCCTCGCGCACGGTGCGCATGTTCGGCCCGTCGCCGATCACCACGAGCTTGCGGCCGGGCATGCGCCGGAACGCCGCCGTGACGAGCTCGATGCGCTTGTAGGGAACCATGCGCGAGGCGATGAGGTAGTAGTCCTGCTTCTCGCGCCGGAGCGTGAAGCGATGCACCGCGACGGGCGGGTGGATGACCACGCTCTCGCGCCGCCACACCTTGCGGATGCGCTCGGCGATGTAGCTCGAGTTGGCGACCAGCACATCGACGCCGGCTGCGGAGGCGCGGTCCCAGATGCGGAGCCTGTGCAGCATCCAGCGCGCGAGCGCGCCCTTCAGCCCGCGTTCGCTGCCGCTCTCGCGCAGGTACTGGTGCTGCAGGTCCCAGGCATAGCGCATCGGCGAGTGGATGTAGCTGACGTGCAGCTGCCCCGGCCCCGTGAGAACCCCCTTGGCGACCGCATGCGAGGAGGAGAGCACGAGGTCGTAGCCGGAGAGGTCGATCTGCTCCACCGCGAGCGGCATCAGCGGCAGGTACTTGCGGAACTGCGTGCGCGCCAGCGGCAGTCGCTGGATGAAGGTGGTGCGCGGCCTCCGCCCGCCGAGGAACCCGCGCTCCGCGTCGGGCAGGAAATCGCACACCGCGAAGAGATCGGCCTCGGGCCAGGCGAGCAGGAGCTGCTCGAGCACGCGTTCCGACCCCGCATAGGTGTCGAGCCACTCGTGCACGATCGCGACCTTCATGCGCCCATCTCCGATACGGCCTCGAGCAATCGGCAAGCCGCCGCACGCCAGGTGAAGAGTGCCGCGCGCTCACGCCCTGCCGCGCGCAGCGCCTCGGCGAGGCCGGGCTCGTCGAGCAGCCGCGCGAGCGCGTCGGGCAGGCTCCCGGGAACGGCCGGGTCGAACCAGAGCGCGGCATCGCCGCAAACCTCCGGCACCGCCCCGGCCCGGGAGGCGACCACCGGGCAGCCTGCCGCCATCGCCTCCACCGGCGGCAGGCCGAACCCCTCGTAGCGCGAGGGGAACACGAGGCACAGAGCGCTCTCGTAGAGGGCGCGGAGCTCGGCATCGCTCACCCGCCCGAGCGCGACGGCGCCAGGCCCCGCCGCCCCGCCGGCCGGGCGGAACACGGCGGGGTCGGCCGCACCGGCGGCGGCGAGCGTCATCCCCCGCCCGGCGAGCAGCGAGGCGGCGGCGCCGAGCGCACCGAGATTCTTGTGCGCCGCGCGCGTGCCGACCGCGAGCGCGAAGCGCCCCGGCTCGAGCCCGTGCCGGGCGAGCACGGAGGCGTCGGGCGGCTCCCGCAGCGCATGCTCGCCTCCCTCGTATGTCACGGCGATGGCAGGTTCCGGCAGCGACAGGGCCGCCGCGATCCGCCCGCGCGAGAACGCCGAGACGGTGACGATGCGCGCCTCGCGACGGGCGAGCAGGCGCTGCAGAACGCGGTACCAGGTGCGGAAGGCGAAGGAGTAGCTCTCTGGCGTGTCGAAGGCGCCGGCGTCGTGGATCACCACCGCCTGACGCGCGCCCGCGAGGACCGGCCCGGTGTTGCCGAGGCTGACCAGGACGGAGCCGCGCGCTGCGCGGGCAAGGTCGAGCTGTTCCCATGCCTGGCCGCAGCGCGACCCGACGGTCTCGAGCGGGATCGAGGTGAGCCACGGTGCGGCGGCGCCGGACGGGGCGAGGACCCGGAGCGGCGGCGCCTTGCCCTCGGCGGCAAGCGCGTCGAGAGCGCGGGTGATCTCGATCGCGTAGCGCTGCACGCCGGTCAGGCCCTGGGTGAGGAACCGGCCGTTGAGGACGATCGGGGTCATCGCCGCAGCATCGCCGCGGGAGAGCGCAGCGCCCCGGCGAGCCAGGCGCGCTCGTCGCCGGCGAGCGCCCGCCAGGCGAGCGCGGCGAACAGCAGAGCCGCCGCCGCGCCGATGGCGAGCGCGGCGCCGACCCACGGCAGCGCCGCAGCCGCGGCGAGGCCCGCGCCAGACGCGCCGACCGGAAGCGCGAGCGCGCGCACGGCCGGCGCCGCGGCCGGATAGACTCGCGCGGCGAGCACGGCGCGGCCGGCGCAGTCGGCCGCCGCGCGCAGGCTCCAGGCGATCGCCGCGCCCTCGATGCCGATCAGCGTCAGGAGCAGCGCCGAGAGCGGCACGAACACCACGGCCTGGGCGAGCGCGAACCGCGCCGTCAGGTCTGGCCGTCCCACCGCCTCGATCAGGCTTCCGGGAGCGAAGGCGACGCAGTTGAACAGGATGCCGACGCCGAGGATCCTGAGGACTGCCGCGCCGCCATCGGCGAACTCCGCGCCGAGCCAGAGGCGAAGCGCGGGATGCGCGAACGCGACCAGCACCACCGCCGCTGGCAGCACGATCGCCGCGATCAGCAGCGTCGCCTTGCGGAACAGCGCCACCGTCTCGGCCGGCAGGGCGCGGAAGGAGGAGGCGAGCGCGGGCAACAGCGCCTGAGCCACCGCCACCGGCAGGATCCAGAACCGCAGCACAAGGTCGAGCGGTGTGGCGTAGAACGCCACCGCCGCGAGGGTGAGCAGGGCGCCGATCAGGAACCGGTCAGCGTAGAGCAGGGCCTGGGTGAGCGCGGAGGAGAAGGTCATCCACCCGCCGAAGCGGAGAAGCGGACCCACCGGCGCGAGCCGGACCGCGCGCCACGACAGCCCCGGCACCAGCGGGCGTACGAGGATGGCGTAGGAGACCGTGTTGGCGAGCCGGCAGGCGACGAGCGCGAGCATCGCGCCGATGAGCGAGTTCCACACCGCGAGCACGAGCACGGGCCCGAGATAGTAGAAGATGGAGACCGGGATGGTGACGAGGTTCGCCGCCCGGAAGCGCTGGTGCGCCGCGAGCACGCCCCAGAGCGCAGCGTTGGCGACAACGAGCGGCGCGGCGGCGACCAGCACCCGCATCGCCCCGATCGCCTCCCCGACCAGGGCCGGCGGCACGTTCAGCACCCGCTCGACCAGCGGGCGGATGCCCCACCAGGCGAGCGCGGCGAAGACGGCGCTGGAGCCGACCAGCGCGGCAAGGGCGGAGGCGACGAGTTCCCCCTCGTCCTCGCCCCGGCCCGCGCCGATCCGCTCGGACAGCGCGCGGGTGAGCGCGGGGCCGACGCCGAGATCGAGCATGCCGAACACGCCGACCAGCGCGAGCGCGAGGGTGAACAGGCCCCAGCGCTCGATGCCGAGCTGGCCGACCAGCACCGGCGTGAGCGCGAGGGCGAGCAGGAGCGGCAGCCCGCGGCCGAGCGCGTTCCAGGCCACGCCCGCGACGAGCCGCCGCCCCCCTGCGCGGGAGGCGGCGTCATCACTCATGGGTCGGACCAATAGCCTCCCTGAGCGGGAGATGCAGCCGTCAGTAGGCGCCGCGGCGGGCGAGCACGGCGGCGGGGGTCAGCGCCAGGATGCGCAGATCCTCGAGTAGCGAGGGCTGCGTGGCGTAGGCGACGTCGAGGGCGACGCGGCGGTCATAGCCCGTGTCGCTGCGGCCGCTGATCTGCCACGGGCCGGTGATGCCGGGCCGGACGAGCTGGTAGTGCTCGGCCGCCGCGCCGTAGTAGGTCGCGAGCTCTGCCGCCTGCACCGGGCGGGGGCCGACGAGGCTCATCTCGCCCTTCAGCACGTTGATCAGCTGCGGCAGCTCGTCGAGCGACGTGGCGCGCAGGAAACGGCCGATCCGCGTCACCCTGGGGTCGTGCCTGAGCTTGCGCGTGGCCGCCCATTCCTCGCGCGCCGCCTCGTCTGCCGCGAGCAGGGCGGCGAGCCGCGCCTCGCTGTCGACCACCATGGAGCGGAACTTGAGGCAGCCGAACTGGCGGCCGCCCCGGCCGACGCGGGCGTGGGAGAACAGGGCCGGCCCGCCATCGGCGCGCACCAGCGCGGCGATGACCAGCATCGGCAGCGCGAGCAGCAGCAGGAGCGCGCCGGCGCCGGCGATGTCGAGCGCGCGCTTCGCGGCGGGGCGCAGCACGGCGGCGGCGCGACGGCCGCCTGAGGCCGCGAGGCCGGAGAAGCCGATGAAGGAACCAGGCCGCAACGTTTCGGAAGCCCGAAGACCGGACATGACCATCCTCTGTTCCAGCTTGACCCGCGTGTCCCTGCCTTGCGGACATGCGCGGCGGCTGCGAGGGCTCGCCGCGGCACCCATGAGCGGTTTCGGATCACCAGCAGGCGCACTCTCGCGGTTCTCGGGGGCGGCTTCACGACGGGGTTGGGGCGGGATTGTGGCGCCGCAACAACCGGCGCGCGAAGGGCGGCGCAGGCCGCGGCATTGCGGGCGCCGGGGGCGTTGACGCAGGCACGGCGGCGCGGCACGAGACCTCCGTGGCCTCCCCGAACCGAGCCTCCGACAAGGGTTTTCCGCGCCTCGCGGGCTACCTCGCAGCAGCCCTGCTCGGGCTCCTGCAGGTCGCCCTGATCTTCCCCGCGGCGTTCCTGCTCCCCCACGCCGGGGGTGACGCCGCGCCCGTCGGTGATGCGGCGCAGCATGCGATCGCGCAGCGGTATTTCATCGCCGACGCATGGCGCTGGCCGCTACTGCTCGCACGCAACATGAACGTCCCCGACGGCGTGAACATCGCCTTTGCCGACGGCATCCCGCTGCTCGCCATCCCGCTCAAGATCGCGGCACCGCTGCTGCCGCCCGGCTTCCACGGGATCGGCCTCTGGTACGCGATCGCGACGGTGGCGCAGCCCGTGGCAGCCGTCTGGGCGCTGCGCGGGGCGGGCGAGCGGCGCCTCGTGCCGGCGCTCGGCATCGCGCTGGCGGCGCTCGCGATGCCCGCCTGGCTCGCGCGCTACGGCCATGCGGCGCTGACCTTCCATGCCGCGATCCTGGTCGCGCTCGGCCTCTATCTCAGGCTCGCGCGCAGGCAGACGCGCGGGCTCTGGCTCGCCGCCGCGCTCGCGATGGTCGCCACCCTCCTCATCCACCCCTACCTCGCGGCGATGGCGCTCGCCCTGCTCGGCGCCGTGCCGCTGACGCTGCTCGCCCGCGGCGAGCGCGGGTGGGTGGCGGCCGGGGCCGGCGCGGCGGCCGCGGCGACCGCCGTTGGTGGGACGATGGCGGCGCTCGGCTATCTCGGCGCGGCGGGCGACGGCGGCTACGGCCGCTACGCGCTCAACCTGCTCTCGCCCGTCTGGCCCTACCGCTCGCTGATGCTCGGCGGCGGCATTGGCCGCGAGATCGACGCCACGGGCTTCGGAGGCTGGGAGGGCTATGCTTGGCTCGGCGCCGGGCTGCTGGCCGGGCTCGCGCTTGTCGTGCTGCTCCGCCCCGGAACGCTGCGGGCGGCCCTCCGCCGCCATGCCGGGCTCGCGCTGGTGCTCGCCGGCCTAACCGCGCTCGCGGTCAGCCACCGCGTCGGCGCCGGCGAGCGGATCGTGCTCGACCTCGGCACCGTGCCGGGCTTCCTCGAGCAGTTCCGCGCCTCGGGGCGGTTCTTCTGGCCGGTACTCTACGCGCTGCTGGTCGCCGTGGTGGCGCTGGTCGCCCGGGCCGGACCGGCGGGGCCGTGGATCGCGCTGGCGCTCGGCCTCGTGCAGCTGGCCGATGCCGAGCCGATCCGCCGAGACCTCGCCGCCTGGGCCGCCGAACGCCCCGCCTGGACGCTCGAGGCCCCGGCCCTGCGCGCGCTGATGGCGGAGGCGGAGCGGCTGACACTGCTCCCCTCCTGGCCCTGCATCGCACCCGGGGCGACGAGAAGCTTCGCGCAGGCGCACGAGGCGCTCGCGCTCGCCTCGGAACGCGCGCTTCCCGTCAGCACCATGCACGTCGCGCGCTGGCGCAGCCCGCCCGTGTGCGAGGACGCGGCGCGCGCCGCGGCACCCCTGGCGCCTGGCGAACTGCGCCTGATCCTGCCCGATGCGGTGCCCACCCTCGCCCCGCTGGTGCCGGACGGCAGGACGCGATGCCGGGCGGTCGGCGAGGCCGTCGCCTGCCGCTGAGGCCTGCGTGAGTCCCGCGCGCATGCGCGCGATCCACGCAGGATGTCGGCCCGCGCCGGCAGAGTCCCGTGCCGTTGCCGATGCGCAGCGGCGCTGGCCGCTGCCCGGCCCTGGCATGCTGCTTGCTCCATGCTGCTTGCTCATTGCCGAAGACGATCGGGACGAGGCACAGGGAGGCAAACGGATGTTCACGCGCAGGACGGTTCTTCTCGGAGCGGCCGCTGTCGCCGCGGGAGCCTCCGGGGCGAGCGCGCAGGGGCGCGCGCGCGAGGTGCGCGTCGGCGTCTCGCAGGATGCGCTGACGCTCGACCCCGCCAACCACCGCAACCGCGAGACGCAGACGGTCATCCGCAACATCCATGACGGGCTCCTGACGCGCGACGCCGAGATGCGCATCCAGCCCGAGATCGCCGAATCTTGGCGGCAGATCGACGCGAAGACCTACGAGTTCCGCATCCGCTCCGGCATCCGCTTCCACTCGGGCGACGTGCTGACCGCCGAGGACATCAAGTTCACCTTCGACCGGCTCTCCAAGGACAACGCGATGGGCGGCCAGACCAGCCCGCGCAAGGGCCTGCTCGGCCCGCTCGCCGACACGGTGGTGGTGGACGAGCGCACCGTGCGCATGGTGCTCGCCGAGCCCTGGCCGATCCTGCCCGCGATGCTGCCGTTCCAGGAGGTGGTGAACCGCCGCCAGGTCGAGCGCGTCGGCCAGGAGGGGATGCAGACGCGCCCCGACGGCTGCGGCCCGTTCAGGCTCGCCGAGTGGCGTCGCGGCGAGGCGGTGATCATGGAACGCTTCGCCGACTACTATGGCGGCTCGACCGCGATCCCGGTCGCCGGCCCGGCGCAGATCGACCGCGCGATCTTCCGCGTGATGCCGGAGAACAGCGCGCGCATCGCCGCGCTGCTCGCCGGCGAGGTGGACATCATCAGCGAGCTTCCCGCCTCGGCGATGCGCCAGGTCGAGGCGTCGCAGCACGCCCTCGTGATGAAGGTGAACGGCACCCGCACCTTCTTCGTCTCGCTCAACCTCGCCAAGAAGCCCTTCGACGACGTGCGCGTGCGCCGGGCGCTGAACCACGCGCTCGACAAGGGCGCGATCATCTCGCGCATCCTCAGCAACACCGCCACCCCGCTGCGCGGCGTGATGAGCCCCGACGCCTTCGCCTTCAACCCCGACCTGCCCGAATATGCCCACGACGTCGCCCGCGCCCGCGCCCTGCTCGCCGAGGCGGGCGTGCCCCAGGGGACCGAGCTGGTGATCGACACCGTCGCTGCGCTGAAGGAGATCGCCGAGGCGATCGCGGCGCTGCTGTCCCGCACCGGCCTGCGCGTACGGGCGCAGGTGTGGGAGGGGGCGGTGCTGACCCCGATGTGGCAGAACGCCGAGCGCCGGCGCGAGCGCGACATGTACCTGACCTCCTGGGGCAACGGCGCGCTCGACCCCTCCGACATCATGGTGCCGACGCTGCGCTCGGGCGGCCGCGGCAACTCGGCGGGCTTCGCCAACGCGGAGGTCGACCGCCTGCTCGACGCCGCCGAGACCGAAGCCGACCAGGAGAAGCGCGCGGCGATGTACCGCCGCGCCCAGGCGATCGTGACCGAGGAGGCGCCCTGGATCTTCCTCTGGCTGCCGCAGGACATCTACGGCGTCTCGCGGCGCGTGCAGAACTGGCGCCCGCAGGCCGACAGCCGCATCAACCTCCACCGCGTGCGGGTCGGGTGACCGCCTCGCGCGTGCTGGAGCGGCTGCTCCAGACGCTGCCCGTGCTCCTCGGCGTCAGCCTGATCGTGTTCCTGATGATCACGCTGACGCCCGGAGACCCGGTCGAGATCATGCTCGCCGACAGCCGGGCGACGCCTGAGCAGGCGGCGCGTCTGCGCGCCGATCTCGGGCTCGACCGGCCGCTGCCGGAGCGGTTCCTCGTCTTCCTCGGCAACGCGGTTCGCGGCGATTTCGGCATCTCCTTCTTCCACCGCCGCCCGGTGTGGGACGTCATCGCCGAAAGGCTGCCGGCGACGATCGAGCTCACGCTGGCCGCCATCCTGCTCGCCATCGCGGTGGCGATCCCGCTCGGCGTGGCGGCGGCGGTCAGGCGCGACACCTGGCTCGACCGGACGCTCTCGGCGGTGTCGCTGTTCGGCGTCTCGCTGCCCGGGTTCTGGTTCGGCATCCTCTTGATCCTGCTGTTCGCGGTGACGTGGGGCGTCTTCCCGGTGGGTGGACGGACATCGTTCGACCTCGAGGTGCCGCGCGTCACCGGCTTCCTGCTGATCGACACCCTCGCCGCCGGCCGGCCCGACGCGGCCGCCGCCGCGCTGAGGCATCTCGCGCTGCCCGCCATCACCCTCGGCCTGCCGACCGCCGCCCTGCTCGCGCGCGTCGTGCGCTCCTCGATGGCGGAGGTGCTGACCTCCGACTACGTGCTGTTCGCCGAGGCGAAGGGGCTCCCCCGCCGCCGGGTGCTGCTCGCCCACGCGCTCAAGAACGCGCTGATCCCGGTGGTGACGGTGGCGGCGATCGAGACCGGCTCGCTGCTCGGCGGCAACATGATCGTCGAGACGGTGTTCGGCTGGCCCGGCCTCGGCCGGCTCGTGGTCGAGAGCATCTTCGCGCGCAACTACCCGCTCGTCCAAGCCGCCGTGCTGCTCTACGCCGTCACCTATGTCGTGCTGAACTTCGCCGCCGACCTCGCCTACACCGCGCTGAACCCGAAGGTGCGGCTGTGACGGCGGCGGCGCTCGACGACGCGCCGGTCTCGCCGCTCAGGCTCGGGCTCGAGCGCTTCGCGGCCAACCGCACCGCGCTCGCCGCCACGCTGGTGATCGCGGCCTTCATCCTCGCCGCGATCGCCGCGCCGCTGCTCGCGCCGCAGGATCCGGCCGAGGCGGACCTCTTCCGCCGCCTGCAGCCGCCCGCCTGGGCGCCGGGCGGGGAGTGGGCCTTCCCCTTCGGCTGCGACTCGCTCGGCCGCGACATCCTCTCGCGGCTGCTCTACGGCGCGCGGGTCTCGCTGCTCGTCGCCGCGCTGGTGATCGGCATCGCCGCCGTGATCGGCACCCTCGCCGGCCTCGCCGCCGGCTACCTGCGCGGCTGGACCGACACGCTGATCTCCCGCCTCGTCGATACGCTGCTGGGCTTCCCCTATCTCGTCTTCGCGATCGGGCTGATGGCGATGATGGGGCCTGGCCTGCACAACATCGTGCTCGTGCTGATCTACAAGGAGTGGGTGTTCTCCTGCCGCGTGGTGCGCGGCGAGACGCTGGCCGCCCGCGAGCAGGACTATGTGGAGGCCGCCCGCGCGCTGGGCTGCGGCAGCGCCCACATCATGCTGCGCGAGATCCTGCCGAACGTGCTGTCGCCCGTGCTGGTCGTCGCCACCTTCCGCATGGCCTACGTGATCATCATGGAGGCCTCGCTCTCCTTCCTGGGCCTCGGCGTGCAGCCGCCCACCCCCTCCTGGGGCTCGATGGTCGCCGACGGGCGGGACTTCCTCGTCGACGCCTGGTGGGTCTCGACGCTGCCTGGCCTCGCGATCCTCGCGCTCGTGCTCTCGATCAACCTCGCGAGCCAGGGCCTGCGCGACGCCTTCGACCCGCGGCTGCACCAGGCATGAGCGCGCCGCTCCTTTCCGTGCGCGGCCTGCGCACCGTCTTCCCCACCCGCCGCGGCCCGGTCGCGGCCGCCGACGGCGTCGATCTCGAGATCGCGGCCGGAGAGGCGCTCGGCGTGGTCGGCGAGAGCGGCTCTGGCAAGAGCGTCACCTTCCTCTCGGTGCTCGGCCTCGTCCGCCCGCCGGGGCGGATCGTCGCGGGCGAGATCCGGTTCGATGGCCTCGACCTCCGCCGCCTGGCGCCGGCCGCGCTGCGGGCGCTGCGCGGGCGGCAGATGGCGCTCGCGATGCAGGACGCGCTGTCGGCGCTGAACCCGGCCTTCACCATCGGCCGGCAGCTCACCGAGACGCTCGCCGCGCACGGGCTCGCGACCGAGCCGCGCGCCCAGGCCGCCGCCCTGCTCGGGCGCGTCGGCATCCCCGCCGCGGCCGAGCGGCTCGACGACTACCCGCACCAGTTCTCGGGCGGCATGCGGCAGCGGGCGATGATCGCGATCGCGCTCGCCGCCCGGCCGCGCCTGCTCGTCGCCGACGAGCCGACGACGGCGCTCGACGTCACCCTGCGCGCGCAGGTGCTCGACCTGCTCGACGCGCTCCGCGCCGAGGACGGGCTCGCGCTCGCGCTGATCACCCACGACCTTGCCGTGGTGGCGGAACGCTGCCCGCGCGTGATGGTGATGTATGCCGGCCAGGTGGTGGAGACCGGCCCGACCGCCGAGGTGGTTGCCCGCCCGCGCCACCCCTACACGCGCGGGCTGATCGAGAGCCTGCCGCGGCTCGAGGATCCGGACAGGACGCTGCATCCGATCCCCGGCCAGGTGCCCGACCTCGCGCGGGTCGATGACGGCTGCCGCTTCCGCAACCGCTGCGCCATGGCCCTTCCGGCCTGCGCCGGGCCGACGCCGCTCGTCCACATCGGAGCGGGCCGCGCCTCGCGCTGCCTCCGCGCGGGCGAGCTCGCGCCATGACGCCGCTCGTCGAGGCGCGCGCGGTCGAGCGTCGCTTCGCCCTCCCCCCGCCGCTGCTCGCGCGCCTTGCCCGCCGGCCGGGGCGGGTGGTGCGCGCCGTCTGTGGCGTCGATCTCGCGATCGCGCGCGGCGAGACCCTCGGGCTGATCGGCGAGAGCGGCTGCGGCAAGACCACGCTCGGGCGGCTCCTGCTCCGCCTGCACGAGCCGACGGGCGGGCAGGTGCTGTTCGACGGCGAGGACATCACCCACGCGGCCGAACCCGCGCTGCGGCCGCTGAGGCGGCGGATGCAGATCATCTTCCAGGACCCCTACGCCTCGCTGAACCCGCGGCGGACGGTGCGCGAGATCCTCGCCCTGCCGCTTGCGCTGCACGAGGGCGTGCGTGGGGCGGAGGCCGAGGCGCGGATCGTCGCGATGCTCGACCGTGTGGGGCTCGCGCGCCAGCATCTCGGGCGCTACCCGCACCAGTTCTCGGGCGGGCAGCGGCAGCGGATCGGCATCGCCCGCGCGCTCATCCTGAGGCCCGAGTTCGTGGTGTGCGACGAACCGGTCTCGGCGCTCGACGTCTCGGTGCAGGCGCAGGTGCTCGCGCTCCTGCGCGAGCTGCGCGACGAGCTCGGCCTGACGCTGCTCTTCATCTCGCACGACCTCGCGGTGGTGGCGCATCTCGCAGGAAGGATCGCGGTGATGTATCTCGGCCGCGTCGTCGAGGAAGGTCGGCGCGATGCGGTGATCGCGCGCCCCGCGCACCCCTACACGCGCGCGCTGCTCGCCGCCGTGCCGCGCATCGGCGCGCCCGGGCGGGGAGCGGTGCGCCTGCCGACGGGCGATCTTCCCTCGCCGCTGAACCCGCCCTCGGGCTGCGCCTTCCACCCGCGCTGCCCGCTCGCCGGGCCGCGCTGCGCGCGCGAGGCGCCGCGCCTCGTGACGGTGGGCGACGGCCATCGCGCCGCCTGCCACGTCCATGACGGAGGCGTGGCGTGAGCCTGCTCGTGCCGCTCGCGGGCGATGCCCGGGCGCGCGGTCTCGGCCAGGCGCGGGCCTGCCCGGAAGCGTCGGAGGCGGTGCGCGCTTCCATCCGAGACCGCCTCGCCGAGCTGCCCACGCGCACGCCGCGCATGCAGCGCTTCCTGGCGGCGCAGTGGGAGGCGACGCGCCGTCTCGTCCCGGAGGCGATCGCCGAGATCGAGGGCATCGCCGAGGGCTTCGGCCTCGCCCGCGAGGCGGTGTTCGATGTCCTGCACCTCGGCTGCCTCGCCGACCTCGCAGCCGTGCCGGCCGACGCGGACGGCTGCTCGGCCTTCGCCACGGGCGGCATCGTCGCCAAGAACCGCGACTTCCGCCCCGAGCATGCCAGGCTTCAGCGCGTGTTCGCGCATGCCGACCCTGCCTGGGGCGGGCGGCAGGTGCTCTGCCTCGGCTCGCTCGGCGCGCCCGGCGCCTGGTCGTCGGGGATGAACAGCGACGGGCTGGCGCTCGCCGACACGCAGATCGCGACCGCCGACCATGGCCCGGGCGTGCTCCGCTACTTCCTCATGACCCGCCTGCTCGCGTCCTGCGCGACCGTCGAGGAGGCGCTCGCGGCGATCGGGCGCCTGCCGCATGCGGGCGGCGGCAGCCTGGTGCTCGGAGACGCGACCGGGGCGGCGGCCTGGGTGGAGCTCCGCCACACGCGCGTCGATATCACGCGCGGCGCCGCGGTCGCGCGCACGAACCACTACACGGGCGCGCCCGAGGCGCTCGCCCCCGTCGCGCACTCGGCGCCGCGGCTCGCCCTCCTCGAGGCGGCGCTCGCGCGCGACCCGGGCCAGGAGCCCCGCGCGCTGCTCGCGACGCATGCGCCCACCGCGCTCTGCCGCCACCCGCCCGACCCCTCTCCGACGCTCGCCGGAGCGGTCTGGGACTGCCGGGGGCTGACGGCGCTGATCGCCGACGGCCCGCCCTGCAGCACGGCCTGGACCCGCTTCGGCTGGGATGGCGCAGTGTGGCGCGAACTTCACGCATAGGCGTAGTCTCCACGCCGGTGGAGGTGAGCCCGATGGCCTATGGCGAGCTGCTCGGCGAGCACGAGAGCATCCGCGCGGTGCGCGACCTCGTCGCGCGGATCGCCGTGAGCCCAGCGCGCACGGTGCTGCTCTACGGGGAGACGGGCACGGGCAAGGGCCTCGTCGCGCGCATGCTGCACCGGCTTTCTGCCCGCGAGGCCAAGCCGTTCGTCGACGTCAACTGTGCTGCCATCCCCGCAAGCCTGATGGAGAGCGAGCTGTTCGGCCACGAGCGCGGGGCCTTCACCGGCGCGGCCGGCGCCAAGCCAGGGCTGATCGAGGCGGCCGACGGCGGCACGCTGTTCCTCGACGAGATCCGCGAGATGGACCTGCAGCTCCAGGCCAAGCTCCTGACGCTGCTCGACACCCAGCGCTTCCGCCGCCTCGGCGCGGTGCGCCAGACGGAGGTGGATGTGCGGTTCGTCGCCTCCACCAACCGCATCCTGCTCTCGGAGGTGAAGGCGGGCCGCTTCCGCGACGACCTCTACTGGCGGCTGCAGGTGGTGCCGGTGAACATCCCGCCCTTGCGCGCGCGCGGCGATGACGTGCTCCTGCTCGCCGAAGCCTTCCTCGCCCACCACGGCGCCCGCTGCGGCCGCACCATCCGCGGGCTAGAGCCCCGCGTGGCGGAGGTGTTCCGGCGCTACTCCTGGCCCGGCAACGTGCGCGAGCTCGAGAACCTGATCGAGCGCATCGCCATCCTCGAGACCGAGGCGCTCGTTCTCGTCCGCCACCTGCCCGACCGCATCCTGCGCGAGGTCGAGGGCCGGGCGCTGCCCGAGGCGACGGAGGGCGAGGGCGCGGCGGAGTGGCGCTTCCACGAGGCGACCGACCGCTTCCAGAGGGCGCTGATCGAGCGGGCGCTGCGCGAGGCGGGGGGCAGGGTCGGGCGGGCGGCGGCGCGGCTCGGGCTCTCTCGGCATGCGCTGCGGCACCAGATGCTGAAGCTCGGCATGGGCGAGGCGGCCTGAGCGCGCCCGCAGCGCGGCTGGCACGCCGGGTGCAACACGGACCAGTGCAACACGGGCCAGTGCAACGCGGGCGAGCGCAACACGGGCGAGCGCAACACGGGCCCCGGAACGCCAGCGAAGGCACAGCGGAATGACAGCGATCACCATCCTCTGCCCCACGGGGCATCTCGGCTTCACGCCACTCGAGAAGGCGAGCTTCCTCGCCGGCTGCGACCTCGGACCCGACTTCATCATCGCCGACAGCGGCTCCTGCGACATCGGGCCCTACCCGCTCGGCGCCGACGGCCAGGCGAGCCCTCCCGCCTGGCAGCGCCACGACCTCGAGGTGATGCTGCTCGCCGCGCGGCGGCTGCGCGTGCCGATGATCGTCGGCTCCGCATCCGACACCGGCACCGACCGCGGCGTCGCGCAATACGTCTCGCTGATCGAGGAGATCGCGGCAGAGCACCGGCTTGCGCCGTTCCGCCTCGCCGCGATCGAGGCCGAGGTGAGGCCCGAGGCGCTTGCCGAGCGTCTCGCGGCCGGGGTGCGGATCATCGGCCTCGACGGGCGCGAGGACGCCGACGCCTCGGTGCTCGCGCGCACCGACCGCGCGGTGGCGGTGATGGGGGCGGAGCCGATCGCGGCGGCGCTGAAGGCGGGCGCCGAGGTGGTGATCGCCGGCCGCGCGTCCGACTGCGCGCTGTTCGCCGCGCCGCTGCTGAACGCCGGCCTCTCCCCCGCCACCGCCTACTACGCCGGCAAGCTGATGGAATGCGCCTCCTTCTGCTGCGAGCCCTTCATGGGCAAGGAGAGCATCCTCGGCCGCATCGCCGAGGACGACATCCGCGTCACTGCGCTGCATCCGGGGCAGCGCTGCACGCCCGCCTCGCTCGCCTCACACGCGATGTACGAACGGCGCGATCCGTTCCGCGAGCATGTCGTCTCCGGCTACGTGGACATGAGCGACTGCCGCTACGAGCAGGTGGACGAGAAGACCACGCGCGCCTCCGGCGCGCGCTTCGTTCCCGCCGCCGTGCCGATGGTGAAGATCGAGGGCGCCGGCAAGGTGGGCGAGCGGCGGCTCGCCATCGTCGGCATGCGCGACCCCTACATGATCGCCAACATCGACAAGGCGATCGCCTGGGCGCGGGCGCGTCTCGCCGAGCGGTTCGGCGCGCCGGAGGCGGCGGGCTGGCAGGTGTTCTACCACCTCTACGGACGCGACGGCGTGATGGGCCCGATGGACCCGACCCCGCCGGCCCAGCCGCACGAGATCGGCGTCGTCGTGGAGACGCTCTGCGCGGACGGCCGCCGGGCCGAGGAGATCTGCGCGCTCGCGGCGCGGAACCTGTTCTACGCCCGGCTGCCGGAGGTGAAGGGAACGGCCGGCGCGGCGGCGCTGATGTCCGACGAGGTGCTGACCGGCAAGCCAGGCTACGAGTGGACGCTCAACCACGTCATGCCGGTGAAGGACCCGGGCGAGCTGTTCCGCACCCGGTTCGTCACCGTGAACGGCGCGGCGCGGAGGGCGGCATGAGCGAGGGGGCCCAGGCCATGGACCGGCGCAACATGCCGACGCTGCGCGATCTCGCCTCGACGATCCGCAGCAAGAACGCCGGCGTCGACCACATCACCTTCGACCTCATCTTCAAGGAGCGCGCGAACTTCGAGCGCGTGCGCGACGCCCGCGTGCTCTCGCCCGCCGTGGTCGCGGACCTGCTGCGCATCCCCGAGAGCCGGGTGACGGATTTCGTGGTGTTCGAGCCGGCGAACGCGATCAAGTTCACGATCCGCCGCGAGCGCCCCTCCGGGAGCCCTGGCGAGCGCGACGTGTTCGGCTCGCAACAATACGCGCCGCTCTTCGACATCGAGGTGCCGTAGCGCCAGCCGCTCCTGCGACCAAGCGGAGACCGGGCCATCGCGGGCGGAGGGGGCAGGTGGCGCGCCCGGCAGGATTTGAACCCACAACCCCCAGATCCGTAGTCTGGTGCTCTATCCAGTTGAGCTACGGGCGCGCAGGCCGCGCTTCGGCGGCGGAGGCGGCGTTCTAACGGAACCCCCCGCA
>Ga0272446_1004781_pt1 | contig 15651 bp, 12 predicted proteins | sample YNPCB0061_FD_194587 | JGI IMG/M metagenome (GOLD analysis project Ga0272446, IMG submission 194587) | Hot spring microbial mat communities from Yellowstone National Park, WY, United States - YNP-CB-006-1 | ecosystem: Environmental > Aquatic > Thermal springs > Hot (42-90C) > Sediment | place... | reverse complement strand
GTCCGCCCGACCCGCCGCCACCCCGGTGCACTGCACTGGCCGGGTCGGCAAGCGTGAGCACCTGCGGGTCGCAGCCTAAGGAAACAGCATGCATGTGACACGCCTGTTCTGTCCGCCCCTAAAGCGGGGGAGGGCCGGGGTAGGGGTGACGGGCGTATGTGAAAGGTATTGGACTTAGAGCCTGTCCGAACACCAGATGATCACTGTCATGGCGAGCGCGCGAAGCACTCTCCGCTCGCGCCGGTCGATTGCTTCAGCCACGCTGCGCTCGCTGCACGCGGTCGCTGGCGCTCTGCGCAATGACAGCGTGCCCATGGGTTTTCGGATAGGCTCTTACGCTCCAGCCGGGAGATCTCCGCCAGACTGCCGTTGACACGACGTGCGGCCCATCGCGTACGTCGGTGGCATGGTACAGGTATGCTATCCAGGATACACCGGCGTGCACCACGAGCGATAGGCAGAAGCCCGGCCACGCACCACGTCTCGATACAGTTCGACCAGACGCGCCGTTACACTGCCGACCTGGCCTGTTCCAACCGGCCGCCGGTCGATCTCAATGATCGGTTTGATTTCGGCGCCGGTGCCGCAGAAGAATGCCTCATCCGCGACATACAACTCGGTGCGGTCGATCGGGCGTTCGATCACCGGAACCCCCAGTTCGGCCCGCGCGAGTTCTGCCACGACACGGCGGGTAATTCCTTCAAGGACATCGCTAGTGATAGGTGGTGTTATCAGAGCGCCATGGCGCACAATGTACAGGTTGGCCGCGCTGGCCTCAGAGACGTGACCATCGTCGCCGAGAACGATGGCTTCATCGTACCCGTTGAGCAGTGCCTCGGTCTTTGCGAGCGCAGAGTTGACGTACCCGCCGGAAACCTTGGCGCGCGATGGCATGATATTGTCCTCGATCCGCCGCCATGACGAGACACACGCGCGGATGGCTGAACCGGGAATGTACTGGCCGAAGGTAACCGCGTAGATCGTGAAGGCATCGCTGAGGCCGTGCAAGCGCACGGCGATCGTCTGGTCGCTCTTGTACACCAGCGGGCGGATGTAGGCGTCCTCACGAAAGCCTTCGCGCCGCAGCAGTTCGACTGTAAGGGTACATAACTCGTCGGCGCTGTACGGCAGTTCCATGAACATGATTTTGCAGGAACGTTGCAGACGTTCCATGTGCTCGCGCAACTGGAAGACGAAGAGTTGTTCCTGTTCGGCGTTCCAGTAGGCGCGAATACCCTCAAATACTCCAAGGCCATAGTTCAGTGCGGCAGTCATCACACTGACCTGCGCCTGCTCGATCGGGACGAATTCGCCGTTAAAGAACGCGAAGCGGTTAGGTGCTGGCATGGCTGTTCCTCTTCTGTTGACGATCCTGTGTGATCATACTGAACTCACATAGCTGTCACGGTTTCTGGTGTCGTGGCAAGCGTCATGCGCAGGTTACCGAAGGGATCAACTGCCAGCCTATCGCCCGGCCAGACTACGGTTGTGCTCTCGCGCTCTTCGATAATCGCCGGGCCGGCGATAGTGTCGCCCACAACGAGCCGGTAGCGATCATAGACCGGTACAGCAACAAAACCGTCGCCGGGCATGTATGCCGCCCGTTCACCCTTGAGCGCGCCGCCCGGTCGCGTCGCCAGGAGGTTCAGTTGCACGGTTGGCTCCGGCCCGGACGCGTGTAATCGCCAGTTGAGCACCACTGGCTCAGAATCCGGCAGGGCGATATGGAACAGCCGGTGATACTCGGCGGCAAATGCATCGGCCAGCGCGCGACCGGTGGTGGCATTGAGCGCACCGGGCGGCAATGGGACATCAATATCGTGGAACTGGCCGGCATAGCGCATGGCCGCGCGGCGTTCAAACCGAATCGCCTCGGGCGGCACGCCAGCGGGAACCAGGAAGCGCCGTGCCTGCGACTCCAGGTCAGCATAGATTGCCGCCACCATGGTCCAGTCGAGTGAAGTGAGTTCTGCCGGATAGGAGCGAACAAGCTCAAGGCTGACCGGCGCAACCAGGAACCCCAGCGCCGATGCCGCTCCCGACGCCGGAGGCACAATAATCTCGGCGACACCGAGGTGCCGGGCAACCTGTGCGGCATGCGCCGGCCCCGCGCCACCGAAGGCAACCAGCGGAAAGCGCCGCGGATCGCGCCCTTGCTCAACAATATGCACCCGCGCCGCGCCGGCCATCTGTTCGGCGACAACCTGGCAGACACGCCAGGCGGTCGCGGCGACGTCGAGGCCCAGGCGTTCGCCAAGGCGCGCCAGCGCCCGGATGGCGGCGTCGCGATCCAGGCGCATGGCTCCGCCGAGGAAGTAATCGGGGTCATAGTAGCCGAGCGCCAGGCATGCATCAGTAACCGTGGCGGCGCTGCCGCCGCGGCCGTAACAGGCGGGGCCGGGATTGGCACCGGCGCTCTCCGGGCCGACCTTGAGCAATCCCAGGCTGTCAACGTGGGCAATGGAACCACCGCCCGCGCCGATTTCAATCATCTCGACCACCGGTGCGCTGATTGGGACGCCTGAACCGCGTTTGAAACGATGTACCCGCGCGGCTTCCACCCGCGGCGCGATGGCCATCCGGCCATCCTGAATCAAACAGATTTTCGCGGTCGTGCCTCCCATATCGAATGCCAGCAGATCGCGCAGACCGGCGTACTTGCCGAGAAACGCTGTCACCAGTGCCCCGCCGGCTGGTCCGGATTCAAGCAACCGGATCGGGAAGCGCCGCGCGGTTTCGGTAGCCGCCAGCCCGCCGCTCGACTGCATCAGGAGCAACCGGCCCTGGAACCCGGACGCAGCCAGTGCGGTTTCGAATCGTGCCAGGTAGCCATTGATGAGTGGCTGAACGAACGCATTGGCAACCGTGGTACTGGTGCGTTCGAATTCACGTATTTCCGGTACAACCTCGGCAGAAAGCGAGACATTCAGTTGCGGGAAGCGGGTGCGCAACCGTTCGCCGACAGCGCGCTCGTGTGCCGGGTTGCGGTACGAATGGAGAAAGCAGATCGCCAGCGCTTCGACACCTTCTTCCAGCAGCGCGGCAACCTGCCGTTCGACAGCATCAAGATCGGGGGCACGCAGCGACTCACCATCGCGGGTCATCCGTTCATCAACTTCGCAACGCAACCGGCGCGGGACGAGCGCATCCGGGAAGCGTAAGAACAGGTCATAGATATCGTAGCGCTGCTCACGTCCCATGTCGAGCATGTCGCGAAAGCCACGGGTGACCAGGAGTGCGGTGAGTGCGCCACGCCGCTCCATAATCGCGTTCGTCACGAGGGTCGTGCCGTGGACGATCAGCTGAATGTCGGATGGCGCGACAGGTTCACGTGCCAGCAGGTGCTGCAGGCCATCAAGCGCGCCTTCTGCCGGATCGTGCGCTGTTGTCAGGCACTTGTACAGCACAACTGTTCCTTCCGGGCGCAACAGAACAAAATCGGTGAATGTACCGCCGATGTCAACGCCAATCCGGTAACCGGTCACCACTCCTCCTCATCCTGGACCGTTCAACGTTCACCATGCTCGACCAGGGCCAGCAACCGCTCATACTCAACAAAATCCGGGACGATCAGGTCAACGCCGGCGGCAATCAGGCGCTCCCGCCTGGATGCATCCAGGCCCGTGCCGCGCTCCTCGTCAAACGCCACACCGACGGCGACCGCGCCCACGGCGTGCGCTTCGGCGATCTCCACCGGCCCATCGCCGATGACCAGAAGCTCGGGGCCCGCCAGGCACTGGTGGGACAGTACCCATGCAATAACTGCGCGTTTGCTGAAGGCCGGGTCGTGTGTTCCCGGCCCATAGACGTGTACGCCGAAATAGCCAGCAATTTTGAGCGCGCGCGCTTCGCGTAGCACCTCATCGCGATCGGTGCCGCTCGCCAGGATCAACAGCACGCCACGCGCCCGGAGAGCCTGCAGCAGCGCGCGCGCGCCCGGAACGAGCAGCGCGTCTGCGGCAAGGTCGCCACGCTCCAGCGCGGCGAGCCGGTGCGCGACATGCACCGCCAGGCGTTCGGCATAACGACGCCTGTACGTTTCGGCGGGCTCGGGATTGCCGCCGCGCCGCGCAACTTCCGTCGCCAGCCATTCCATCTGGTGGATCGTCGCCTGCCCGGTCAGGCGATGGATAGCGGCTTCGACCTCCGCCGCGAGCGCCGCGCCCGACTCCTTCCCTGCCGGTAACGTTTCCAGCATCAGCGCGCGCATTACTCGTTGCCAGCCACTACGCACCAGCGACAGCGTTCCATCGAAGTCGAGGAGTGCGGCGCGGATTGCTGCGCCCGGCGGGTGATGAATGATTTCGATCATCCAGATCCCTGTGCCCAGGGGTAGGCCCAGCCATGAACAAAGGCATGATCCTTGAGCGCCGCGAGTTCCGTCTCCGTTAACAGCAGACCGTCTGAGACCGCACAGTTGGCCTCGACGCGCATGGCGCTGCGCATACCAGGGATAACCGTCGAAACGGCGGGATGGCTCAGGCAGAACTTCAGTGCCAGCGCGGCCAGCGTGAGCCGATCGGGGCCGAGGAACCGTTTGAGCGCCGCGACGCGCGGCGCGGCTTCGGCCAGGCGCGCTGGTGTGAGCCAGTCGGCGCGCCAGTCGTCCGCTTCAAACCGGTGGCCGGGGCCGAACTGGCCGGTGAGCAACCCCTCCTCGAACGGCACGCGAACAATGATGCCGACATTGTGCGCCAGCGCGGCGGGGAGCAGCGCCTCGGCGGGGCGTTGCTCGAAGATGTTGTAGATCACCTGAACCGAGTCGAGCAAGCCGGCCTCAACTGCACCGACCGGACCATACGGATCCCAGTCGTTCGCCGAGACACCGAAGGCGCGCACTTTGCCGGCATCCTTCAGCCGCGACAGGGCATCGTACCACTCCAGTTGATCGACATACGGTGGCGTCCAGGCATGGAGTTGTTGAACGTCAATATAGTCGGTGTTGAGGTTACGCAGGCTTTCCTCGGTGCATGTTACGATCCAGTCGGCGGGAAAGGTCTCGGATGCCGGTTCATGCGGCAGCACCGGCCAGCGATACGTCTTTGGCGGGATCTTGGTCGCAATCACGATCTTGTCGCGCACATCGCCCAGGGCGCGGGCGATCAGTTGCTCGCTGTGGCCGTCGCCGTAGCCGAGCGCCGTATCGAAAAACGTGACGCCAAGCTCGTAAGCACGGCGCAGCGCCCGTAGCGCCTCGGTATCGTCCTGTGCGCCCCAGCCGCCGCCAATTCCCCAGGCGCCGAAGCCGATTTCGCTGACGCGGATGCCGGTTCGCCCCAGTGTACGGTAATGCATGGGTTTCTCCAGAAGTCAATGGTGCGTCGTCACGAATGAGCTCACTCCTCAGTTCGCGGTTCTTTGTTCCGATTGCTCGCCTCTGGCTCCTTCAGGCGCTCGGCGAACGCCCGCAGGCGCGCCATAACCCGACCATTGACGCTGTCGGGCGGATAGTCACCGTCGGCGCCGCGCTCACCAGCAGGTACGCCTGTGAGGAGCGCAATCCCTTCATCAACCGTCGTTGCCGTCCAGATATGAAACCGGCCGTCGCGCACCGCCGCCACCACATCGTCGCGCACCATCAGATGCTGTGCGTTGGCCTGCGGGATGAGGACCCCCTGGTCGCCGGAGAGACCGCGCAGACGGCAGATATCGAAGAACCCCTCGATCTTCTGGTTGACGCCGCCGATGGCCTGGATCTCGCCGCGCTGGTTCACCGATCCGGTCACGGCGATGCCCTGGCGCAGCGGCAACTCGGCCAGCGCCGAAAGGAGCGCATACAACTCGGCAGAGGAAGCGCTGTCGCCTTCAATACCCTCGTAACTCTGCTCGAACACCAGGCGAGCGGCAAGTGTCAGCGGGCGTTCCTGGCCGTACCGTTCGGCCAGGTAGCCGCTGAGGATAAGGACACCTTTGCTATGGATCGGCCCGCCCAGCTTGACCTCGCGCTCGATATCGAGGATCGAGCCGCGTCCCGGACCAACGCTGGCGCTGATGCGATTTGGCCGACCGAACAAATAATCGCCCAGGCTCAGCACCGCCAGGCCATTCACCTGGCCGATTTTCGCGCCATCAGTATCGATCAGCAGCGTCCCGCGTGTGATCAACTCCTGGATGCGGTCCTGGATCATGTTCGACCGGTAGACCTTTTCCTCCAGCGCACGTTCCACGTGCTGTGCGTGGATCGTGTCACTCCCGATCTGGGCGGCCCAGTAATTTGCCTCGCGCACCACGTCGGTCAGCGCGCCGAAATGGGTTGATAGGCGCATCTGGTCCTCCGCCAGGCGCAATGAGTGTTCCAGAAGTCGTGCCGCCGCCGCTTCATCCACCGGGCGCAGCTTCTCACGGGTGCAGAACGTGCGAAACAGGCGCAACGTCCCCTGGATGTTATCGTCACTCGCCAGCATACTGATGTCAAAATCGGCCTTGACCTTGAAGAGTGTCGAGAACTCGTCGTCATAGGCAGCGAGCAGATAGTAGGGCGGCGGCGGGCCGACGAGTACCACCTTGAGTTCAAGCGGTACCGGTTGCGGGCGCAGGCTCTTGACCGTGGTCAGGCCCAGGCGATCCGCAAGCTCCTCAATCTGAATCTCACGGGTGCGTAATGCGCGCTTGAGCCCATCCCAGCTGAAGAAGTCGCGCAGGAGATCTTCCGCTTCGATCACCAGGAAACCGCCGCTTGCATGATGCAGGCTGCCGGGTTTGATCATCATGAAGTCGGTATACAGCGCGCCAAAATGGGTTTCTTTTTCGATCCGGCCAAACAGGTTGGTATAGGTCGGGTTGAACTCAACGACCACCGGCGCTCCCTGCTGGCGGGAATTGTCAATCAGTACATTGACCTGGTACTTCCGAAATGGCAATTCCTTCAACCAGGGAACGGAGGCCACGTCAACCTGCGCCTCGCTATCGGACTGATGTTGCTGCTGGCCACCGGTACGAAACGGATCAGGATGCTCCTGAATATCGTGTTGCATGGCCTTCAAAAACGCTACCACGTCTGGCAGGTCGGCGTACTGCTCTTCGAGATCGTCGATGAGGCCGCCAACGACATAGAGCACGACCTGACGGTCAATTTCCTCCATCTGCTCGCGCGCGGCGCGTTCAGCGGCACGCACCTGTTTCATCACGCTTTTGAGTTCGTCCTGCAATGCTGAACGGCGGCGCAGCAACTCTTCACGTTGTTCGGGTGTCATTGCCTGGAACGCGGCATCGTTCAGCGGCTCGCCGTTAACGATCGGGATGATCATGATCCCGACCGGGCCAGCCTGCAGGACGAACCCCTGGGCCATGGCGTGCTCGCTGATCTGATTGAGCAGTTCCTCGCGACGTGAGGCCAGTACGTGGAGCACCTCGTCGCGCCGCGCCGCGTAGTCGTCGCTCTCGAATGCGCGTGGCAGTTCGGTGCGCAGGTGTTCGATCATCAGGCGTACATCCTGCTGCAGGCGGCGCCCGCGGCCAGCAGGCAGGCGCAACGCTCGCGGCTGGTACGGGTCATCAAAATCATTGACATAACACCAGTCGGGTGGGGTCGGGCGGCGCTGCGCCAGTTCTTCAATAAAGGCCTGCACCGCCGTCATTTTCCCGATACCGGGCGGGCCGGCGGCATAGATATTGAAGCCGCCATCCTCCATGTTCAGGCCAAACTGCAATGCTGCGACGGCACGCTGCTGGCCGATAATGCCGCCATCCTTGAGTGGCGCGTCTTCCGGGGGAAACGTGATCTGCCGGGCATTGAAGGTTCGGCGGAGTTGCTCGGGGGATAGTTCTCTAGCCATGCGGCGCCTCTTTGCTTGTGCCGGTGCTCTTGCCGTGCCTCGATACCGGCAACCGCCCGTATTGTACTACGATCCTCGGCGCGTCAACGCGGACAGTGATAGAAACTCATAGCCAGCCTGCGCCGCCAGGTGTGCGGTGATCTGGCCGTGATCGAGCGCCGGCAGAACCTCAACCACATCGCCGCCGGCCCAGCGTATCCCGGTACATGCGCGCAGGTAGGCCAGGCCCTGAAAGCTGGTCGGCCCGCCGACTTCGGGCGTACCTGTGCCCGGCGCAAACGCCGGGTCGAAAAAGTCCACATCGAACGACAGAAACGCCAGATGATCGCCGACCGTTGCGCGCACCAGATCCCCGATCTCCTGCGGTGTCCGGCGTAGCAATTCGGTTGTCGTCAGCATGGTGAAGCCCATGTCGCGCGCCAGTTGCAGATCTCCGCTCCCATACAATGGCCCGCGCATGCCAAGTTGTACCGAGCGCTCAGGGATGATCAAACCCTCTTCGACGGCGCGGCGAAACGGCGTGCCGTGAGTGTACCTTTGCCCGCCGTAGTAACTATCCCACAGGTCGCCGTGCGAGTCGAACTGCACGAGTGCCAGCGGGCCATGTGCCGCCGCGAGGGCGCGTAATTCGGGCAATGCCACGCTATGGTCGCCTCCCAGTCCAAGGGTGATGATTCCAGCAGCGGCCAGTGGTTGTAATGTCGCCGTGATCGCCGCGTGACTCTCCTGGATGAAACCTGGTACAACCGATACGTCGCCATAGTCAATGCATGAGAGAGTGTTGAAGACCTGTACGTCAAGTTCAGGGTTGTACGGTCGCAGCAACACCGACGCGCTGCGGATCGCCTCGGGGCCGAAACGCGCACCGACTTTGAAGGTCGCGCCTGTGTCAAATGGCAGGCCGATCACGGCAACATCCACATCCACGGTTGTCTGCACGTTCGGCAATCGCGCAAAGGTGCGGACGCCGCTGAAGCGTGGTGACGCGAGCGAATCGGCGGGTTGATAACGTGGCACGGCAGGCCCTCCTCTCAGAAGCACAATGTTCCAGTACGCCCTTCACCAGAGCATCTGTCTAAGAGCAATACCTTGCAAATAAGGCGTTATGCACCGCACAGCCCCCCCACCCAACCTCCCCCCGCTGGGGGGAGGAGTCGGACTCCCTCCCCCGGCGGGGGCGGGCCGGGGTGGGGGCGAAGAGCTTATTTGAAAGGTATTGTGTCTAAGAGCCTCTCCGAAAACCCATGGGCCTGCTGTCATGGCGAGGAGCGCCAGCGACCGCGTGCAGCGCGCGCAGCGTGGCTGACGCAATCGACCGGCGCGAGCGGAGAGTGCGTCGCTCGCGCTCGCAATGACATTCGGTCCGTTATTCGGATAGGCACTCCATGCTTCCAGGATGCCAGAATCAATCTGGAAGCATGGAGCCATGTCGTTCCTGGTGCTGAGTATACCGCACCAGACGGTCCGATTCTCTGTTAGACTGCTGTTGACGGCCATGACCCGGTGCCAGGAGGTAGGCAGCATGCTGTTCGATCTGCAGAATGCGCACCATGCCCACGCCAATGGGCGATTGCGTCGCGAACCGATCATCTGGTTAAGTACCGTTCGTCGTGATGGACGCCCACACCTTGTGCCGGTCTGGTTCCTCTGGGATGGGGCAACCATCCTGATCTTCAGCCAGCCTGATGCCCAGAAGATCCGCAATCTGCGGGCCTCACCGCACGTGTGCCTTGCACTGGAAGCCGCCGCTGACGGCGGTGATGTCGTGATTCTGGAGGGCGTTGCCGCATTCATAACCCTGCGCGATGCTGAACCCGCATTCGCCGCCTTCACCACCAGATATGGCGAACACATGGCCCGCATGGGCTGGACGCTTGAAACGATGCTGGCAGATTACAGCCTGCCGGTGCGGGTCACGCCGACGCGACTGATTGCCTGGAGGTGAGATGCGTCTACCGGTCGAGCATCACTATCTGCACGTGAATGGAGTGCGCTTTCACGTTACCCGCGCCGGCCGGGGCAAGAAGTTGCTCCTGTTGCTCCACGGCTTTCCAGAGTTCTGGTGGTCATGGCGTCATCAGATCGCGGCCCTCGCCGACCGTTACACCGTCGTTGCGCCTGACCTGCGCGGTTACAATGAGACAGAGAAGCCGTCCTGGGGATATGAGCTCGATGTCCTGGTGCATGATGTGGCGGAACTCATCCGGACCCTCGGGTTTCACCGGGCATATGTTGCCGGGCACGACTGGGGCGGCATGCTCGCCTGGTCGCTGGCAATTGCCCGGCCGTACCTGGTGGAACGGCTGATTGTGCTGAATATGCCGCACCCGGCGCGTTTCGTTGAGGAACTGCGCCGTAATCCGCTGCAGCAGAGGCGCTCGTGGTACATTGGATTCTTCCAGATCCCATGGCTGGCAGAAGCGGCATTGCGCGCCCGTCGCGGTGCCGCGATCGCGTGCGCCTTCCGTGCCACGGCGATTGACCGGCAGGTATTCGATGAGGCGACGATACACCATTACCAGCAGGCCATCGCGCGGCCCGGCGCGCTCACTGCGGCGCTCAACTACTACCGCAGCATGGTGCAGGTCGGGGCGCGCGGTATGTTCCGCGGGACCGGTATGCGCGTCGCCGCGCCCACCCTGCTCATCTGGGGCGAACAGGATATTGCCTTCGCGCTGGAGGTCGTCCACGATACCGGGCGTTTCGTCCCTGATCTGCGCATCCATTACCTGCCGCAGGCGTCGCACTGGGTGCAACAGGTTGCGCCAGACGAGGTCAATGCCGCCATGGCTGCGTTTCTTGAGGAAGAAGGATCATGACCCTGACCTACCGTCGAGTCACGACGCATGCCGACTACCACGCGATGGAGGAACTGCAGGAACAGGTCTGGGGTGGCGGCGAGCGCGATATTGTGCCGCTCCATGTTCTGGTGACTGCAAACAAGCATGGTGGCCTGGCGCTCGGGGCATTTGATACTGCGCTCGCACCGCCTGGCGACATGGTCGGGTTCGTGTTTGGTTTTGTGGGTCTGACCTCTGCGGGACAGGTAAAGCATTGCTCGCACATGCTGGCGGTACTGCCAGCATATCGCGACCGTGGGGTGGGCGAGGAGCTGAAACAGCGCCAGCGCGACTATGTTCTGGCGCAGGGCATCACGTTGATGACGTGGACCTATGACCCGTTGCAAAGCCGTAACGCCTGGCTGAACATACGCAAGTTGGGCGCAACCTGCCGGACATATATCCGGAATCTCTATGGCGCCATGGCCGATGGTCTGAATGCCGGGTTGCCGAGTGACCGGTTCGAGGTCGAGTGGCATCTTGCATCGCGTCATACCGCCGAACGCCTGGGTCGAGTCGTTGCTGCGCCGGTGCTCGCGGCCCTTGCGGCAGAAGGGGTGATAGTATTAAATGAATCGCCAGAACCAGGGAACGACGCCCCGGCGACAGCATGCCGCGCTCCTACGGGTGAGCGAGTGCTTATCCGCTTCCCGGCGGATATCAATGCCATCAAAATCGCACGGCCCGCCGAGGCGCTGGCGTGGCGTATGCAGCTTCGTGAACTGTGCGAGGCAGCCTTTACAGCCGGGTATGCTGTCGTTGACGTGTTGGCCGACGGCGCGTGCAGCTACTATCTTCTGCAGCAGAACGGGAGCCCGGAATGAAGATCGAGTCGATCACCCTGCACCATATCAGCTTACCACTCGTCGCCCCCTTTGAAACCAGTTTTGGCCGTGAGACGGAGCGCCCGTGTATTCTCGTCGAGATGCGGGCCGGCGGATTGACAGGCTGGGGTGAGTGTGTTGCCGGCGCCGGACCGTGGTATGCGTATGAAACCATTGGTACGGCGTGGCACATCATCAGCGAATTTCTTGCGCCAATGGTTGTCGGGCAGGAGTTCACGTCACCCGAGGCGCTGGCGGAGCGCTTCAGCGCGGTGCGCGGCCACGCGATGGCGCGCGCTGCAGTAGAAGCGGCGTTCTGGGATCTCGTCGCCCGGGTGCGTGGCGTATCGCTGGCACACCTTATTGGCGCAACGCGCGAGCGGGTAGCGGTTGGCGTCAGCGTGGGCATCGAACCGACGCTCGACGCACAACTTGCCAGCGTGGCGCGCTTTGTCGAAGCCGGGTATGCGCGCGTCAAGTTGAAGATCAAGCCGGGGTGGGACGTGGCGATGGTACGCGCCGTGCGCGAACGCTGGCCCGACCTGCTGCTCCAGGTGGACGCAAACTCGGCCTACACACTTGCCGATGCGCCGATTTTTCGCGAATTTGACGAGATGAATCTGCTCTTGATCGAGCAGCCGTTGCACCATGAAGATATCGTTGACCATGCACGATTGCAGGCGCAACTGCGTACGCCGATCTGCCTCGATGAGAGCATCCATTCGCCTGACCATGCCCGCTGGGCGCTCGATATTGACGCCTGCCGGGTGATCAATATCAAGGCCGGTCGTGTCGGTGGGTTAACGGCCGCGCGCCAGATTCACGATCTATGCGCGGCGCGCGGTATACCGGTATGGTGTGGCGGTATGCTGGAAACAAACGTCGGGCGCGCGGCAAACCTTGCCCTGGCAGCACTGCCGAACTTCACGTTGCCGGGCGACATTTCTGCCTCGGCACGCTACTATCACAGCGACATCGCCACTCCCGATTTCGTCCTGAACGCCGACTCGACCATAAGCGTCCCACAGGAGCCCGGGCTGGGGGTGGTCATGTTGCCAGAGCGGCTGCGCGCCGTGCAGGTGCGCCAGTTGACCATTGGCTACAGCGAAGTTCAGAATAGTTGATCGCCGGGTACGCGGTCATCCCGCCCGCTTGTGCGCACGATGCGCGCGCTCCCAGCACGCATGTGGTTCAATCATTCTGCACTTTGCTGTCGTGTGATTGTCGTTTGCTGCTCGATGAGACGCTGCGCGCCGGTGCTCATACTGAATATTGCGCGGCGATGCAGACATTGGAGTGAGTTGCTATGCAGCCTGCCAACCCGACGAATGTACCGGAGCCGGAGCAGGTGATCGCCGCGGCGCGCGCCGCAATAATGGAACGCGCCGGCATGGCGGCCGCGGAACGCCGGGCGCGTGAACGGCGCTGGCAACCGCTGTTTTTCGTGGTGCTGGCCATCCTGCTGCTTGGCGTGCTGTTCGCGCCGGCTGCAACGCTTGAGCGCAAACTGATCCTCGCGCTCAGCGGCGTTTGCGCCCAGGAACATAACCTGATCGTCGGCGGGGTGCAGTTGCCGCTCTGCGCGCGTGACTCGGGCATGTATCTCAGTCTGCTGGCAACGCTGGCGGTAGTTATCATGCGTGGGCGCGGGCGTGCCGGGGCGCTGCCGCCGTGGCCGATCCTCACCGTTCTCGCCGGGCTCGTCGCCATCATGGGGGTTGATGGCGTCAATTCGCTGCTCAACGAAATCGGGTTGGTGCCCTGGTACACGCCGCGCAATGACCTGCGTGCGCTGACGGGTATGGGTGCCGGGGTGGGCCTGGCAGTTGTGCTGGTGCTGTTGCTGAACCGCTCACTGCGTCGCGATGTTGACGACTCGCTGCCGGTGCTGGGGCAGTGGCGCGAACTGGGATTGATCGCGCTGATTGATGGCGCCTTACTGGCCAGCGCCTTGCTGGACGTGGCACCGCTGGCGTGGCCGCTGGCGTTGCTGGTGTTTGCCGGGGTGACGGGTACGCTGTTTGTGACTGCGCTGGTCGCCATAGCGGTGATCCTGCGGTACGATGGAACCATCACGCACCCTGCGCAGCTTGCGCGACCGGCAACCCTGGCGCTCGCGTTCATGGGTGTCTTTCTGGTCGTGATGGCGTTGTTGCGCGCGGTGCTGGTGAATGGTGGCCCGGCGTCATGATCCACGGCGCCGGGCTGCACAGGGTTCAGTGGCCAGGGTGTGCATTGTCATGTTCGGCCAGCGCTCGCACCTTGCGAGCGCGCCAGCGCGCAAGTTCCGCCAGCTGGCCGAATGATTCGCGCAGCCCGGATTCTTGCGCCAGACACGCCTGGCGCTCTTCTATCTCGGTTGCCAGTTTCTCAAGTGCAGCGGGATCGGTAGCAGCATCTTTGTAGCGCGCCATAAGGGCGTAGAACCCACCATGCGCCGGATTGCAGACACGCAGGTCGTAGCGCCGGTTGGCCGCCTGTTCGTGCAATCGCTCCAGCGCTGCTTCTGATGGAGCACTCGTTGTGGCAGGCGCGGGTGCTGCTGTTTGTTTGCGCCAGAACATCACGCCATCCTCACTTCCTCGGTCTGAACTGAATCTACCCATGTGATGCCGCACGCGCAGTATTCGTTTCATCGTTCAGCACCGGCCATCCCGCTTACCGGCGTCGTCGAGTCCGCCTGGATTTCCGCCGCACTCAACGCCCGGTTGTATATCCGCACATCATCGATTCGCCCGGCAAAGTCATCGTTCGGATAGACCTGGCTACCACCGATGGTCAGGATGCCGGTTGAAACAGGCATCGCCCCGCTGACCACCCGGCTGGCTACCTGTGACCCATTCACAAACAGGCGCAGCGTCGTCCCGTCGTAGGTTGTCGCTATGTGGCTCCAACTGTTCAACGGCAGCGCAGTACTTCCTACAACCTCCTGCTCGCCGTTCCGGTAAACGTATCCGCGTGGCCGATCCGGGCTGCTCGACCCGGCGTACAGGGCATACACAAGCGATCCTGATTGCGCCTTGAATACCACGGTTCCCCAGCGATTGCCGGAGGTCGGGTAAACCCACGCCTCAACTGTCATGCCGCTCGTGAGATCAAGTGTGCCCGAGTCGGCCACGGAAACATAATCGTTTGATCCGTCAAACACAAGCGCTCCACCATAGCGACCCTGCGTTGTCCAGGTTGGACCGTTGACAAGTGTGCCGGTGTTGCCATTGCCGCTCATGTCGGCCAGGGTCGTTCCACTGCCGGCATCGAAATTGTAGGCCGCTATCAGCCCACCCGGTGAGGATGGTGTTGCTGTTGGTGTGCGCGTGGCCGTTGGTGTGCTGGAGGGTGTCGGCGTGGTCGCCGTATTCGTGGCGCTCGGCGTGACGCCGGGTGTGCTGGTAGGTGTTGGTGATGCCCCTGTCTGGAATGCAAAGTCGTCCACATAGATCGTCGCGTTCAGGCTGCTTACGACCATCCGCAGGACGGCGTTGGTCGTTCCTGCCGGCGCGGTGAGGGTTGCTCCTGCCTCAGTCCAGCCGCCAGTTGCAGACGTGAAACTGCGCACGGTATCGGTGCGAATGGCGCCATTGCTGGCGTTGCGCCAGCGCACCTGGATCTGAAAGGTGAACGCATCACTGGTGGCCGGGATATTGACCCAGCCGCTAAACGTATAGCTCTGCCCTGCCACCAGGCCGGTACGGGTCTGGGTGAGGGTATACCCGGCATTGGTGGTCGAGAAATGCCGGCCTGCATAATTGCCGCTGCGCACCATGGCGTTACTGCGTGTGAAGCTGGCATTGCTGGTCCAGCCGTCGGGCCGGCCGTCATTGTTGGCATCAAGCTCAAATCCTGGATTCGCGAGCAGATTCGCTGCCGGAGTCGCTGTAGCAGTTGCCGTCGGGCTGCTGGTGGGCGTGGCCGTGTCGGTGGGCGTGGCCGAGGCCGTCGGGCTGCTGGTGGGCGTGGCCGTGTCGGTGGGCGTGGCCGAGGCCGTCGGGCTGCTGGTGGGTGTGGCCGTGTCGGTGGGCATGGCGGCGGCCGTCGGGCTGCTGGTGGGCGTGGCCGTGTCGGTGGGTGTGGCCGAGGCCGTCGGGCTGCTGGTGGGCGTGGCCGTGTCGGTGGGTGTGGCCGAGGCCGTCGGGCTGCTGGTGGGTGTGGCCGTGTCGGTGGGTGTGGCTGAGGCCGTCGGGCTGCTGGTGGGTGTGGCCGTATCGGTGGGTG
>Ga0272446_1004779_pt1 | contig 15654 bp, 13 predicted proteins | sample YNPCB0061_FD_194587 | JGI IMG/M metagenome (GOLD analysis project Ga0272446, IMG submission 194587) | Hot spring microbial mat communities from Yellowstone National Park, WY, United States - YNP-CB-006-1 | ecosystem: Environmental > Aquatic > Thermal springs > Hot (42-90C) > Sediment | place... | reverse complement strand
CGAGGAACACTGCGGTTCGATCGCGCATTGCCCTCCCGAGGCCGCGCCACAGCGACGGGAGCAGCAGGTACCACACGATCATCTCCGGCGAGGTCGCCGCCGAGATGATCGACGTCCCAGTAAACGGCAATGGGGCGAAGAAGAAATACGCGAGGCCAATCGGGACCCACGCCAACAGGCCGAGAGGCGACCGAACGTCGACGATATCGTGGCTGATGGCGGAGCCCGTCCCCTCGGCGAAGCCGCTGCGGATCGCCGCCACCTTCGCCAGCGGCGATTCGTCGCCGGAAAAATCAACCGGCTGCTTAAAATATCGCTGCATGAAGACCACGAGCGCAAAGGAGATGACCGCATAGAGACCGAGGTTTCGGACGAGATTCCTTCCCCTTCCGATCGCGAGTGCGCCGCCGACCGCGATCGCGAGGAAGCCCATCTCGTACGATCGCGACGTAGCGATCGCTGCCAAACCGGGGATCGCCAGCATGACGACGAGTGGAATCGACAAACGGGTGCGCCCCATCCGGAGCACGAACGCAGTCAAGAAGAGCTGGACCCCAAACAGCGCGATGCCGTCTTTGATGACCATCGACGTCCAGAGGACCAGCGACGGGAAGAGAGCGTTGTACCATCCAGCGCGGGTGCCACTGCCCGGAAACACCTCGTCCGCGATGAGCGCGCTCATCACTGCCGTCCCGGCGCCCAGCGTGCAGATCACCAGCTTGGGAACGATGTTCACAACCCCGAACATCTGAAAACAGAACGCGGCAAGACGCATCGGAGCAGCGGTCGTCCAGTTCGTGAGATCATCCGGCGCGAGCGGTGGCGCGTGACCGGCGAGTTGCTCCGCGTAGATGCGCGCTTCGTACAGGTACTGGAGCTCGTCAGGGGCGAACAGTCCCGCGCGATCGAGCACCGACGGTGCGTAGATGACGTACTCGATGAGAATCGCGACCCCGTAACGAGCTGCCAGCGCGACGAAAAAGATCGCCGTCAGGGGTATCCGGCGACGACGCTCGATCGCACGGACGGCAACAGCGGAAACGAGGGCCAAGAGCGCGACGACGCACACCCCGAGCGCAGCGAGGGGTTCCTCGCTCGCCGCGGCGACGAGCGCCGTGACACACGAGAGCACCCAGAGCCCAACTGCGATCTCGATCCGCATGAAAACGCGCTGATTAGTGACACGAGGTCCCCACACCGTTCAACCCCGAGTCGGCTTGACCCGAGGTCCGCTTCCGCTACGCTCTCCGTCCGCGGTCGTCTACTGTGCCAGTCATGAGCTCCTCCATTGACCCATGCCTCGCCGTCGTCCCGTGTCGCGGAGGGTCGAAAGGGCTCCCAGGGAAGAACATCCGCCCCCTGCTCGGTCGCCCGCTGCTCGTCCACTCGTTGGCGTGCGCGCGGCTCGTGCCACGGATCGCCCGAACAATCGTATCGACCGACAGCGAGACCATCGCTGACGTCGCGCGCGAGCATGGCGCCGATGTTCCGTTCCTCCGCCCCGCTGAGCTCGCACGGGACGACACGCCCACGCTGCCGGTTCTCCAGCATGCCGTCCGCGAGATCGAGGCGCTCGAGGGACGCCGCTACGGCTCCGTCCTCCTTCTCGAGCCAACGAGCCCCGGACGCCTGCCGCATGACATCGATGCGGCGTTCGCTCGTCTCGACGCGGACCCGACCGCCGACGCCGTCATCGCCTGTTCTCGCCCGACCTTCAACCCGTTCTGGGTCGGCGTCGTCGAGAACGACGGGCAGCTCGCTCCGGCGTTCCCCCAGGCGTCGACCTACACGCGCCGTCAGGACGTGCCGACGTTCTATCGCATCAACGGCGCGCTCTACCTGTGGCGCCGCGATTTCTTACTGAACACCAGCAGCACCCTTGCTGGTCGTCGACTCCTCCACGAGATCCCGGAGGCGCGCGCGTTCTCGATCGACGACGAATACGAGTTCCGAATGATCGAGCTCACTCTCGAATCGGGTCTCGTGACGCTCCCGTGGCTGCCCTGGTGAGCGTCACGCGTGGCGCCGCCTTCGCTCGATCTCCAGTTCTGATAGCGTGACACGCTTGCCATGTGCGGGATCTTCGCAGCGATCGGAGACGCAGACGACGAGGGGCTGACCCGCGCATGCGAGGCGCTGCGCCACCGCGGCCCCGACGCGCACGGGACCTGGCGCAGCGACAACAGCGCGGTCGGGCTCGCGCACACCCGCCTGGCGGTCATCGATCTCAGCGAGGGCGGCCGCCAGCCGATGCGCGGCGGCGACGAGCAGGTCGTCGTCACCTTCAACGGCGAGATCTACAACCACAAGGCGCTGCAGCGCGAGCTCGAGGCGCGCGGCCATCGCTTCCGGTCGCGCTCCGACACCGAGGCGATCGTGCGCGGCTACGAGGAGTGGGGCGACGCCGTTGTCGAGCGCCTCGACGGGATGTTCGCCTTCGCGCTGTGGGACGGGCGTCGCCGGCGCCTCCTCGCCGCGCGCGACCGCACCGGGAAGAAGCCGCTCTTCTACACGCACGACCACGGCGCGCTGCGGCTCGCGTCGGAGGTGAAGGCGCTCGTCGCCGCCGGGCTCACCCCGCGCCTCGATGAGAGCACCCTGCCCTTCCTCCTCGCCTTCGGCTACGTCCCGGCGCCGCGCTCGATCTACGCGGGCGTCGCGCAGCTCGGCCCCGGCGAGCGGCTGACGTTCGAGCTAGACAAGAATTCCCTGCAGATCGCGCCCTACTGGCAGCCCCCCTTCCGCGCCCCGCGCACCAGCGACGACTACGCCACCGCCACGCGCCGCGTGCGCGAGCTGGTCGTCGCCGCCGTCGAGCGCCGCCTCGAGTCCGACGTCCCGCTCGGCGCCTTCCTCTCGGGCGGCCTCGACTCGACCATCGTCGTCGGCGTCATGGCCAAGCTCCTCGGGCGGCGCGTGCGCACGTTCTCGATCGGCTTCTCCGGCGACCCGCGCTTCGACGAGACCCGCTACGCCCGCCTCGCCGCCGAGGCCTTCGGCACCGACCACACCGAGTTCCGCCTCGAGCCCACCTCGTTCGACCTCGTCGACAAGCTGGTCTGGCTGCACGACGGCCCCTTCGGCGACAGCTCCGCGATCCCCACGGCCACCATCTCGCGCCTCATGCGCGAGCACGTCACCGTCGCGCTCTCCGGCGACGGCGGCGACGAGCTCTTCTGCGGCTACCTCCGCTTCCTCGCCGCCGAGGCGCTCGAGCGCATCCCGCGCGCGATCCGCGCCCCGCTGCCCCGCCTCGGCGCGCGCATCCCCGGCGGCTACTCGCAGCACTCGCTCGCCGCGCGCGCCCGCCGCTTCCTCCTCGCCGCCGACACGCCGCTCGCCGTCCGCATCGCGCGCTGGTCGGGCGCCTTCGCCGAGGCCACGCCCGACCTCCTCCGCCCCGAGCTGCGCGCCCGCGTCGACGCCGACGCCCCCCTCCGCTGGTACGCGAATCTGCTGGACGGAAATGAGCCCGCGCTGCAGCGGCTCCTCGACCACAACTTCCGCGCCTACCTCGCCGGCGATTTGCAAGTGAAGGTCGACCGCTGCTCGGCGGGCCAGGCGCTCGAGGTGCGCGCGCCGCTCCTCGACACCGCGCTCGTCGAGTACGCCGGCACACTCCCCGGCGGCTACCTCCGCCGCGCCACCACCACCAAGCGCATCCTCCGCGACGCCTTCGCCGATCTCGTCCCGGCGCCGATCCTCACCCGCGGCAAGATGGGCTTCGGCGTGCCGCTCGCCGCCTGGTTCCGCGGCGACCTCGCCGCCACGCTGCGCGATCGCCTCCTCTCGCCGCGCGCCCTCCTCACCGACTCCCTCCGCCCCGACGCGGTGCGCGCGCTCGTCGACGAGCACGTCGCCGGCCGCGCCGATCACGCGCAGCGCCTGTTCACGCTGCTCACCCTCGAGTCCTGGCTCGCGTCGCTGTCGGCGAGCGCCGCCCCGCGCCTCGCGATGAGCGAGAGGGCTTGACCGTCCGCCAGCCGGCACGCACGCTACCCGCCGAGCCGCACACACCGATGCGCCACGCCTTCACCGTCGACGTCGAGGACTGGTACCAGGGGATCCCCATCCCCGGCGAGGACAAGGCGCGCGCCGCCCGCCGCCTGGCGATCGGCACCGAGCGCCTCCTCGAGCTGCTCGCCCGCCACGACGCGCGCGCCACCTTTTTCTGTCTATCGTCAATCGCCACCGAGCACCCCGCCCTGCTCCGCCGCATCGCCGACGCGGGGCACGAGATCGGCTCGCACGGCGAGTCGCACGACCTTCTCTACGAGATGTCGCCCGACCGCTTCCGCCAGGAGACGCGCCGCTCGCTGCGCGCGCTCGAGGACGTCATCGGCCGGCCCGTGCGCGCCTACCGCGCCGCCTACTTCTCGATCACCAAGCGCTCACTGTGGGCGCTCGAGATCCTCGCCGCCGAGGGCGTGCGCTACGACTCGTCGATCTTCCCGATCAAGAACTGGCGCTACGGGATCCCCGACTACCCGCGCACGCCCCAGCGCATCGAGACGGCGAGCGGCCCCATCCTCGAGCTCCCGATCACCACGCGCGTCGTCGCCGGGCGCAACATCCCCACGACGGGCGGCGCCTACTTCCGCATCTACCCCTACGCGCTCTCGCGCGCCAACATGCTCGCCTCCGAGCGCGAGGGGATGCCGGTCGTCTTCTATCTCCACCCGTGGGAACTCGACCCCGACCACCCCTTCGTGCGCTTCAAGCCGAAGGCCATGCTCACCCACTACTGGCGGCTCGGCTCGACGCAGCCCAAGCTCGAGCGGCTGTTCCGCGACTTCCGCTTCACCTCCCTCGGCGAGGTCCTCGACGATGCGTTCTCTGGGTATGCGCCGCGCTGACGTCTATCGCTGCCCGAAGTGCCAGGGCGCGATCACCGCCGAGGCCGATCGGCTCTCGTGCAGCTGCGGCGCGCAGTTCCCCGTCGTGGGCGGCCTCCCGCGCTTCGTCAGCGACGAGGGCTACGCCGGGAGCTTCGGCCTCCAGTGGCGCACCTTCGCGCGCGCGCAGCTCGACTCGGCCTCGGGCCTGGCCATCTCGCGCGAGCGCCTCTTCCGCGGCACCGGCTGGCCGACGTCGATGAAGGGCGAGTGGATCCTCGAGGCCGGCTGCGGCATGGGGCGCTTCACTGAGGTGCTGCTCTCGACGGGCGCCGAGGTGCTGTCGTTCGACTACAGCGCCGCCGCCGAGGTCGCCGCCGAGAACCTCGCCGATCGCGGCGCGGAAATCTGTCAAGCATCAATCTTCGAGATGCCGTACGCGCGCGCCTCGTTCGATCGCGTCTTCTGCTACGGCGTCATCCAGCACACGCCCGACGTCCACCTCGCCTTCCAGAAGCTCGTCGAGATGGTCCGCGCCGGCGGCCACCTCGCCGTCGACGTCTACGATCGCGCGCGCCTCTTCTTCAACGCGCGCTACCGCGTCCGCTGGCTGACGAAGCGGCTCCCGAAGGAGACCGTCACCGCCTGGGCGCGCCGCATCGTCCCGCTCTACATGAAGCTCGCGCCGCCGCTCCACCCGTGGAACCAGCTCCTGTTCCCGTGGAAGGACTACCGCGGCCTCTACCCCGGGATGTCGCGCGCCGACGAGATCGAGTGGAGCGTCCTCGACACCGTCGACATGCTCACCCCCGAGTACGACTCGCCGCAGTACGCCCGCACGATGCGCCGCTGGGCCGAAGAGGCCGGCCTCGTCGACATCGCGGTGCGCCGCGGCGGCAACGGCGTCGAGCTGAACGCCCGCAAGCCCACCTAGAACTGGAAGTAGAGGAACGGGCTCGGCTGCGACAGCCGGGTGAGGCACACCACGAGGAGCAGCCCGAGCGCGATCGCCCCGAGCACGCCGCGCGGGGTCGGCACGTCGTAGGTGTCGCGCGCGAACGACACGCCGAGGACGACGACCAGCACCGCGAGCCAGCGCGCGTTCGCCGCCGCCCACGCCGCGCCGGCGCCGTGCAGGCCGGCCATCGCCCGCAGCATCGTCGTCGCCTCGGCGACGGTGGCCGCGCGGAACAGGACCCACCCGACGACGACGACCGCGAAGGTGACCGCGATCCCGAGCGGCGCCGGCCAGCCCGCCGTCGGGCGCTGCGCCCGCGCCACCCGATGCACGACGAGCGCGAGGCCGTGGTACGCGCCCCACAGCACGAACGTCCAGTTCGCGCCGTGCCACAGCCCGCCGAGCACCATCGTCAGCGCGAGGTTCCGCAGCGTCCGCCCCGCGGAGCCACGGCTCCCCCCGAGCGAGATGAACAGGTAGTCGCGCAGCCACGACGAGAGGCTGATGTGCCACCGCCGCCAGAACTCGCTGATGTCGCGCGACCGGTACGGCAGCTCGAAGTTGCGCGGCAGGCGGAGCCCCAGCCAGAGCGCGAGGCCGACCGCCATGTCGCTGTACCCCGAGAAGTCGAAGTAGAGCTGCGCGGTGTACCCGAGCGCCGCGCCCCACGCCTCGCAGGCGCCGAGCTCCGCTGCGCGCGGGAACGCGCCGTCGACGAGGTGGCGCGCGATCAGGTCGGCGATCAGCAGCTTCTTGGCCATCCCGATGGTGAGGAACTTCGCCCCCTCCATGACGACGGCGGGATCGAGGCGCGTGGCGAACGTCTTCAGCTGATCGGCGAGCTCGTTGTAGCGGACGATCGGCCCGGCGACGAGGCGCGGGAACATCGTCACGAAGTGCGCGTAGTCGAGGAAGCGGACGAGCGCGCGCTTGCGGCGGCGGAAGACGTCGATGGTGTAGCTCATCGACTCGAACGTGTAGAAGGAGATCCCGATCGGGAGCACGATGGCGAGCACCGGCAGGAGCGGCTGGCCAGCGACGGTGTTCACGCTCTCGATGAAGAAGTTGAGGTACTTGAAGACGGCGAGCACACCGAGATCGCCAGCCACGCGCGGCGGCCGCGCTCCGTCGGTGCGCCCTCGATGCGCTGGGCGGTGAAGTAGTCGACGCTGGTCGTCGCCAGCATCAGCGCGGCGAACTTCCAGCTCCACACGCCGTAGAAGACGTAGCTGGAGCCGGCGAGGACGAGCTTCTTCCCGTCGAGCGTGCGGCGCGTCCAGTAGAGCGTGTAGACGATCGGCGCGAAGATCAGCAGGAACGAGAGGCTATTGAACAGCATCGCCCCGCACCGTCGGATAGAGCGCGTCGATGAGGCGCTCGGCGTTGCCGGCGCGGACGTGCGCCCCGTCGTAGAAGGCGCGCGGATCGCCCCCCACGGCGCGGACGTCGAGCGCGTCGACGACGACCCGCAGCGACGGATGGCGGGCGCGCGCCGCCGCGAGCGCGGCGGTGAGCTCGGCGTGGAGCGCCTCGAGCCGCCGTGTCTTCGCGAGCCGCGCGCGCAGCGCATCGGAGAGCGGCGTCACGAAGGCGCGCACGGTCACCCCGCGCGCGTCGGCGGCGGCGAGCAGCTCCTCGAACAGCGCCAGGCGCCGCGGATCGAGGTGCTGATAGCCGGCGAAGCGGTTCTCGTACTCCGCGAGCGACGGCTCCGAGTCGGGGCCACCGCCGTCGATGACGTCGGCGGCGTCGCGCACGATCCCGCCGTCGGCGCCGAACTCCGTCTCCTCGCGCGGCCGCGCACCGGCGAGCGCGAGGCGCAGCGACGCGATGGCGTGGCGCGTCTGATCGAACGAAAAGAGCGCGGCGAGGATGTGCCCGACGCCGTCGACGCGCATCGACACCGGCAGGAAGGCGCGCAGCCGCGCCTCGCCGAGGAGGCGTGGATCGGGCTCGAGGTGGTCGTGGAAGGCCTCGACGTCGACGCCGATCACGACCTCGCGCACCGGCCAGGCGCGCCGCTCGGTGACGAAGCGGTAGAGCGCGAGCCAGTCCTCGACGCGCGCCGAGTCGACCGCCGCGTTGAACGCGCCGAGGCCGCTGCGCGCGGCGATCGACGACGGCGCGAGCTTCATCGCGCGGCTCGACCCGAGCACGACCACCTGCGCCGGCGCCGCGCGCTCGGCGAGATCGAGCTTCAGCCGGCGACTCGACCAGACGAGCGGAGGAAAGCGTCGCGTCGGGTAGTACCCGAGCGGGTTCACGATGGCGTTCAGCGTAGCCAGCGCGACCAGGCACGCGACGACGGTGGCGAAGAACGCACGCGGAGCGCGGGGCGACATCGGGGCGGTCACTCTAGCGCATCGACGGCGAGCGAGCGGCGTGATAGTCGTACGGGCGCGTGGCCACCTCTCCTCCGCGACCGCTCCGCGTCGCCCACGTCATCACCGATCTGCAGACGGGGGGCGCGGAGGTCATGCTCCTGCGCCTCTGCGAGCACCTCGATCGCGCGCGCGTCGAGCCGCGCGTCATCTCGCTGAAGCAGACGCACCCGATCGGCGATCGCATCGCCCGGCTCGGCATCCCCGTCGAGGCGCTCGGCATCGGGCGCGCCCCCACGCCGCTCCATCTTTATCGTCTAGCTAAAATGCTGCGCGGCGCCGACGTCGTCCAGACCTGGATGATCCACGCCGATCTGGTGGGCGGCGTCGCGGCGCTCCTCGCCGGGCGCGTCCCGGTGGCCTGGGGGCTCCACTACGGCCACCTCGATCGTGCGACGCACGGCACTCAATCGGTGGCGATCGCGCGGCTCAACGCGCGCCTCCTCTCGACCTGGTTGCCGTCGCGGATCGTCTCCTGCTCGGAGACGACCCGGCGCGAGGTGACCGCGATGGGGATGCCACCCGCGCGCCTCGAGGTCATCCCGAACGGCTTCGACCTCGCGCGCTTCCACCGCGATCCGGAGGCGCGCCGCGCGATCCGGGCCGAGCTGGCCATCCCCGACGACGCGCCGGTCGTCGGGCAGCTCTCGCGCTTCCACCCGCAGAAGGATCAGCCGACGCTCCTCGCGGCGGCGGCGACCGCGCTCGATCGCGTCCCCGCGGCGCACCTCGTCCTGTGCGGCCGCGGCCTCGACGCGGGCAACGCCGCCCTGACGGCGCTCGTCGCCGACTGGCCCGCCGAGCGCCGCGCGCGCCTGCACCTCCTCGGTGAGCGCGCCGATCCCCCGCGCGTCGTCGCCGCCTTCGACCTCCTCTGCTCGAGCTCGAGCTACGGCGAGGCCTTCCCGCTCGTCCTCGGCGAGGCGATGTGCGCCGAGGTCCCCTGCGTCGCCACCGACTGCGGCGACTCGGCGCTGCTCATCGGCGACACCGGGCGCGTGGTCCCCATCCGCGATCCGGCGGCGCTGGCCGACGCCCTCGTGGCGATGCTCACCCTCCCCGCCGACGAGCTGCGCCGCCGCGGCGCCGCCGCCCGCGCCCGCATCGCCGCGCGCTACGAGCTCTCCTCGATCGTCTCGCGCTACGAGGCGCTCTGGCGCGCAATCGCCCTGCCGCGCTGACGGCTCCCGTCGTCGTCTCGTGCTATGGAAGAGCGTCCGATGCGTGACGGAGCCCTGCGCCGAGCGATGGCGCTCGTTCGGCGTCCGGAGGTCATGTACCTCGCGGCCACCGCGCTCGCGCGCGCCGGCTCGATCCTCCTCGTCCCGCTCTACGGACGCCGGCTCTCCGTCGCGGAGTTCGGCGACTACTCGCTCGCGCAGTCGATCCTGCTCCTCCTGCCGCACCTCCTCAACCTCAGCACGACGAGCGCCGTCTACCGCTTCTTCTTCGACGACGCCGGCCCGGTGGTGGGCGGTCGCCGCGCCGCCGCCGCGAGTCGGCTCGCCGTCCTCCTCAGCGGCTCGCTCGGCGCGCTGCTCGCGATCGGTGCCTGGCTCGGGCGGCCGGCGACTCCCGGCCTCTTCGGGCGCTGGGGCCTGCTCTGCGTCGTCATCGCCAGCGCCTCGGCGGTGTGGGCCTCGATCCCGCCGCTCTATCTGCAGGCGGCGCAGCGCCCCATCGCCGCGAGCGCGTTCCAGATCCTCCAGCTCGCGCTGACGCTGGGCAGCGGCGCCGTCCTCGTCGGCGTCGCCGACCGCGGGCTCGTCGGCTCGCTCGAGGCGCTGGCCGTCACCTACGGCTTCGGCGGTCTCGTCGCGCTGGTGTTCATCTTCCGCCTGCCGGCCGATCCGCTCGATCGCCCCTTCGTCCTCAGGACGCTGAAGTTCTCGTTCCCGTTCTTGCCCCACCTCGCGGCGAACAACGTGAGCTCGGCGGCCGATCGCTGGGTGCTGAAGGCGTACCGCGCCGAGCAGCAGCTCGGGAGCTACGCGATCTCCGCGCAGATCCTCGGCCCGACGAACATGATCCTCCAGGCGTGGAACGACGCCGAGTCGGCGCGGCTCGGCGAGGTGCGACGGGCAGGCGGCGTGCGCGGCGTGCGCGACGCCTTCTGGCGGTTCGCGCTGCGGTCGGCCGCGGCGGCGGCGATCCCCGGCTTGGGGACGATCGCGCTCCTGCCGGTGGCGCGCTTCCTCGTCGGGGCGAAGCTCGGCGCGCAGCTGCACGGCGGGTTCGTCGCGATCCTCGTCGCCACACAGATCGTCGACGCGATCTACTTCCCGGCGATGAACTCGCTCTACTTCCTCGACCGCACGCGGCTCATCCCGTTGTGCACCGTCCCCGCGGCGTTCCTCAACCCGGCGCTGTGCGCGCTCTTGATCCCGTCGCTCGGCATCTGGGGCGTCGGCGTGTCCCGCCTCTGCACCGCGCTCTTCCGCTCGGGCACGCTCGTCGCCGTCGCCCGCTACGTCATGCGCGAGGCGCTCCGCGACGAGCCTCACGGATCGAGTCCGCCAACGCCGCCAGCGCCAACGCGGTGAAGAGCAGGAGGAAGCTGAACGCCGGCGTCGAGTAGCGCACCTCGGTGCTGTGCAGCGGGAAGAAGATCCCGACGGTGTAGACCACCGGCGCCGCGATGTAGAGGAGCGGCGATCGTCGCCGCAGCGCGAGGAGGATCCCGACGATCCCGACGAGGGCGCCGCCGACGTTGGCGAGCACCAGCGCCGCCTTCATCGCGAACCAAACGGGCGTGCCGCGCGCGAGCCACGCCGGACGGAACGCGAACAGATCGATCCGGCTCCCCGCCCACAGCTTGGGCGCGCGACGGACCCAGCGGGCGAGGACGGCGAACGGCTCCGACTTGTAGCGATCGATCGCGAGCTGCAGGAGCACCTTCTCGCGCTCGGGCCCCATCGGGATGCGGAAGGCCGCGCGCGCGCGCTCCATCTCGTCGGGGGTGCGGCAGCACGCGGGCGACAGATCGTGCTCCCAGTTGGGCGTGAACCACTCGCCGCTCACCTCCCACGAGCCGGTCCACAGCGCCTGCCCGAGGATCCCCTGGCTCGTCGGAATGAAGCGCCCGGTGACGGCGCGGTTGCGGAGCGACCAGGGGAGGATGACGACGACGGCGCCGGCGACGAACAGCCCGGCGCGCAGCGCGCGCTCGCCGATGGGCGCCGGCGTCCGGCGGCAGTAGCGCTCGGCACCGACGAGGATGCCGAACGCGATCATGGGGACGAAGGCGGTGTACACGTCCCGGCAGAGGATCGCGCACGCGATCAGCGCTCCGCCGGCGAAGAGCCCGACGCGGCGGTTGCGCGCGAGGATCGGCGCCGACAACCCCAGCATCAAGAACCCCGTGGTCATCGACTCCGCGAGGTGCGCGCCGTTGTAAATCGCGTCCCACGGGGAGAGGAGACCGATGAACAACATGAACCGCCCCGCGCGGCGATCGAGGCGTGCGACGGCGTGCGCGAGCACCAGCGCGCACGCGAGGTTGAACGCGATCTGCGCCAATTGCACCGGCAATTGCCCGCGCGACCGCGTCAGCGAATACACCGCGGCGAGGAACGCCGGATATCCCGGGGGACGGACGACGCTCGGCTCGAACGGCGCGCTCTCCGCCATTGAAAACACGCCGTGATCGAGCAAATTGAACGCGTATCGATTGTATTCGACCGCGTCTCCCCGATCGACGCGATACTCCACGATCGCGAGGCACAGGAGGCGCAACGCGAGGCCGGCGGCGACGAGGACCAGGAGGAGCCGGCGCGACGCGAACGGTGGCTCTGCCGAATCTGCAGACTCTCTGTGCATGATCGCGGCGGGTACGTTAACTTACCGATCCTCGTGCAGCAATGAACTCTCCGACGTGCTCGCGACACCAACCGAAGCAGGGCGTTCGATGACCGACATGCGCGTTCCGTTCAATCGCCCCGCGGCGATCGCCGCCGAAGAGCGGTACCTCCTCGAGGCACTGCGCTCTTCGTCGCACTCGGGGGACGGACCGTTCACGAAGCGGGCGCAGGCGCTCCTCGCCGAGCTGACCGGCGCCGAGAAGGTCCTCCTGACGACGTCGTGCACCGACGCGCTCGAGATGGCCGGGCTGCTCCTGCGACTCGAGCCGGGCGACGAGGTCATCGTCCCCTCGTTCACCTTCGTGTCGACGGCGAACGCGTTCGTGCTGCGCGGCGCGCGCCCGGTGTTCGCCGACATCCGCCGCGACACGCTGAACCTCGACGAGCGCCGCCTCGAGGAGCTGATCACGCCGCGCACGCGCGCGATCGTCCCCGTCCACTACGCCGGCGTCGGGTGCGAGATGGACGCGATCATGGCCATCGCGGCCCGGCACGGCCTCGTCGTCATCGAGGACAACGCGCACGGCCTCTGCGGCCGCTATCGCGGCCGACCGCTCGGCGGCTTCGGCGCGCTCGCCACGCAGAGCTTCCACGAGACGAAGAACTTCAGCTGCGGCGAGGGCGGCGCGCTCGTGATCAACGACGCGCGGTTCGCCGAGCGCGCCGAGATCCTGCGCGAGAAGGGGACCAACCGCAGCCGCTTCTTCCGCGGGCAGGTCGACAAGTACACCTGGGTCGACGTCGGCTCGAGCTTCCTCCCGTCGGATCTCCTCGCCGCCTACCTCTACGGGCAGCTCGAGGCGCGCGAGCTCATCCAGTCTCGTCGACGGGCGATCTGGGAGACCTACCGCGACGCGCTCGCCGACTGGGCCGCCGCGCGCGGCGTCGATCTGCCCTACGTCCCGCCGCACTGCGAGCAGGCGTTCCACATGTTCTATCTCATGATGCCGTCGCTCGACGTGCGGCAGGCGTTCATCGCTCACCTGAAGGCGCGCGCGGTGATGGCGGTGTTCCATTACCTGCCGCTGCACCTCTCGGACATGGGCCAGCGCTTCGGCGGCCGCCCCGGTGACTGCCCGGTCACCGAGCACACGTCGGATCGCCTCGTGCGCCTCCCGATGTTCAACTCGATGACCGAGGCCGAGCAGCGCTACGTCATCGACGCCGTGCTCGCGTTCTGATCCTCGTCGCTCCAGCGGTGTAGCCACACGCCGACCTCGGTGGTGAGGAACCCGGCGCGCTGGTAGAGGCGCTGCGCGCGGACGTTGCGCCCCTGAGTCACGACGGTGACCCGCGCCGCGTCGCGCGCCGCGAACCACGCCATCGACGCGCGGATGAGCGCGCCGCCGAGGCCGCGCCCCTGCACGCGATCGCTCACCCCGACGAGGCCGATCTGCCCCTCGCCGCTCGGCAGGATTCGGCAGGTCACGTACGAGGCCGCGCGCCCCTCGTCGTCGGGCGCGACGAGGACCGCGTCGGCGAGGCGCCCCTCGACGCTGGCGCGGATCCAGGTCCGATACAGCTCGTCGCAGCGCTCCGTCGGAAAGCGGCCGTCGTGATAGAAGCGGCTGTCGGTGTGCCCGCGCGCCGCGATGGGCTCGAGGTCGGGGAGATCGGCCGGCGTCGCCTGACGGACGGTGACCGACTCGCCCCCGACGGCGCCAGCGCTCGTCGACGGCGCCGCCTCGAGCGTGATGCGGATGTCGACGAGCCGGAACCCGGCGCGCGCCGCCACGCGCGGCGTCTCGTCGCAGCTCGGATCGGCGAGGAGATAGACGCAGTCGAGCGCCTGCGCCGACGTCGCGCGACGAAGCGCCTCGAGGTCGCCGGCGCGCAGCCGCGTGGCCTCGACGCGCCCGATCCGCCGGCCGAAGAAGTCGCTGTCCCAGCCGAGCGTGGTGACGTTCATCGCTCGGCCCCCGGCGCGCCCTCGTCGACGGCGCCGATGCGCGCCCGCACCGCGTACGAGGGCTTGTCCATCACGCGGAAGTGAACGCGCGAGAGATATTCGCCGATGATTCCAAGCGCGAACAATTGCGCGCCCGAGAAGAGGACGATGACCGACGCGAGGAACGGAAAGCCCGGCACCGGGCTGCCCTGGATGAAGTAGCGCCCGAGGACGTACGCCAGGATGAGCAGCCCGAACAGAGTGAAGGCGAACCCGACGACGCTCGCCAGCTGGAGCGGCAGCGTGCTGAAGCCGGTGATCAGGTTGAGCGCGTGCACCATCAGCTTGCGCAGCGTGTAGTTCGAGGTGCCGTGCTTGCGCTGATCGTGGCGCACGCGTACGGCGCCGAAGCGCGTCGTTCCCCACGTGAGCAGGACGTCGATCGAGACGAAGGCCCCCCGGTAGTCGGCGAAGGCGTCGCGCACCTGCGTGCGGAACACGCGGAAGGCGCTGATGTTGCGAGCGGTGTCGGCGCCCATCGCGCCCTTCAGGACCAGCTTCGTCGCCTGCGAGGCGAGGTCGCGCCAGAGCCCGTGCTGCTCCTCTTCGGGCACGCCGTAGACGACGTCGAGGCGGCGCGTGCGGAGCTCGGTGAGGAGGCGGTGGATCTCCGACGGCGGGTGCTGCAGATCGTCGTCCATCGTGACGACGATCGGGTGGCGCGCCTCCCGGATCCCGACGAGCAGCGCGTTGTGCTGTCCGAAGTTCCGCAAGAGGTCGATGCCGCGGACCGTCGGGTGCGTCGCCGCGAGGCGCTCGATGGCGGGCCAGGTGTCGTCGGGGCTGCCGTCGTTGACGAGGATGATCTCGTGCGCCGGCGCGAGCCGCTCGAGCTCGGCGACGAGCACCGGGATCAGCTCCGGCAGCGACTCGGCGCTCCGGTAGCACGGGATGACGACCGAGAGGGCCTCGGCAGCGTTCGACATGCGAGCCACGATGCCGCCTCGGTTGCCGAGACGCAACCGCCCGTTCACCGCACGGCGGCGCGGAGCGCGTCGGCGATGCGCTGCTGATCGGTGTCGCTCAGCGACGGGAAGATCGGCAGCATGAGCCCCTCGCGCGCGGCGCGCTCGCTCTCGGGGAGGGCGACCTTCGTCGCGTAGGCGGCGTAGGCCGGCATGGCGTGGATGTTGGGGATCCCCGGGCGCGTCGCCGCGACGGGCTCGAGCGCGCGCTGCACCGCAGCCACGTCACGCCCCGGCAGCCGCACGAAGTAGCTCTGCCAGTTGGAGCGCCCCCAGGCGCGGTCGCGCGGGGCCACCACCCCCTCGACGCCGTCGAGGAGCTCGCCATACCGCGCCGCCCGCCGTCGCCGCGCCGCCACCAGCACGTCGAGCTTGGTCAGCTGCACCCGCCCCAGCGCCGCCTGCATATTCGTCAAGCGATAATTCCACGCCACCTCCTCGAACCGCCCGAGGTCGTGGTTGCGCAGCCGCTTGAGCCGCGCGTCGAGCGCCGGGTCGCGCGTCGTCACCATCCCGCCGTCGCCGGTCGTCACCACCTTGCGCGGGTGGAAGCTGAAGCAGGCGGCGTCCCCCTCGGGCCGCCCGATCCGCCGCCATTTTCCGTCCATCAGGATTTCGCTGCCCAGCGCGCAGGCCGCGTCCTCGACGAGGAGCAGCCCCCGCCGCCGCGCGATCTCGCCGATCGCCCGCACGTCGCAAGGCCACCC
>Ga0272446_1004778_pt1 | contig 15655 bp, 17 predicted proteins | sample YNPCB0061_FD_194587 | JGI IMG/M metagenome (GOLD analysis project Ga0272446, IMG submission 194587) | Hot spring microbial mat communities from Yellowstone National Park, WY, United States - YNP-CB-006-1 | ecosystem: Environmental > Aquatic > Thermal springs > Hot (42-90C) > Sediment | place... | reverse complement strand
TAGAAGGCATTAACAATGCTATTAAGACCCTCAAAAGGGTCGCTTATGGGTTTAGGAATTTTGACCATTTCAGAAACAGAATTTTAGTTTCTTTTCTATAATCGCTAAAATGTCGGAAGAACCAAAATTTTTAATCCGCTTTCCATATAGGTGTTAATACCATCCATTTGTAGGGGGATTACAACAGTCTACAAGGTAAAAAGCATCAAGAGAAAGGTGTTAATACCATCCATTTGTAGGGGGATTACAACTATCATAACACACCACGTTTGTTAAATCAGGGTGTTAATACCATCCATTTGTAGGGGGATTACAACTAAAAAATACAAAGCGCACAAAATAACCTGCCCTGATGGATAATTCACAAAAAATCCTATTTTTGTATCACAATGCCTACTACGTATATAAATATACTAACGGATTTTGGGTTCAAACGCATCTTTGCTGATGAAAAAAACAAAGATTTGCTTATTCATTTCTTGAACTCCATCATGCGTTTTCAAGGCATTAAAATCAAATATATTACCTATAAAAACACGGAATTTGTTGGCGAATACGAAGAAGACAAAAAAGTGATTTTGGATTTATATTGCACCAACGAAAAAGGAGAGCATTTTTTAATAGAAGTACAACGAGCAGAACAGGAGTTTTTTAAGAAACGGCTTTTATTTTATGCTTCAAGATTAGTTCAAGAACAAGGTATCAAAGGCAAAAAATGGGACTACAATTTCAAAGGTGTGTATTCTATTGCCATTTTGGATTTTGATATGCCTGAAAGCCAAGAAATACTCAACAGTTACCGCATTTTGAATGAAAAAACACATACCCCCTTTTTAGACGATTTTGGATTTGTCATTATCAATTTAACCCAATTCAATAAACAAGAACACGAATTAAAGTCTAATTTTGAGAAATGGCTGTATCTCTTAAAGAATTTGGATAAGTTAAAAGATATTCCTTTGAAACTACAACAGCATTTATTCGTAAAATTGTTTAATTTAGCCGAATACGGCGCATTAAGCAAAAAAGAACAAAAAGCATATATGGAAAGCCTTAAAAAATACAATGATTGGGAAAATGTATTGGAATTTGCCCAAAAGAAAGGGTATAAAAAAGCGGTATTAAAGTACGAAGAGTTATTAAAAGAAGAGAAAAAACGAGCAGAAGAGAAAGAAAAACTTCTTAACGAAGAGAAAAAACGAGCAGAAGAAGAGAAAAAACGGGCAGAAGAAGAAAAAATAGAAACTGTAAAAATTTTACTCTCAATGGGTATGAGTTTAGAAAATGTCATGAAAGCTACTCATACAGACAAAGATTTCCTGAAAAAACATAACCTTATATCCTAATGGGTGTTTCATAGAAATAGCTATACTGCGTGAGGGATAGCAGCGGAAAGCCCGCAATAGGCGTTAGCCTGTGAAGTACAGACGTGGCATGCCACGTCTCTATCAGCGTATAGCCCGACCCCGAAGCGCAAGCGCAGGGGACACGCCCATAAAAATAATCAAAATAGTTACTCCATAGCTGAAATAGTGTATTTTTGTTGCATGAAAATAGTTTCATTGGAAGAAGCCTGCGGTATTATACAATCAGGCAACAGAGTTTTTATTCAAGGGGCTTCAGCTACCCCACAACAATTGATTAAAGGTATGGTAGCACAAGCAAACCGCTTGCGTAATGTAGAAATTGTTCATATTCATACCGAAGGTGATGCCAGTTATACTAATCCTGAATATGCAGAAAGTTTTTATACCAATGTGTTTTTTATTGCCAAAAATACTCGAGAAGCTATTCCTACCCACAGAGCAGATTATGTACCTATATTTTTAAGTGAAGTACCTCTATTGTTTCGCAGAAAAATCCTGCCTTTGGACGTTGCTTTAATACAAGTTTCTCCTCCTGATAAACATGGTAACTGCTCGCTGGGTCCCTCCGTAGATGTAACCCTGTCCGCCGTGCAAAGTGCTAAATATGTCATTGCTCAGGTAAACCCAAAAATGCCGCGCACTTTTGGAGATGGCGTTATACATCAAAATAAAATTCATTTCGGCGTAGAGGTAGATGAACCGCTTATTACGCATCATGTTCCTGAACCTGACGCCGTAGAGCAACAAATCGGAAATCATGTTGCCAATTTGGTAGAAGACGGAGCAACATTACAAATGGGCATAGGGGCTATTCCTAATGCAGTACTCAAAGCATTAACTCATCATAAAGGTTTAGGTGTGCATACCGAAATGTTTTCTGACGGCATTATAGACCTCATAGATAAAGGAATTATTACAGGTGAGAACAAAGCCATTCACAAAAACAAAATTGTTTCAGGTTTTGCCTTGGGTTCACAACGCCTGTTGGATTTTATGCATGATAATCCAAGTATTTTAATGTTGGACAGCCAATATGTAAATGATACAGCCAATATCCGCAGAAATCCCAAAGTAACCGCTATCAACAGCGCCATAGAAGTAGATTTGACAGGTCAGGTATGCGCAGATTCCATAGGTACGCGCATGTATTCAGGTGTAGGCGGGCAAATGGATTTTATTCGTGGGGCTTCTTTATCCGAAGGCGGTAAACCGATTATTGCATTACCTTCTGTTACTTCAAAAGGAGAATCTCGTATCAGTGCAGTGCTTAAACAAGGCGCAGGCGTAGTAACCACCCGCGCACACGTGCATTACGTAGTAACAGAATACGGTGTAGCGTATTTGTACGGAAAAAATTTAGAACAACGCGCCAAAGCGCTTATTAACATTGCCCACCCCGACCACAGAGAGCAATTAGCCAAAACAGCCAAAGAACTTTGGGGATAAAATACTGAAAATCCCTAAAACACACAGATACATATAAAAAATTCTGCAAAAGTCAGGTAAGGTATTATTTTTGCAGGACAATATCACTTTTTTCAAGTAAGAACAACAATGGTAAATATATTATTGGCAATTTTAGCCCTCTCTATTTTAATTATTATTCATGAATTTGGACATTTTCTTTTTGCACGCCTGTTTGGCATGCGCGTAGAAAAGTTTTTCCTCTTTTTTGAGATAAAAAACATTAAGTTAAGCAAAAAAATAAAAGATACCGAATATGGTATTGGGATTATTCCCTTTGGTGGATATGTAAAAATATCAGGCATATTAGACGAAAACATGGATAAAGATGCCCTCAAAAAACCCCCAAAGCCGTATGAATTTCGCTCCAAACCGATTTGGCAACGTATTCTCGTTATGCTCGGCGGAATTATTTTTAATACTATTACCGCTATTCTCATTTTTGCCGCACTTAAATCTATCTATGGTGAACCTGTTATCCTTTCCAAACAATTGGAAAACGGCATTTTTGTATCTGAAAACAGTTTGGGGCAACAGTTGGGCTTACGTACAGGGGATAAAATCACCTCTGTAAATGGCACACTACCCGAAACGTATGAAGCTATGATAAACCCTCAGGTTTTTTTGAAAGACAATCCATATTATGAAATTGAACGCAATGGAGAAAAACAGAAAATTCAAATTCCTGCGGATTTTGTCGGTAAATTATCCAAACAAAAACGGGGTGAACCTATATTTATTCCTCGCTTCGAATATACTATTGCCGAAGTTGCACCTAATTCTGTTGCCAAAGAAATGGGTATTCAGAAAGGGGACAAAATTATCAGTGTAAATGAAAGAAAAACACAGTATTTTGACGAACTCAAATCCGCAATCAATGAGTATAAAAACAAGGATATTGTTGTAAAAGTACTTCGTAATGGTCAGGAAACAGAACTCAAAGGTAAGCTCGGTGATAAAGGGCTGGGCGTTGTGCCAAATCAACAAATTGCGGAGAAAGTAAAAAGATACAACTTTTTTCAGGCTATACCCCTAGGTGCAGTAGAGGCTTGGAACTTTGTGGTTATGAATATTCAGGGGCTTCGCAAGATATTCAGAGGAGAACTTTCGTTCTCGGAAAATATACGCGGTCCTTTGGGAATTATTGAAACTTTTGGGCAAGCACGCAATAATGGGGGTTGGTTTGGTTTTCTTAAATTGACTGCTATTATCAGTGTTATTTTAGCCTTTACTAACCTGCTACCTATTCCCGCATTAGACGGTGGACATGTCATGCTTTTACTTTATGAAGGCATAACCCGCAGAGAACCTTCTATAAAAGTCCGTGAAGCTATCCAAATAGCAGGATTTTTTATCATCATAGGTTTGATGATTTTTGCCACATTTAATGACATTCTCCGATTTTTCAAATAGGTATAATTTTGTCGCTGTTGGTTAAAAGCGACAGATTGAAAACTAAAAACTCAAAATTTAATCATAAAACTTGCAAGTGCCAGAAATTGTTTTTATGTTTGTTCACTTATGATAAGGTTGTGGCGTGCATTATGGGTTTTAAGCACAAGTGTTTTTTCTGCACTGTCTGTACATGCACAGGATACTACTTATGTTATTAAGGGCGTAGATGCTTTTCAACCTATTCTCCGCCAGATTACAGACGCATACACGGAGCTAATTCCCAACTTTAACCTTGATATTCAAGGCGGAGGAGCACATAATGCCATTCGTTGCCTGAGTAACGGTATTATAGATGCCGCTGTATCTAATAAAGCACTTACCGAATACGATATACAGCATTTTGAAATGCGATATGGCAAAAAACCTATACAAATCCCCTTAGCTTACGAATGTTTATCTATTTTTGTGCATCAGGATAATCCTGTAAAAGAATTAAGTATATCCCAAGTTTTCAGGATATACCGCAGTGAAATAACCAATTGGAAAGAACTCGGCGGACCTGATATGCCTATTTCTCTATACAGTCTTGAAGATTTTTCAGATACGTATTTATATTTCAAAAAATCCATTCTCAATGATGAAGTACCTATCGGTAATGTAAATTACCTTCCCACATGGGACGTATTGATTAGTCAGCTATCACGGGATAAAGCAGGTATCAGTTTTGGTCCCGCAGGTATAGCCAGAGGAGTAAAACGCGTACCCTTAAAAAAAGACAATACTTCCAATGCCGTTTTTCCAAACACAGAAAATGTTAAAAACAATACCTATCCTATTAAAAGAGGCATATACCTCATTTTGAGAGATGAGGGAACAAACAACTTCAAGCCATTTGTCCAATGGTTGACCTCTCCGTACAGCCGTGATATATTCCAACAATATGGTTTTTATACAGAATTCTAACAAAGAGAAAACCAACAATTGTAATGATTTTACTTTACACGAGTTTTTATGTGCAATTAAAATCATTTTTGGGCGTTCCTGCTTGCTGCGCGGCGCAGTCGGCGTGCTACGGGCTACGCTATCGCTTCGGTGCGTTGCACCATGCTACGCATGCCCTCCGCATGCCTAACGCAAAAGAAGTGTTTTTTGTGGGTTTTCGGGTTTACCCACCCACCCGCCCACAAGGTAAAATGAGGTAAAAAACACTTCTTTTTATACATGTGTACGTATATATGCGCGCATCCGCGTGAGGGATAGTAGCGGAAAGCCCGCAACAGGCGTAGCCTGTGAAGTACAGACGTGGCATGCCACGTCTCTGCCAGCGTATAGCCCGACCCCGAAGCGCAAGCGCAGGGGACACGCCCATTTTAAATACACATTATTTCTCGAAAATACTTTTGTTTATCTTTGCAAGGTAAGCGCAAGATATGTTAAAAGAAATTATAAGAAACCCTTTCAAAAAACGGTATTCCGAAGAAGATGAACAGTTTATCAATTTTTTTAGAAAAATTGTTTTATTCAATACTTTGGAAGACAGTGAAATATTAGAGTTCAAACCTTATATCTATGAAAGGACATACAATACTGATGAGGTCGTTTTTCATCAGGGAGACCCCAGCAAAGCCATGTTTTTTGTAAAATCGGGTAAAGTACAACTTCGTATACAATTGGGAGAGTATTCCCGCAGATTGATTACGCTTACCGAAGGGCAGATTTTTGGAGAAAACTGTCTGGTCGAAGACAAGCCGCACCCCGTTAATGCTATTGTCATGGAGAAAAGTACTTTGTATGTATTAGCACAAACCGATATTCAGAAAGTTTTTCAGGAAGATAAAGATATACCGGGTAAAATGTTAACAAAATTTGGAGAATTGTATTATGAATGGACAATTAAAGTGATATTCAAACTGCTTTCTAAAAATATTCCTGTTCAGGACAGTATTTTGGATTTCAGGGTAAAAAACAGAATTCCTGCGGATATTCCTGAATATAACCCTCAAACACGTGAAAAAGAATGAATTATGATGTAATTATCATTGGCGGAGGGCTGGCAGGTTTGTGTACTGCCCGACAATTAGCCCAATACGGAATCCAAGTGGCTGTAATTGAGAAAAAACAGTATCCTTTTCATAAAGTCTGCGGGGAATATATCTCTTATGAAGTATGGGACTGGTTGGAAAAATCCTTAAAAATCGATCTTAAAAGCCTTAATCCTTCGGATATTCAACAATTACAGGTAAGTTCTCCTTCGGGAAAAGTTGTTATATCTACAAAATTGGATTTAGGAGGGTTTGGTATCAGCAGGTATGCCTTGGATAACTTTATTTATGAACAAAATAAAAGCATTGGAGTGCATTTTTATCTTGATACTACGGTTCAAAACATACATTTTGAAAAGGATACTTTTCGCGTACATACACAACAAAATCAAGTTTTTACTGCAAAATACGTCATTGGCAGTTATGGCAAACGCAGTAATTTAGACCGTACCTTGAACCGTGATTTTTTTCATAAAAAAACGCCTTACATGGCAATAAAATACCATATTCAGTATGCATTTGATAAAAATACAATAGCTTTACATAATTTTCAGAACGGATATTGTGGTATCTCTGCCATAGAAAATGATACATATTGCCTGTGTTATCTGACGCATAAAAAACATCTGAAAAAATATAAATCCATTTCTGAAATGGAGAAACAAGTCTTGCAAAAGAATCCCCTTCTGAAAGACATTTTTGCTAATGCCAAATTTTTATGGGAAGCTCCTGAAACCATAAATGAAATCTCATTTTTGAATAAAAACCCCGTAGAAAACCATATTTTTATGGTTGGCGACAGCGCAGGACTAATTCCACCCCTTGCAGGTAATGGTATGGCTATGGCTATTCATGCTGCAAAAATTGCTTCTGAAATTTTAATACACGTATTTGAAAAAAAAATAAACCGCACACAGGCAGAAACCTTGTACACCCAACAGTGGAAAAAACATTTTCAAAACAGAATACAATGGGGAAAAAGATTGCAAAACCTATTTGGAAATACGCATCTCACGGAGTATTCAATGGCTGTATTAAAACGCACCATGCCTCTTACCCGTTGGCTGATTAAACAAACACATGGAAAACGAATATTGAAATAAATTCATGTTATTTTCTGTATTTTTGCAACACAATGACCAAAAAACTGATTCGTTTTGACTGGGCGGTTAAGAAACTCCTTCGCAACAAAGCTAATTTTGTGGTGTTGGAAGGCTTTTTATCCGAACTGCTGTTTGAGGACATTAAAATTGAAAAAATTTTGGAAAGTGAAGGTAATCAGCAATATGGTGAGGATAAATTTAACCGTGTGGATATTCTCACGCAAAACTCAAAAAATGAATTTGTCATTATTGAAATTCAAAACACCTACGAAATAGACTACTTTCATCGTATGATATATGGCACTTCCAAGGTCATGACGGAGAACCTTGCTTTGGGGCAACCCTATTCCGAAATCAAAAAAATCATTTCCATTAACATTGTTTATTTTGACTTGGGACAGGGCAAAGATTACGTGTATAAAGGCACAACGAACTTTGAAGGTTTGCATCAAAAAGACGTATTGCAACTCTCTGCCAAACAAAAAGAAACCTTTACCAAACAAAATGTATCGGATATTTTTCCTGAGTATTACATCATCAAAGTCAATCAGTTTAATGACATAGCCAAAGACACGCTTGATGAGTGGATTTACTTCTTGAAAAACAGCGAAGTCAAAGATGAGTTCAAGGCAAAAGGCTTAACCGAAGCCAAAGAAGTATTGGACATCATGCAATTAAACCAAGAGCAAAGGTATGGATACAACCGCTATATGGATTATTTGCATTACAAAGCGAGTGAAGCCTATACATTGAAAATAGAAACAGAAGAGAAAATAAAAGAAGCGGTGGAGAAAGCAACAAAAGAAACCGAAGAGAAAGTACGCAAAGAAACCGAAGAGAAAGTACGCAAAGAAACCGAAGAGAAAACGAAACTGAATGAAAAAATTGAAATTGCAAAAAATGCTATTTTAGAAGGTGCTGGCAACGAATTTATAGCTAAAATTACAGGATTAACTATTGAACAAATAGAAGCACTGCGTAAAGAGAACAAATAGAAAAAAGTAGTTACAAATCATTAACTACCTACAATGGCAAGATTTATTCTTTAACCTTACAGGGTATGAAACTTTTTTTACAAAAAAACGTATAGGTAAGGTGCTATGGAAGTATTTACCATCATAACCCTTCTACTTTCAGGGTTCATTTTAATCATATTGGAAATATTGGTATTGCCCGGAAAAGTTTTTTTTGGAACTATTGGGGCTTTACTCATGCTCGCAGGCATAGGAATAACCTTTGCAGAATTTTCTCCATTGGCGGGAGTAGGTGTGCTTCTCGGTTCAGGTGCAACAGTGGTTACTACAGTTACTATGGCATATAAATATGGTTGGTTGGATAGGTTCATAGAAAAAGAACAATTGCAAGGTAAAATTATAAACAAAGAACTGTTGGCAATTAACATAAGCGTAGGTAGTGAAGGAAAAACAAAATCCCCGCTTCGTCCCACAGGGCTGGCGGAATTTAATGGCAAAGAACTTCATGTAGAGAGTTCAGGCATGTTCATAGACCCTAATACAGTTATAGAAGTGGTTTCTATTGAAGAAAACAAGGTTATCGTAAAACCCAAATAAAAAGTATTGCAAGCTTTCAATTCCAAAACAGCGGGTAGCAAAGCCTGCTGTTTGTTTTTTTGTACAATTGATGTTATGTGTCATCAAAAAATTGAGGGCGTGTCCCCTGCGCTTGCGCTTCGGGGTCGGGCTATGCGCTGGCAGAGACGTGGCATGCCATGTCTGTACTTCACAGGCTACGCCTGTTGCGGGCTTTCCGCTACTATCCCTCACGCGGATGCGCGCATATACACGTACACATGTATAAAAAGAAGTGTTTTTTACCTCATTTTACCTTGTGGGCGGGTGGGTGGGTAAACCCGAAAACCCACAAAAAACACTTCTTTTGCGTTAGGTATGCGGAGGGCATGCGTGCTTGCACGCATGGTGCAACGCACCGAAGCGATAGCGTAGCCCGTAGCACGCCGACTGCGCAGCAGGAACGCCCCAAAAAATTACTTTCTTTAATATCAGTCACAATTTCAAAGATATGTTTATCAAATATTGACTTTTTCAAATTCTCCTAAACAAACTTTTTTTTATCTTTGTGCATTTACTAATAATAGTATGATAGAAGTTGAAAAAGTACATAAAGTAGCTGCGCCACCTTTTAGTGCGCCTGACTACTATTTATTAGACGAACTATTAACAGAAGAGCATAAACTTATCCGTAATTCTGTCCGCCAATGGGTGGACGAACATATCATTCCTGTTATTGATGAGTACTGCCAAAAAGCAGAAACACCAAAACATCTCATTCCTTTAATGGGAGAAATGGGTATCTTCGGACCTACTGTACCACAAGAGTATGGCGGTGGAGGTTTGGATTACATCTCCTACGGTTTAATTATGCAAGAAATAGAACGCGGGGATTCAGGTATCCGTTCTATGGCATCTGTGCAAAGTTCTTTGGTCATGTTTCCTATATATGCGTATGGTTCAGAAGAACAAAAACGCAAGTATCTGCCAAAACTTGCCAAAGGGGAGTTTATGGGTTGTTTTGGCTTGACAGAACCCGACTTTGGGTCTAATCCTGGGGGTATGCTTACTAACTACAAAGACATGGGAGATTACTATTTGCTTAACGGTACTAAAATGTGGATTTCCAACGCACCTTTTGCAGATATTGCTGTGGTTTGGGCAAAAAATGAACAAGGACGTATTCATGGCTTGATTGTAGAACGGGGTATGGAAGGTTTTTCTACTCCTGAAATGAAAAATAAATGGTCTTTGCGCGCTTCTGCTACGGGAGAACTCATTTTTGAAGATGTTAAAGTTCCCAAAGCTAACCTTTTACCTGGAGTTTCTGGATTAAGAGGACCGCTGTCCTGTTTGGATAACGCAAGATATGGAATATCCTGGGGCGCTATTGGTGCAGCTATGGCTTGTTATGACTCTGCTTTACAATATGCAAAATCCCGTATTCAGTTTGATAAACCTATTGCAGCATATCAACTCACGCAAAAGAAACTCGCCGAAATGCTGACCGAAATTACCAAAGCACAAATGCTAACTTGGCGACTTGGGGTGCTTAAAAATGAAGGTAGAGCTACTACCGCACAAATTTCTATGGCAAAAAGAAATAACGTAGAAATGGCACTCAACATTGCGCGCGAAGCACGTCAGATACATGGTGGCAATGGTATCATGGGCGAGTACCCGATTATGCGTCACATGATGAATTTAGAATCTGTGATTACTTATGAAGGGACACATGATATTCACCTGCTCATTACAGGTATGGATATTACAGGCATTTCTGCTTTCAGAACTGATGGTAAATAAACTAACCCAATGCTTAAAGTATGGATAGATTATTCCACAATTGCCTTTGACAACCTTACAGGCATAGGAAGGTATATCGTGGAATTAAGTACTGAACTAAAAAAAATCCCTGAAATTTACCTTGAAGGTGCATGTAAACTTTCCTGATGGAACAAACGCCATAAAATAAAAAAACATCTACCTGATGTTAAAGTCAATATTTTTCCAAATTTATACAAACGTCCCATGATTTTTCATGGGGCTGATTTTGCTATGAACTATCATGGAAATGCCAAAAAAGTGATTACCATTCATGACTTAGCCGTTTTTTATCCCCATCTGGTGGATAGCAAAAGGGTAGAAACACCCGAAAACGGTAGAATACAAAAGCTACTCAAAAGCAACAATATTGACGCTGTTATTACAGTATCCGAATTTATTAAAAATGAAATCTTATAAAAAATATCACAACTCTCTTGAAAATAACAATATTTTTTTAACTTTGTACCTGATTATGGACATTAACGCAGTAGATTTAAGTAAAGTTCGGAATGTTATTCCGCATAAGTATTATGACCCTGCCACAAAGAAAAATTCTTATGGGGTGCGCTTACTCTATTTAGACGGTACAGAGCAAGTTGTATCATGCGCCAACGGTACGGAAATGATGCAAATTCAACAAATGCTTATCAAAAAATTAACCAGCCGCAAATAAAAACAATCCAAAACATTTTTTTATATGGAAACCAATGAAAAACTTACTACTGCCAGTCGCATTCCTTGTGGAAATTGTGGCAGTGAAATGACGTACAGTGCAGAAAAAAAAGCATTGCTTTGCGGTCATTGTGGGCATCAGCAGGTAATTGATGCAGGTACAGACAAAATTCAGGAAAAATCTTTGGAAAGCGGGCTGAATGCTGCCGCCAAAGACACAGGATTGAAAATTCAAACTAAAACCTTTAATTGTACCAATTGCGGTGCTTCCACAGCGGTAACCACAGATGTAGTAGCGTTTGAATGTGGTTTCTGCGGTTCAAAAGTGGTTAATCCAAAAGCCACCGAAGAAGGTCGCCTGATTTCTCCCGAAGGAATTATCCCATTCACAGTAGATAAGAAAACAGCTATACAAAAGTATAAAGAATGGATAGGTAAAGGCTGGTTCAGACCGAGCAACCTCGCCAAAATGGCAAAAATGGATAAAATCCATGGGGTTTACATTCCATTCTGGACCTATGACGCAGATACATCTTCTAACTGGTCTGCAGAAGCAGGTTATTATTACTATGAAACAGAAACCTACACAGACAGTAATGGTAATACGCAAACCCGCGAAGTAAGACATACTCGATGGGTGCCTGCGTCTGGCTATGTGGATATGAAATTTGATGATGTGCTTGTTATTGCTTCACAAGGTGTAAAACAGCACAGGGCAGAACAAATATTCCCATTTGAACTCAAAAAACTTGTCAATTATGACTCCCGTTTTGTTTCGGGCTGGGAAGCCGAACTCTATAAAATTGACCTCGCCAAAGGCGCAAAAATAGCCGATGAAATTATGGATAAAGAAATCCGAAATCGCTGCGCAAGCGAAATACCCGGAGATACATACAGAAATCTGAATGTTAGTTCACAAAAATACAACCTTACCTATAAGCACATATTGCTCCCGATATGGATTTCCAGTTTTCAATACAACAACAAAACCTATCAGGTAGTAGTAAACGGGCAAACAGGTGCTATTTCAGGCGAAAAACCGCTTTCATGGACAAAAATTATTCTTACAATCCTTGCAGTAATTATTGTGATAGCCATTATATACTTTGCAACCAAAAAGTAAGCAACCACCAAACAACAACACCATAAAATTGAACCTGCAAGTTATATTTGCGGGTTCATTTCTATTTTTATATACCTTAAAAGTAAGTATTTACGTTATGCGAATATATCATTTCAGGGCGTTCCTGCTGCGCAGTCGGCGTGCTGCGGGCTGCGCTAGCGCTTCGGTGCTGACCGCACCATGCTGACGCATGCCCTCCGCATGCCTAACGCGTGTGCGTAGCGTATATGTACGCGCACCCGCGTGAGGGATAGCAGCGGAAAGCCCGCAATGAGCGTAGCGAATGAGGACTTGTAGCGTATAGCCCGACCCCGAAGCGATAGCGCAGGGGACACGCCCTAATACCTTAAAAACCCAATAAATAGTTCCTTAATACCAATCCTTCTTCTGTATCTTTGGCATAACTATTATTGATATAAGAAACCAGCACATCAATTTTTGCTTTGGTAAAATACTCTGTAAAACTATATTTTGAACGTTTTTTGAAGTAGTTTTCTATAGTTTTTATCTTGTTTTGGGGTATATTGGCACACAATACATGAGGTATGGTCGCATTTTTTCCTGCACTTATGTATACACGTATATTTGTCCATTGTATACCTGCTTGGGTATGTAAAGCATCAAAATAAAACACATAATTTGCGGGAGCATTTTGGAGCATTTCCTCAATATCCGCATTGGATTTGATAAGTTTGTTTTTTTCCAAAGCCTCCAACAGAATATTTCTGAACTCATTGCTTTGAGCTTCATTGTTATACTTTGGTAAATACATAAAATTTTCCTCAACGTTTTTATCCCGAGTATAATTTTGACCAAAAACACGGTTTTTTTCAGGGAAAAAATCAAACAGAAGTTGAACATTCTTGTATGTGGTGTCGTCAATTTCCTTGTTGTATTGAAATGTAGGCTTCTCGGGTAAACCCGCAGATGTTTTAAGCACCGTGTATTCAAAATCATGTTTTTTTATCCATTCTGAAAGGGGTACATTTGCCCTACCCCGATAATATCCTGACAAAGTTATTTCTCTCAACAGGGTTGGAATAAGTTTTTGTGGAACATACAATTTTCGGTGAATATCATTATCAGACAGATTTGGGTTTTCAAAACAAAAAAACACCACTTTACTGATAATTCCTTCGGGGCTAAATTTCCACTCTTCCTGTACTTTTATGATGGTATATCCTGCTACGGACTGGTTTTTTTCATATAAACTTTGGGTAAACGTTTCTTTATTCAGTTTGTTTTTGCAGGAGCTGTCTGTGTAAAACAGTATTTTTTTATTCTGAATACTTTTGTAAAGATAATCCGCAATTTCTGAGAAAGGATATTTGTTTCTCTCAGATTCCTTGCTCAGGTCGGCTTTCCATAGTACCAATAAAGTTTTTTCTGTTGCTTGAATTTCAGTACATAAAATCAGAAGCAGATATAACACAAGTATTCGCATAAGATTATTTCTCTTTTGGATTTACTATCAGTTGAACAGGGGGACTTTGTAGCATTTTTAATCCTAAGGTATCTGCTTTTTGGGCAATGTGTGTTTGTTGTGTATGTTTCATCAAACGGGCATGCGACTCTGCATAGCGCCATTTGAGTTCTTTCAATTCCTGTTGATATTTATGGATTTTTCTGCGGGTATTTTCTGCTCTGTTGGTGTATGCAATGTACACGATACCTACCATGACTAAAAAGACGATAAATTTAACATAGCTGTCAAAAGAAGAATATTGTACCTTTTTGTCGTCAATAATTTCAGGTTCTAGGTTTATATCAGGCTTAATATTTATTTTTCGGTTGATAGGTTTATTAGGCATAATACAAAAATACAAAATAAATACTTACAGTTCATCAATATTCGTCAAAACTTGCTTTATTTCCTCGTAGTCGTAGCCTTTGCTTTGCAAGTACCGTAACAGTTTTACTTTATCCGAATAATTTTGAGTGTTATAGCCACTTTTTTGAATTAACTGCTTTAAAACAGCATAATATTCTTCATCAGGAATACTATCCAGTGCATTTTGTATGAGTTCTTCGGAAATACGCTTTTGTTTTAACTCATAACGTATTTTAATTTTACCCCACTTTTTTATACGAAACTTACCCAAGACAAATTGAGTAGCAAAGCGTTCATCATCAAGAAATTTATCTTGTTCTAATTTTTCAATCAAAAGGTTTTCTGTATCATCAGAAAGAGTGTATTTTTTCAAGTATTCTTGTATTTCATGCGTACATCTTTCCTGATACGCACAGTACTTGGCAAGTTTGATGTAAATTTCCTGCAAAGGTTTAGGTAGGTCTTTCATAATGCATTATTACTTGTTTTTGTACCTGTTTAGGTTATTTTTGTTTTTATGGTGTGTCCCCTGCGCTTCGGTTCGGGCTATGCGCTTCACGCGGGTATACACTACACGTATGAAAAGAAGTGTTTTTAACCTCATTTTATGGCAAATATAAAAAACGATAGTCCAATTTTCAGACGATATTTTTATATTTTTGTGCGCGTTATTTTTTAATGAAATTAGATAAGGTCATCATGATAGCTAATAAAGTAAATCCAACGCCTATCATCCATTGAACCGCATTAAAACGTTTCTCTACGGCTTCAAAACGAGCATTCATTTCTTTATGAACGGCTTCAAAACGGGTGTTCATTTCTTTTTGCATAGCTTCAAAACGCGTGTTCATTTCTTTTTGTAAAGTTTCAAAACGAACGTTCATTGCCTCAAAACGCGTGTTCATCTCTTTTTGTAAGGTTTCAAAACGAACGTTCATCGCCTCAAAACGCGTATTCATCTCTTTTTGCAGAGCAAGAAATTTTTCATCGCTACGCTCTATAAGCAATTTTATGTCTATTTTATCTGCTTTCTGGTCTAATTTTTCTTCTTGTTCTTCTTTTATTTCCTGATAAAAATGCACAAAAACCTCTTCTATCCACTTATCTAGTTTTTGCTTGTCATTCAAAGGATGCTCCGCTAATATGCTTTTTACTTTATCCTTAATTTTCATCTATGCAAATGTACATAATAGCTTTGAATATATCAAAAGTTAATTCGTAAAAGTATCTTGTTCAAGTATATACCCGTTACGTATCTGCGTTAGGCATGCGGAGGGCATGCGTGCTTGCACGCATGGTGCG